>Ga0068858_100007211_pt1 | contig 10776 bp, 6 predicted proteins | sample KBSSwiS12_FD_66589 | JGI IMG/M metagenome (GOLD analysis project Ga0068858, IMG submission 66589) | Switchgrass rhizosphere microbial communities from Kellogg Biological Station, Michigan, USA - KBS Switchgrass S1-2 | ecosystem: Host-associated > Plants > Roots > Rhizosphere > Soil ... | reverse complement strand
CGAAGAGCCGGCGCGTCGAGAGCGAGCCGGTTGCCGCGGTCGTCGCCCGCGGCGAGGCGGAGATTGGGTTTCAGCAGATCAGCGAGCTGCGGCCCGTTGCTGGCGTCGAAGTGGTCGGACCGCTCCCGGCGGAGGTGCAACGAGTCACGGTGTTCTCCGCGGCCGCGGCGACCAACTCTGCGAATCCGGACGGCGGCCGCAAGTTGATCGCGTTTCTCGCGTCGCCTGCTGCGTCGGCGGCGATCGCCCGAAGCGGAATGGATCCGATCGCGAAACCAAAGTAGCGCAGGCCTTCAGGCCTGCGACTCGAACTAGTTGCCATCGTGTGCGGCGCGCAGCTTGTTCACATCGAGCTTGACCATCCCCATCATGGCGTCCAGCGTCCGCTTCGCCTTGACGGGATCCGGATCGCTCAACATCGGGCCCATCGCGTTCGGCACAATCTGCCACGACAGCCCGAACTTGTCCTTCAGCCAGCCGCAGCGTGAAGGCGTGCCGCCTCCGGCGAGCAGGCCGTCCCAGAGCTCGTCGATTTCCTGCTGCGTGTCGCATCCCACGAACAGCGATGTCGCTTCGGTGAAGGTGAACAGTGGGCCGCCGTTGAGCGCGATCAGTCTCTGGCCCTCGAGCTCGAAGGTGACGGTCACCACTTTCCCCTGCGCGCGGTTGACGTTGAGGACTTTCGAACGCTTGAAGACCGACGCGTAGAAGGTCATCGCCTCTTCGGCTTGCGTGTCGAACCACAGAAACGGCGTAATTGTCGCCATGACGGCTCCTTTTGATACCGGGCGGGGGTGTCCGGCCCGCATTCGTCAGTAAGTCGGAGCCGACCTCCGGTTCTCGACATCGACGCGCCCGGTCCCAAGCCCAACCCTGAGTCTCAGCCCTATGCCCTAAGCCCCAAGCCCTTCTCTTGATATGATCGCTGTCTTATGGAGTCCGTGACGCTGACGATAGACGGCCGGCAGGTGACCGTCGAGAAAGGCAAGACCGTCCTGCAGGCCGCCATCGAGAGCGGAATCTCGGTTCCCTACTACTGCTACCACCCTGGCATCAGCATCGATGGCTCCTGCCGCGTCTGCATCGTCAAGATCGAGAAGATGCCGAAGCTGCAGACGTCGTGCTCGACCGTGTGCACGGAGGGCATGGTCGTGTCGACGCGGACGCAGGAAGTGGTCGAGGCGCGCGCCGGCGTGTTCGAGTTCCTGCTGGTGAATCATCCGCTCGACTGTCCGGTCTGCGACAAGGGCGGCGAGTGTCCGCTCCAGGATTTCTCCTATCAGTTCGGACCCGACCTGAGCCGCATGGACTTTCCGCGCCGGGAATTCGACGGCAACGGCGTGAAGGCCGACGTCGACTTCGGACCGACGCTGATGCTGAACCGCAACCGCTGCATCCTGTGCACGCGCTGCGTTCGGTTCATGCGCGACATCGACAGCGACGCGCAGATCAACATCATCGACCGCGGCAACGGCAGCCAGATCGCGACGTTCCAGGAAGAGGGCGTGCACTCTCTCCTGTCCGGCAACCTGATGGACGTCTGCCCCGTCGGCGCGATCACCACGCGCGACTATCGCTTCAAATCGCGGCCGTGGGACAACCCGTTCGCCGCGGACACCATCTGCACGCAGTGCGCGAAGGGGTGCAACGTCACCGCCTGGATCAAAGCGAAACCGGAATGGGCGAAGGGGTCGCGCCTCATCCGCTTCACGCCGCGCTTCAACCCCGACGTCAACGACTACTGGATGTGCGACATCGGCCGGTTCGAGTACCACTGGATCGAGGGCGAGGATCGCATCGTGAAGCCGCTGGAGCGGACGCGCGACCAGGTGCAATCGCCGGTGACCTGGCACGACGCGATCGCCAGGCTGTCGGAGCGTCTCGCCACCGTCGGGACCTCCTCGCGCAGCGAGACCACCGACGAAGGCCCGGTGCGTTTCCTGTTATCCGCGCACGCGTCGCATGAAGAACTGTTCCTGTTCAAGCGGCTCACGCAGGAGCTGATGGGCGACGAGGGGCCGAAAACGATCAGCGTGACGTGGCGGCACCGGGAAAAACCGCAGCCCGCCGACACCAAGTTCAAGGTGCCGCCGGTCGATGCGCCCAATGTGAACGGCGCACGGCTGCTGGGCCTCGCCGCGGGGGCGCCCGGAGACGAGACGCGTGAATCCGACGTAAGCGCGTTGCGCAAGGCCGTGGAAGCGGGACGCGTGTCGGCGTTGTATGTCTTCGATCCGGGTCCCGATGGGTCGATCGGGGACACGGACTGGATCGTGGACGCGCGCAAGAGCGGTGCGATCGCACTGCTGGTCGTCCAGGCGGTCCTGATGACCGACCTGGCCCGTGCCGCTGATTTCGTGCTGCCCGGCGCATCGTACGTCGAGAAGGAAGCGTCGTATACAAATCAGGGTGGCCGCCTGCAGGGGACTTCGCGCGCGATTCCGCTGCCGGGAGAGGCCCGCGAGGATTGGCAGATTCTGGTGGATTTGAGCGCCGCGCTCGGCGTCCCGTTCGGCTACCACAGCGCGGCCGACGTTCGCGCCGACATCGTCGCACGCTACCCGGGCGAGAACGGACTCCAGGGACTGGCGGCGCTGGCCTTCAACCGGCCGCTCGAAGCGAGGAGCTGGCTGCAGGCGTCCAACCCGTCCGAGCGATGGAAGTGGGATTTCATGTACCAGGATCTGCCGCCGGTCAAAGGCACCGTCGATCCCACGGCGCTGCCGCTGCCTCCCGGGGCGATTCCGTTGAAGCCGGTGCAGTACTGATGACAACAAGGACACAAGACCTGTGATTGCAACAAGGACACCAAGGTCAACAGAGGCCACCAAGGGAGGCACGATCACGCTGTCTCACGTGGTTTCCCTTTGTGTCCTTTGTTCCCTTTGTGTCCTTGGCGTCGGCGTCACCCCCCTCGTCGCTCAACTGAGACGCCCCAGAGCCGACGTCGTCGCCCTGACCGAACACGCGAGTGTCCCGGCGGGAGATACGGCGCGTGTGGCGCTCAAGGTTTCGCTGCCGGAAGGGTTGCACACGCAGTCCAACAAGCCGCGCGATCCGCTGCTGATCCCCACCGAGTTGACCATCGATGCGCCGGCGAACATCACCGTGAAAGAGGTGGTGTTTCCGCCGTCCACCGATCTGAAACAGATCGGACAGGACCAGCCGCTCGCGGTATTCGAGCAGACGTTCGGGATCGGCGTGCAGCTCGCGGTCGCGAAGAGCGCTGGTCCCGGCAAGGCCGTCGTCCCGTTCCATCTTCGCTATCAGGCCTGCGACGCGAACCTCTGTTACGCCCCATCGACTTACGACGGCGAGTGGCCGCTCGAGGTCGGCAGCGGGAAGGCGGCAGGCACGCCCGATCCGCTGTTTGCGACCATCGCGTTCGGCAAAGGAGAAACACCGGGCGCCGTGATCGATCGGCGGCCGGCACCCGCGGCAACGCCCGGCGCCGTGTCAGGTGACGGCATCGCGAAACTCGACGAATTCTCGACGCTCGGCATGAACGGCGGCTACCTGAACGCCGATGAGTTCCTTCGTTTCATCCACAACGCTGAAAACGGTGTGAAAGAGCGCGGGATGTTCGAAGGCCGCGGGCCGCTGATGATCCTGCTGCTCGTGCTGGTCGGCGGCCTGGCGTTGAATCTGACGCCGTGCGTCCTGCCGATGATTCCGATTAACCTCGCCATCATCGGTGCCGGCGCGCAGGCGGGCTCGCGCAGCCGCGGCTTCATGCTCGGATCCGCGTACGGCGTCGCGATGGCCCTGGTCTACGGCGCGATCGGCCTGGTCGTCATCCTGACGGCAGGCACCTTCGGGACGATCAACTCGTCGCCCTGGTTCAACCTCGGCATCGCCATCCTGTTCGTCATCCTCGCGCTCGCGATGTTCGACGTGCTGCTGATCGATTTCTCGAAGTACGCCGGGAATCTCGGCACTGGTTCGAGCCGCGGCAGTTTTGCGCTTGCCTTCAGCATGGGCGGTGTTGCGGCGCTGCTGGCCGGCGCCTGCGTCGCGCCCGTCGTCATCCAGGTCGTGCTCTTCTCGAGCAATCTCTACGCAACCGGGACGAAGGTCGCGCTTGCGCTGCCCTTCTGCCTCGGCCTCGGCATGGCCATCCCCTGGCCGATCGCGGGAGCTGGCCTCGCGGCGCTGCCGAAGCCCGGCATGTGGATGGTGCGCGTGAAGCAGGCCTTCGGCGTGTTCATCATGGCCACCGCGGTCTACTACGGTTACGAGGCGTACTCGATCTTCGCCAACCGATGGGTCGATCCCGCCGCGGTCGCCTCCAGCGTCCAGGATCAGCTGAAGGCGGGCTGGCACGCGTCGCTGGCCGAAGGACTCGACGTCGCCCAACGCGAGCAGAAGCCGGTGCTCATCGACATGTGGGCGACCTGGTGCAAGAACTGCCTGACGATGGACAAGACGACGCTCGAGAACGCGGACGTCCAGAAAGCGTTGTCCGGGTACGTGAGGATCAAGTACCAGGCAGAAGACCCCGACCAGCCGCCGGCCAAGACCGTCATGCAGCGGTACAGCGCCGCCGGCCTCCCCACCTACGTCATCCTGCGGCCTACCAAGTAAGATCATCCGCGGATTACGCGGATTGAATCAGGTGCGTGCGACTCATCAGGCTGATGTCGTCGTAACGGGATGGCGTCCGGCGGCGCGGCGGAGCCGCGCGGTGAAAGAAGCGAACGGTGTGAATACAGGCCACCCGAACGCAGCGGGCTCGTATTCACGCCGTTGGCTTCTTTCGCCGACCGGCCGCTTCGCGGCCGACGCCGGACGCTCGCATCAGAATCCGCGTACATCCGCGTAATCCGCGGATAACTCAACATGTCTCACGAAGCGCTTCGCGCTGATCTCGAACGCCACATCACGGGCGAAGTCCGCTTCGACACGGTGACGCGGGCGCTGTATTCCACTGACGCCAGTGTCTACCAGATCGAACCGATCGGCGTCGTGGTGCCGCGCGGTCGCGAGGACGTCGTTCGGGTGGTGCAAATCGCCGCCCGGCATCGCGTGTCGATCACGGGTCGAGGCGGCGGAACGTCGCAAGCGGGCCAGGCGATCGGGGCTGGCGTGGTGATCGACACGTCGAAATATCTCAATCGCGTGCTCGAGGTGAATGTTTCGGAGCGCTGGGCGCGAATCGAGCCGGGCGTTGTGCTGGACGAACTGAACGCGCAGCTGAAGCCCCACGGCTTGCGCTTCGCTCCGGACATCTCGACGGCGAGCCGCGCGACCGTCGGCGGCATGATCGCGAACAACTCGAGCGGCGCGCGCTCCGTACTGTACGGCAAGACGATCGATCACGTGCTCGAGCTCGACGTCGTGCTCGCCGACGGATCGATGGCCCACCTCGGGCCATTGAGCGGATCCGCCCTTGACGCCGCTTGCGAAGGCGCCTCGCTGGAGGCGTCGTGCTACCGGACCGTCCGCGACGTGGCGCTGGCGAGCCGCGATGAGATCGATCGCCGCTTTCCAAAGGTGCTGCGGCGGGTCGGCGGCTACAACCTCGACGAGTTCGCCGATCCCTCGCGTCCCTTCAACCTGTCGAAGATTGTCGTCGGATCGGAGGGAACCCTCGGACTCGTCGTCGCCGCGAAGGTCAACCTGGTGCCGCTGCCCGCGGCCAAGGCGGTGCTCACGATCGAGTTCGATGAACTGCTCGACGCGCTCGCCGCGACTCCGCTCGTCCTGCGCCACAAGCCTTCGGCGGTCGAAGTCATGGATCGCTTCATCCTGGATCACGCCAAAGAGAGTCCGGCACTCGACACCTTGCGCCGAAGCATCCTGCTCGGCGATCCGGGAGCGCTCCTTTGCGTCGAGTTCTACGGCGATCGCACCGAAGATCTGGTGCTGCGGATCGAAGCGCTCGAGCGCGAACTCGAGGCGTCGGGCCAACCCTGCCGCTGGAAGCGTGCGATCGCGCCGGCAGACCAGGCGCGCATCTGGAGCTTCCGCGAAGCGTCGCTTGGACTATCGATGGCGATGAAAGGCGACGACAAGTCACTGTCGTTCGTCGAGGACACGGCTGTCGCGCCCGAGAAGCTTCGCGATTACATCGAGCGATTCCTCCAGATCGTGCGTGACCACGACACCGTCGCCGGCGTCTACGCGCACGCCTCGGTCGGGTGCCTGCACGTGCGACCGGTCGTTAACCTCAAGACCGCCGAGGGCGTGAAGAAGTTCGAGTCGATCGCGAACGCCATTGCCGATCTCGTGCTGGAATTTGGCGGCGCTCTGTCAGGCGAGCATGGCGACGGCCTCGTGCGCGGTGCGTTCACCGAGAAGATGTTCGGCCCCGCGCTGTACAGCGCGTTTCGAGCGGTCAAGCACTCCTTCGACCCTGAGGGCCTCTTCAACCCCGGGAAGATCGTCGACACGCCGCCCCTCACCTCCAACCTGCGCTACGGCGCCGGCTACGACACGCCGAACCCGGTCACCTTCTTCGACTATGCCGAGCACGGCGGCATGGGTCGCGGCGTCGAGATGTGCAGCGGCCTCGGCGCGTGCCGCAAGACGCTCGAAGGGACGATGTGTCCGTCGTACATGGCGACGAAGGAGGAGAAACACTCGACCCGGGGGCGCGCCAACACGCTGCGGCTCGCGATGGCCGGCAGATTGGGCGAGGCCAGTCTCAGTGACGCCGATGTGCACGACGTGCTCGACTTGTGCCTCGAATGCCGCGCCTGCAAGGCCGAGTGCCCCGTCGGCGTGGATGTCGCGAGGTTCAAGAGCGAGTTTCTCGCCGGTTACTGGCAGCGCAACGGCATGCCGCTGAAGACCCGCATCATCGGGAACGTCCGCACGTTGTCGGAATGGGGAAGCCGCTTGGCACCGATCGCCAACGCGTTGGCTGGCAGCGCACCCGGACGATGGATGAACGAGCAGATTCTCGGCATCGATCGGCGCCGGACGCCACCGACATTTGTCCGCGACACTTTCACTCGCCGTTTCAGACGGCGATCCATCAGCCGTCCGTCATCAGCCCTCAGCCCTCAGCCCTCAGCCATTCCTTCTGTCATCCTGTTCAACGACACCTTCACCAATCACAACCATCCGGAGATCGGTGAAGCCGCTGCCGATGTGCTGGAGTCAGGAGGCGTGAGCGTCCGCCTCGCGTCTCACGGATGCTGCGGGCGGCCGCTCATCTCGCAGGGACTGCTCACCGAGGCTCGCGCGGCGGCCGAGGCGAACGTGCAGGCCCTGCTCCCCGCAGTCAGCAGAGGTGAGCGCATTGTGTTTCTGGAGCCAAGCTGTCTGTCGGCTGTTCGCGAAGACGCGCCTGCGCTTCTGCGCGGCGACGCTCAGCGCCGCGCGCGCACCGTCGCCGACGCGTGCATCCTGTTCGAGGATTACGTCGAACAGGCGTGCCAGGCGGGAAGCCTGAAGCTGGAGTTGAAGCCGGGACCGTCAGCGGTGGTGCTGCACGGTCACTGTCATCAAAAGGCGATGGGATTGATGCCACCCGCGCGCGCGCTGCTCGCGCGTATTCCGGGATCGAAAGTCGTCGATCTCGACGCGGGGTGCTGCGGAATGGCAGGGTCGTTCGGATACTCGAAGGAGCACTACGAGGTTTCGAAGCAAATCGGTGAAAGAAAGCTGCTGCCCGCCGCGCGCGCGATGACGCCTGGCAGCGTACTGGTTGCGCCAGGCACGTCATGTCGCGAGCAGGTGAAGCACTTCACCGGCGTCGCGGCGATGCATCCGGCGCAGCTCCTGCAGTCACTGCTATCGCGGGCCTGAAACGCCCGCTACAGTGTTCACATTGGGCGTAGTGCGGACCTTCAGGTCCGCCATCGTCGGGCAGGCCTGAAGGCCTGCACTACATCAAACGAAAAACGTCCAGCAAATTCAACACAGAGAAACGGAGCAGCGGAGGACGAACGGAGGCGGCGCGGAACGCGCCCGGCGCGGGTTCGGCGGCGCCGCGAAGCGGCAGCACGGGCCTGCTCCGCAGGCCGACCGCCGAACCTCGCCTCTGCGCGTCTCCGTTTCTCTGTTCCTCTGTGTGATCCGGTGACTCGATCGCGGCGTGACAGGCTTGCTGCTAGTACCGCCGCTCTCCGGGCCGTCGATCCGATCCCAGTGATTCCATCCACGCAGGGTATTCGACCGTCAGCTTGCTGGCCTCGTCGAGCGTCTTCATGTCCTCGTCGGTCAGCGTCACATCCACGGCCTTCAGGTTGTCGTCGAGCTGCGCGATTTTCCTCGCGCCGATGATGACGCTCGTCACGGCGGGATTGGCCAGGATCCACGCCAGCGCCACCTGCGGCACTGTCGCCCCATGCGCCTTCGCGATGGGCCCGAGCGCGTCGAGGATGCCGAAGCCCTTTTCCTTGTTGACCGGCGGGAAGTCGAACTTCGCGCGGCGTGCCGTGTCGTCGCCGCTGTCGCGCGTGAACTTGCCGGACAGGAAGCCGCCGGCCAGCGGGCTCCAGACGAGGAGACCGAGACCCTGATCCTTCAGCAGCGGAATCGTCTCCCGCTCGAGGTCCCGGCCTGCGAGCGAATAGTACGACTGCGTGCATCGGAAACGCTCGATTCTCTGCTCGCGAGAGACGGCCAGCGACTTCATGAGATACCACGCCGGGAGATTCGAACAGCCGATGTACCGGACCTTCCCCGCACGCACGAGATCGTCGAGCGCGCGCAGCGTGTCCTCGATATGCGTCAACGGGTCGAAGCGATGGATCTGGTACAGGTCGATGTAGTCGGTGTTGAGGCGCTTCAGACTCGCTTCGACGCTGTTCACGATATGGAGGCGCGAGAGACCGACCTGATTCGGCCCGGGACCCGTGCGGCCGCGCACTTTAGTCGCGAGAACGATCTCCTGGCGCCTGCCGGCGATCGCCTTTCCCACCATCGTTTCAGACTCGCCCGCCGAGTAGACATCGGCGGTGTCGATGAAGTTGATGCCGCCATCGAGCGCGCGATGCACGATGGCGTCGACCGCGGCCTGATCGAGCCCGCCAATCACTTCCCACATCTGGCCGCGGCCGCCGAAGGTCATGGCGCCCAGGCACAACTCGGAAACAAATACGCCGGTATCTGCCAATGGTCTGAATTTCATTGATGTAGTCTATAGCCTCTCGAATGTCCTCATTCAGGCGGCCGAAGCCGACCACCGTCGTCCTTGGCCTGCTGTGCGTGATGTACCTGATCACGTACGTGGATCGCGTCAACATCTCGACCGCCGCCGATTCGATCCGTCGGGAGTTCGCGCTCACGAATACGCAGCTGGGCTTCCTCCAGTCGGCGTTTGGTTATCCATATCTGCTGTTCCAGATCTTCGGCGGTTGGGTCGGCGACCGTTTCGGTCCCAGGCGCACGTTGTTCCTGTGCGGCGTGATCTGGGCCGGCGCCACGATCCTCACCGGCCTGGCCGGGGGCCTGGTCACGCTGTTTGTCTGCCGCGTGCTCGTGGGGATCGGAGAAGGCGCGACGTTTCCGGTGGCGACGCGGGCGATGCAGGGATGGACGCCGGTCGGCCGGCGCGGCTTCGCGCAAGGACTCACGCACGCGTTCGCCCGGCTGGGGAACGCGGTGACGCCGCCCATCGTGGCGTGGCTGATCGTGCTGGTCGCGTGGCGAGGGTCGTTCATCGCGCTCGGCTGCTGCAGCCTGATCTGGGTCGTCATCTGGATCTCGTATTTCCGCGACGTGCCCGCGGAGCATCCATCGATCTCGCAGGCCGAGCTCGACACGCTGCCAAACAAGGGCGTGCGCACCACCGTCGTGCGTCCGCGCGTGCCGTGGGGAGCGCTGTTCAAGCGCATGGCACCGGTCACGATCGTCTACTTCTGCTACGGGTGGACGCTCTGGCTCTATCTGACGTGGCTGCCGTCGTACTTCCTGCACGAGTACAAGTACGATCTGAGGAAGTCGGCGCTCTTCACATCCGCGGTCTTTTTCGCGGGCGTCGTCGGCGACTATCTCGGCGGTGAAGTCAGCGACCGGATTCTGCATCGCACAGCTGATTTGCAGAAGGCGCGCCGCAACGTCGTGATGTTCGGTTTCCTGGGATCGTTCGTCTGCATGGTGCCGGTGTTCCTGACGCACGATCTCGTGGCGATCATTTTGTCGCTCGGCGCGGCGTTCTTCTGCGCGGAGATCGTCATCGGGCCCATGTGGTCGATCCCGATGGACATCGCCGGCAAGTTCTCGGGCACCGCGGCCGGCATGATGAACACCGGCTCGGCGCTCGCGGCGATCCTCTCGCCGATCGCGTTCGGCTACATCATCGACGCGTCAGGCAACTGGCAGCTGCCGTTCGCCGGCTCGCTCGGATTCCTGCTGCTCGGCGCGCTGCTCGCGCCAACGATGCATCCGGAAATGCCGTTCGGAGATTCGCAGGGCTAAAGCCCTGCGCCACTCGGGAAAAGGGAACCGACTTCGATGTGGCGCACGGCTTTAGCCGTGCGAACAAAGATCCTGTGTTCTCGTGCGTTTAGAAGTCTTCGTGTCTTCGTGGTGAATGCAGCTACGGCTGTTCCGTCGAGCCGCGGCCCTTCTGCGGCGCCGGGAGCGCTTTGCGCGGGAACTTCTCGTCTCTCATCGCCGCGTTGTAAGCGAAGACGGCGATGACCGTCGCCTGCTGGACCATGTCGTCGCGCTGTACCCGATCGAACGTATCCATCGTCGAGTGGTGCGTGCGCGAGTTGTACTCGAGCCGGTCGACCATGAACTGGAACGCGGGGATGCCGGCGTTGTCGAACGAGACGTGATCGGTGGAGCCAACCGATCGAGGTCCGATCGTCGTGACGC
>Ga0068858_100007207_pt1 | contig 10780 bp, 10 predicted proteins | sample KBSSwiS12_FD_66589 | JGI IMG/M metagenome (GOLD analysis project Ga0068858, IMG submission 66589) | Switchgrass rhizosphere microbial communities from Kellogg Biological Station, Michigan, USA - KBS Switchgrass S1-2 | ecosystem: Host-associated > Plants > Roots > Rhizosphere > Soil ... | reverse complement strand
TGAACATACTTTATGGAGGATATGCAGTGAAGAATAACTAAAACGTTCTGTTCTTTCCCTTGTTCCCTGTAACGACACGCTTATAGATAAGTGTCCCATTTGCCGTCAACCCCGTAATAGACTTAATGCCCAAGCAAAATGATTTGATATTGAAATTTAAATATTCCTAAACAAGCTACCAGGTTTCATGCTGGCGAGGTACATATCTCATATTCCCGTTTGTCTTTGTTTGCATTGGTTTTAGAAGTCTTTGGAAAAAGGGATTGCATCTACGCATGTTGACTTTTTCTTTTTGTATTACTAAACTTGTACAGGTAGGGTGCTTTGTGCGATTTACCGTTATATTGTTTTTCCAACCTTTCAAGCACGCCAAGACCTAACATCTTTCTCTGGAAATTCGTGCGCACAAGTTTTACCTGGTAAACGGCCTCATACAATCTTTGCAATTCATTCATCGTAAAAGTTTCACTCATCAGGTTGGAGCCTACTAATTTTTCATCAAGATCAGATCGTAGCGTGGCAAGTGCCTTTTTGATAATGAGGTGATGATCAAAGATCAGTTTGGGCAGCCGGTTAATATCAAACCATTTGAATTCCCCAAAGATCACCTCGGCTGAGGGTTTTACTTTTGTATCATCGATCAACGCATAGTAGCACACCGAAACAAATCGCTGCATAAACCAATTGTTTTCCGGCATTTTTCCAATAACCTTTTCCATCAGCTCCTTCAGTATTTTTCCGTTTGAACGGTTCTTCTTTCCGGAAGTGTAAAACTGTTCCAGGTAGATGTTTTCAAAACCCGTCCGTTCCTGCAATATTCTTAGCGCGGCGTCGTCAAGGTCTTCATTTTTCATTACAAAACCACCCGGTAAACCAAAAGATGGCGGATCTCCAAGGTAAGACAACAGGACTTTCAATTTGTCGTCGTGGAAGCCAAAAATGACCGAGTCAACCGATACTCCCGGCATATAGACGTCGGGAGCAGTTTCAAGGAACTCCCGGGTTATTTTTTTCAATTCATTGCTACGGGGTTTATTAGTTGAGATCATGATTCACAATTTTCTGGTTAATGAGGTTGCTAAAAGCCAAAGGGCCGGAATTCTGTGTAAAAATAAATTTTTTTAGTATTGTATCAAAATGATACAATAGGTTTATATTTGCCGGTCTTTACGTTCTTTGGGCAACTGGCAAGCGAAATAATAACATTAAAGAGCTTAATAAAAACACAAACATCAAATCAACTAAAATGAAAAAGTTAAAGTCAATTCTCATTGGGTTATTTTCCCTCCTGTTTATTGTTGGAGCAAAGGCGCAAACGGCAGGTGCTGATTATTTTTCGGGTAAATGGAGCGTGCTGGTAAAAGGTTTGCCAAATGGCGACACAAAAATGTTTTTTGTACTTGAAAAGAAAGATACTACGATGACTGGCGTCGTCCAGGATTCTACAGGCACAGAGATAGCAAAGATCGACAAGGTAGAGTTAAATGGAAATACAGCTACTGCTTATTTCAGTGCGCAAGGATACGATGTGAACCTGGCAATGACCAAAAAAGATGACGATCATGTTACCGGCAGCCTGATGGGAATGTTTGATGCAGAGGGCGAGCGGGTGAAAGTTGCAAAATAAAATCCAGGATTAGCGCCAGCTGATCTTTCTTCATCAATTTTCTTAATTCTTTCAAAGTTTTTTATGAAATCATATCGTTTGCAGCAAGTCTTACTATGCGGCGCTGTTTTTATGTCTTTTGTTGCGCAGTCACAGAACCCCGCGCCACAACTGGGCAAAGATCCTATCGCGGATGTTATCAAAGCGATGACACTTGAAGAGAAAGCTAAACTGGTTGTTGGGAAGGGACTTTCCATTCCGGGTATCTCTTTGGGTGCTCAACCAGATGACACACCCGACAAGATCCCTAATATATCTGGCCACACTATTCCTAATGCACGACTGGGCATTCCATCTTTAAATCTTGCTGATGGACCTGCCGGTATTCACCGGTTCGTGATGACAGGTAAAGACTCAGCAGATAATTTATTTTCCACTGCATGGCCCGTTGGAACGTTGCTGGCCTCAAGCTGGGATACATCGCTTGTAAAAAAAGTAGGTGCTGCATTTGGCAACGAGGTCAAAGAATATGGTATTGATTTTATCCTGGGGCCTGGTGTAAACATTCATCGCAATCCACTCGGAGGAAGAAATTTTGAATATTATTCCGAAGATCCATTGGTATCAGGAAAAATGGCGGCTGCGATCATCAATGGAATTCAATCGCAGGGAGTAGGTGCTACCATCAAACATTTTGCAGCGAATAACCAGGAGACAAACCGGAACAGTGTAAATACCATTGCGAGTGAAAGGGGTTTGAGAGAGATATATTTAAAAAACTTTGAGATCGCCGTTAAGAATTCACAACCCTGGGCGGTCATGAGCTCTTACAATTTGATCAATGGAACTTATACGTCTGAAAGCCGCGACCTCATTACAACCATCTTAAAAGATGAGTGGGGTTTCAAGGGATTTGTAATGACTGATTGGTTTGGTGGCAAAGATGTGGTCGCTCAAATGAAAGCCGGAAATAACCTGCTTATGCCCGGCACAGCTGCACAGGTAAAAGCGGTCATTGACGCTGTTAAGAACGGCCAACTTTCGGAGTCGGTGTTAGATGAAAACATCGCGGGGATTTTAAGAGTGATGTTGCAAACACCTACATTCAAAAACTATCAATATTCCAATCATCCCGACCTAAAACAGCATGCGCAGATATCAAGAGAGGCCGCTGCAGAAAGCATGGTTTTATTAAAAGATAATAACAATGTGTTGCCTGTTAAGAATTCTGCTAGTATTGCCGTATTTGGCAATCATGCGTATGATCTTATTGCCGGGGGTACAGGCAGCGGCGATGTGAATAAGGCATACGCTACTTCACTTGCTGAAGGGTTGACAAATGCAGGATATAAAACAGACAAAGATGTGCAACAGAGTTATGTGTCGTATTTAAAGGATTATGCAGCAAAGCATCCGAAGAAAAATCCACTCATGGAGATCATGAACCCGACGCCGATGGCACCCGAATTTACTTTCGAAAAGAGCGCTATTGATCAGAGAGCTGCTGCATCAGATGTCGCCATTTTTTACATTGGGAGAAATGCCGGCGAAGGCAATGACAGGAAAGTTGCCGGTGATTATGATTTGACAAGCCAGGAAAAAGAAATGCTAACGAATGTCACAGATGCCTTTCACGCAAAACACAAACCGGTAGTCGTTGTGCTCAACATTGGCGGTGTGATTGATGTAACATCTTTTCGTGACAAGGTAGATGCAATATTGCTTGCATGGCAACCGGGACAGGAAGGCGGCAATGCGATTGCTGACATATTAAGTGGTAAGGTGAATCCTTCGGGAAAACTTGCCACTACGTTCCCCGCATCTTACAATGATGAATCTTCAGCAAAGAGTTTTCCCGGTAAAGAATTTCCGGATAAGGCAACAACGGGCATGTTTGGAATGAAACAAGTTCCTGCGGAAGTAACATATGACGAGGGCATTTATGTTGGCTATCGATACTTCAATAGTTTTACTGTAAAACCGGCCTATGAATTTGGTTACGGTATGTCTTATACAAATTTTGGCTATAGCCCTGTCAAATTAAATACGTCCGACTTCGATGGAAAATTGACAGCCACAGTTACGATCACGAACAAAGGAAAGGTTGCAGGTAAGGAAGTGGTGCAACTTTACGTAAGTGCACCACAGGGTAAACTGGATAAACCATCGGAAGAATTGAAAGGGTTTGCAAAAACAGGTTTGTTGCAGCCCGGTAAATCTGAAACAATAACATTTTCTCTAAATCCGGAAGACCTGGCTTCATTTGATACAAACACTTCTTCATGGATCGCCGAAGCAGGAAAATACAACGTAAGCATAGGTGCTTCGTCACTCGATATAAAAAGCACTGCGTCTTTCAATGTATCAAAGGAGTTGGTGGTTGAAAAAGTACACAAGGTACTCGCACCACAGGCAACAGTTAATGAGTTGAAGCCAAAGAAGGCTTTCTGATTAGGAACCTTGGCATTAACTGGACGAGTAACTATTCGTTTGTAATAACCTTCGTGTCCGTTGTGATTCCTTTGTGAACGTTGTGGCCATGTCTTGGTTGCGAAGAAAACCTTCACCAAGAGCCATTGTTGAAAAAGTTTATTGCGCAGTGGGTACAAGTCCCCTGATACCCATGTTCACCACTGAATCGCCATCGAGTGGTTCATAGATGCCATTGAGGTTATTATCCTTCCATTCAAAACTTTTATTAGTAGACAGCGCAACCGTTACCTTAATGTCTTTTGTTTCTTTCCCGGTTATTGTTAACGGTGTAGTAAAAGCACCAGTGACAACGCACGAACCGGCAGGAATAGGAGAAGTGGATGCAATCGGATTTGGAACAGTAGTAGCAGGCGCATCGCCGGAAAATACTCCATAAGTCGTTTCAAGTCCCCAATATCCTTGCAGTTTGTTTGCGTTCACCGCGACTGTGCTGTCCTTTATTTTATAGTTCGATATGTAGGTATTAAATCCAATGAATGAAGCAACGGTGCCCGTAACATCCTGGCCTAACACATTAAACTTGATGCCATAATTCTGGTAGGCAAGCGAGACACGTAAGTATTGATAAGTGGCCGGATTGATCTCGTCAAGAGGAACAGATAGAAAGGTCTCTCCCTCCTTTGCCAAGACTGATTTGGAAAAATCTATGGCATTACTTCCTCCAGTTGTCACCTCGGGAGCCCTGTACAATACCTGGCCGTTTCCTAGCGCAGTAAAAGCATTGGGCGCCAGTTCGACATAATGCGAACTCATGGCATTAAACAAAGGGGACTGCCCTGAATTGCCGGAAGGCATTGCATCAGGCAAACCAATATTATTCAATCGCTGTTGCGTGGAATCGAATTTGAAAACAAAGACAATCTTCGCTGAGGATTTAGCATTTTCATGTTCCTTGGAACAGGAGCTAGAGCAAAAGAGTATGGCTGCAGCGAAAATAGCTACTGACAGTTGTTTCATGTTGAAGGCGGTTATAATGGAATATTAAAACGATTCAACAGGAGTTTAATTGCACATAAACGAATTAAAAACAGTCCATGCAAAAGCATAAATTATCCATTTTAAACCCTTCTTATTGAACTCATCTTTGTGCTGTCAATAATCAATTCACAAAAACGAGAACAAATGAGTGATCAACAATTCAAAACAATAACAATTAACGGGGTAGACATTTTTTATCGTGAAGCCGGAGATAAAAAAAAGCCAACAATTTTACTACTCCATGGGTTCCCCTCGTCCTCACATATGTACCGGGACCTGATCAATGATCTTTCCTCGGACTATCATTTGATCGCTCCGGATTACCCGGGATTTGGACAAAGCGATTCACCCTCAACAGAAATCTATCAATACAGTTTCAATAACCTGGCTGCAACTGTTAACTCTCTCACCGAGGAGCTGGGACTAAAAAAATTCAGCCTTTATATGCACGACTATGGTGGACCGGTGGGTCTTCGTATCGCGACGCACAGACCCGAATCGATCCAGGCGTTGATCGTTCAAAATGCAAATGCCTATGCTGAAGGATTGGGTAATGCGCTTCAACCTTTAGTCGCCTATATTCAAAATGAAAATGAGGAAACTGAAAAAGGTGCAAGATCATTTTTGTCGGCTGACGCGATAAGGTGGCTTTATACGAACGGCGCGGAGGATGTTTCAAAGATCAGCCCTGATGGATATATGCTGGATCACTCGTATGTAAACCGACCGGGAAATGATGAGATACAATTGGCTTTGTTCAGAAATTATGGAACAAACATCTCTTTATATGAAACCTGGCAATCTTATTTCAGAATTTACCAGCCACCCACATTGGTTATCTCGGGCAAGAACGATGAGATATTCATAGCAGCCGGTGCCGAGGCATTTAAAAAAGATCTCAAAGACGTGCATATAAATTTGTTGGAAGGCGGTCATTTTGTACTCGAAGAAAAACATGGCGAAGCGGCTTCCATTATTAAATCCTTTCTCGCAAATAAAGGGATCAAGTAATTCTTTCAAACGATTGTTAATTTTGCAGTATGGCCGACCAGGCAGTATTCACATTAGTCAACGAGCAAAATGGAAACCTTGCATTCAAACTGTTTTCATTCCTTGATAATAGTTATTTCGACCATTTGCAGCGGAATAACTATTATTCGCTAATCTGGGTGAAGGAGGGAAGCGGTAAGTTGAAAACAAATTTTTCCGAATACAGCTTTGAAAAGAATTCTTTGTTTTCATTTGCTCCCTATCAGCCATTCATGCTTTCATCCAAACTGGTAAAAGGGGTTGCTATTTATTTCCACGCGGATTTTTTTTGCATCCACAAACACCAGACAGAAGTGACATGTAATGGTGTTCTTTTCAATAATATTTATCAAAAACCATTTTTCCAGGTTGACGATGTATTGGAAGGTTCGTTGGACACGGTCATACAACAGATCAAAGCGGAGATACAAAAACCGGGATTAGCACAATATGAACTGTTGATATCATTCATGAAGATATTCCTGATCTCTGCTTCCCGCGTCAAGGCGCACCAACAGCCGGAGTCAATCCCACCATCTGCAACCACAAAAGAACCCTTCATCCTTCAGAAGCTGAAAGATGCAATAGAAAAGGATTTCAAGTCGAAGCATACGCCGCAGGATTATGCTATCCTCCTTAATATTTCGTCAAACGCATTGGCAAAGATCATAAAAACACATTTCAATAAGACGCTGACAAACCTGATCACTGAGCGGATCATCGTTGAAGCGAAACGGGAATTGTATCTCACGAACAAATCCGTAAAGGAAGTGGCATATGAATTAGGCTACGATGATGAATATTACTTCAGCAGGTTTTTTAAAAAGAATGTCAACATCTCACCGCAGACTTACAGGGAAACTGTTGGTTTTGGGAAGGCTGAAATGAATTAAGCCGCTTCAAATACATTCAACGAGGCCCGGTGCGAACAAATCTTTACTTCCTGTACTGCTCGTCAGTTACTTTTTCCATCCACTCGACCACCTGGCCGTTAAGATTTTCCTGGATAGCAATATGCGACATAGCTGTTGTTGGAGCAGCACCGTGCCAATGTTTTTCATTCGCTGAAAACCAAACCACATCGCCCGGGCGAATTTCTTCAATGGGTCCACCTTCCTTTTGCGCCCAACCGCAGCCTGATGTAACAATCAGTGTTTGGCCCAACGGATGTATGTGCCATGCTGTTCGTGCACCCGGTTCGAATGTAACAACGGCTGCTGCGGCACGCCTTGACTCATTTGGCTGGAACAGCGGGTCAACGCGCACTGCACCCGTGAACCAATCGCCAGGTCCCTTGCCCGAATGCTGTGAACCAACTCTTGTGATCTCCATGCTTTATTCTGTTTTATTTTTTGCTGATACGGTAAATATCTCCGTCATCCGTGATAGCATATAACATCTCGTTCATGTACGTGACATCACGAAAGCGTTGATTCTTTTCCGTGAGTAATCTTTCTTCGCCTGTAACTTTGTCATTTTTGATGACAAGCCTGTCGAGATGCTGCCCGCTCAGTGATGCGATAAACAAATTATTCTTCCATTCGGGTATGGCAGTGCCGCTATAAAAACAAATACCACTTGGTGATATGACCGGATCCCAATAGTAAACCGGCTGCTCCAAACCGTTTTTCTGCTGAATGGCATCGCCGATCTTTTTGCCACTGTACTCAAGTCCATATGTAATGATCGGCCAGCCATAATCTTTGCCAGCGCGCACGAGATTTACTTCGTCACCACCTCTTGGGCCAAATTCAGCTTCCCATAATTCTCCGTTCGAAGGATCTATCGCGAGACCCTGGGGATTGCGATGTCCATAAGAATATATTTCAGGCATCGCACCCGGTGTATGAAGAAATGGATTTCCTGGAGCTGGTTTGCCGTCGGTTGTTATCTTAAATACTTTTCCTAACCCTGCCTCAAGTTTTTGCGCCTGCGCCCTTCCTTCAAGAATTGATCGTTCGCCGGCGCTTACAAAAAGATATCCGTCTTTATCAAATGCAAGGCGGGAACCAAAATGCAGGTTACTGTTCAAAGCGGGAGTCGCACGAAATATGACAACTACATTTTCAACAGTGCCTGCCGTTTCATTCAACTTCCCTTTCGCCACTGCTGTTAAATTGCCCGGTGAATATTCTTGTGAAAAACTCCAGTAGATCATTTTATTGCTGGCAAAGTTTGGATCAAAAGCAACATCAAGTAAACCTCCTTGCCCTTCGAAAACTACCGGGGGAAAACCTGTGATCTTTTTTACAAGCGCCCCGTTTTTATCATGGATCTCCATGTACCCGGACTTTAATGTTACCATTAACCGCCCGTCCGGCATGCTAACAATGGCAAAAGGGCTACCTAGCTTTGCCGCTATCTTTTCAACGTTATAGGGTGTAGTTGTTTTTACACTTCGGATTCTCGTTTGCCCACTGAATGCAGGCTTGTAATCACTATTGGGTGATTTCGTTTCGACCGGAGCTAAACTGTCTGCGGGATTATTGGTACCGACTGGTTCATTATTCGCGCAGCCGGTTGAATAAATGAACAACAGGATAACAGATAAGAGAAAACTATTTTTTACCTGCATAATAGAACTTTATTTGAAGTAAATAATAAACGAAGATAGTTGGTCCATCGCTGACGGCATCCAGACCAGCTTTGGCGTCGGGACTCATCAAAGCGTACTGATCATTTCCACTTCCTCTTCTTCTATGAGTTTCCTGTTGGCTCGCTGCGCAATGATCCTCTTTCCAAATGAAAAGACAGACAGTGCGGTAATAGCACAACAAGCCATCACTCCCGTCATGGGTAATGAGGTGTGATCCTGTAACATACTCACGAGCGCCGATGTACATGCACCAATGGTCATTTGAATAGCGCCCAGCAATGCCGAAGCGCTGCCTGCTGTGTGTCCGAAATGGGCCAATGAAAGTGCAGAGGCGTTAGGAAAAACAAAACCCTGTGTGCATAAAAAAAGAAATATAAGAAAGATAGTAACGAACAGATCGCTCCAGCCAAGAAGTGTAAGGCAAACCATGGTGATACCAACTATACTCTGGCAGAACAACGCCACCCTGATGAGCTGTGCACTTGTATATGTTCGCAACAGTAAACTATTGACCTGGCTTGCACCAATGAGCCCCATTGCGATCAGTGCAAATATCCATCCGTATTGTTTTTCGGTTACATGAAATAGTTCCATGAACACATGTGGCGAACCGCCGATATAGGCATATAACCCAGAGGCAGAAATGGCAGCTGTTAAGGCAAACGTATAAAACTGTGGATGCGTGATGACGCCGGAAAAATTTTTAATAATAGCTCCCGGTCTCAATGAAAAATTTGGATTCGGCCCTTTGCTTTCGGGTAATAAAAAGTATGCACTGGTGATAACGATGATGTCTACGATAATGAGCGCTATAAACACGGATCGCCAGCCAAGCGCTGAAGTAAGATAACCGCCCAGGGTGGGCGCAATGATTGGCGAAACAGCTACAACCAGCATTAGCATCGAAAACACCTTCGCGTTATCTTTCACTTCAAACAAGTCACGCACCATTGCCCGTGCTGCCACCATGCCTACACATCCGCCCAATGCCTGCAATAGACGCAGTACGATCAGTGCATTTACCGATCCTGCCAACGCACAACCGATCGAAGCAATAAGATAGATGCAAAGACCGGCATATAATGGCTTTTTTCGCCCAAAGCGTTCCAGCAATGGACCATATAACAATTGTCCGAAAGAAATTCCAATGAAAAAACTGGATAATGAAAGCGTCACGTCTGCCACCGTTGTATGCAAACCTCTCGCTATGTCGGGAAATGCCGGCAAGTACATGTCAATAGAAAATGGACCGATTGCTGTAAGCAGACCCAGAATGAGAATGAGATAAAGCTTGTCGTTTCTTCGCTTGTTATCCATATCCTGTCAATAGACAAAGATATTTCAGTTGGCGGTAGTCGCTCATGAATTTTGCCGCCGGTATGAATGGTAAAGGTGAGTGGGGAGAATCAATAAGACAAAATACGGTTATGAGACAGTGTATGATATTTCTCATAAGCGAAAAATATTTAAGCAAGATAATGCCTTAGCTTCTCATACAATTTTACAGGGCAAAGATTTGTCTAATCCGTTTCAATGATGCTTCGGTAATTGCGATAGATCTGTTCGGCCTTTTTTACGCTGTTGCCAACGGGTTGAGTCGGAAATGTTTTTTGTTCGTTTACCCAATGCCATTCCCATGCACGGATCTTTTGTTCAAATGTTTTCAGATCGGGTGGAGTATTTGTTTGCAACGATACTTGCAGCATGTCGAAAAATTGTTCCCAGCGCGGTTTATAAAAATCATTCAACAATCCACTCCATTGCCTGTTGGCATATTCGTGTAGCGGGCTATTTGCATCGCCCCAAAGGGTGATAAGATCACGTGCATTGCGCTCGTACAATGCTTTTTCGCCTTGACTTTTACCATGACTGCGGGCATTGGCGATCCATGGCCCAAGGAGAAAATCTCTTCGAGTTGCAAGTAGCGCATCCATGTCGCTGATGAGTTGCAGGAACTGTCCGCTATATTTCTTGAACCCGGTCGCATCATTCGCCTTAAATGCAGTTACCCATTTCTTCTGCAAAGGTGAAGCGTAGTTAGCAAGCACCTGCCGCGTTATATCAACAAGATCAAATTG
>Ga0068858_100007198_pt1 | contig 10790 bp, 11 predicted proteins | sample KBSSwiS12_FD_66589 | JGI IMG/M metagenome (GOLD analysis project Ga0068858, IMG submission 66589) | Switchgrass rhizosphere microbial communities from Kellogg Biological Station, Michigan, USA - KBS Switchgrass S1-2 | ecosystem: Host-associated > Plants > Roots > Rhizosphere > Soil ... | reverse complement strand
AGCGCCAGGTACCGGGCAAAGATGGTGCGCACGAGCGCGGCCTCCTCAGGCGCAATCGTCAGGCTGCGTCCATCAGGCCGGTAACCCAAGGGCGGGGTGCCGCCCATCCACATGCCCCTGGCCTTCGAGGCAGCGATCTTGTCGCGGATCCGCTCGGCGGTGACCTCGCGCTCGAACTGGGCAAAGGACAGGAGCATGTTGAGCGTGAGTCGCCCCATCGAAGTGGTGGTGTTGAACGACTGGGTCACCGAGACGAAGCTGACACTGGCCTGATCGAAGCGCTCGACCAGTTTGGCGAAGTCGAGCAGCGAGCGGGTCAGCCGATCGACCTTGTAGACCACGATGATGTCGATCTGCCCGGCGGCGACATCGGCGAGCAGGCGCTGCAGTGCCGGCCGCTCGAGGGTGCCGCCCGAGAGGCCGCCATCATCGTAGCGGGCCCGGACGTCCTGCCAGCCTTCACCCGCCTGGCTCAGGATATAGGCGGCACAGGCCTCGCGCTGGGCGTCGAGCGAGTTGAACCCCTGCTCGAGACCCTCCTCGCTCGACTTGCGGGTGTAGATCGCACAGCGCACGGTCTTGCGTTGCGTGGTCATGCGGCCGTCTTCCTGAACTTGTGGCCGAAGAAGGCCGGGCCCGACCAGCGGGTGCCGGTGATCGCCCGGGCGACTTCACTCAGCGAGTTCCAGATCTTGCCGTTCCACTGCACGGTATTGTCCGCCGCGATGGTGACCACGTGGAGCGTGCCGTTCCACTCGCGCACCAGTCGCATGCCGGGCTGGGCAGCGCGGGTCCGGGTCTTGCCGCCGGCCACCTGATCCAGCACTTGCTGCGCCCGCCGGCTGAGCCCGCCGTGCTCGCGGGCCTGGAGTTCATATGAGAGCGCGAGGCGCAGCAGCCTGGGGCTGACCTGCGGCGCCGGCTCACCCGTCAGCTCGCGCCAGCGCCGCCGGAGCTCGGCCGAGCCCAGTTCATCGAGCGAGGCCAGTTCATCGGCGACGTCATCGTTCAGCATCGACGGTCTCCGTGATGGTATAGCGGGTCACGCCCTCGCTGCGGGTGCGTTCCACCCTGTGGCCGCGCTTGCGCAGGCCGGTGAGGAAGGCACGGGCGCTGTGCGCAAGCCAGCCGGTCTGGTCGCACAGCTCGGCCAGGGTGGCCCCGTCCGGTCGCGCGAGCAGGGCGATTACCGCGGCGCGTTTGCTGGCGGGACGCGGCGTCGCGGTCTCGTGCTCGGTGTGGACCAAAAGAGCGGTGGCAGGAGGGCTGGCGTCCTCGATAGATTGCTGAATCGCTTCGACATCATTCAGGTCGATGCCAATGGCGGCACAGCCTGCGGCAGTCACCACCAGGCCAAGGCGCTGGTCTGCCTCCTCGCGCCAGAGTGGCGCGCGCGGGCCGACCTCGACTTCGGCTACCAGCTTGCGCTTGAGCAGGTCCGCGACCTGGCTGCGGGTGCGCTCGTCATCGCTAATCGAGGCGGGGAGCGGCAGGACATGGCGGTCGTTGCGCCTGGCGGCATGGGCAAGGATGACGCGTTGCAGGTCGCTGAGCCTGGGGGTGCGGGGCATGGGATTTCTCCTTCAGGTTGTGGGCGAAGATGCCGTCCCACTGCCTGAAGCTCCGGGGAGCAGGACCCGGAGCGTGCTCCGCGCGTCGCGCTGGCACGAACAGCAATGCTCGCGTTCCGCAGGAAGTCGAGTGGATTGTGCAGGTAAGTGGATGAGGGACGGGTTGCGTGCCTTGCGTTCGATGACCCGCTGCTCCCATCACCGGCATCCCGATTGCGAATATCCTCTCTGCCGACCGGGCGCCGCGGCCATCGTGTTGCCGCTGATATTGTTCCACCGCATTCAGATGCTGGTCTGCGCGGTCCTCGCGCGCCGGTGCGCCGAACGTGGCGGACTTTACAGCGCGGAAACACTGGAGTTTGCCGAAGAACGCGATACGCGCAGATCCAATACGTACCCCAGATCGACGAGATGACACGATGGTCAAAGCAATGCGCATTCATAAGGCAGGGGGCCCTGAGGTCTTGGTCTGGGAGGACTATGACCCCGGTCTGCCCGGACGGGGCGAAGTTCTGGTGCGCAACCATGCGATCGGCCTGAACTTTCTGGACACCTATTTCCGCAGTGGCCGCTATCTGCATCCCACGCCATTCGTACCCGGCAGCGAAGGTTCCGGCGTGATTGAAGCTGTCGGCCCGGATGTCACGCAGTTCGCGGCAGGCGATCGCGTCGCTTATGTCGATCCGCTTGGAGCATACGCCGAAAGCGTCATCCGGCCCGCCGATCGTCTCATGCATTTGCCGGAGTACATTGATTTCAGCCTCGCGGCTGCCACGATGCTAAAGGGCATCACTGCCGAATATCTGGTCCGCCGCACTTACCCGGTGCAGCAAGGCGACACCATTCTTGTTCATGCCGCGGCGGGCGGGGTCGGGCAGATCCTGTGCCAGTGGGCAGCTGCGATAGGCGCGACGGTGATTGGGACTGTCGGCAGTGCAGCAAAGCGAGATGTCGCAGAGAGGGTCGGCTGCACTCACGTGATCGTAACCGCCGAGCAGGATTTTGTCGCCGCGACGCGCGATATCACCGGAGGAGAGGGCGTCGCAGTCGCCTACGACGGGGTCGGCGCCGACACGTTCGAAGGATCGTTGCAATGCGTCAGGACGCGCGGCCTGGTTGCGGCGTTCGGCGCCGCATCGGGTCCCATCCCGATGCTCGATGTCGCGTCACTTGGCGGGCTGGGGTCCATCTACGTGACCCGGCCGGCGATCAACGCCTATACGCGCAATGCGCGGGAGTTGGGCGAAGCGGCGGCTGCCCTGTTCGAGATGGTGAGCAGTGGCCGCATCAAGATCTCGAGCCCGAGGATTTATAGGCTCGCCGATGCCGCGCTCGCGCACAGCGACCTTGAAGGGCGCAGGACGACCGGATCGGCAATCTTCGTCCCGTGAGCTTCTCGCCGCGAGCGGTTTGCCTTCGTCCGGCTGCTCGTCCGAACGATCGACCACTGCCGGAACTTCCCGCACTATCGCCTCACCTTGAGCAGAGGTTATCTTGCCCCGGCGGAAACACTGATGGGTGTTCCGTGGTTGGTCCTCGATAGGCGGTAATAATGAACAACATGGATGTGGGACCCCTAGACGGCGTCGGCAAAGGCCTCGCCGGCGCTCGCGTCTTGATCGTGGAAGATCAGCCGGAAGTCGCCGACCTGCTTGTGATTGCCGTCGTCGATGCGGGGGGCGAGGTCATTGCGGTCGCTTCGACGATGGACAGTGCGATGGAACTCATCAGCTCCGAGGCAATCTCGATGGCTATAGTCACCAAGGTGGTCCGCGGCGTCCACGCGGACGTCTTGGCCAGAGAGCTTGTCCTTCGAGGTATCCCCTACGTGGTGACGGCGGGCACCGGCGCCACTGCAGGACATCCTGAGTTGCACGCGGCCGTGACCATCACGAAGCCGTTCCAGAAGCGCTATGTGCAGGTAGTGCTGGCCGAGATCGCCGCCCGAGATACGTCGGTGTCATTTCAGTCGCCGGCGGGCGGGGCGCTTCCTGGAAACGCGGGTCCTGCCTGAGGGAATTCGCCAGCCCGTGAAGTTCTACTTGCAGGCGGGCAAATCGGCTGAGTTGAGGGCGCGCTACGGGTTAACGCTGCTTCGTGATGCTCATTGCCGCTGGTAAGCCCAGACCGTGGCACGACTCTGCATCATTCGCTCTCGGCGCTGGATGGACGCGATTCTAGGCCGCGTCCAGACGGACTGGATCGATCCGGATGCCGAGTGGAGCATGATGTGTCTTCTCACGGACGCTGTCGGGTTCCCGCAGGTCCTCCCTGCCGACAACGACATTGCTCAGGCCGGGCAGTTCGTCCGCTGATAGCGGCCACGGGGGCTCTTGATGCAGCAAGCTGAGCGATATCCCGGTGCTGCCGAGCCCGCCACACCGTCGCAGGCTCAGAATGTCGCTATCATGCCCGTCGCCAGGTAGTGCGTGTCGCCAGAGCGGGGGGCATTCGGCGCGTCCCTCAGGAAGCGCCCCTTGCGCAGCCACACCGCATTGGCCTCTGCCCGCAGGAAGCCCGGCACTATCCAGTAGCGCAAGCGGGCGTCGACCTGGTGGCCCGCGAAGCGGCCGCTCTGCCCAGAGGCGTCTCGAACTCCCGTCGTGGAGAATGCGTCGGTTCGGCTCGCCAGCCACAGGGCGTGATACGTGGCGAAGGCATCGAACCGCTTTCCGGGTGCAACTTCGATCCGCACGCCCGGCGTACTGATATTGGCGCGGCCGATCGCGTTATAGATGCCCGCCGGGGCGAGGTCCGCTCGCCTCATCCCAAACAGCGTGTCGAACCGGCCGTAGCCCCGTCCCGGTCCATCTCCGCTCGCGTAATCGTATTCCAGGGAGATGCGCGCCCTCAGGCGGCCGGGGAACGTGTACCCGGCGTCGGCATGGGCAAACCAGGCCGAGACGTCGAGGCGAGAAGCAGCGGACGCAAGGTCCGCGCGGATCCCTCCGAACTGGTACATTCCCTCCGCTTCGAAGTCCCATCGTCCGGCCTTTGGATCGCGGATCACGCGGGCGCTCATGGTATGCAGGCTGCGGTTGCGCGTGGGCCTGCCCGGGGCATCGTCCTCGTGCAGACCAAAATAGCCGATCTCCGCGGTGGCTCCTGCGATCGTCTTGGGTCGCGCCATAAGTGCGCCCCACAGCTGCAGGTCGAAGCTTTCCCGGTCCAATTGGGTGCGGGCGCGGAGCACGGATGGCAAGTCATCGGGGAGCCTGACTTGGGGGAGGGTGTAGATGACCGTCAGCGTCGTTCCGTCGCGCGTGCGTGCGTCAGCGCGGACTCCGGTGTAGCCGTTCGTGGTGTTCCGATAATCGTCGGCAGCGACCAGGCGGCGCGAGCCAAGGTTAAGGGTCATCCGGCCAGCCTGCAGTTGCAGTGAAGAGCCGCGGCCGAGAGCAGCGCCAAGGTCTGCGCCCACGTAGGCCTGGACAAGCTCGAAGGTGTTCACCTCGTTGGCCCCGATCTCACTGCCCGCGCGATCCAGGTAAGCGCGGCTGTCGTAAAGCTCGCCGCCGACCCGGATCCCGCCTGAGTGGTACTCCGCCGCGAGCGTAGACCGTACGGCGAGCTGCTCGTCCTCAGTCCTGAAACCGGCGCGCGGCTGACCGTCGAGAACCTCGTACCTGACGCGCAGGCTGCCGGAGACTTTCAAGTTGTCGGGATTTCCGATTGCCTGCTGGAGGGTAGGCGGCGCCGCCATTGCGGGCGTTGCACCGGCTACGAGGCAGATGACGATCGAGAAGTGAGACAGGCAGATTTCAGGCATCAAGCACGCTCCGTCGCCGGCTTGCGCCGGATCAGAAGCAACACTTGAGCACACGCTGCGCCTTACCGGGAGGCTGCACTGCCCCGGTCAGCGGCGGGTACCATCGGGCTGACGGGCTGCCAAGGGGCAACGGGATGTTGCCATACAACGAACGGTCTCCACCTTGCAGGAGAACGGCAAAGGTCATTGAAAGGGCTGACCAACAGCAATCGCCGCGAACGTGAAGGGTGCCCCTTCGGAAGTGGTGCTTCCGTTGGCGGCGCTCAGGCGCCGAGCAGCCAGTCGGCTTCCACCCGGAACACCGCCGCATACCGTTCTGCAGTCGCCCGACTGAAGCGACGGGTGCCGTTCTCGTGATGGCGATAGGTCGACTCTTTCCATCCGTATGCGGCGCTTGCCTCCCGGGTTGAGGACCAACCCGCCGCTTCTCGTGCAATTCGTAGCCTCGATGCGGGGCTATTTGGCACGGGGGCATTCCCTTCAGGTTGCAGCGCCGAGGCGGCACCCCCGCCGATCAGCGATCATACTTAAGCGGTTGTAAAACAATCTTTTCTACTCTGAGGGGATGGCCCGTCCCACGAGCCTGCCCCGCTCTTGCGCTCCTCCAGCAAGGGCGGGGCACCACAATTGGGAGCGAGGGTGTCATGAACCCCAACGAAGTTCTTATCTGGTGGGTTGCATCAGTAGCCGTGATCGGCGCCGGAATTCTCTGCGCCGTACTCTCCGGTCGACGCCAGACGTACCTGGCCAGCTTGGCCACCGCAGCAGGCGGCGGCCTTGGAATGCTCTATGCCTTGCGGCTCATGATGCTGACCTCTGCATAAGCGCCCCCAAGTGATTGAATCGAAAGGACGAATCGGTCATTTCACCGCGCTTAATGGTTGAACTGGAAGGCGCCCTGTGACCGGCCACTACAATCTCGGGCTCGTGCTTCTGTCGTTCGTCTTGGCTGCTGCGGGATCGTACCTCGCTCTCCGCCTTGCGCCTGCGCCCCTCCATCCAGGCCAACCTCATCGTATTGCCTCGTTAATGGGCGTGGGCCCCGCAGCTGTCACCCTGGGCCTGACCATTTGGGCCATGCATTTTACCGGTATGGCCGCCTTCAGCATGGCCGGCATGGAGATCGGCTACCGGTGGGATGTGACCCTTCTCTCATTGCTGGTGGCCGTGGTGTTCACCAGTATCGGGTTTGCTGCCACCAGCATCCTGAAAGATCCTCGTGAGGCGCTGATCGTCGCCGGCATACCGATGGCCTCGGGCATACTGTCGATGCACTTCCTGGGCATGTTCGCGATGATCATGCCGATGAACCTGCATTTCGATCCCGGCTTGGTCGTGCTGTCGGGCGCTATAGCATTGCTCGCATCAATCGCATCTCTCTGGCTCATGGTTTTCGGCCGGAGCCGCGGCGTTCTGGCCGCGCTGGCCATGGCGATGGGGATCTGCGGGATGCATTACACCGGAATGGCAGCCGCTCGTTTCACGTCGCCCGCGGAGCCACACGCCGCAGGAGACGCCATGGACTGGAGCCCTGCATGAGGTTGTGCGTTTAGGGCTCATGCCGAACCGGATCGTCATCGAGTACGACGGCACACGCGTCGAGATCGACCGGCCCATGACAGAGGCCGCGGCTCGAGTTTGGCTTTTTGATCAGGCGCTCAGGTTGACGCGCCGGAAGCCGCTCATCTGTGAAGACGCTCTCCTGGGATTAACCAGCGCTCCGCCTCCGCACGAGACGTGAACACCGCGACGTTGCCGTAGATGTCGGCGATCGGCTTCCGTCCACCCCGACGATGACCCACCCATCAGCGTTGCTCGCCATGCGGCAGCATCTCCACCTGGCGGGCTCCGCACCGTCCGCAACGCAGCCGGCGCCGGACGCTGGGCAGATCGCGATCCTAATCCCGCTCCTTGCAGAGCCGGTCGAGCTCCATCCCCGTGAGCGCCGCTCCATGGCCGCAAGCGCGGCAGCGCACCGTCAGCGGGATGCTGTGGCGGACCAGATCGCCGGTCGTGTGGAGGCGTTTCGTGCTCACCCGCCTATGAGAACGAAGGCGGAACGATTCGCAACGGGCACCTGAGTGAGGTGCCCCCTGCTTTGTTCAGACCAATGTCATCAGAGATCCAGCAGGGCACCCAGCACCACCTGATGGCGCTTGGTGTAAATGCCGGTGGAGATCCCGAACAGGTCATACTGACCGTAGTCGGAATAGCGGTATTCGGCCCGGAAACGCACGCGGCGCATCGCGGTCTCAACGCCGGCACCGACGCGCCAGCCATTGAGGTTCGTCGAACCGGAGTAGGTGGTGCCGCTGGACGTGATGCTCCCATTCACCTTCGCGTTGGTGAAGCCGCCCTTCAGGTACATCAGCGTGTGCGGCAGGAGAACGGCGCCGGCGCGGCCCCCGACATAGAGATCACGACCAGCGCTGATGCTGCCGCTCAGGGTGGGGCTGAAGACGGCAGACTGCTTCGTCGACGAGCCGGTACCTTCGATCTCCGCGCCGACCACTCCGCCGCCGAACGAGTAATCAATACCGGCCAGGCCGCCGTACACGACGCCGTCCTTCGAACCGCTGCCATACGGGTCAGAGACCTGAACGTGGTCGTAGCCGGTGATGACCCCGACGTAAGGATGGTAGGACTCGGCCAGAGCCGGAGTGCTCAGCGCGGCGACGGCCGCAGCCGCAAAGCAGAGAATGGAAGACCTCATTGTAAATTCCCCTGAATGAAGTTGCGCGATCGACCCTTTTTGGCTCTACCGCGCGCTTGGGGAAAAAAGTCCAACTCTGTCAAGGTGTTAGGCCAATCGGAGCGTGCTAGCAGTATTTGCCAAATTCCAGAATTGAGGTAATCTGAGCCCTCAAGTCCGAATGCATCGCTCGACAATGCTGCGAGGTATGTGTGGACACCAATCGGCCGTATCTGATCATGGGCGTCGTCGTCTTGCTGGTGTTCACCATCGGCATGTTGCTCAGCCATCCGAGCTTGCAGCCAACGATGAGCGACACACGCGCATGGCTCTCAGACGAGCGTGACGCGTGGAACGAATGGGCGCCATACCTTCGGATCTGACATGACCCGCCTCCGCGCGCGGTCTTGCCGACAAAGAAGAGACGCCCAAGCCACTCAAGCCGGGCGCCTCAAGGCGAGGGATCGTAGGACGCTGGACGGAGGGGGGAGTGGTCTGCGCGCCTAATGGACCGTCAATCGGGAGGAAGGCGCTAGGTTCCGTGGTGAGCTACATTTTCGTGCCGGGAGCTGCCGTCGGCGACGACGACTTCGCCTGCTCCTTTCAAATCATCGACGCAACCGCAAACGCGCTCGGCCATCCACAAGCCGTCGGGCTGAGCGCCTGCTTGCGTCGACGCCGGCTTGTAGGTTGCCATTGGCCCGCGTTTCCGGCGATGGTTATTGCTATGGTGGCGCCAGATCCGCAGCGAGTTGGTCTGCCTAGAGGGACCTCACCCGTTGTGTGGCTCACGACAGGTGAACAAAAGGAGCAGCAACACATTAGGCCCGTGCTCATCGGGACGGCAAGTCTGCTCAGCTTTGCGCGACCATGTGCTCACGACCTAGGGTTTCCCGCTGCATCAGCCAAATTACCGCAGCAATCCCGAAGGCCGCGGCTGCCGAGAACATTGCAGCCGACAAGCTGAAGGCTGAGGCGATTTCAGCGGTGATGAGGGGGGCGAAGAAGCTGATCACCCGTCCCCAGTTGAAAATTGACGCGGCGGTGGATTGAAGGTGTGGCGGATACAGTTCGGCCATCCACGGGCCCCAGATCACGCTGGAGCAGAGCGTCGCCCCGTAGACCAGGCCCAGAGACTTGAGCAGTAGTTGGTCGGAGGGGGCGAGCAGGTAGATCACGATCGTCAAGGCGGCGATGATGAAGCCGATGGCGTTGAAGCGCCGGCCGAACCGGTCCGCCGCCCAGCCCCAGATGAAGCCGCCGACAATGTTGCCGGTGAACTGCCAGGCGACGAGTTGCCCCGCGACGGCCGGAGAGAAGCCGCGCTCGCCGGTCAGGTAAGTGGTTAGCCAGCCGCTGTACGCGGAGTAGCCGAAGAAGTTGAGCCCGGTCATCGTGGCCAGCATGAGGGTCTGGCGGCGTAGACCCGGCGCGAACAGTTCCCGCACCGGCAGTTTCGTTTCCGCACGGGCCACCAGATCGACGGCGGAACCGGTAGGGATCAGGAACAGGGCCAGAGCCGCGAGGAACAGCGGAGGTAGCCCGCCCACCCAGAGGAGGGTGTGCCAATGGGCCGCGGAGACCATGCCCATGCCCACCCCCAGCATGACGATGGACAAGCTGAAGGTCGCGTTCAGCGCGCCTGCCAGCCGGCCGCGCAGCGCCGGGTTGAAGAGGTTGACGTAGATGCCGACCACGACCGGAAAGGACGCGCCGGCGAAGAACCCCAGCAGGAACCGCTGCGCGAGCAGCTGGACATAGCTGCCGACCAGGGTCCCCGCGAGAAGCATCACGCCGTAGCCGGTGACCAGGGTGGCAAACATCCGCCGTCGGCCGAGCCGGTCGGCCATCTGCCCGATCACGATCGCGCCAATCAGGGCGCCGGCCCCCTGGGCAGAGTAGGCGGACCCGGCCTGGAGCAGGGTCAGACCCAGCGACTCCCGAATGAAAGGACGCAGGACATCGACCGTGTTCCAGGCCCACCCGTAGAAGAACTCGGCGAAGAGCAGGAGGGCGAAGATTGCCAGCTGTCGCCCCAGGCTGGTGGCGAGCTGCTCGTTGCCGAAGGTAGGGGAAACGGTCGTGGCCACGGCGCGCGCGTCCTGTTCTGGAGGAGAGATGGGCAGTAAGGTTGCCGCCCCGACCGTGGGCCGGGGCGGCTTGGCAAGCGATCAGGCGGCGGCTTGGAGTGCCGCGAGCTTGAGCTGCACCAGCATCGACAGTTCGTCGTAGACCGCCCATTCCTCGACGATCTTGCCATCCTGAACGTGGAAGTGGGTGACGCCCATGACATGGAGAGGGTAGCCGGTCGGCGCGCCGAGCGAGCCATAGCCGAGGTGATGGCCGTCCATGGTCCAGCGCAGGGCATATTTCACCCCGCCCTCCTCGCTTTCGACCGAGCAGATGTGCTGCGGCACGAAGGCGCAGTCGGGCATCATGGCGACGAGGCGCAGGGTTTGCTGCAGGACTGAGGCGACCCCGTTCAGCTCGCGCATCAGCGGGCCGTGCCACATGCAGTTGGGCGCATAGATGTCGCGGATAAGACCGAACATCCGCTTGTTGTAGATGTGGTGCAGCCAGCGCAGCAGCTGGGCCTCGCCCTCGTTGTGGGCAATCGAGACGTCCGCCTCGGCTTCCGGCGGGTATTGCCCGAGCAGGCGGCGGTTCTCGGAGAGGTCGACCACGCTTTCGCCAAGTTCGAACTTCCTGCGGGCGATTCCTTCAGCGAAGACCTGCGGGTCGATGCCCACCTGGATCA
>Ga0068858_100007197_pt1 | contig 10790 bp, 5 predicted proteins | sample KBSSwiS12_FD_66589 | JGI IMG/M metagenome (GOLD analysis project Ga0068858, IMG submission 66589) | Switchgrass rhizosphere microbial communities from Kellogg Biological Station, Michigan, USA - KBS Switchgrass S1-2 | ecosystem: Host-associated > Plants > Roots > Rhizosphere > Soil ... | reverse complement strand
GACCCGGACATCCTGCTCGTCGACGAGGTGCTCGCCGTCGGCGACGAGGCGTTCCAGCGCAAGTGCCTCGCCAAGATCGAGGAGTTCCGCCAGCAGGGCCGCACCATCCTGTTCGTCACCCACTCGCTCGATCTGATCGAGAACATGTGCGACCGGGTGGTCGTGCTCGAGTCGGGAAAGATCATCCACGACGGCGCGCCCGCGGTCGGCACGAAGCTGCTGCGCCAGCGGCTGGGCAGCTCGCCGACGGAGGGCGCGGGAGCGTTCAGCCAGGCCAGCGTCCGGCCCGAGACGATCGGCTACAGCGCCCGGCCGGGCGGGCCCCCGCAGATGTCCTTCGAGCCGAGCGAGCCGATGACGTTCACCGTCGGTCTCGAAGCCGACCCGGGCCACCCGGAGCGGGTCGCGGTCCGCTGTGTCGTCGTCGGCCAGCAGGAGCTGCCCATCTGGGTGATGAAGACCCCGGCGGAGGGTATCCGCGTCCCTGACGGGTTCTCCCAGCTGGATTTCACGATCGACGCGCTGCCCGCGTTGCTCGGCGCGTTTGCCGTCCGGGTGGAGGTCGCCGACGCGGTGACCGGCGCCCCCATCACCGAACGCCGTTTCCATGACCTGTTCGGGGTCAACGGCTCACATGGCGAAGGCTTGGTCAAGGTCGACTACGAGGCAAGGCCGCGCGTATGACTGTGCAACCCGTAGGGGTGCAACCGCCAGGAGCGCAACAGCTCGCAGGCTCCCTGGCCAAGGACGCACCCGACGTCCCGACACCGGCGATCGGCGGCACCGACGGCGGCGGTCCCGGCTCGGGCTGGGGCGACAGGCCGCTGGCGACGATCGTGATCGTCAACTGGAACGGGGCCCACCTGCTCCCGCCGTGCCTGGACGCGGTCGCGAAGCAGAACACGGCCTTCGGCTTCCAGACCTGGGTCGTCGACAACGCGTCGTCCGACCACTCCCGGGCGCTGCTCGCCGAGCGGTACCCCTGGGTACGGGTCATCGAGTCGCCGAAGAACCTCGGCTTCGCCGGCGGCAACAACCTGGCGCTGCGGCAGGTCACCACGACCTACGCGGTGCTCCTGAACAACGACGCCGTGCCGGCACCCGACTGGCTGGCCACCCTGCTCGACCCGTTCGAGCAGCCGGGCGGCGAGCGGCTCGGCGCGGTCACCGGCAAGGTCGTCTTCCTGCCGCGTTACCTGCGGCTGCGGCTGGAGACGCCGACCTTCTCCCCCGGCCCGCACGACTCGCGGTCCCTTGGGGTCCGGATCGCCTCGGTGACCGTCAACGGCCGCGAGGTGCTGCGTGACGTGCTCTGGGAGAAGCTGACATTCGGGGCCGAGGGGCCGCCGGACGCGCCGTTCTTCTGGACCCGGGGCACCGGCGAGCTGCTGGTGCCGGTGCCCGACGACGGTCCGGTGACGCTCAGGCTGACCTGGGCCGCCGAGGCCGCGAAGACCGTGATGCTCAGCTGGGACGGCCACACCGGCCCGGCCGACGGCGGGCCGGGCTGGGCCGCGGCCGACGGCGGCGCGGCCCGGTTCGCCGCCCTGCCGGTCGCCGGCACCGAGCTGAACACCGTCTCGGTGACGATCGACGACACGGCGCCGCGGGTCGACGTCATCAACAACGTCGGCGGGATCGTGCTGCGCGACGGCTACGGCGCCGACCGCGGCTACCAGGAGGTCGACGCCGGCCAGTTCTCGAACCCGGAGGAGGTCTTCACCGCCTGCGGGAACGGGATGGCGATGCGCGCCGCGCTCGGCCATGATCTCGGCTGGTTCGACGACGACTTCTTCCTCTACTACGAGGACACCGACCTGTCGTGGCGGATCCGGTCGCGCGGCTACAGCATCCGCTACATTCCCGGGGCTGTGCTGCGCCACGTCCACTCGGCGTCGAGCGTCGAATGGTCGCCACTGTTCGTGTTCCACACCGACCGCAACCGGCTGCTCATGCTCACCAAGGACGCGACGCTGCCGCTCGCCGTCTCGGCGGTCGCCCGATACCCGCTGACGACGGCGTCGATCGCCGTCCGCACGCTGCGCCAGGCGTGGCAGGCTCGCAGCCGGCCGGCGCTCCGGCCGACCCTGCTGCGGCTACGGGTCATCGCCTCCTATCTGCGGCTCTTCCCGGCGATGGTGGCCCGGCGCCGGGAGATTGGCCGAACCGCCCGCGAGCGTCGCCGTTCGCTGCAGGACTGGCTGGTGACCAGGTGAGCGACCGTCGTGACGAGCGCGACTGGCGCGACTGGGCAGCTGAGTCCACGCCGGCGGATCGGGGTGGTGCCGGCGGCCACCACGGTGGCTACGACCAGGAGCGGTTCGCCGCCGAGTCGTTCAGCCTGAACCCGTTCCCGCCGCCGGAGACGGACGCGGACGCCTCGATCGTCTTCGACCCGCTCGACCCGCTCGGGCTGAACCGGCTCGGGCGGCTGGACCAGTTCGACGAGGCCGACCCGCTGGAGATGCCCCCGCCGGTCGACCCGTTCCCCCGCCCGGAGCGGCTCGACACCGACACCGACCGATTCCCCCGGCCAGCCGATCCGTTCGACCGTCCGGGTCAACGCAGCCCGTTGGCGTCGCTGGATCCGCTGCCGCCGCTGGGCTCCGAGCCTCAGTCGGCGCAGCAGTCCTCGTCGGCCCCCGACGTGGTGCCGCGCGGTGGCCTGGCGTCGCCCGGCTCGGGGCCGGCGGACGCCGACCGCCGGTTCGGTGCTCGCGAACCGTCGGCCGGCCGGGGCGGCGAGCCGCTCGAGGGCCTGGTCATTGACCGGGCGACCGGCCGGCCCGTCGAGATTCCCGCCCGAGGCGAGGTCCAGCCGCGGCTGACCGACGAGTTCCTGCCCGAGGACAGCGTCGCCGCGACCGACACCGACCGGGTGCTCGACGTCGACCTGCGGGAGCCACCGGACGACCTGCCGCGCTGGGATCCGCTCTCCGACGACCTGCCCGAGGAACTGGCCGCTGGGCTGGCCGCCAGCCCGGCGGATGGCCTGGCGTTCGACCCGTTCCCCGCGGAACCCCCGCGCGAGACGTCCAGAGTCCCCGTCGCATCGCCGGCTTCCGACGTTGCCGAGCCAGCGGCTCCGGCCGTCGGCAGCGTCCCGCCCGGGGGCCTCCTGGCCGACGCCACCCCGGCCGACGACCTTGGGGGCGACGACCTCCCAGCCGACGACGTCGCAGCCGACAACGTCCCAGCCGACAACGTCCCAGCCGGATCCCGCGTCGAAGACCGCGTGAACGACAAGGTGGCCGAGCCTGCCGACATACCCGAGCCCGCGGGCGTCCCAGAGCCTGCCGCCGTCTTCGAGCGCGTCGAGGCGGCCTGGGCGGTCGAGCCGGCGCGATCCGAGGTCGGGCACGACGTCCACGCCCAGGAAGCCGTCGACGCCGGTGACCCGGCGGACGAGGGCGGCATGGGGGACGAGGGCGCCGGCACGAGTCCCGACGACGGCAGCGGTCTCGACGACGGCAGCGGTCTCGACGGCGGCACAGCCCCCGCTGCCGGCGGATCCGGGCCCGCAGACCCGGCCGGCCCGGCACACCCGGACTACCCGACCGACCGGCCGTTCATGGCGTACTCCGGCTTCTCGGGTGGCCGTCGGCACGTGGGCTTCCAGATCGGGTCGCTGCCGGAGCCGGCCATTCCGGACCGCGGGGTACCGAACCTCGTGTCGCCCGAGCCCGCGGCGGCCGACGAGCCCGCGTCGGCTGTGCCCGCGGCGGCCGCCCCGCTGGACCCGGCTCGCGACGAGCCGGCGCCCGCGAGCCCGTTGGTCGGCGGCTACCCGACCGCGCACGCGGGCGAGGGCGCGCCGGCGGCCACCGAGCCGGTGATCGCCGAACCACCCCTGGCTGACCCCGCGATCCTCGAACCAGTGGCCGCCGAACCCGCGGCCGCGCGCGCGGTGCCGGCCGCCTCGTCGACGTCCGAGCCGCCCGCGGACGCCCAACCGGACGTGCCCGATCAGGCGTATCCGGCCGATCAGTCGGACGCCACCGACCGGCCGCCGGCCTACCTGGAGCCGGCGCCCAACGGAAAGCCGGGCCCATCGGTCGTGCCGTCGGGCCGTCAGGTGCGGGCCGCCGTCTACAACCGGTTCTGGCACTCGATGGGTGGCGGCGAGCGGCACAACGGCATGATTGCCCAGGTCATGGCGGCCGACGGCGCCGAGGTCGACATCCTCGGGCATTCGGACGTCGACCTCGGCCTGCTCGGCGCGCACCTCGGCCTGGACCTGTCGGGCTGCCGCTACGTGCGCATCCCGGACCGCGGCGAGGAGGATCTGTCGGTCCTGTCCGGCGACTACGACCTGTTCGTCAACGGCTCCTACATGAGCCGGGTGCCGACCCGGTCGCGCAAGGCCGCCTACCTGTGCTTCTTCCCGACGCCGTTCGACCACGACATGGCAGCCTGGCGGAAGGCCGCCGTCCGGTCGGCCGGCCCGTTGCTGCGGGGCGTGCGGCCGGCTGTCGACTTCGGCATCGGCTGGTACCCGCCGGAGGGCGGCCGGCTTCGCCAGTGGCGCTGGTCGTCTGGCAGCGGGGTCCTGTCGATCTCCGCCGGCGGGCGGCGGTCGCTGCGCGCCGAGTTCGGCCGGCCCGGGGCGCCGACCGGCACCCCGCTGCGCGTCGTCGGCCCGCGCGGCGAGACACTCGCCAAGATCGACGTCGGCGCCGAGTTCGTCCTGCACGACATCCCGCTGCCCGAGTCCGAGCTGGGCACCGAGATCACCCTGGTCAGCGAGCCGTTCACGCCCGGCCCGGCGGACGTCCGCGAGCTCGGCATCGCCATCAGCAAGCCGCGCGTGGTCGACGCCCAGGAGGGCCTGCCGGCGAAGGTGGCGCTGCGTTTCCCGTGGCTGCTGCGCGACCCGCACGACCTGGCCTGGCTGGACCGCTACGACGTGGTGATGGCCAACTCCGACTACACCCGGGGCTGGATCCGCCGGATGTGGCGGACCGAGGCCGACGTGCTTTACCCGCCGATCCAGGTCGACCGGCTGCACTCGGCACTCGTGCGTGAGAAGACGATCGTCACGGTCGGCCGGTTCTTCGCGCCTGGCCTCGGGCACGCGAAGCGCCAGCTGGAGATGGTGCAGTGGTTCGGCGAGCTCTACAACGCGGGGGCGCTGCCCGGCTGGACGATGCATGTCGTCGGCGGCATGGAGGACTCCCAGAAGAACTACGTCGAGCAGGTGCGCGAGGCCGGCGCCGGCCTGCCCGTCGAGGTGCACCCGAACGCGCCGCGGTCCGACGTTGAGAAGCTGCTGTCGACGGCCTCGATGTTCTGGTCGGCGACCGGCTGGGGTGAGGACGAGCGGCGCAAGCCGTGGACGGCCGAGCACTTCGGCATGACGACCGTCGAGGCGATGGCCGCCGGCGCTGTCCCGGTGGTCATCGACCGGGCCGGCCAGCGGGAGATCGTCCGGCACAGCATCGACGGCTACCGGTGGACCGATCCGGAGCAGCTGATGTCCTTCACCCGCCGGCTCGCCGCCGAGGACGACCTGCGCTCCCGGCTGGCGGCCGAGGCCGTCCGCCGTGCCCAGCTGTTCTCCGACGCGGCGTTCGCGGAGCGCTGGCGGACCATCGCCAGCCGCCATCATCTCTACGAGGGCTGAGGCCCAGTGAGCGGGCAGGCCGGAACTCGGCGCCAGAACCGAGCGCCGCGGCAGAACCCAGCGCCGCTACGGGTCGTGCTTGACGGCACCCCGTTGCTGGGCCAGCGCACCGGCGTCGGCCGCTACGTCGAAGGGCTGCTGGGCGCGCTCGCCGACCTCGTCGGCGACGAGCACCTCGGCCTGCCCACCGAGGTCGACGCCCACGCCGCCTCGGCCGGCGGGGCCGCCGTGGCTCGCGGGCCTGGGCGCGGGTCCGGCCCCGCCGCCGGACCGGGCTCCCTGGGCCAGGCGACCGGGCCGACGGTGGCGACGCGGGCCGCGAACGGACGGGCGCCCGAGGCGGACCTGGCCACCGGCCCGGTTCGCCCGCTGGAGCTCGCGGCCACCGCCTTCACCTGGCGTGGCCTCGCCGGGCTGGCCGAGGCGCTGCCGCCCGGGGTCACGGCGACGGCGCGGCGGGCGCCGGCCCGGCTGCTGCAGGACTCGTGGGCGCGCGGCGAGCGGCTGCCCGTCGAGTTGCTCACCGGCCCGGCGGACGTCGTGCATGCCACCAACTTCGTGCTCCCGCCGCTGCGGGCCGCCCGCGGCGTGCTGACCATCCACGACCTGTCCTACCTGCGCACCCCGGACGCGGTGAACGCGGCGTCCGCCCGGTACACGACGCTGGTCCCGCGCGGGCTGCGCCGAACCGCCGCGGTGATCACTCCAAGCCAGGCGGTGGCCGACGAGGTCATCGCCGCCTACCGGCTCGACCGTGACCTCGTCACCGCGGCGCCGCTCGGGGTGGAGGCCGCCTGGTTCGACGCGAAGCCGCCGACGCCGGACTGGCTGCGCGCGCACGGGCTCCCCGAGCGCTACCTGCTGTTCGTCGGCACCGCCGAGCCGCGCAAGAACCTGGGCACGCTGCTGTCCGCGCTGCGCGGGCTGCACGGCAGCTACTCGGACATCCCGCCGCTGGTGCTCGTCGGCCCGTCCGGCTGGGGGCCCGCGCTGGACACGGCCGGGCTGCCGGACGGCGCGGTTCGGACCGCCGGCTACCTGGACATCGCCGACCTGCGCACCGCCGTCGCCGGCGCCGTCGCGCTGTGCTTCCCGTCCCGATACGAGGGGTTCGGCCTGCCTCCGCTGGAGGCGCTGGCTGCCGGGACGCCCGTAGTGGCGTCCGATATCCCGGCGGTTCGCGAGGTGACCGCGCCGGTCGTGGGGACGGCCGTCCGACTGGTCGGACCGACCGACGTCGACCGCCTCGCCGACGCCCTGCTGGACGTCATCGATGGCGGTTACGACGGCATCGCGGACGGGCCTGCGACGGGCACGCCCGACCCGCGGGAGGCCGGGCGGGCGCATGCCCGCGGCTACACCTGGCGGCGCACCGCCCAGCTGCACGCGATGGTCTACCGGCGCGCCGCCGCGTCCTGACCGGCCGCCGCCGCGGCAGGCGGGCCACCAGGACGCGCGGCGACCGGCTCACTGAGCCTCTCCCATTGATGCGTCGACTTGTCACGGTCGCGCCTGCTTGCCAACGGCAATGGCAAAGGGCAAAGGTTCACTCGACGGCGGGCGCAGGAGCCACACCGTCGACGCTCACAGGTGCCAGCGGCACCGAGACGGCGGATCCGGAGACGGCGGGCGCCGTCACCGCGGCCTGGGAGCCGGCGGGAGATGACAGCGCGGCCACCGCGTCCGGCTCGTCGTCGTGCACGTAGCGGCCGCCGCGCAGCAGGGAGGCCGCCGCCGCGATCAGCGTGATGACGATCGCCATCGTGAAGACGATCACCAGTCCGTGGTGGAACGGCGTGCTGATCAGGGTGGGGAAGAAGTCCTTGCCGGTGAGGGTCCGAGCGTCGGCCGCAGGGATCCTGTCGAGCGTGCTCTGGCCGACGAGGTGCTGGATGGGGTTGTAGCCGAGGAACGCCGCGAACAGGTTCCCGACCGGCGGCCGCGACCCGATCGCGCTAGCGACGTCCGCCGGGACGCCGTGCGAGGCGAGACCGCTCGTCAGCGTCCTCGGCAGCACCGCCGCCAGACCGGCGATCATCAGCGAGAAGAACACGCCGATGGAGAGCACACTGCCCGAGTTCATGAATGTCGACCGCATGCCGGAGGCGGCGCCCCGCAGATCCGCGGGTACCGCGTTCATGATCGCGGTGGTGTTCGGCGCGGTGAACAGCCCCGACCCGACGCCGATGAGCCCAAGCAGCAGCGCGAACTGTGTGTAGCTGAAGTCCGTCGGTATCACCAGCAGGCCGAAGTAGCCGACGGCCGAGGCGACCAGGCCGCCCGTGGCGAACGCCTTGGCGCCGAACCGGTCGGACAGCGCGCCGGAGACCGGCCCCGCGGCAAGGAAGCCGAGCGTCAGCGGCAGCATGTAGATGCCAGCCCACAGGGGTGTCTGCTCGTAGTCATAGCCGTGCAGTGGCAGCCAGATGCCCTGCAGCCAGATGATCAACATGAACTGCAGGCCACCGCGCGCAATCGACGACAGCAGCAGCGCGATGTTGCCCGCGGCGAACGACCGGATGCGGAACAGCTTCAGCTGGAACATCGGCTGCGCGACCCGCTGCTCGACGAGCGCGAAGATCCCGAGCACGACCGCCCCGCCGATCAGCGCGGCCAGCACCTTCGGGCTCGTCCAGCCCATCACGTGGCCGCCGTAGGGCTGGATGCCGTAGGTGACGGCGGCGAGCAGCGCGGTCAGGCCGACGGCGAACGTGAGGTTGCCCAGCCAGTCGATCCTGGCCTGGGAGCGGCGGCCGTTGTCCCGCAGGCTGCGGTAGGCCCAGACCGTGCCGACGAGACCGATCGGCACGTTGACCCAGAAGATCGCCCGCCAGTTCCACTCGGAGAGCACCCCGCCGAGCACCAGGCCGATGAAGCTACCCGCCAGCCCAGCGACCTGGTTGATGCCGAGCGCCATGCCGCGGCGCCTGGCCGGGAAGGCGTCCGTGATGATGGCCGTCGAGTTCGCCGTCAGCATCGCGCCTCCGGTGCCCTGGATGACCCGGACGATGATCAGCCACATGGCCGCCTTCGTCCCGGTCCACGGGGTCAGCGCCAGGGCTGCGGACGCGACGGTGAAAAGGGCGAAGCCGGCGTTGTAGGTCCGCACCCGGCCGAAGATGTCGCCGAGACGCCCGAGCGAGACCACCAGGACCGCGACCGCGACCATGTAGCCCATGAGCATCCACAGCAGGTAGCTGACGTTGCCCGGCCGCAGCGGGTCCAGACCGATGCCGCGGAAGATCGCCGGGAGCGAGATGATGACGATCGAGGAGTCGATCGTCGCCATCAGGATGCCGATCGTCGTGTTCGACAGGGCGACGACTCCGTACCGCCGGTCCGAGTCGTCGGCGGCCGTATCGGCCCGGCTGTCCGCTGAGGCTGTGCTCGCGGTCATCTGGGTGCGGCTCCCCTCTGGGCCACCTGTACGGCGTCTCGGCGCGCGGGCGCCGCTGCCCGGTCAGGACCGAACGTCCGGCGCGCGATACCCCGCCGCCCGCGCACAGCGCGAGCGGACCTTCCCGCCAGTGCCCGTCCAGCGGTGGCCAGCCGGCGTCAGGACCGGAGCCCACCGGCCGACAGGTCGAGGCCACCCGGACCGCCGTCGGCGGGGTCCCGAGCTGGCCCTTCGTGCGCGCCGCCGGCAGGCCCGATCGGCCGGCGGCATCCTTTTTCTTAACCCAAGCTAACAATCTGGGCCAACCGATACCTCGCGGAAGTGCCATCTCGGGCGAGCCACAGGCTGGTGCGCGCCCACCGGCCGGTCCTACGGTGTTCCCGGAGGGTCGTCGTTACTGGGTGTCGTCATTCCCGCGGGGCTGTGGCGGCCGTCGGCGGAGGTCTCTCGGCTGCCATCCCCGCCGGACGCGCGGAGGGCGACCGGCCGTGGGTCCGCCGGGCCGAGCCGGCGGTGCCCGAAAGTCCGCGTAGGTCCGTCACGGGCACGCGCGCGCTCCGGCGGCCTTGCCGACGGCCCGGGCGGGCACCCCTGCGTCAGGCCTGGGCGGCGTGCTCGGAGTACGGGCGGCGAGCGGGGTCCGCCGTGCCGGCCGGGCCCGCGTCGGGGTCCAGCGCGGGCAGGTCGGCGATCGCGGAGAAGTCGTGCTCCCCGTGGCCGCGCTGGGCGGCCTGGGCCGTCAGCCGCAGCACCCCCTGCGCGAGGCCGAGCGGCCGCGGGGTCGCGCGGCAGGCCAGCCGCACGTCCTTCGCCAGCGCCTCCACGGTGAAGGCCGGCGGTGTGAAGTCCCCAGACTCGATCATGGACCGCTTGTAGCCGAGCACGGGGCCGAGGAACCCGCCGGCGAGCTCGCTCACGACGAGCTCCCGGTCCAGGCCCAGGTCGGCGCCGAGCGCGAGGGTCTCGGCGATAGCGCCCATCGCCTCGGCCAGGCTCAGGTTGACCACGAGCTTCAGCGCGCTGCCAGCGCCCACGTCGCCGACGTGCACGATCTTCTTGGGGTCGCTGAACAGCTCAAGCGTCGGCCGGGCCGCTGCCAGGTCCGCCTCGCTGGCCCCCACCAGGACCTTCAGCGTGCCGTCCCGGGCCGGGCCCAGCGTGCCGACCACCGGGGCGTCCACGTAGCGCAGCCCGGCGGCGCTCGCGGCCCGCCCGAGCTCGCGGGCGGCCTCCGGCCCGACCGTTGTGACGTTTATCACCAACAGGCCCTTGGGGGCGGCGACGTGGACGGACTCCATGACCTCGCCGGCTGACTCCGGGCCGAAGAGCGTCAGCACCGCCACGTCGGCCTCGGTCACCGCGTCCGCGATCGAGGCGGCCTCGCGGGCGCCCGCGGCGACCAGGTCGTCGGCCCGCCCGGGTGTCCGGTTCCAGATGACGAGCTCATGCCCGCCGGTAAGCACATGAGCCGCCATGAGCCGGCCCATCTTCCCCATTCCGAGAAACGCGACCCGCACGTTGAACCTCCCGTCGTCGCCAGCCGCCTGACCACGATCGCCCGCGGCCGACGCCCCCGTTCCCGGCCTATCGCTCCTGTCGCCACCCGAACAACGCGGCTGCCCCGAACTATTGCCTACCCACCCCGACGACCTCGCTCGCGTGCCGCCGCGGCTCGCGCCACCCACGCCAGACCACGGTCGCCTGGCAGCCACCTACGCCGTACCCAGCGCCGCCGGCGGCCTGGACCGGTGGTCAGGAGATGCCGACGAT
>Ga0068858_100007194_pt1 | contig 10791 bp, 7 predicted proteins | sample KBSSwiS12_FD_66589 | JGI IMG/M metagenome (GOLD analysis project Ga0068858, IMG submission 66589) | Switchgrass rhizosphere microbial communities from Kellogg Biological Station, Michigan, USA - KBS Switchgrass S1-2 | ecosystem: Host-associated > Plants > Roots > Rhizosphere > Soil ... | reverse complement strand
TCGATCCGTCGATCAAGCGGCTTGCCATGCCTGTCGAAGACCATCCTCTCGAATATGCCAACTTCGAAGGGATCATCCCGGAAGGCCAGTACGGGGGCGGGACCGTTATGGTGTGGGACCAGGGAACATGGTTACCGGAGACGGACGTCGAATCCGGCCTGCGTAAAGGTGAGTTGAAGTTTTCACTTTATGGGAAAAAACTGCGTGGTTCCTGGGTCTTGGTGCGCACGAAACGAGGACCCGGTAAAACGGCGCGCACGTCCTGGCTACTCATTAAGCATCGCGACCGTTACGCTAGCACGTCAGATGTTGTGTCCGAAAAACCGCGCTCGGTTGTATCCAAACGATTAATGGCCGGTATCGCCACTGCGGCGGGAGGAAACGTCGTCAAGGCAGCGGAGAGCGATCCCCGCAGGTAAGACGCCGACCATGCACGCTGCAACTCACTTATCACCCGCAAGAGCCACGACGATCCCCTTGCAATCGGCGCCTGCTCTCTCGCGCCAGGCAGCGCGGAATATCGGTCTCCGTTATGTTTCCGATCGTGAACCCGGCATCTCTCGTAAAGCAGTGGGCCGGGGATTCCAATATTTGGATCCCACGGGGGCAAGAGTTAGAGACGCGGCGACGCTCGAACGAATCCGCAGCTTAGTGATTCCGCCAGCCTGGACCGACGTCTGGATTTGCCCCCGTATCGACGGCCACCTGCAGGCTGTTGGGCGTGATGCTCGGAAGCGCAAGCAATATCGGTATCACGATTCCTACCGGCAGATCCGGGATGAAACTAAATTCACAAGGATGGCGGCCTTCGGAGCAGCGCTTCCGCATATTCGCCGGCAAATCCGAAAGGACCTCGGCGGCCGCGGAATGTGCAAGCAGAAGATCCTGGCGGCCATCGTGCAGCTTCTCGATTCAGTGGCGATACGGATCGGTAACGAAGACTATGCGCGGCAGAATGATTCTTTTGGTCTGACCACGCTGCGCAACGATCATGTCGAGATTACGGGCCAAACCATTCATTTCCATTTCCGGGGGAAGAGTGGTCAGTTTCATAAAGTTAAGCTCACGGACCGGCGAATAGCGGCCGTTGTCCGCAAATGCCAATGCCTGCCTGGGCAGGAACTCTTCCTTTACAAAGATGACGATGGAGAGATTGCCAGAATCCATTCAGATGACGTGAATGAATACTTGGATGGCTTGACCAAAGAAAAATTCACTGCCAAGGATTTCCGGACCTGGAAAGGGACCACGGAAATGATCCTTGCACTACGGGCTTTGGGGCCGGGAGACAACGCGGCCGACGCCAAGAAGAAGATTTCGGAAGCGGTTAAGATTACTGCGCAGAAGCTCGGCAACCAGCCGGCAGCTTGCCGCGCTTACTATATTCATCCGGCGATTCCGGAGGCATTCATCGATGGAAGATTATTCAGAGCCTTTGAAAATACTAAGACCTCTGGCACAACCCACATGAGTCTGCGCCTCGAGGAGAAGATCGCCCTGGATCTCGTCACTCAATACGTGCCTAGCCCGGCGAAGCAGCATAACCGGCGCCTCCACAAAAATAGCGTTCAAGACCAGCAGAATCGGGATCTCGCGCCGTCTTTAAAGCATACAGGCAGGTGACGCCGGAACCGGACACTTGGCAGCTAGGACATCGGTCTTCGTAAACCGCCATAGCTTAGATGAAGTTGATTGACTCGTTGTGTCGCGGAAGATATTGCATAACGTCTCTAGTTTGAAACATCGTCCCACTCAATAGAGCAGGTGCACTCCTGGGAATTATTTGCTGCTACGCTCCGCCACATAAGCTTTCATGCCGTCCTTCAGAAATCGCAGAGCTTTTTTCGGCCCGCCCGTTCCTGTCACTCTGAACTTCTTGCCGCGCTGCTTGTTGTAGGAAACGAAAAATGCTTCCAGTTGGTCAAGCAGCGTCGTGCTGACGTCTGCGATGGACTCCAGATCCTCGTGATCGTAGGAGTGAATGGCAACGCCTAGGAGTCGGTCGTTCGCTTCTGTCTTGCCGTCTTCAGTCTGCTCTGCCGTGATAATGCCGATAATGCGAACGTCTATCAGGCAGCCGACATGTGCGGGCGCATCCATAAGAACCAGGATGTCCAGCGGATCGCCGTCTTCGCCTAAAGTTGAGGGAATGAATCCAAAATCGAACGGGAACATCATACCCTCCGGCAGCAGCCCGCCAAGCATGAACAGGTTCGATTCGGGGTCATAGTCGAACTTATTCCGGCAACCCTTCGGGGTTTCTATGATGGCCCGGCAGGTGCATTTCTCTGCGTCAAGCTGGTTTGAAAGTGATGAAAGATCAGCCATGTTGAGTCCCATCGTGCAGCAAGGAGGTTTTCATTATGCATGAGATAAAAGTGATGGTACCCGTTGATGTGGTACCGGAAGTGGCGCAACTGGCTCGATCTGCCGCTATCGAACGGGTCACAGTCGCAGAAGTTTATGTATATGGCCCGGATGCCCGCCGTCATGTGGTGAGTGTGGAAACATCGACCCCGCGGGCGCGCATCTTTGTAGCGGCCTTGCTCGGATCCGAAACGCTGACCGGGAGCGATTATTCGCTGACATCGCGGGAAGTTCGCGCGATCGTCGACGGCTCGGACCTTGCCGATTTGACGAAGCCCATGAGCGAGCCCTTTCCAGACGTGATCCAGGACCTCTGGCAGCTGAGTCATTTGACGGCGAGTTATGTCGCCCGCGCCGCCGCCGGGGCCGTTCTGCTCGCAATGGGCATCCTCGACAATAATGCGATAGCCATCGTTGTGGCTGCGCTGTTTCTGCCTTTCCTCGCGGAAGTGTTGGCTGTAGGTTTTGGTTTGTGGAGCCGTGACGGACGGTTGATCGCGAGGGGGTTGTGGGCCGTTACCGTGAGCATAGCTCTCGCCTATGCGGCCGGAGCACTTGTAGCCACTGTTCAGGGAGGACCGATCCGCTTCATGGATTTCAGAGGACTTTTGAGTAGTTTCGCCATATCGGCGGTCATTGGGATTGCAGCTGGCCTTTCGAACGCCGACGACACCGGCCGGCGTTATCTGATCGGTGTGGCGGCCGCCGTTCAGCTCGCGATCTTCCCCGTCTGGTTTGGCGTTGCCACTGTTATCGGTCTGCCGGAGAGATCGGTGATATTGCTGCGTCTTGGCGGTTTCGCCATTAATCTGGTGACAATTTCGCTGACTGCTGTCCTCGCTTATTCTGTTCTGCATCTCAAGCACGGGACCGGTTGGCGCGCGCCTCGAAGCGCACGCCATTGACGCCTCCGGGTCTACTATTTTTTCTTTCTGGGAACCTTGGCGCCGGATTTTCGCGCTTCACTGAGGGCGATCGCCACGGCCTGTTTGCGGCTTTTTACTTTCTTACCACTGCCAGACTTTAGCGTGCCTTGTTTGTGTTCCTTCATAACCTTGTGGATCTTGCTCTTCCCTTTGTTACCTGTTTGGGATGTGGAACGCCCGCGAGCTGATTTTGTTGCCATTATTGCCCTCTTTGGTACCCCCGCGTGTTCACGATCAGCACTTTGGACTCCATGCTCCTCACGAATTCGGAGGCCCGTCGACTTGGCGGCACTCCAATAAGTTAGTTGATCAATATCGCGAGATGCCGTCCATTTTTAAAAAGGGCGTGAAGCTTTTGCCAGGGCCTGCAGTTCAAAACGGCAGCTTTTTCCAAGCCTGCCCGCCGCGCCTGGGCCTTAAAGTCGGCCGCCAAAAACTAGGTAAAGAATCAGAATTAGGAGCAACAGCCCCCCAATTCCACCGCCTACGCGGGGCCCGCCATAGTAAAAACCTCCACCTCCGCCCAGAAGCAGCAAAATGATTAATACGATCACAATCGTGCTCATATGGAGCCTATGGCACGTTGCAGACCATTTCAAATCGCTACGAACTCGTGCTCACTATCCGAATCGTCTGTTCCGGATCGGCGCCAACCAGTTCGATAGCTCTTCTTGTGGGGCGGAGGTCGCATTCTCAGCGTCGGCTGCAAGTTTATCCCAATGTTGATCGCAATAGCGCAAATGCTGCATACAAGGGAGTACCGTTGTAACAATCGTCAGCTGGCAAAAATTAGGAGGTCACTTCCTGCATCGGGGTAGGCCTTGCACTGATCACTGGCTGGTTAGGTGGCGAGAGTAAACGTGGACGAGGGAGCGCATCTGAACGCGCCAAACTCCCTGTCTGATCAGCCTGCATCCAGCCAGGCCGCTGCTACGATTCGGGGGTACCTCGGCCTCACGGTATCTGTAAGATGATATCCTTTTCGACCAATTAGCTCGGGTAATTCATCTGGCAACGTTGTCGTCAGCGGATCTGACGCTTGTATATCAAATTTACACTTACGATCCCATTTTGATCGCGCATCGCCGTCGCCGCCCATTGTGGATTAAAGGTCCACTCTACACGGATCGTCTGGGCATTCGCGTCACTAACTCCCGTCACGTAAGTAAACATAATATTGCTTGCAATCCGTTGTTGCAGCGTGAGCTTTGCGCTCGGGATATCTGTGCCGCTCGTGAACGACGGATCGATTTTCAATTGACTCACTCCAAACACTCTTTGTAGCCGGCCAGCCACGGGGTCCGCTACCGCTCTTCCAAGCAAAGCCGACTCTCCCATTTGCTGGAAGTTCTGTGACGGTTGCGCGGGTTGATTTGCGAGTAGCGTGGGGTCCGATGTCGGAGTCGCGCCAGTCGCCAATAAGCTAACGATCTCTTGAAATTGGAGCGGTGGGTCAGACGTGTAGCTCAACTGTAAATTGTCCAACGGGCCGGTCACCCTGAGTGAAACGGTTACTCCTTTGGCCTGAGTCTCGAGATTCAGATCCAGTCTCGGTTCAATACGCGCAACATTAAAAAAACCAATGGTGCCGGAGTCGACTGTGTAGGTCGAGCCAAATAGAACCAAGCGACCTTCGTTGCATGTGATCCGCCCTAGCATTCCTGGATGACTCGCCGTACCGCGCAACTGTAAATCCGCATCAAAGTTTAGATTTTCGGCCAGTGAAGATTGGATCGTGGTCGAAGCCAGTGACTTGATTCGGATGTCAAGTTTCATGTTGTCTAGAAATGAGGGCGCGGCAGTCTCAACTACAGTGGGTGCCTGACTTAGGATCGAGGCGAGATCGGTCTGCGGAGCATAGCTAACGCTATCCAGATTCACGATTCCCGACAGCAGATTGCTTTGCAGGGTGCCGGTTAGGCTAATGTTGCCGTTAGCTACTGCGCTGACGCCCTGCTGGAGGCGTACACGCACTTTTGCAGCATTGGCGCGGAGCCCCAATCGCACGCCATCTCGAAGGGCTACGAACCCGCTAAGCGTGAGTTTTCCTCCGCCCGATTCGGCTGTTATATTGCGAAACGACGCGGCGTTGCCATTGAACTGAATCGTTCCATTTGCATTCGCCAGCCCATTCCCGATATCCGCATACGCCAATGTTCCGTTTCGCAGTTCGATTTGTCCCGCGATTCGCGGATCAGCCATATTTCCGCGAACAGTGGCCGCCAGCGTGACACTTCCTGAGGAATCGATATCGGGACTAAAGGTCCGCAGCAAAGCGAGATTGGCGTTGCCATGCGCTTCCACACTCATGCCGTCGCCGTGCAATGGCACGGTACCGCGGACCTGCAAGTCGGTCTGCGCACCTATCACGTGAGCGCTTTGAATCTGAATCACTCCGCGTTCCAGACTAGCGGCAATCGGACCCTGGTTTTGCAAGGATACTTCAGTTCTCGATCGAGACCCGCGGTTTAGCGTATTCAAACGCAATTGCGAGATCTGGAGCGTTCCGGCCATCTGATCACTTTTGAACACCGGCCCACGTGCGGTGATCTGTCCGTCGGCGACAGCCTCGAATCCAGAGGGGCCCGCACCGATAAAATCGCGAATCCGCGTCCAGCTGGCGTTCGCAAAGGATATTTGGGCGTCTATCGGATAATCGCCGGATAACGTCGCATTCCCTTGCCCATGTAGGGATGCGTTTGCCAAGTTGGAATCCAGCGTAAAACTCAGCTTGCCGCCGGAGGTGCTGGCTATCAGACTGGCGTCGCCGAACTTGATTCCTCTAGTGGTGATGGAATTGGCTTTGATAGTGGCATTCAAGTCGCGGACCAGGACGCGCGGTTCAGCAGCCTGTACCTGTCCTCGCCCGGCGCCCGAAATTTGCAGAACGCCACCCACTGCGGGCGATCTACTCTGCAAATATTTGACTCTCGCGATGTCGAGGCGCCCGTCGTTTACTCGGATCTCGAAATTTCCGGAATTCCAAACGCCTTGAGGGTGTGTGTAGTGCGCCGTCAGATCCAGATGTGAAGGTCCAGCCGCAAGCTGCAATAGCTGGATGTCAAGGTCCTGCGGTCTATAAACGCCGCGCGCGCGCAGGCGATCGACGGGTTCGTCGTAAAGCACGGCATTGGTGAGATCTATATTGATCTCGCCTTGGGGATTATCGAGAGTCCCATTCAAACGAGCGGTCCCGGAAAGATTCCCTTTGATTCGAATATCCGTCCGCCGGACGAGAGCAAGCGCGCGTTCGACGGGCAGCCGGCTGAGCTGTGCCTCAATAGTGGACGAATAACCTGGCGCGAGCTGCGTGATCCCGGCAAGTTTGACGTTCGATCCAGCAAAATCTGAGGTGACATTGTACCTGGCCGTGTCTCCTGAGGTCCGGACGTTCGCCGTCAAATCGCCGTAGTTCTGACCGTCGGCGCGCAGTCCCCGCACAGAGCCCACAATGTTGATTTTCGTCAGAAGAAAGCGCAGAGTGTTCGATGCGCCATTGCTATTCTGAGCTAGCGTGCCGATGACGTCGCTATTCAACTGCACGATGCCGGCTGTGTTGGGCCGCGTGCGTTGAAGAGGCGCTAGATTAGCTAGATCGATCCGATCGCTTTGCAGATGGGCATGGAGTTGCCCTGTGGTGACGCTGTCGCGCGGATGTTGGAATTCCGCCGACAAATCAGTGCGGCCTGCCGTCGTTCCGAGCCACGCATTGGTGAGCGCGATGTTTTGATCGGCGAGGTTGATCTGAGCTTGTAACCTGTCGAACGGCTGCCCTTGAAGCATACCGTTGATGGCTTGAATGCTGACAACCCCGCGAGGATTGCCGACCGTCCCGGTAACATGCGCCGCGGCATTGAGCATCCCGGAGTATTGATCGCTCTGCTGGCCGGCGAGGGCCATGGCATCCGCGAGGTCGGCGTTCTGAGTTGAGATATCAGCAGCGACAGGGCGATCCGGCAGCATCTTCCAGTCGCGGAGGCCTAGCGCGGCGGAAAAATGCGCCTGCATGCTATCTCGCGTGACGCTCCCGCTGCGTAAGGCCGCTCGATTCCGCGAGAGCAGCGCGTCGACATCCAGATTGTCGAATCGGCGGCCCAGAATTTGAAACCTGACGGCTGCCAGGTGTCCAGTTACCTCAGGGGATGTGAGTCCGCCCATCACCGTTGCCGTGAAGGTGACGCGGCCGCCGTTGAAGGTGACAGGAGACACGGTGCCTGCTGTTGCCGTGATGACATCGTTCAAATCCGTACTAGAAAGGGCAATCTGCAATTGATTCTTGACAGAGCCGCGAAGATCCAAGCGGGTATGCGGCAGGGCCACGTACGAATTGTCCAGTATAAGATCGTCGGCTGCTTCACGATAGGCAAGGGTAAGCTTCCCCGACACCGGAACACCTTTCGCGCCGCCCGGCGAAATTGACAGGCGCGCGTCTGCTTCGAAAACGTGGTCTTTGGGCGCGCTCAAATCTCCACGAGCGTCGATTGGGCCGCTCATGATGCCGTCGTAACCGAGTCGTTGGTAACCGCCAACCTGTGCGATCGCCCGTAAAGCTAGGTTGCGTACTGTGCCGCGCACTTGGTACCGCGCGAAGTCGTGGAGGGACGCGTTACCGCGCATCTCGGCCCCGTAGGCCGTGACCCGGAAATCGTTCAGGGAGATGGCGTGAGGATCCACAGCCGCCGCTCCAACCATATCCACGCCGGTGATCCGCTGGTTGCCCTGTTGAAATGACACATTCTCCGCCTGGATTTTGCCCGCGACGCTATAGTCGCTGTTAGCATTAAGACTGGCGGTTCCTTTGATGGTCATCCTGCCGTCAGGGCGCACGGCGACATTTGCAAGCCGGCCAAGTTCGCCGAGATCTAAATTGTTTTCAAAGTTAAAATTAGAGCGCCCGTTCGTTTCCTTCAACGCACCTGATGCGAAGATGCTTGAGCCTCCCCAAGCGAGATGCAGCGTATTCACAAGAATTCGTTGGTTTGAGGCGACCACATCTGCATTTATGTCGAGGGTCGCGAGCGGGCCCGACATATCTGTTCGCCACGGAAGATTCGCGGCCGCTTTCAGGTCTGCCATGGCTACGCGACCGGTGACCAGCGCCGTAATACTGGGATCTCTGAGATTCTCCAGGGAGCCATTAATCCTCAGCGAGGATCGTAGTGTAGCGATTGTCGCATCCCGAAAGGCGATCTTATCCTTATGTAAGATCATCGGCAGCGTGACCGCAAATTGGACTGGCGTGTTGCGGCCTGAAACCACGTATATCGGCTCAAACACCAGGCTGCCTTCATATCCTTGCGTTAGCACATTAAAGGCGAGGTTCATGCGCAGATTGCTGCCTTGAATATTCAAATCATGCTGCTGGGAGGCAACAACTATCCGGCCGCCTCTCAATGCGAAGTGGCCAACCGCTAGATCGACCACCGTTTCGAGAGGCGTCTTTTTCGATGCAGTCTCGGCCTTCGGAGTTGGAATGTTGGTATGGCCGTCGGGAAAGACCATGATAATTGCCTGCGGCCTATCGATGATCAGCGATGTCACGTCGAGCAAATGATGCGTGCTGGTGAATAGACGAATATCCACCTGGGCCCGTTCGGCCTGCAGGTAGGGCGCGGCTCCGGATGGTTCGTTTCCATGCACTACGAAGTGCGTGAAGGTGGAGCGCAGGTGCGTCCAGTCGAACGCGTAGGATCCGATTTCAACTCTTCCGCCTGTGCCACTCTCGGTAGCAGTTATGATCTGATTTTTGACGTATTCCCGAAACCAGTCTGTCTGCGCGACCATCACGGCGGTAATGGCTAGCGCGGCGACCAACGCGGCCACAGCAAGGGCGATCCGGATCAGGAGCTTGGTGGGCCGATTCATTTCAGGGCCTCCTGTTTGTACTCGATCCGATAGCGACTACGAGCCTGACCGAGCCATTGATTGAAATTCTGATTCACACGCTCGCCTTCGAGGACCTTACGGATCTGTGGCGCTAGCGACTCGTAGCTGCTGCCTTGTGGATTTTGGCGGCGAAGATCCGCCATATGCTGATCGTAATAAGAGCGCACATCTTCGTCCGCAACTACAGCGCCAGCCTGGAAACGTTGGTCGATGAAACTGAGGACCGTCAATTGCCAAAGCAACTGTTCACGCAGGTCACTCGCGCTCAGGCCGTAGCGTGTCAGCTCCGCCCGCAGTCGCGCTTCCGTACCGCCAAAGCGATCTCGCGTGAGCTGGCTTTCGAATGCGGCGGCTTGGCTCTCGGCAGGACGGCGAAACCCGCCGCTGATAATTTCCTGTCGAATGATTTCCTGATCGATCAAACGTTCTGCCGAACGGCGCTTGTTGTCAGCGTCGTTGTGGACTGGCTCCCGATTCAGGAATGCGGTAAGCCGCAGGTCCACATCGATATCGCTAATCTTAATAACATGTTTTCCCACAATGACCGCGATCCGGTCCAACACTACCGAGTCACTGCCCGCCGCTAACAAGGCGCAGAGGAAAAATCGCGACGCTATTCTGAGCCAGTTCAAAAGGTCTGTCCGATCGAAAAGAAAAATTGAAAATGACTGATACTTTGGGGAACTCCCCGGCAGAAGCCAGGCGAGGAAGCAGAAGGAAGATTCGGGTTACACTGCAGGAGTTGCGCCGGTGTCCCCTTGAAGCCCACGAAAGACGGCGGATTGATACTGTAGGCCAGATCCCCGCGTATGGGCCCGATGGGGGTCTGGTAACGGATTCCGAAGCCCACGGCATGGACGCCATAGTCGAAATCCTTTAGATCGCGTTGCTGGAAGCGCAGCGAAAGATGGCTGATGCTGCTGTAGACATTTCCCATGTCATGGAAGAACACTCCCTTGATGTTGCTGCCAATCAAGGGAAATCGGAGTTCCACATTGTTGAAGAACAGAGCATTCCCACCCAGTGGGGAACCAGTAGGCTGATACGACTGCCCGCCGACAGTCGTGGGTGCACCAATATCACGCGGACCAGCCTGATTGAATGGAAACGCCCTCAGGGAATCAGCGCCCCCCCCGAAAAAGCGTTCGGGAAGTGGCACCGATACTTGATTGCTGAGCCCAGCCGGCAGTGAGAAAGGCGCGATTACTCCGAACTGCGTCTGGCGGGCCAGCACAATGGTTTTCGTAAGCGAATAATAAGTTGCATTTCGTATCAGCACGCGACCGAAGCCCCTTTGCGACCCAAAGTACTTGTCCGCCGCGCCAAAATTCACCGTCGTGTACATACCGTGATGCGAATCCGCTGGATTGTCCCGGCGGTCATGAATAAAGGTCGCTGAAAGTATTCCAATGCGGACAGGCTGCACCAGTTGAGGAATCAGGAGCTCAGGAATCACGACCTGACTGACACTTACGCGGCGATAGGAAAATTGGAACAGGCCATTCAAACTCTTGCTAAAGCGCTGGGAAACCTGAATCGAGCCCTCTTCGCGCCGGGATGCAAATGTTCGCACATCCAAAGAACTGTCATACAAGAGCGTATAAGTGATATT
>Ga0068858_100007193_pt1 | contig 10792 bp, 11 predicted proteins | sample KBSSwiS12_FD_66589 | JGI IMG/M metagenome (GOLD analysis project Ga0068858, IMG submission 66589) | Switchgrass rhizosphere microbial communities from Kellogg Biological Station, Michigan, USA - KBS Switchgrass S1-2 | ecosystem: Host-associated > Plants > Roots > Rhizosphere > Soil ... | reverse complement strand
TGCTCGCGTCGAGCACGTCGGTGGTCTTGCTGATCGCGACGTGTTCGAACAGCTGCGCCAGAGCGACGGCGCGCAGGTCGCCCTGGCCGAGCATGGAGTTGACCGCCCTCGAGGTCGGTCCCCCGTCGATGAACTCCTGGACCGCCATCTCCCGCACCGCGACACCCGTCTGGGCGATGCGCTGCTTGAGGACCTGGAGGGCGGCCATCGAGGCCGCCAACCGGGCATCCACGTCCGATGCCGCCAGCTGGGCGGCCTCGAACCGGGCTGTCAGCGAGTCGACCTGGCGGTTGTCGGCATCGATCTGGGCGGCGATCCTGGCCGCTTCCGCCCGCTTGTCGGCGACCGTGTCCGCCCACGCGTGCGTGACCGGCAGCACGGTCCCGGCCAACGCCAGCGAGGTGCACGCGAGCGCGACGAGGCGCAGGGACCGGAGGGGACGCATTCCGATCGACACTAATCCGACACGCGTTCGTCATGGGAAACGGGCCGCCGGGCCATCGGCCGTGCCCCGCTCGCCGCGCTCCTCTACGATGCGCTCGTGGGCGAGTGGTTCTCGATCGAGGTGCTCGACGGTAGCTTCGCCGCCCGCCTCTGGGCCGAGGCGCACGGTGATGCCCTGATCTGGCGGGCGCAGGAGCACGGCGCCACCGACTGGTCGTGGCACCACCACACCTGGGGCGTCGTCCTCGAGGTCGAGCTGCCCGACGAGTCGGTGTGGGAGCAGTTCCTCGCCAGCGCCCCCGTCCAGGCCGTGCTCGAGGCGGTGCCGAGTCCCACCTTCGGTCTCATCACCTACCGGGGTCGTGGGGGCAGCTCCGGCGCTCGTCAACCACGCAAGCCCAAGCCCGTCGCCGGTGCCGGTGCCGTCGCGCTGCCGCTTCCCGTCGAGGACGACCTCACCGACCTCTACCGTCGGGTCCCGCTGCTCATCGGTTAGCCCACGCGCCCGATCAGCCGGCCTCGGCCGTCCTCTTGATCGCGGCGAGGGTGGCGGCGATCCCGGTTTCGGCGAGCTCGCGGCGGTTGGCGATCTGCGCCGGCGCATCCGCCCCGAACCGCTCCTCGAGCGGGCTCACGGGAGCTGGGTCAGCGGGTGCCGTAGGAGGCGCCGCACTGGGCCTCGCGCTGTCGGGTCGTCGAGTGGACCGGGTCGGTGTCGAACTTCGGGATGAGGTACTTGCCGAAGGTCTCGTACGACTCCTGGAGGATGTCCATGTCGTAGTCGCAGACCGTCGACGAGAACGTCAACTGGTCGGCACCGATGTCGATGAACTTCTGGATGGTGCGACCGATCTCGTCGGGGTCGCCCACGCATGATGCGGCCGCGTTGGCGCCCGCCTCGAGCTCCTGGATCGTCGGTTGCGGCGGCAGCTGCGGCCACACCGGGAAGCCCTCGGGGCGCGGGAACGAGTCGAGGTATCGGAACACGAGACCGGTGTGGTAGTTCGAGCGGTTGTCGATGAACACCCGGCGGGCGCGGTCGCCGTCCTCGAGGCACATCATGTCGCCGGTGACCATGATGTTGTTGTTGACGTAGCCCCCGACCGGCTCGGCCTTGTCGATGTTCTTCTTGTAGATCTCGATGAGGGGCGCCAGCGTCGCCGGCGTGCCGAGCGTGAAGCAGAGCACCCCGATGCCGAGGCGGGCGGCCTTCTCGAAGGTTCCCGGCGAGCCGGCGGCGACCCAGATCGGGGGGTGCGGATCGGTGTAGGGCTTCGGAAGCACGCGCCGGGTCGGCATCGAGAACGCACTGCCGTCGTAGGAGTACTCGTCCTCGGCCCACATCCGGACGATCTGCGGCAACGCCTCGTCGTAGAGCTCCCGGGTCTTTTCCATCGACTCGATCCCGAAGCCGAAGACCTCGGTCGACGAGGAACCGCGGCCGGTGCCGAACTCGAAGCGCCCCTCGCTCAGGTGGTCGAGCATGGCGACGCGCTCGGCGATGCGCGCCGGGTGGTTCACCGGCCGGGTGATGTTGAAGATCGCCGAGCCGACGTGGATGCGCTCGGTCTTGGCGATCGAGTAGGCCATGAACGTCTCCGAGTCGGAGAGGTGTGAGTACTCGTCCAGGAAGTGGTGCTCCGCCGACCACGAGTACTTGAAGCCGACGCGGTCGGCGAGCTGGATGTACGCGAGCTCGTTCTTCAGCGTCTCGTGCTCGGTGCGCACCTTTCCGTCGCGCCAGTGCTTCGGGTGGTACATGTTCGTGAAGATGCCGAACTCCATCACTGCCTCCGCTCGAGGGATCGCCCGATCAAGCGCACGATAGGAGGCGGGCCGCGCCGCCGCCCTGCGTCGTGCACACTTCCGCGGATGACCGACGCGATGGACCGGCCCGTGGTGAGGTACTCGAACATCATCTACGACAGCGGCCGCTGGGAAGGCTTCCAGCTCCGACCCGACGACATCGTCATCAGCACACCACCGAAATGCGGCACCACGTGGACGCAGATGATCGCTGCGCTCCTGATCTTCCAGACGCCGGACCTCCCCGCCCCGCTGGCAACCCTGTCGCCGTGGCTGGACATGCGCACCCGCGCCCGGCGTGACGTCGTCGCCGATCTCGACGCGCAGACGCATCGGCGATTCATCAAGACGCACACCCCGTTGCCCGGCCTGCCGATCCGAGACGGCGTCACCTACATCTGCGTGGGACGCGACCCCCGCGACGTCGCGCTCTCGATGGACGACCACATGGCGAACCTCGACTTCGGCGCGTTCTTCGCCGCCTGCGCCGCCGCGGCCGCTGTCGACGGCGTTCCGACCGCGGTCCTTCCTGATGGGCCACCTCCTGGAGCCGACCGGTCCGACCGGGAGCGGTTCTGGGCGTGGGTCATGGACGACGGGCTGCCCACCGAGACGACGTCATGCCTCAACACCACCCTCGAGCACGTGCGGACGTTCTGGGAGGCCCGAGAGGTCGAGAACGTCGTCATGCTCCACTACCACGATCTGAAGACCGACCTCCCCGCGCAGATGCGGGCGCTCGCCGACCGCCTCGGCATCGAGGTCCCCGAGGATCGGTGGCCGACGCTCGTGCACGCCGCGACGTTCGACGAGATGCGGCGACGGTCGTCGATCACCACCCCGAACACCGACACCGGTCTTTGGCGTGACAACGCCAACTTCTTCAGGAAGGGCCGCAGCGGCGCCTGGCGGGAGATCCTCGATGACGATCAGAGCCTCCAGCGCTACGACGACCGCGTCGCTGCCCTCGCGTCACCGGAGCTCGCCGCATGGATGCACCGATCCTGACCGGCGATCGGTCACGCGCCGATCACGGCACAGCGGGCACTACCACGTGCCCGGTCACTGGCTTTGTTGGCATGAATCCACCGCATAGGTGGATTCGCGCCAACAGACCTGTGCCGCGAGAAGAGGCAGCGTTCCGGCGCGTCCGCCGTCAGCTCAAGTCCTTCAAGAGACGAAGCGCGATCTCCGAGGGCGTCAGCCCGCCATTCAGATCGGACCACATCGCCGTCAGCTCTCGTAGTTCGTCGAGGTTCAGCTCTCGAAGGCCAACGCGCATCTCGTCAGCCGCGCACCGGACCAAGTCGATGACGGTTTGACGTGCCTCGAAGTCGGCCCGGTACTCCTCAGCGACGCGCGCGAGGAGGCGCTGAGCTTCGATTGCTCTTCACGTCAGCTCCGCAGCCATGTCGCGAACGTAGACCCCCCTGTCTCTCGCAGACCGTCGAATATGAGGCGGTACACCGCATCGCGATCGCGGGCATTACGCGTGAGTCTCGTAGACCGGCGATTGGCGGCACCGCTTCGCGGTTGTCACTGTTGTCCCGGACGATACGTCTCCTGCACCATGTCGTCGATGTCCACGCCACCCTGCTCGACGGTCTCCATATACAGCCGCCCCCAAGCGATCTGATCGCCCTGGCGTCCGGCGACGATCACACCCTGCATCGCAAACGGCGAACCATCCGTGTGTGTTCCTCGCCAGCGCCATTCGCCGACCTCAACACCGTCGTCAGTCACCGCGGACAGCAACAGCTCCGCCGTGAAGTCCGGAACTCCCGCGAAGACGCCCTCCCAGTTCTTCCGGACCTGGTCGCTGCCTACGAAGGCCCGACTCGGATGAGCCGGCTGCTCGCTCTTGTAGTCCTCCGCGAAGCAGGCAACGAAGGCGTCCAGGTCATGTGCGTTCATAGCTGTCAGCAGTCGACTCATGATCTCGCCCATGTCGTCCTCCGGCGTTGGACATCAGTTCCCAGAGTGCCCGACTGCCAGCCGCATCGCTCAGGTGCGGCGCCCGGCAACGCGTGGTCGCGCCCGATCGATCGTCGCCGCTCGAGCTGATTGCCGAGTTCGAGCGCTCCGGCGGTATGAGGCAGCTTTGTCGCGCGGCCGGAGCCCGCCACGGGGGTGTCTCAGTTCCGGCGTGTTCTACGGACACCATCGGTGGTTCATCGTCCGCGCGTTCTGTGGCACCTACGGCGCGGTTCCCGCCTGCGTACGTCGCCGACTCGTCTGGTGTGGCGGCCAGCGAGGCGAGGGGCGCAACGGTCGCTCAGGCGAGGCGGACGATCTCGCACACTTGGGCTCGGAGGGGTGAGCTGCCACTGATCGGATCGCTCGGTGTCTGGGAGAGCACCAGGTTGAGGTTGGCGCTGCCGGGACCGAAGGGTGGGAAGCCTGGCAGATCGAGTTCCTCGCACGGTTCGAACCAGCCGTGCTGTCCGCTCACGACACCGGGGTCGAGCGTGTCATTGAACTCGGCGCGAGCGCGGACGGCGCCCTTGGGGGTTCTAATTTCCACCCAGTCTCCCTCGCTGACGCCGCGCGCGGCGGCGGTGTCAGGGTGCAGCTCGACCGTCGGATCAGGAACGTGCCGGCGGAGGCTGGCGATCTGGCGGTGTTGGGTCTCGCAGAAGTGCAGTGACTTGGTGCAGGTGAGCACGAGCGGGAACTCGTCGGCCAACTCGGGCCGTGATCGGGGACTCAACGCCGGTTCGGTGAAGGCGGGGAGCGGGGACTGGCCGATGTCGAGGAAGCCTTCGACGTAGAGCTCGATTCGCCCGGTGGGCGTGCGGAATCCGGCGGGTACGCCGCGGTCGTCGGTAGCCGCGTACTTCCGGTGGCGCGTCGTCAGCGGCAGGCGGACACCGGCGGGATCTGCTCGGAGCTGCTCGAGCGTCACGCCGCTGGGCGCGAGGTGGAACTCCCAGCCGGCGTCCACGTCGCCGCCGAAGAAGTGCTCGGCGAGTCCGAGTCGGGTGGCGAGGTCGAAGATGATCTCAATGTCTGAGCGGGCCTCACCGACAGGCGGGACCAGCGGCGCGCGCAGCTGCACGAGGGATTGGGCCTCCTGGGAGATCTCGAAGCCGACCTTCAGTCCCTCGGCTTCGAAGGCGCCGGTCACGGGCAGGACGATGTCGGCTTGTTCGGCGGTGGGGCTCATGAACAGGTCGAGGTGGACATGGAAGTCGAGTGTCTGCAGGGCATCTCGTCCGCGGGCGCTGTCGCCTTGGGCCATGAGCAGGTTCGACCCGAAGCTGACGAGTCCTCGCGGCCGGTAGGGACGGCCTTCGAGCGCTGCGGTGTAGAAGTCCTCGCCGGTGACGAACCCGAAGCGGGCTGGGCCGAGCGGCCGTTCGCTGAGGCCGATCGCCTTCGCCGCTTGGGTCTGGTCGAGCAGCTCGGAGCCGGCGATCGGGTTGGTAGGCACGGGCGTGAACAGCACGTTGCCGCCGGGAGCGTCGAAGGAGCCGGTCAGCGCGTACAGGACGTTGATCGCCCGGATGATCTGAGTCGTTCCGCTGTGCTGTTCGAGACCACTCCAGGTGTAGAAGGCGACCGGCCGGTGGTCCCACAGAACCCGCGCGGCGTGCTCGATATCGGCGGCGGGAACGCCCGTGACCTCCTCCGCGACGGTCGGCGGCATCGCTCGGCACTGCTCGGCGAGGAGGTCGAACGCCGGCCGACAGGAGATGGTGCCATCGACTGTCGACATGTCGACGGTCCCGACCAGCGCGAGCCGATCGGCGTCGTCGCTGTCAGCGCCGCCCCCCGCTGGGTCGACGAAAACTGGCTGGCCGGCAACCGTGTCCCAGCCGACGTAGTGCCCCGCGGCCCCGTCGCCGGGCAGGTCGCTGGCGCGGAGGAACCGGCCGGTGTCGCCGCGTACCAGGAGCGGGGCGTTGGTCCAGCGGCGCACGAACGTATCGTCGTACCAGCCGCGCTCGATCATCACGTTCGTCAGTGCCAGCGCCAGCGCCGCGTCGGTCCCCGGTCGAACCCGAAGCCACCGGTCGGCTTTGGTGGCGAGTCCAGCACGTCGCGGGTCGACGACGATCAGCTTTGCGCCTCGGTGCAGCGCCGCCCGCGTTGCCGTCGCGTGGGCGAGTCGGGACACTGCCGGGTTGTAGCCCCAGAACAGGATGCACTCGGCGCGGTCGAGGTCGGGCATGTAGTGGCCCGGCACCGACGCGCCGTAGGTGTACAGCGACGCGAGTAGGCGACCCCAGGCGCAGAGTTCCATCGCCGCCACGAAGTTCGGGCTTCCGAACGCCCGTTGCAGCCGCTGGATCCAGTCGACGCAGTCCACGATCGCCGACGTCGAGGGCGAGACCGAGCTGAACACCACCGACTCCGGGCCGTAGTCACGCGCCAGTCGGGAGAGGCGGTCAGCGACCGCGTCGAGCGCCTCGTCCCAGGTGATGCGCCGCCAACCAGGGTCGGCCGAGCCCTTCGGATTGGTTCGCATCATCGGATGCCGAAGGCGGTCCGGATGGGCCGTGATGGCCGGCGCCTCCTTCCCCTTGATGCACAGCACTTTCCCGGTCGGGTGCGACGGGTCGCGGTTCAGGGTGAACGTCCCGTTGGTCACCGTCGCTCGCGCACCACACCGCGAGACGCAGAGCGGACAGAACGTCGACACCTCGGTCGAGGTCGGTGCTTCGGTCATGCCCTACCTTCACGCCATCCGTACCTGGCGGCCGCGCGCCTTGCGTCTTGAGCCGCGCGCTTCAGCGTAGGCGGCCGCACTGGGCGCGCGATCGGCAACTGTCCGTCGGTCACGCTGCCGAACACTCGAGCTGGTCGCTGCTTGTCGCAAGGCACCGAAGGCAGCCCTGATCAGCCAAGCGCCACAGATCGACTCCTCGAGTCGTACTCGACGGACAGCGAGTGTCACCAAACGCGCGGACACATCGACGTGGGGCATCGCCCGGAAATCATGCCGTTCAGGGGCACGCGGTATGAGGCAGCATCGCTATTCCGTCGGGGGAACGTCTTCGAGCACCCGAGCCGAGGGGACACCATCGAGTCCTGGTGACAGGTCTTTCGATTGCCAGACCACCGTCTCAAGAAACTCTTTGAACGCGGCGGCGGCTGCAATATCAGCGAAGTCGAGATCCACGACGATGTATCGGTCGTCGCCCACCGGCTGCTGGACGCGCTCGCGAAGCACCCCTGCACTCTCGCGAGCTGCGGCAAAACTGTTGAAGGCTCCGAGCCAGGTGTCCAAGTCGGTTATCGGGTGCTCGATGTGCAAGGTTGCCACGCCGCCTCCGAGGTTGTTGTCGTGCCCGAACGGTATGGGACTCGGCACCCGGGAAGAGGCAGCGATCGCTACATCGCTCCGAGCTGTCGCATCATGTCGACCTGGTCCCAGTACGTGCGGTGATCGGTGACACGGTCTCCGATCACGCGGAAGTAGTCCGCGAAGCGCAGATCGAGCTTGTTCCCCGACGCCGCAACCGTTCCATCGGGTGATTGCAGATCACCCTTGTGAGTCCCAACAAAGCGCCCTTCCACGAAGACTTCGTCGCCACCGTCAACGACGTGGTCGATGACCATGTGCGCATCGGGAAGAGCGGCTATGAACGCCTCGGCCATTCGACGATGCTCCGCCTTGGTGAGCGTTCCCGGCGGCATCACGAACCGGCAGTCGTCCGCGAAAAGCTTGTCGGCTGCGTCAAGATCTCCGACCGCAAAGCTGTCATAGAAGCGATTCACGACATCAAGAGCTGCACCCATGTCTGCCCCCCTGCTCAGGGTGAAGGCTATGGCGCCAGACACCACTCGAGAAGAGGCATCGTTCGTTCTGTCGGGAGCTTCGGACTCCGGGCATCCTGTGGTGGTGTCCCACGGCAACGCGGTCGCCTGCCACGTCCGGAACTGCCCTCACCCCGTGACTGACCGGCGGGCGATGCAGGGTCCAGATGAAGCGCACGCTCGGATGGAGTGGTTTTGTCAACGGCACATCGACTTCATCGACGACTTCAGGAAGTCGGGCGAAATGGAATCCGGTCCCATCCCGGAGTAGCGCTAGACGAGGCGATACCACTGGTTGCGGTGTCAGGATCGCGACCATGGCGAACATGGGTCGCAGCAAGTCCTTCCTAGCAAGCGCATCGGTCCGGATCATGGCCATGTTCTGGCTTCTGGCTCTCGGCGGTCGGGCGTCGCACCTCCGAGTGTGGGCGCGCCTCGTGTGTCTGGCTCTAGCTACCGCTCTTGTGCTGACCGTCCGCTGGGATCGCTTAGCGACCGATGTGGCCGAGCGGTAGGAGGATCGCTATAGGCGAAGTCGTGTCCGGAAGAGGGTTGGCAGCCACGCGGGACCTGCACACGGCACGGTCGTGTCGTCCACGACGAGGACCATCGCATGTCCCGGCGCCGCGATTCCGCGGCCAACGATCGTGCCTCCACGCTGCAAACGATCCACCGGCGCATCTCGCTGTACGGGGATCACGACAACGGGCATCGCCCCTGCGGTCGCGTCCGGCTCGTACAGCGCCACATCGACGTGGCTGATCTGTCGACCGAACTGATAGGACCAGCCGTGCCGATCGTCGATCCGGAGCCAGATCAGGTGACGCGTCACGTTACGAGATACGTCTCGTAGATCACGGCCCCCGGTCGGCGGCCGCCGACGCTCACGAAGACGCCCTTGTTCAGCCACCCGAGCCGCGGCACCGCCGTCTCGATCCGTGTCGCAGCGCGGAAGGTGTACTCGGTCGCATCGACGTCCTCTCCTCGGCCGAGGCGGGCGAGGACGTCGGCAGTGCCGTGTCGGACGCCGCGCAACCGGACGTAGAGAAGCTCGCCGGCATCGGTCTCCAGCGTGCAGCGAACATCCCCGAGCGCGGTCCCGTCCGGCAGGACGATCTGCCAGTCGGCACTGGCGCCGGAAAGCAGCGTGCCGTTGAGGTCGGTTCCGCTGAAGGTCCCGCCCGTGAGCGGAACGATGCGACGACGACCACGAGGCGTATCGCCGAGCTCCATCGGTTCGCCGAGCGCGGCGTCGAGGCGAAACACTCTAGTCAGGCGAGGCTCTGGCAGCCGATCGCTCATTCGGGCAGCTCTGCCCCCGCCTGCTCGGCGACGATGTAGGCGGCGTACCAGTCCGGCCAGTTCTCGTCGTACTCGCCGCCGTGACGCTTCTCGTGCTCGCCGTGGGCGGCGGCCGCACGCCGCAGCGCCTCAGCAAGATCGCTCGCCGAGCCGAACGCCGTGACCGTTGGGTCGACGCGGCCGGGAAGGCGCGTGGTGATCTCCTGCAGCAGCCAGCGATTGCCGTCGGGATCGACGAACGTCGCGAACGAGCCATACGTGCCGTGATCCGGAGCCGGACCAGCGAGTCGCCCGCTCGCGCCGGGCTCGAACCGCGCGCCGAGCGCGTCCTCGTGGAAGACCTCGCCAACCTGTGCACCCCGGGCGAGCAACGTCTCGCGCGCGGCCTCGACATCGGACACGATCAGGTACAAGCCCTCGGCCGACCCGGGGGCGGCCGAGGTGATCTTCGTGCCGAACTGGATCGAGCACCCCGATCCGGGCGGCGTGAGCTGGACGATCCGAAAGCCGTTGTCGAGGGCAACGTCCGCGTCCAACCGCCAGCCGAGCTGGCCATAGAACTCCTTGGAGCGGTCAACGTCGGAGACAGGGATCACCACGACCTCGAGCTTCAGGTCCTCGGCCCTCACGAAGCGCGACCGCCCGCCGGCCTGTTGCCGATCTGGGCGCTCTTCACATCGGCCTCCTGACGTCCCGAAACGCACGACCCGTCAGAATCTGGTCTATCACCGCACCCGCAGGATCTGGGGCTGGCGGAGTCGCAGGCACCTGCACCACGCGTAGGCGGCGTTCCCCGCCGGCTCCGGCGACCTGGGGGACGGAGCTTCGCTCGCAATAGTTCGGTCGTGGTTCGCGGGGACGTCTCATGAGCGACACAGCGGTGCCTCGCTGTCACGCCACGGAGATCTCCCGTCTCAGGCGAACGGAAGGCTTCGGCTTCGTCATGCCGTACTTGCCTCTGGTCGCGCTGGCAGGCCTTCTCCGTGCTGGCCTCGTGCCTGGCCTTGTAGGTCTTGGGGTCGGCGTCGTCCTTGGCGTGATCCTCCGATCGTGGGTCCGGCGGCGACAGCAGAAGTGGACCAGTCGCGTCCTCGACCTCGGCAACTCCGTTGCGGGTCCCGGCGCGGCGTTCTTGGTCGGAGCGGAGCCGGCATTCGTCGAGTTCGCGGGCCGGTCACGACCATCACCTGTTTCACCACGCGAGTGTCAGTCGTGAAGGCGAACGCCCCCGATATGAGGCAGCGTTCTTCCTTGGAGCGGTCGACTCCGGGGCATGGACCACTCCAGCAGCTGGTGATCGGCGGGGCGATCAGCGTGCTGGGATCGCGTTGCTGACGAGTGGAGGCTTGCTCGGCGGCTTGGCCGTGCCCCGTGGGGTGGTGTAAGTCCCGACCGCGCGCGTGAGTGCTGCGTGGGTCGGGTTGTCGGTTACGACGCGATCTTGGCAGGCATCACCTCGCTCGGCTGGATGGCTTCG
>Ga0068858_100007192_pt1 | contig 10792 bp, 7 predicted proteins | sample KBSSwiS12_FD_66589 | JGI IMG/M metagenome (GOLD analysis project Ga0068858, IMG submission 66589) | Switchgrass rhizosphere microbial communities from Kellogg Biological Station, Michigan, USA - KBS Switchgrass S1-2 | ecosystem: Host-associated > Plants > Roots > Rhizosphere > Soil ... | reverse complement strand
ATTCCGGCGCCGGGCAATGGCGGCGACTCCGGGCTTGCCTGGGCGGAAGGATCGCTGTGGGTGGGCGAGTATCGCGAGCGGAAAATCCACCAGATCGATCCCGAGACCGGAGCGATCCTGCGCACCATCGAATCCAACCGTTTTGTTACCGGTGTTTCCTGGGTCGATGGCGAGTTGTGGCACGCCACGTGGGAAAATGAGCAGAGCGAGTTGAGGCACATCGACCCGCAAAGCGGAAAAGTTCTGCAAGCCGTGGAGATGCCCCCCGGCATCACCATTTCCGGACTGGAATCCAACGGCAGTGACCGCTTTTTTTGCGGCGGCGGCAGCAGCGGCAAGGTGCGCGTCGTCCGTCGGCCCAAACAGGCGTCTTAGTTCACGTTGACCGTGCGGCTGCCGCGCTTGCTATCGGGTGACAAGGTCCGCAGTGTAACCGGTCCTGTGACAGCAACCGGGCCGCTATAATTTCGCCACGCCTTGCCGGTTCGATATTGGATATTCAGACCGGCGATCGGCGCATTGGCTTCCAACTGTCCATTCGTCACGCGCGCGCCCGGCACGGGAAGCCGATAGGGTATATTCACCCGGTCGAGGTCCGCCAGGCGCGGCAGCAGCTTGGCTTGAAAGCCGTTCCAGTCGGCGAGCAGCGCTTTGGTATCGACGCTGCCGTCTGCGAAAGCATAGCTCTTGCCCGCCACATAATCGGGCTCCCATGCCGCTCTGTGCCAGGCGTGTTCCGCCAGCGCCAAAGTGCGGGGGAACAGCATGTAATCGGCGATCTGCGGATTTCGGATAGTCTCGCTCCACAACTGGCCTTGCATGCCGGTGATGTGATGGCCCGATGTCAGGGGCGTGTTGTCGGCGATGGAAACGCCCTTGCCTTGCCTGTCGGTCATGACCACCGCATTGGCGCCGAGATTTTCCGGCATGAAGCTGAACACTTTATAGAGGTCGGTGGCGCGCGACGCCCAGTCGGTGCCGCGCTCCCAGCCATCGGCGGCATAGGGCATGTCGAAATACAGCGTTTCTGGTGTTGACATCACCACATCCCAGCCTTGGTTGGCTTGGGCGTAGGCTTCGGCAATGCCGCTGCCGAACAAATTGCCCCAGGCGTCCGATTGCATTTTTCCGGTCACTTGCGCCGGATCCAGGCTGCTTAAGCCGTCGCTCCAGCCGGCGGGTTCAATGCCTTTGTCATGCAAAATCCCGGCGACCCGGGCCAGGAAGACATTTCCCAGCTGCGGCAAGGTGAGATGCTGATCGGCCATCAACTTCTGGCAGGCGGGCGAATCTTTCCAGGCACCCGCGGTTTCGTCGGCGCCGATATGATAGATACGCAGCGGCAACCCCGCTTCCTGATGCATCGCTTTGAGGCTGTCGATCACCGTGCCAATGAAGGCATAGGTCGAGGGCAGGCAGACATTCAGCGTATTGTCGTTGTAATGCTGAATGGAGGAATAGACGGTTTTGTCCTCCGGCTCGTCCAACCGGTAGCGCGCGGCTTCTTCCGGCTTGCCTTCGGCGATCAGGCGGCGGGCGCGGGCTTTCATGGCGATGATGGCGGCGCGCGAATGGCCCGGCATGTCGAAGGAGGGGATCACTTCGATCTGCCGCGCCTTGGCGGCTTTCAAAACCTCGATGTAATCCGCCCGGCTGAGATGGCCGGTTGCGGGCGCGATTGGCTCAGGGCCGATGCCCAGAAAAGGCATCATGCAATGTGTCTCGGCCGGATCGTGGCAGCGGCGGGCGCCAATGCCGGTGAGTTCCGGCAAGCCCTGGATCTCAAGCCTCCAGCCCTCATCATCGCCCATATGGAGATGAAGCTTGTTGAGCTTCACGGCCGCCATCTGTTCCATGATCGCGAGAATTTGCGCCTTGGGATGGAAGTTGCGCCCCAGATCCAGCATCAAGCCGCGAAAGCCAAAGCGCGGGGCGTCTTCGATCTCAAACGGCTTGAGACGCAGTTTTTCATAAGTTGCCTGCTGGGCCAGCGAGCGCAAAGCATAAGAGGCGCCGGCGGCATCGGCAGCGGTGATGGCGATCGCGCCGCCTTTTGCCGTGATGCGATAAGACTCCGGCGTCATCGCCGGATCGACGGTAATAGCCAGTTCCACGCCAGCTTTGGCCTGAGGCACGTCCCGCCTGAAGGCGACAATCGCGGGCGCGATATCGGCGGACCGGATGCCGTGAAACGCCAAATGCGCACCCGCCTTAAGATCAAGGACCGGGCCGTCAAGATGCGCGGCTTTCGACGGTGTGGGCAAGATGACGAATTCCGGCGCCGCGACATCCATGTGGCGCTTAGCGCTTTGCTCAAACAAACGCTCGGGCGTCAGCCAGACTGTGGCGTCGTCAGGACGCTGGGTTGCAAGCTGGGCTTCATCCGTGAAGGGCGTGATGAAGGGCAATTCTTCCAGATGCGAGTCCGGATCGCGCCTTGGGCGGGTGGCCTCGATCACACGGGCTTTCAGCCCCTCTTGGGCGACATAGACATTCGGCAACAGGATAAAGGGCGAGAAGAAGTGCGTCGGACCGGTGAAATTCAAATGATAGCTGGCGCCCGCCTTGACCATGCCGGGTTTGGGCGCGATGCGATGCAGGCTGCCATTCACGCTTGTCAGGGTGAATGTATCGCTGCCCAGCGGCAGCACATTCTCGGCAAAGCCCAGATAGAGCGACCATTCGCCGGTTGGCATGGTCTTGGGCATGGTGAGATCCAAGCTGGCCGAAAAGCAGTATTGCTGCGCCGGACAACCCTCGGTGGCTTTGTTGCTGAGCAGGGTGAAGCGGTAACCCAGATTTTTGGCGAAACTGTCGAGCGCGGCCTGATCCGGGTCCTGGGGCGTGGCGGCGGGAGCGATGGCCGCCGGCAAAAGCATCAGCCCCAACAGGCTGAATCCCAAAACGCGCCAGAACCGTGACATCCATCCCCCTTCGCGATTTGGAGCTTGGCATTTTTATCAGGTCTTGGAGAAGCGCAATTGTGTGAAACCATCGCTAGCACCGCAAGATCGGCCGCCCATTGCCTTCGCGCACCAGGCTTGGTCTTCTGGGCGTGACATGGACAAAAATCCGGGATCGATCCGCGCATTGCTGGAAGAGGGTCTGGCCCATCAGCGTGCCGGGCGTCTCGAAGATGCACTCCATTGCTATGCGCGGGTGATCGGTGTTGACCCCGGCAATTTTCCCGCCTTGCATTTTGCCGGGCTGGCGCGGCTGCGGCAGGGGGCGTTGGATCAGGCCGCGTCCTTGCTGGCGGCGGCGCTGTCGGTGAATCCGGGTGACGCGGACACGCTGGATTTTTACTGCCTGGCGATGCGCCAATTGGGGCGGCAGGCCGAAGCCTTGGCGCTGTTGGAACGGCTGGGATGCGCCGATGGCGGCGCCTTGAACCAACGCATCCTGTTGCTGCGGGAGTTGGGGCGCACCGAGCAGGCTGTCGCGATCGCGGATCGTTTGCTGGCGCAAGACCCGGCACATGCGGGCGGTCTTTATAATCGCGCTTTGGCCCATCAGGCGCTGGGCCAAACCGCTCAGGCGTTGGCCGATGTTGAATCTGCGCTGGTGCAGAAGCCAGAGCTGGCGGAACTGTATTACACCCGCGCGCTTCTGCTGGAGGACCGCAAGGATTTCGCCGGGGCTCTGGAAAATTATACCGCGACCCTGGCCCGCGACCCCACGCACGCCCACGCCTTCGGAGGGGCGGCCAATGCGGTCCTGCGCGCCTGTGACTGGGCAGCGATGGCGCGTTTGGCAAAGGAATTGCCGGTCCGGATCGCGCACGCGCGCGATATCCTGCCGCCCTTCACTCTGCTGGGCTATGGCATCGGCGAGGCTGAACAGCTGCGCGCCACCCAGACCTATTTGCGTCATGTTTTGAGAGACGTGACGCCGCTCGCTGCCCCGCCGTTGCGGGACAGGGGAAAGTTGCGTCTGGCCTATCTGTCAGCGGACTTCCATGCTCATGCCACGGCCTGGCTGGCGGCGGGCGTGTTCGAGGCCCACGACCGGAATGATTTCGAAATCATCGGAATTTCGTTCGGGCCGGATGACAACAGCGCCATCCGCGCCCGCCTGAAAACGGCGTTCGATCAATTCCATGACGTGTCGGGAATGGACGATGCGGCGGCGGCGCAGCTGCTCCGTGATCTTAAGATCGACATCGCCATCGACCTGAAAGGCCATACCAGGGATTCGCGCCCCGGCATCCTGGCCCGGCGTCCGGCGCCGCTGCAGCTGACTTGGCTGGGCTATCCCGCCACCATCGGCGATTGCGGCATCGATGCCGTGCTGGCGGATGAGGTGGTGTTGCCGCTGGCGGCGCAGCCCCACTATGCCGAACGCATTGTGCATCTTCCCGGCTGCTATCAGCCCAATGATGGTGCCCGGCTGGTGCCGCTGCCGCCTGCGCGTCATGCCGTTGGGTTGCCGGAGAAAGTTTTTGTTTTCTGCTGCTTCAACGCCAGCTGGAAGATCACGGAACCGGTCTTCGAAATATGGATGCGATTGCTGCGGCAGGTCGATGGCAGTGTGCTGTGGCTGCTGGACGACAATGCCGGCGCAAAAGCAAATCTGACAGTTGCCGCACGGAAGCTTGGCATAGATCCCATCCGGCTGATCTTTGCGCCGCATACCGCAGCGGACGCGCATCTGGCGCGTCACGGCTGCGCGGATTTGTTTCTGGATACCCAGCCCTATGGCGCCCATACCGGCGCCAGCGATGCACTGTGGGCAGGGCTGCCGGTCCTGACCCAACGCGGCACAAGTTTTGCCGGCCGGGTGGCGGCAAGTCTGCTGACGGCGCTGAATCTGCCAGAGCTGATCACAGACAGCGATGAGGCTTATGAAGCGGTGGCGCTGAGATTGGCAAACGATTCGGGGACGCTGGAAAAGCTACATAACAAACTGGCGGCGGCGCGTGCCACAGGCTCTCTGTTCGACACCGCCGGCTTCGCACGAAAACTGGAGTGCGCTTACCGGGCGCTATGGGCGGAGCGAAATGCCTCCAAGCCGGGCTAGGTTGCCGCGCCAGCCTTGCACGGTATGAACGCCATAGCGTACATCTGTCCTGAATGAGATTCTCAATTTCGGGGCCAGGGGAAATTTGGTTGCGCTGGGGCGTGCTGCTGGCCGCCGCATTGATGTTCCATGCTTCCACGATCTTGTTCGGGCTGGTCAATCCTTTTCCGCATGATTTTTTCATCCATTACCGATGGGTCGTGGAATTCGCCGATGCTTTTTGGGATGGCGATCTTTATCCGCGGTGGATGGCGCGGGCCAATTTCGGCTTGGGCGAACCGACGATGCTTTATTATTCGCCACTTTTTTATTATGCGGCGGCCGTGTTGCGTGGCGTCACCGGTAACGCCTGGGATGCCATGAGACTGGTGATGGTCATATCGACGGTATTGACCGGCTATTTCGGCTATCGGCTGCTGAGATCCTTTACAGGCGAATATACCGCGCTGGCGGGAGCCATCTGCCTGCAATGGGCGCCGTTGGTTCAGATGACGTTCAACTTCATGTCAGAAATACCCTGGGCGGTGAGTTCCTCCGTTCTGGCCGCCGCGATTTACTACACCACGCGGCCCGGGGCGTTTTCGCGGCTGATTGATCTGCCGGTGGCGATATGCGTGGCGCTGCTGGTGATGACACATGTTCTGTCGGCCATGATGTTGATCATCTGCTTTTCGCTGGCCTTTCTGCCATACTTGCGGATCGGGGCGCGGGGTTTTGCCATTGGCAGGCCGCTCTATTCCTGGGTGCTTTCCGTAAGTTTCGGCATGTTGCTGTCGGCGTTCTATCTATTCCCGGCCATTCTGGACCTGAAATATATCAATCCCGGCACCTATATCGGCGCTCTCAACATGTGGTCCGGGTTCGCCTTTCCCTTGGTGACCTGGAAGCTCTATGGCTTGAGATGGTTTGCGTTCCAGTGGCCGGTGGCGGGAGTGGTATTGCTATGTACCGCGGTCGCCACCGGTATTGCCATGCGCCGGCCGGACCGTTCGGACCGGCGGGGCCAAGCATTACGCTTTCTTCTGATCGCCGCCTGGGCGGCGATTTTTTTATCCAGCGAACTTTCGATACCGTTGTGGCTGCTGCCGGCTCCGTTGCGAATGCTGCAATTTCCGCATCGCTTCATCTATATCGCGTCGGCCACTGGCATGCTGGCGGCCCTGTTGGTTCTGCTGGAAAGAAACCCGACCGGCGGCCGGTGGATGCGTCTGTTGTCAGCCTTGCCGTTGTTGATCGGTCTGGCGCTGAGTTTTTATATCGTGGCCAAGGTCGTGCTGGTCGATGGCCGGCCGGTAAATCTTTCATCGGATGACCGCTCGCTTTACGAGGGTGCGCGGGAATATGACCTGAGAAGCGCGGGCCCGGGTTGGCATAGCTATGCGAAAGGCGGCTTCGAACGCGACTGCCGCCGCGCCGGACTTGATTGCAAACAACTGCCGCCCACCGGTGATCACCTAGTATTCCAAGTGAACGCGCCAAAGCCGCAACTTGTCCGGTTGCCGACCTTTGCGTTCCCGGCCTGGCGGGCCACGGTGGATGGCGCGGCCGCCCCGCTTGAGACCAATCAAGGAATGGTTGCAGTCATGCTGTCGCAAGGCCGGCACGAGGTTGCCCTGACATGGCGGCGGCTACCCGAGGAAATAGCCGGTCTGTGGATCACGTTGCTAACAGCCGCCGCCGCGCTTTGGCTGGGATGGCGTCAGCGTAAAGTGCCCGTTCCTGGTCATGGTTTGTGACCGCCGGCGAAGGCTGTAAGTCCAAACAATTTATTGGCGCGCATCAGTGGCCGCTCAGCGGTCAACAAGGCCGAGAAAGCGCCATTCACCAACGCGCCATGACGGCGCAGCTGGCTTTTCGGCTCGACCGCCTTCAACCCCCGGGCCCGTTCCAACAGGCGTACAGCCGCAGCGATGGGAAATACCGCGGCGTAATAATAGTGAGTCCAGTCCACCACCAGACCGCTGCGGCGCATCGCGCCGGCGAGGGCGCCTATGGTGTAGCGGCGGTGATGTTCCAAAAAGACGTCATGCGCGCTCCATAAAAAATTGAATGCCGGGACTGAAACGATGAAACGCGCGCCGGAGGAAACCTTTTCGACATAAGACCGCAACAGTCCGGCATCATCGGCGACATGTTCGATCACATCCATCGCCAGCACAAGGTCGGCGGCGCTGGACGCGATGGAGCGGCGAAAGGCAATCGGCTTTCCGAAACAGATTTCGTCGCGATCCTCCGCATAGCCAATATCGACGCAGGTCGATCTCACCGCATCGGTGTCTTTCAGAAGCGCGCGCGAGAAAAAACCGGACCCAGCGCCGATGTCCAGAATCTCCCTGGGCGTCCGGCCGCGCAAATCGCGCAACAGGGCCGCCTTTTTGGCCTTGTAATACCAATGGGCGTCGACCTGATCGCCGAGTATTTCTTCTTCTTTCAGATCCATTCTGTGCGATCACTCGATCGTTTCGATAATGTAGATCGGCCGGCCTTTGGTCTCGTGGAAAATCCGGCCGACATATTCACCCACCAGCCCGATCGACAAAAGCTGTACGCCGCCGAAGAACATGACGGCCGCCATCAAGGATGGATAGCCCGGCACGCTGCCCACGACAATACTGTCCACGATAATGAAGATGACGTACAGGAACGCCAGCATGGCGATCACCGCTCCAAGGTACACCCACACTCTGAGCGGCAGGGTCGAAAAGCTCGTGATCCCGTCCAAGGCGAAGTTCCATAGCTTCCAATAATTCCAGCTCGTGCCGCCGGCCGCCCGTTTTTGGCGTACAAATTCGATGCTTTCGGAGCGAAAGCCTGGCCAGGCCATTATCCCCTTCATGAAACGGCTGCGCTCGCGCATCTTGCCGATCTCGTCCACCACCCTTCGGTCCATCAGCCGGTAGTCACCGGCGTTGAAGGGAATCTTGGTCTGCGATATTGCGTTGAAAAAGCGATAGAATATGCGGGCGGTGGCGCGCTTGATCGCGCCATCCGATTCACGCGAAGAGCGCACGCCATAAACCACTTCGGCACCGGAGCGCCAGCGCGCGATGAACTGCCCGATCAGTTCCGGCGGGTCCTGCAAGTCAACATCGATCGGGATGACGGCATCGCCCGTGGCATGGTCCAGGCCGGCTGTGGTCGCGGCCTCTTTGCCGAAATTGCGCGAAAGGGAGAGAATTTTTACCGCCGGATTGCGCAGCTTGGCCGCGCGCAGCACTGCCAAGGTGTTGTCCTGGCTACCGTCATTGATGAAGACGAATTCCCACTTGCAATTCTCGCCAGCGGTGACCTGCTCCACCGTCTTGAGAAACTGGTCGATCGAATCTTCCTCGTTGAATACCGGAACGACGAGGCTGATCAGTGGCAGCTCGGGCCTAGACAAGTGGACGTCCTCTCAAGATTTGGTCAACGATGAACCAAAACAATGAACAAATATATAGGGCCGGCGCCGGAGATGGAGCATCTCTGCCCGCGAGAACAACGAAAAGAACTTGGGGCAGGCCTGACGTACCACTTGTCGGGAAATTTGGGGCCGCAATTCAGCACAATGCGCGGCCGGTGTTTTCACAGGACCCCGCAAGCCGCACGGCACTAGGCGCGGGCTAGGTTGCCGCCAGCCCCTGAACCGGCGCGGACCGGCTTGGCATTCTTTTCCGCGCGGTAGATGTGTGGCTGAGAGTGATTTTTCTGAAGAGGTCGGCTCTTCGCCTGCCGCGCCGGTCCTAACTATGCTGACGCTCGGACCGGCTTGGCATTTTTTCAGCGTCGCGGGCTTGATTTAGCGTTACGCCGCCCCAGGCGTCATCGCACCTGCTGAGGTCCCACCTGGACTGGTCCCATGCCGCTGGGGGCTGGAAAATCACATCACTCGCCTTTAGCGGCCCACGCGGGCTCGCGGGATCACACCGCGAACAACGACCTCCCGTGTAAAAAGAAGATTCGGCAACTGGAGAAAGAACATCGCATTTGCAATGGAATAACGGCGCCGCAGCGATAGCTTCTGGCTGTGGCCGGCGCGGGATCGGCGGAAGATTCGCGCTGGCCCTTATCTGCCTTGCGATAAGGAAATGGTTCAGCCCCGCTTAGCCCTCTTGCGGCGGCGCAGCGCTGCGGCCCCGACAAGACCGGCGCCAACGAGCGAAGCCGTGAAAGGCTCGGGAACACTAAATTGCGTTCCCAGAGTGACATTGTCGAGTGCGGCTCCGCTTCCGGCGCCCAACTGAGACGAAAAGCTGAACCCGCTGAAATACTCGCCGGGACCCGCGGTATATCCGAAGAACGTTTGAAGTTGCGTATTCAGGTTCGGAACAGAGACGTCATTGAAGGCGTAGGAGCCCAGATTGGTCGTTATCGTATAATCGATAAGACTATTGGTACCGAAGACTCCGAGATCGAACGCAAACATGTTGCTGGTACCGGGTATGGTTCCCGTCAGGGGCGTCCAGTTGGCATTGGCGATCCAGGCACTGGGATTATTGTTGCCAGAGAACGATCCCAAAATCTCATTATGACTGGAGGTGTAGGTCACGCCATGAGCAGTATACGGGTCTCCGGGGAAATTGATCTGGCCTGATGGCCAATCCTCAAACCCATAACTGTCCGTGATCGTGCCCTGGGCATTGAAAGTCGCGAGAGACGTGAATGCTACGAGTCCTGCATTTGCCGGAGCCGATATGCCAAGCGCCAGGAACGACATCATCGCAAACCCAATGAACTTGGTTGGCTTCATGGCAGTCCCCGCTTTTATTGTGTTTATGGACGCACTCTTGAAGTATGTACGCAATATTTGTGCCAAAATGGGAAAGCGATAGTTGCCAAGGGCTTGTAATTTCAAGATTTGGGATGTGGAAAACGATATTACACTAATCGCCGTAATTGAGCAGCCATGACCGGCGACCCGAACGGCGCGCGCGAACTTATCTAGCGCCTGTTGTTGCTGCTGGTTGAAATACGAATTTGCTAAATTGCGTTTGCGGTCAGCATGAGAGCCCCTCATGTCAAATCCGACTGCGATAGTATTTACTCTCGCACAGGCGAACAGCGCGTCGTCCCTCGACAGAGCCGCTAGCGCTGCAATCATGACCCTTGCGTCATCCTTTTGACCGGGAGCAATTGCGGCATACGGCACCATGAGGCCGATGGTTTTCGGCACGGCAGCACTGCGCGTCTCTCGGCCATCAGCGGACTGTGCTGGAGGCAAGAGTGGTGCCGTAGGTGAGAATCGAACTCACGACCTATCCCTTACCAAGGGATTGCGCTACCACTACGCTACTACGGCAACCGTGGTATTTTTGGACCTTACCGGCCAACCCTTAAGCCAAAGTTTGGTCAAGGGTGCGCTGCTATAACGTAAGGATTCCGCGAAGGAAAGCCGGGTTTTTCACATTTCCCCACAAGGACTTTGAAGAGTTTGCGATGGCCAAATCCTCGCCCGAAAAGCTGGCCCAGGCGCTGCGCGCCAATCTGAAGCGCCGGAAACAGCCCAAAACCGCGTCACCCCCCGAAACGGACCCTAAATCGGCCTCCAAGCCTTCCAAAAGCCTATCCAAAACCCCACTTAAAATCGAAGACTAGCCCCGCTTTTCTCAGCCTTTCCTTGGCCTTTTCCCCCCGCTACAAGGGTTTTTATGGACCGTATCCGAATCCGCGGTGGCCACCCGTTGAAGGGCGAAATCCCCATCAGCGGCGCCAAGAATGCCGCTCTGAAGTTAATGGCAGCGTCGCTTCTGACCGCCGAACCCCTGACCCTGGCCAATGTGCCGCGGCTGGCCGA
>Ga0068858_100007191_pt1 | contig 10793 bp, 10 predicted proteins | sample KBSSwiS12_FD_66589 | JGI IMG/M metagenome (GOLD analysis project Ga0068858, IMG submission 66589) | Switchgrass rhizosphere microbial communities from Kellogg Biological Station, Michigan, USA - KBS Switchgrass S1-2 | ecosystem: Host-associated > Plants > Roots > Rhizosphere > Soil ... | reverse complement strand
CTCGGCGAGGATCGCCCGGCCGTCGTCCGGGTGCGGCCGCCTGGTGACGAGCTCGTCGGCCTCCAGCCGCTGCACGATCGAGGTGATCGACGTCGGGTGCACCTGCAGCCGCTCACCCATCCTCCCCAGCGGCAGCGAGCCCCGCGACGAGAAGCACAGCAGCACCAGCGCCTCGTAGCGCGCGAAGGTGAGCCCGTGCGGCCTGAGGATCGCGTCGAGCCGGCCGAGCACCAGCTGCTGCACGCGCATCAGCGACGTCACCGCGTGCATCGCCGGCACGCCGTCCCACCGTCTGCCCCACTGGCGCGCGGCCTCGTCGATCGGGTCGAACGGGAGCCGCGGCATGGGCGCACTCTAAACGGGGTGACCGACGCCCGGCGGCCCGCGGTGCGACGGCGGACCATGACCAGCGACGGCATCAGGTCCCGGGGTACGTCGTACCGGGGCCGGTCGCGCTCAGAGCTCGGCGAGCAGCGTCTCGGCGGCGGCGTACGGGTCGGACTCCCCCGCCGCGACCTGCTGGGCCAGGTCGTCGAGCTCGGACCGCCCGTGCACGTCACCCCACCGCGCCCGGAGCGCGGTGAGCGCGATCGCCTCGATCTCGTCGCGAGCCCTCCGGGTACGTCGTACCGCGAGCTCGCCGGACGACTCCAGCCAGTCGTGGTGCCGGTCGATCTCGGTGGCGACGGCGTCGAGTCCGTCGTTCGTCGAGGCCACGGTCTTCAGGATCGGCGGCCTCCAGTCGCCCTCGGCCCGCTCGGCCAGTGCCAGCATCGAGCGCAGCTCGCGCCGGAGCGTGTCGGCGCCGTCGCGGTCGGCCTTGTTGATCACGTAGACGTCACCGATCTCGAGGATCCCCGCCTTCGCGGCCTGGATGCCGTCGCCCATGCCGGGCGCGAGCAGGACCAGCGTGGTGTCGGCGAGTCCGGCGATCTCCACCTCGCTCTGACCGACGCCGACGGTCTCGATCAGGATCACGTCGCAGCCGGCCGCGTCGAGCACCCGGATCGCCTGTGGGGTGCTCCAGGCGAGGCCGCCGAGGTGACCCCGCGAGGCCATCGACCGGATGTAGACCTCGCGATCGAGCGCGTGGTCCTGCATCCGGACCCGGTCGCCGAGCAGCGCGCCACCGGAGAACGGCGACGACGGGTCGACCGCGAGCACGCCGACCCGCCGGCCCGCCGCGCGCAGCTGCCCGACCAGCGCCGCCGTGGAGGTCGACTTGCCGACGCCGGGCGAGCCGGTGATGCCGACGATCCTCGCGTGACCGGTGTGGGGAGCCAGCGCGGCCGTCACCAAACGCAGCAACGGCGACTCGTCCTCGACCAGCGAGATCAGCCGCGCCACGGCACGCGGGTCACCGTCGCGCGCGCGGCCGACCAGGTCGCCGACGGCATCGCCGTCGCCGCGGTCGCGACGCACGGAGGGGCGAAGGCCCACCTCAGGCGGGGACGCGAACGATCAGCGCGTCGCCCTGTCCGCCACCGCCGCACAGGGCTGCGGCACCGACGCCGCCGCCGCGACGCTTCAGCTCGAGCGCGAGGTGGAGCACGATCCGGGTGCCGGACATCCCGACCGGGTGTCCGAGCGCGATCGCACCGCCATTGACGTTGACCTTCGACTCGTCGAGCCCGAGAGCCCGCGTCGAGTCGATGCCGACAGCGGCGAACGCCTCGTTGAACTCCACCAGGTCGAGGTCGGACGGGCTGATCCCGTCCTTCTCGCAGGCCTTCCTGGTGGCGTTGGCCGGCTGCAGCTGCAGCGTCGAGTCGGGGCCCGCGACCATCCCGTGCGCACCGATCTCGGCCAGCCACTCCAGACCCAGCTCCTCGGCCTTCGCCTTGCTCATCACGACGACCGCGGCTGCGCCGTCGGAGATCTGCGACGCGGAGCCGGCGGTGATCGTGCCGTCCTTGCGGAAGGCGGGTCGGAGCGCCGAGAGGGACTCGACGGTCGTGTCGCCGCGGATGCCCTCGTCCTGCGAGACGACGATCGGGTCTCCCTTGCGCTGCGGGATCGACACCGGGACGACCTCGTCGTCGAAGAGGCCGTTCTTCCACGCCGCGGCGGCCTTCTGGTGGGAGGCCGCGGCGAAGGCGTCCTGCTCCTCGCGGGTCAGGCTCGTGTGGGCCTGGTTGTAGTCCTCGGTCAGGGCACCCATCGCCTGCGAGGTGGCCTGGTCCCAGAGCGCGTCGTAGGCCATCGAGTCGACCAGAGTGACGTCGCCGTACTTGAAGCCCTCACGCGACTTCGGCAACAGGTGCGGCGCGTTCGTCATCGACTCCATTCCCCCGGCGACGATGATCTCGGCCTCGCCGGCCCGGATCAGCTGGTCGGCGGTGGCGATCGCGTTCAGGCCGGACAGGCACACCTTGTTGATCGTGATCGACGGCACCGAGAGCGGGAGTCCGGCGTGGATGCCGGCGGTGCGAGCGGGGTTCTGCCCGGCGCCGGCCAGGATCACCTGGCCCATGATCAGGTAGTCGACCTGGTCGGCGGAGACCCCCGCCTTCTCCAGAGCGCCCTTGATGGCGACACCACCCAGCTCGGCGCCCGACATCGACTTCAGGCCGCCGAGCAGGCGACCGATCGGCGTACGGACCCCGGCGACGATGACGTTTCCGGACATGAGGATGCCTCCCACCAGCAGACGAACGTTCGCACTCGACGATACCCAGCGGCGCGCGCCGCCCGCGAGGCCGGAGGTCCGGTGCGGTTGAGGAAAACCTCACACGCCGGCCCGCCCCTCGCCGTACGACGATGTCTCCATGACTGTGGACCTGCCACGCGACCTCGTCACCGCGATCGACCACGTCGGCATCGCCGTGGCGGACATGGAGGCGGCGAAGGCCTTCTACCGCGAGACCTTCGGCATGGAGACCGTGCACGAGGAGGTCAACGAGGAGCAGGGCGTGCTCGAGGCGATGGTGCGGGTCGGACCTGCCGGCGACGCGTCCGGGGCGATGATCCAGCTCCTGGCGCCGCTGGACGAGAGCTCGACGATCGCGAGGTTCCTCGACCGGTTCGGCCCGGGCATCCAGCAGCTCGCCTACCGGGTCACCGACGTCGAGGCCGTCTCGGAGCTGCTGCGTGGCCGTGGCCTGCGCCTCGTGTACGACGAGCCCCGCCGCGGCACCGGCGGCTCCCGGGTGAACTTCGTCCACCCCAAGGATGCCGGCGGCGTTCTCATCGAGCTCGTCGAGCCGGCGATGCCGGCCTGACCCTCGGGCAGCGATCACCTGAGCCATCCGTCACAGAACCGCCACGGTCCGGTCACACTTCACTAGGGTGCCGAGCACCCACCCGTCGATCCCGAGACCTGGAGACGACCCGTGCAGCAGATCCTCGAGGCCATCTCGTCCGGCACCGCAACCCCGGAGGACTTCGCGGCGATGGAGGTGCCCGCGAGCTATCGCGCTGCCACCGTCCACCAGGACGAGGTCGACCTGTTCGAGGGGATGGACGCCAAGGAGAAGGACCCGCGCAAGTCGTTGCACATCGACGACGTGCCGCTGCCCGAGCTCGGACCCGGCGAGGCGCTGGTGGCGGTGATGGCGAGCGCGATCAACTACAACACCGTCTGGACCTCGATCTTCGAGCCGATGCCGACCTTCGCCTTCCTGGAGCGGTACGGGAGGCTCAGCCCGCTCACCAAGCGGCACGACCTGCCGTACCACATCGTCGGCTCCGACCTGTCCGGGGTCGTGCTGAAGACCGGTCTGGGCGTCCACGCCTGGAAGCCGGGCGACGAGGTCGTCGCGCACTGCCTGTCGGTGGAGCTCGAGGGACCCGACGGCCACAACGACACGATGATGGACCCCGAGCAGCGCATCTGGGGCTTCGAGACGAACTTCGGCGGCCTGGCCGAGATCGCGCTGGTGAAGTCCAACCAGCTGATGCCGAAGGCGGCCCACCTGACGTGGGAGGAGGCCGCCTCTCCCGGTCTGGTCAACTCCACGGCGTACCGCCAGCTGGTCAGCCGCAACGGCGCCGGCATGAAGCAGGGCGACAACGTCCTGATCTGGGGTGCGAGCGGCGGACTCGGCGGCTTCGCCACCCAGTACGCGCTGAACGGCGGCGCCGTCCCGGTGTGTGTGGTGTCCAGCGAGGAGAAGGCCGCGATCTGCCGCCGGATGGGGGCCGAGCTGATCATCAACCGCTCCGAGCGGGACTACCGGTTCTGGAAGGACGAGCAGACCGCCGACCCGAAGGAGTGGCGCCGCTTCGGCTCCGACATCCGGGAGCTCACCGGCGGCGAGGACGTCGACATCGTCTTCGAGCACCCGGGGCGCGAGACGTTCGGCGCCAGCGTGTACGCCGCGCGCAAGGGCGGCACCATCGTGACCTGTGCGTCCACGACCGGATACCTCCACGAGTACGACAACCGGTACCTGTGGATGAACCTCAAGCGGATCATCGGCTCCCACTTCGCCAACTACCGGGAGTCATGGGAGGCCAACCGGCTGATCACGAAGGGGATGATCCACCCGACGCTGTCGCGCAGCTACCCGCTGAACGAGGTCGGACAGGCCGCGCTCGACGTCCACCACAACCGGCACCAGGGCAAGGTCGGCGTCCTCTGTCTGGCCCCCGAGGAGGGTCTCGGCGTCCGCGATCACGACCTGCGCGCCCGCCATCTGGACGCCATCAACGCGTTCCGCGGCGTCTGAGACTCGCGTCCGGCCAGGTCAGGTCGGCGTGTCGCAACAACCCTCGGCCCGACCGCGTCGCACCGGGTGGAACTCGCTTCCGCGCATCGGCCAGACTGGACCCCCATCGAGTTCCGGGAGGAAGTCCGCACCATGAGCGACCAGGGCCTGTCCATCTTCGACGAGCCGGAAGAAGCGCCGAACGGGGATGAACAGCCCACCCGGGTGATGGCCGCCCAGAAGGACGGGGCGAAGGGCGCCAAGCCCGCCGCGAAGCCGGCCAAGAAGACCGCTGCGAAGCCGGCGCCCGCTGAGGCACCGGCCGATCCGGCTGAGGCACAGGCCGAGGATCCGGCCGAGGATCCGGCCGAGGATCCGGCCGAGGATCCGGCCGCGACGACCGAGCGTCCCGAGCCGGCGGAGGACCCGGAGCCCACGAGGCAGGTGGCCCCGACCCCAGCGCCGGCGACCCCTGCTCCGAAGGCGTCCCCAGCCTCGGCCCCCACACCGAGCCGGCCGGCCCCGACGATGCCGGCCCCACCCGCACCGGCGAGCGCGCCCGCGTTCACGACGGTGCGCCGCGGCGGGTACGACAAGGCGTCCGTGGACGCCCACCTCCGGCAGCTGATGCAGGACCAGGCCGCGACCGCCGCGGAGCTGGCCCGGGCCCAGCAACGGGTGACCGACCTCGAGGGCCAGCTGCGCAGCGCCCAGGACGAGCTCGCAGAGAACGCGAGCCCGTCGTACGCCGGGCTCGGGGGCCGCGCGAGCGCGATGCTGCGCCTCGCCGAGGAGGAGGCCGGCGAGGTCCGCGAGGCCGGCCGACGCGACGCGGACGACATCCGCGAGCAGGCGATCCGAGACGCCAAGAACATCCGCGCCGAGGCGACCCGCGAGGCCGACGACATGCGCATCGTCCAGCTCAAGGAGCTCGACGAGACGCGTGCCCGGGTCACCGCCGACGCCGAGCAGGAGCGCGCGCTCGCGATGGCCGAGGCCGAGGACCTGCGGGCCTCGGCGAAGCGCGAGAGCGACCAGATCCGGCTCGCCGCCCAGCAGGAGACCAAGGAGCTGAAGGTCGGCGCGATCCGCGAGGCGGAGCAGGCGCGAGCCGCTGCGGATCGCGAGGTCCAGGAGGCCCGGCGCACGCTCGCCGTCGAACGGGAACGGCTGGCCAAGGAGGCGACCGAACACCACGCGACCGCGACCGCCGAGACCAACCGCCTCGTCGAGGAGGCCGAGCAGCGGGCGAACGCAGCGGAGGCGCGAGCGCGCGAGGCGACCGCGCAGGCCACCACCCACCGTCAGCAGGCCCAGACCGAGGCCGAGGCCATGCTCGCCCGCGCCCGCCGCGAGGCCGAGCAGATCGTGGCGTCCGCGCGCACCCAGGCCGACGCGATCACCACCGCCGGGAACGCCGAGCGGGAGCGCAACCTGTCCGCGCTCAAGGCCGAGGTGGACCGGATGACCAAGCGACGCGAGGCCATCTCCGCCCAGCTCGGCTCGCTGCGGGAGATGATGGCCGGCTTCGACGATGAGGAGTCCTGACCGCCGCCGAGCCACGCGGGAGGTCGGCGGCTCCGCCGTGTCGGCGCAGCGGACCCGCATAATCGGCGCATGACCGACACCTCCGGGCCGGGCGACGAGACCGGACGTGCCGAGGGCGCCGCCGATCCGACCGAGGACGCGACCGAGCGGGCGGACGTCGAGCAGGTCGTCGCCGGCCCGACCGAGGTCGACGATGCGGTGGACTACCTGCACCACCCCGATCTGAGCCCCGAGGAGCTCGGTGAGCCCGGACGTCCCCTGAACACGCGCTCGCCGTTCATGTGGGGACTGTTCGGTGGTCTCGGCGCCCTGGTGGCGGTGTGGATCGCGTTGATGGTGGTCTCCATCCGCGGCGTGCTCGTGCTGGTCGTGGTCGCGTTGTTCCTGGCGGTCGGTCTGAACCCGGCCGTGGAGTTCCTGATGCGTCGCGGCCTGAGGCGTCCCTGGGCCGTGCTCTGCGTGATCTTCGGCGTCGTGCTCGTCTTCGCGGGGTTCCTGGTGATCCTGGTCCCGATCATCAGCCATCAGGTGACCGCGATCGGCGACAACCTGCCCGGCTGGTTCGACCGGCTGCAGAAGAACGACCAGATCCGGAGGTTCGACGACAAGTACGACATCACCACCAAGGTGGAGGACTACGTCAAGCAGGGCACCTGGGCGCAGAAGCTGTTCGGCGGCGTGGTCGGCGTCGGCCTGGCGATCCTCGGGATCCTGCTGAACGCGTTCGTGGTGATCGTGCTGACCCTCTACTTCCTCGCCTCGCTGCCGTCGATGAAGCTTGCGGCGTACTCGCTGGCGCCGGCCTCCCGTCGCGAGCGCGTGTCCCTGCTGGGCGACCGGATCCTGCGCAACGTCGGCGGCTACGTCTCCGGCGCGTTCGTGGTGGCGACGTGCGCCGGCATCAGCACGCTGGTCTTCCTGTTCGTGGTCGGGCTCGGGCAGTACGCCGTGGCGCTGGCGATGGTGGTGGCCCTGCTCGACGTGATCCCCATGATCGGCGCCACCATCGGCGCGGTGATCGTGTGCGCGATCGCCTTCGCCACCGACATCCGGACCGGGATCGTCTCGGTGATCTTCTACATCGCCTACCAGCAGCTCGAGAACTACGTCATCTACCCGAAGGTGATGTCCCGCTCCGTGGAGATCCCCGGGGCGCTGACCGTGATCGCCGCCCTGATCGGCGGCACCCTCCTCGGTGTCGTGGGCGCCCTGCTGGCGATCCCGACGGCCGCGTCGATCCTGCTGCTGATCAGAGAGGTGTTCCTACCCAGACAGGAGGCGCGCTGACTCAGGCGGCGCGCGGCTCCGCGAGCTTGACCAGCACGACCCCGACCAGCAGCACGACGCCGCCGACCAGCTGGACGAGGCTCGGGAACTGGTCGAGCAGCAGCCACGCGAAGATCACGGCGGAGAGCACTTCGAGGAGCGCGGCGAACGACGCCATCCGAGCGCCGAGCGCCCGGGTCGCCAGGATCCCGGCGACGTAGGCGACCGCCGCGGTCACGACCCCGAGCGTGAGCACGGGCAGCCACCAGGGCACCGCGGTCCCGCGGTACGCCGCGTCGCTCGTGGACGCCGACATCTCGACCAGGCCGAGCGCACCTGCGATCGCCAGCCCGACCGCGCCGACCACGAGACCGCCCGCGGCGAGCACGATCGGGGGCAGCCCGTTGCCCTCGCCGGCGGACACCACGAAGAAGAACGCGCAGCCGACCATCGCGCCCAGCGCCCACAGCACGCCGAGGCCGTCGACCGAGTCGGCGGACAGCACGTCGAGCACCAGCATCAGGCCCGCGATCGCCACCGCGGCCCCCACGACGGTCAGGCCACGGGGACGCTGCCGGTGACGAGCCCAGAGCCAGCCCACGACCGCGACCGGCGCGGCGTACTCGATGAGGAGGGCGATCGCGACCGGCAGCCGGTCGACCGCGTTGAAGTAGGCGAGCTGGCAACCGGCGACCGCGACCAGTCCGTACGCCGTGAGGAGACCGGCGTTCGCGCGGAGCAGGTGCCAACGGCCCCGCAGCGCCGCCAGCGCCGGGCCGAGCAGCACGAGGGCCCCGACGGCGACCCGGCACAGCACCAGGGCGGCCGGCGACCACCCGGCGTCCATCAGCCCGGTCGCCAGCACCCCCGACATCCCGAACGACGCGGCCGCGAGCGCGGCGAAGCCCAGGCCTACGCGCGACCGGCGATCGGCCGCCGCATGGATGTCATGAGTCATCGTCGCCATGACGCATGACGCTACGGGCGACGGGTGTAATCTGTCAACATGCTTTTCACTCATGACACCGAGGAGGCGCTGCTGGCCGCCGTCGCGTTGGTGAACTCGGCCGAGGAGCCGGACACCCTGACCACACCCGCGGAGCTGGACGCGTTCCTGGACGCGCACGAGTTCACCGGCGTCCGGGTCGGCGACGCGGCCGAGCTGGCCGCGGTGCGCGACCTGCGACCCCGGCTCCGCGCGCTGCTCATCAGCGACCGCGACACCGCGGCGGGGCTGGTCAACGACCTGCTCGGCGAGGAGCACGCGCTCCCCCAGCTCGTGCGGCACGGTGGCCACGACTGGCACATCCACGCGGTCGCCCCGGATGCGCCCCTGGCGGCCCGGATGGCCGTCGAGGCGGCGATGGCCATGATCGACGTGATCCGAGCCGACGAGATGTCGCGCCTCGACCTGTGCGCCGACCCGGACTGTGAGGGCATCGTCCTGGACCTGTCACGCAACCGTTCGCGGAGGTTCTGCAGCACCACGTGCACGAACCGCGCCGCGGTCGCGGCCTATCGCGCCCGGAAGCGCTGAGGCGTGGCTGTCGGACCGCGGACGATCGCGGTCGTCGGCGCGTCCGGCAAGACCGGGCAGGCGATCGCGGCGTCGCTGGCGTCGCGCGGCGCGGCCGTGGTGCCCGTCGGACGGCGGCAGTGGCCGGCGCTGGCGGACTCCTTCGCCGGCTGCGAGGCCGTGAGCATCGTGGCTCCGAACCTGCACCCCGACGAGCCCGGCCTCGTGGGTCAGGTGCTGACGGCCGCGGAGTCGGCCGGCGTTGCCCGGGTCGTCTACCACTCGGTCGCCGCGCCGTACGCCCCGGCGATGCCGCACCACCTGGGCAAGGCTCGAGCCGAGGACGTGGTGCGTCGATCGCCGTTCTCGTGGACGATCCTCCAGCCCTGCGCCTACGTGCAGAACCTCGTGCCCGCGTTGCGGTCGGGCACGCCGTACCTCGAGGTGCCGTACGCCGTGGACCGACCGTTCGGACTGGTCGACCTCCTCGATCTTGCCGAGGCGACGGCGCGGGTGCTCCTGGACGAGGGCCATGCGGGGGCGACGTACGAGCTGGGCGGACCGGCGCTGGTCTCGGTGTCGGACGCGGCCGCCGCCGCGAGCAGCGTGCTCGGGCGGCGGGTCCTGGCCCGGCGGCAGGATCCGGAGTCGTGGGCCAGCGGTCCGGGCGCGGGTCTTGCACCGCGCGAGCGCGCGTGGCTGCTGGCGATGTTCGCCTCCTACGACCGGCACGGTCTGCCGGCCGGTGGGCGCGTGCTGCGCGACCTGCTGGGCGGCCGCTCGACGTCGCTCGACGAGACGCTCACGCGCGAGCTGGCCGCTGCCGGCTGACTTCCGGTCACAGATCGTCCGGAATCCGGACTAGCGTGGCGCCCATGGCTATCGCACGCTTCCCGGGCCTCGTGCTCGACTGTCCCGACCCGTTGCCGATCGCGACGTTCTACGGCGCGCTGCTGGACTGGAAGGTCGACGTTCGCGACGACTGGGCCGACGTCCGGTCCCCCGACGGCCAGCAGTGCCTGTCCTTCCAGCCGGTCGCGGACTACCGCCCTCCGCAGTGGCCGGGGCAGGAGGTTCCGCAGCAGATGCACCTCGACGTGATGGTCGAGGACCTCGACTCGGCCGAGGCAGCCGTGCTCGAGCTCGGCGCGACCAAGCACGAGCATCAGCCGGGTACGACGTTCCGGGTCTTCCTCGACCCGGCCGGACATCCGTTCTGCCTCTGCGTCGACTGACCTGCCGCACATGACGACCACCGAAGCCGCGGGCGAGCTCACCGTCCGCGCGCTGGGACCCGAGACCTGGGACGCCTTCGCCGCCCTCGTGGAGCGCCACAACGGCGTGTTCGGCGGGTGCTGGTGCACGTGGTTCCAGACCATGCCGTCCGAGAAGACCTACACCGCGGAACGCAACCGGGAGCTCAAGGAGCGCCTGGTGCGCGAGGGCAGGGCCCACGCCGCGCTCGTCTTCGACGGCGAGGCTGCGGTGGCGTGGTGCGAGTACGGCAGCTGCGCGGAGCTGCCGAACATCTACCACCGCAAGCAGTACGACGCAGAGGCCGACCTCTACCCCGACTACCGGATCACGTGTCTGTTCGTCGACAAGCGGCACCGACGGCACGGCGTCTCGGTCGTCGCCCTGCACGGCGCGCTCGACCTGATCGCGCAGGCGGGTGGCGGCGTCGTCGAGGGCTACCCGCACGACCCCGAGGGGAGGCGGGTCGCCGTCCTCTACAACGGCACGCGCAGCATGTTCGAGCGCGAGGGCTTCGAGTTCGTCCGGGCCAAGGGCCAGCGCAACACCGTCATGCGCAA
>Ga0068858_100007188_pt1 | contig 10794 bp, 6 predicted proteins | sample KBSSwiS12_FD_66589 | JGI IMG/M metagenome (GOLD analysis project Ga0068858, IMG submission 66589) | Switchgrass rhizosphere microbial communities from Kellogg Biological Station, Michigan, USA - KBS Switchgrass S1-2 | ecosystem: Host-associated > Plants > Roots > Rhizosphere > Soil ... | reverse complement strand
GTCCCGTCTCAGAGGTTTGGTCTCAGAGGTTTGGTCTCAGAGGTTTCGTCTCAGAGGTTTCGTCTCAGAGGTTTCGTCTCAGAGGTCCCGTCTCAGAGATTTCACCTCAGAGGTCCCACCCCACCACTCCTCAGGGGAACTGCATCTTGCGCACAAGGGCCACGAACCGCGGATCCTGACGCAGCGGGTCGTAGATCGGGTGGACCTTCAGGTAGACCATGTTGAACGACCGCTCATCGAACGCCTTGGTGATCCAGTCCATCGCGCGGTCGTTGTCACCCAGCCAGATGTAGAGCGACGCGACGTCGGACGGCGAGACGTAGCGCGGCGCGTTCGGCCGGATCAACGACGCGAGGATGGCGTGCGACTCGGCCGCGCGTCCCAGGACCGCGTACGCCTGCGCCTTCTGCAACTGCGTGAGCGGAATCCCACCGGCGAGCCGATCGGCCTCCGTGTATTCGCGCAGCGCGTCCTGCATCATCCCCTTCTTCATGTAGTTCATGCCGAGATACGTTCGCGCGCGCACGAAATCGGCATCGAGGTCGAGTGCCTTCCGGCTCTCGACGATCGACTCGTCGAACTGACGCCGGTGATACTGAATCCAGCCGCGGCTCGCGCGGATGATCGGCGCCACCGGATCGAGGCGCAGCGCCAGGTCGATTTCCGACAGGGCCTCGTCGTGCCGCCCCATCGCCGACAGAAAGATCGCATACCAGTGGTGAGCGGTCGGGTAGCTGCGGTTGCGCGCGATCGCGAGCTTGAACTCCTTCTCGGACGCCGGCCAGTCCCAGTCGTACCAGAAATGCAGCATGGCGAGCGACGTATGAGCCTCGCCCAGTGAGTCGTCGAGCTTCAGCGCCGACTCCGCCGCCTTCTTCGCCTTGGCCATCGTGGCCTGCGGCGCCATCGATCCGCTCACGGACCCGAGCAGCGTGTAACTATCGGCCAGCCCCGCGTACGCCGATGCGTAGCCTGGGTCGATCTTCAGCGCCTCTTCGAAATACTCCACCGACTTGAGCAGCGTATCGCCGCCGCGGCGGTTCCAGTAGAAGCGTCCCTGCAGGTACGCTTCGAGCGCTTCAGGCGACACGGACCGCTTGCCGCTCTCTGCGCTCCTCGCCTCCTGCTGGCGCGACAAAGTGGTCCGTACCTCCTGAGCGATGGCGCGTGCCACATCGGCCTGCAGCGCCAGCACGTCGCGGACGTCGCGCTCGTAGCTGTTCGCCCACAGATGCTTGTCCGTCCGCGCATCGATCAGCTGCGCCGTGATCCGGACACGCCGGCCGTCACGCAGGACCGAGCCTTCGACGACGGCGTCGACGTTCAGCGCCTTGGCAATCTCGGGCAGCGGCTGCTGCGATCCCTTGAACCGCATGACCGACGTCCGTGAGATCACATCGAGCACGCCGGTGCGTCCGAGGTCGGCGATGAGCGCTTCGGTCATGCCGTCGGCAAAATAGTCACCGGCACCGATGTTCTGCAGCGGCAGGACAGCCACGGATCGAATGGCGCCAGGTTCGGCCGTGACGGGCGCCTTCGCCGGACGCCAGACCCACACGGCGATCGCGGTGCTCACGACGAGCGCGAGGGCGATCGCGGCAGCGGCGATCGGCCGCCGCGCGCGCTGCGACGCGCTGGCGGGGGAAGGCACCGCCGCGGGCGCCGGCGCGGGAGTCGAGACCGGCGGCGGATCGGCGGTGGCAATGCCGCCAAGCCAGCCGGCCAGCGCCTGCTCCATCGCGCCCGCACTCTCGAAGCGCTGTTCCGGCGCGGGCGACAGCGCACGCTCGACGAGGTGGACGAAGCCGTCGGGAAGATTGGGTCGCGCGTCGCGCAGTCGCACGAAGCGGCCATCGCGGTGACAAGCGGCCAGCTCCGCCAGCGTCGATCCGTTCACCGGATAGGCGCCGGTCGTCAACCGGTAGAGCAGCACGCCAAGACTGTAGAGATCGCTTCGGACGGTCGCGGGGCGCCCGGCGAAAACCTCCGGCGCCAGATAGAGCGGCGTACCCGCCATGTGCTGGCCGTCGGTCCTGGTCTCGAGATCGCCGCCGGCGCCGAAGTCCATCAGCACGACCCTGCCGCCCTGCTCGCGCATCACGTTGGCGGCCTTCACGTCGCGGTGCACGAGCCCCGTCGCGTGAACAGCGGCGAGCGCGCGGCAGAGATCGAGTCCGATGAACGTCGCCTCGCGGGCCGAGAAGGTGCCGTGCTGTTTGAGGACGTCTTCGAGCGTGAGGCCGCGGATGAATTCCATCCACAAGCCGACGCGGCCGCCCGACGACTCGGCGCCGTACACGGTGATGACGTTGGGATGCGCGACTCGTGCGAGGAGGCGGCCTTCGGCAAGGAACTGCGAGGCGAGCGCTTCGGCGCGAGCGCGCTGGCGCAGCAGTTTCAACGCGACGTCCCGGTCGAGCGCGGTGTCGCGCGCCAGGTAGACGTCACCGAACGTGCCGCCGCTCACGCGCTCGACGATCACCAGCTGCGCCCATCGCGCGCCCGGCTCGAGCGGCGGCGGAGGAGCGTCCTGAGCCGGCGAGGGAAGGCCGCTGCGGTGCAGCCGCGCCACAGCGTCGATCAGCTTCAGTTGATCCAGGAGCTCCCGATCGTCGCCGTGCGAAGTGCTGGCGGCCGCCCAGTCGACATCGCTGCCGTTCGCCACCGAATCGGCGACGCCGAGCAGCCGCTCGTCCGGCTGCGTGCGATCGGCCCCCTCATCCCGCATGGCGCATCTCGTCGGCAAGCCGCAACAAGGCGCGGCTCACGGCTTTGCGTGCGGCATCCGCGGACGGGCGTCCGGTGGCCGCCGCGACTTCCTCGAAGCTCATGCCGAGCTCCACGCGCGCGATCAGGATCTCCCGCTCGTCGGCCTTCAATCGTTGCAGCGCCGTCTCGTACCGATCCGCCGCCTCACGCCCGATGGCGACGTCGAGCGGCGACGCTTCAACACCTTCGACCTGTTCATCGAGCGTCGCGGCCGCGGGCCGCCGCGCCTTGCGCCGAACCTCGTCACGCACGCGATTGACGACGGCCTGGCGTAGATAGGCGAGCAGTGCACCTTCGCGCTCCGGCTGGAACGCATCGATGTGTTTGAGGCTCGCGACCAGCGTGTCCTGGACGAGATCGTTCGTGTCGAGCATGTCTCGTGACGCCGCCGGAAGCCGGCCATGCGCAAAGCGGCGCAGCGGCGTCACGTACCGCGTGAACAATCGATCGAGCGCGCGCGAGTCACCGGCCCGTACCAGATCGAGCAGCACGAAGGTCGACTCGACGTCGACCTGCAGATCGTTGAGCGTGCGGGTCATGGCCCGGGTATCCACCGTGGGGGAATCGACCACATCTTACACTGCGAATTTGATTACACTATGACCCGTGATTGTCCGACTGCTCGCGTTCGCCGCGGCCGCGATCGGCCTGACGCCTCCCTCCCAGCCGCCCGCGGCCATCGATTTCCAGCGGGACGTACAGCCGATTTTTCGCGAGCATTGTGTCGGCTGCCACGGACCCACGCAGCAGTTCGGCGGCCTGCGGCTCGATCGCCGCGCCGACGCGCTGCGCGGTGGAACGCAGACGGACATCGGCCCCGGCAACGCAAACGGGAGCCGCTTGTACCACCGGTTGATCGGTACGACCTTCGGCACGCAGATGCCGCCGACCGGGCCGCTCAGCGCCGACAAGATCGAAATCATCCAGCACTGGATCGACGAAGGCGCGATCTGGCCGGACGCGGCCGCCGGCGAGGCCCCGCCGCTGCCCTCGGATCCGGATGCGGTTCGCCTCCTGGCTTCGATCCGACGCGACGATCGCCACGCCGTTGACGAGCAGCTTCGAACGAATCCACGGGTCGTCACACTGCGGGGCTCCGGCGGCACGACGCCGCTCATGGCGGCCGCGCTCTATGGCGACGCCGCCATCGTGAAGCGGTTGCTGGCGGCAGGAGCAGAGCCAAACGCGGAAAACGCCGCCGGAATGACGGCGCTCATGCTGGCGCTGCCGGACGTCGGAAAGATGCAGCCGCTGCTCGACGCCGGCGCCGACGTCAACGTGCGTTCCCAGGATCGGCGTTCCGCCCTCGTCATCGCCGCCGGTATCGTGGGCGCGGAGCCCGCGGTGAAACTGCTGCTCGAGTACGGCGCCGATCCTTCACCGTGGCGACCGAACGATCCTCAGCCGCTGCGTGAAGCGGCCCGATGCGGCGATGCGGCGACGTTTCGTCTCCTTCTGCCCTACGTCGGCGGACCGAAGAGCGCCGCCGTGCCGCCCGTGACGCTCATGCGCACGTACTGCTTCGGCTGCGCCGAATTAGTCGGCGCGGGCGAGGAAGGACCGTTGACGGTCGGTCCGCCGATCTTCTCGGCCGAGTCAACTGCGCCGCGGTACGATCCAGGCCGGGCGGCCAGGCCGACGCCAATCGGCGAGGTGAAGGCGGATCAGCAGAATCTTCGCGCGGCCGTGCAGCGCAGCCTGCCGCTGCTTCAGGATATCGGCCCTACGTTCATCAACCAGACCGGGTGCGTGTCGTGCCATCACAACAGCGTCGTGTCGATGGCTGTTGCCGCCGCGCGCATGCATGGATTCGCCGTCAACGAAACGACTGCGAAGGCGCAGACGAGCGCGATCGGCAAATACCTGGAATCGTGGCGCGATCGTGCGGTGCAGAACATTCCGATTGCCGGCCAGGCCGACACGATGAGCTATTTGTTGTTCGGCCTCGCCTCGGACGGTTACGCGCCGGATCCCGCCACCGATGCGCAAGCGATTTTCCTGAAGCGGCGCCAGGCGGCCGACGGCCATTGGGTGCTCAACACGGTGCGTCCGCCGATTGAGTCCAACGAGATCGAGGTGACGGCGGTATCGATGCGAGCGCTTCAAGTGTTCGCGCCGCCGTCTCAGCGAGCGGCGTACGCGGAAGCGACCGATCGGGCTCGCGCGTGGCTGACAACCGCTCGCGGCGAAGTCACCGAGGAATGCGCGTTTCGCCTGCTCGGGCTGCACTGGGCGAACGCGCCAACCGCCGTCGTCGAAACGGCAGCACGCGAGCTCCTCGCGCTGCAGAAAGAGGATGGCGGGTGGGCGCAGACGCAGACGATGGCGAGCGATGCCTATGCGACGGGTGAGGCGCTCGTGGCGCTGCGTCAAAGCGGAACGGTCCCGCCGGGCTCTCGCGCGTACCGCAAAGGGCTCGAGTTTCTCTTGCGGACGCAGATCGAGGACGGATCCTGGATCGTCGAGACGCGTTCGGTGCCGATCCAGGCGTACTTCGAGAGCGGCTTTCCGTACGGCGTGAACCAGTGGATCTCCGCGGCGGCGACCGGGTGGGCCACGACGGCACTCGCGCTGGCGACCGAAGTCCCGCAGACGATCCCGCGTCCGCCGGCGCCGCCGCCCGGTCCGCCGCGGCCGGAAGATGGCAGCGCCGCGCCCGACGGCTATTCGCCGATCCCGATGTGGCTCGGCCAGACACGCGCGCCGCATCCGTCCGCGACGGCGGCATTCTCGGTCGAGACCGTCGCCGAGGGTCTGGCCGGTGCATTCTGCTTCGACTTTCTCCCCGACGGGCGGATCATCGTCGGCGAGCGTCCCGGCCGCATCAGGATTGTCGCGAAGGACGGCAAGCTCTCCGAACCGATCGAGGGAATGCCCGCCGATCTCTGGGCTCATGGACAGGGCCTCTTCGAAGTACGTCCCGACCGCGCGTTCGCATCCAACCGCAGGATCTTTCTCACCTACACGGTGCTGCCCGAGGGATCCAATCAAGCCGCTCTGCCGCGCAGCCCCGGCGTGCTGATGGTGGCGAGCGCGACGCTGTCTTCCGACGAGAAGAAGCTCGAGAACCTGAAGGTCGTGTTGAACGCGGAAGGCACCGGGGGACGGCTGATTCAGGCGCCCGACGGCACGCTGCTCATCACGTCCACGATTCCCTCCGGCGTCGGCATCAACGCGGTCGACTGGCCGCAGCCGCAGCAGCTCACGAGCAACATGGGGAAGGTGCTTCGGATCAATGCCGACGGATCGATCCCGAAAGACAATCCATTCGCCGGCCGCGGCGACGCGCATCCCGAGATCTACGCGCTGGGCATCCGTGACGCGCAGGGCGTCGCGATCCATCCGCGCACGGGCCTTCTCTGGTTGAGCGAGCACGGACCGCGCGGCGGCGACGAAATCAACGCCATCGCGCGCGGCAAGAACTACGGGTTCCCCGTGATCGGGTACGGGCGCGAGTACAGCGGCAAGCCAATCAACGGTGACAAGACCGCGCAGGACGGGATGGAGCAGCCGGTCTATTTCTGGACGCCAGACATCGCCCCGGCTGGCATCGCCTTCTACACCGGGTCGCTGTTCCCGGGGTGGCGCGGCGACCTGTTCGTGTCGGCGCTGGCGGGCAAGGCGCTGGTGCGGCTCGTCCTGAAGGACGACAAGGTGATCGCCGAAGAGCGGCTGCTGACGGAACTTGGTGCGCGGATCCGCGGAGTCAATCAGGGACCGGACGGCGCGCTCTACGTGCTCACCGACGGCAACGCCGGAAAGATCATCAAGCTGGTGCCGAAGAGGTAATCGCCAGCCTCTACAGCCCACCTACGGCACCTCGCTTGCACCTTTTTGGTGCCATGCGAGGTCGACGGTTTCTCTCGGTCACCTTCGTCATTCTCTTCTGCATTCCGCTGCTGGCTGAACCGGTTTCGGTCCGCTATGCCGAGGGCCTTGTCCACGGCTTTCTGTCTCTGCGCACCACCGACGGCGCGCTCGTGGCCAACGGCGATCTGATTCAAAGCGTGAAAGGCGATCGAGTCACGAGCCGCCTGGTGTTCCATTTCAAGGATGGGTCGCTTCGCGACGAGACATCGGTCTTCTCACAGCGGCAGAGTTTTCGTTTGATCAGCAATCACCTGGTACAGAAAGGTCCGACGTTTCCGCAGACGCTCGATCTGAAGATTGACTGCGCCAGCGGGCAAGTGACCGTCCGCTACACGGACGATCACGGACAGGAGAAGGTCGAGTCTGAACAGATGAAGCTGCCGCCTGACCTCGCGAACGGGATCACGCTCATGCTGTTGAAGAACATTCAGCCGAAGAGCGCGCTGCCGTCGATGTCCATGGTCGTGGTCACGCCGAAGCCGCGGCTCGTGAAGCTCGAGTTGGCCGACGCGGGCGAGGATCCGCTGACGACGGGCAGCATGTCCCGGAAGGCGACGCACTACGTGGTGAAGATCGAGATCGGCGGGCTTGCCGGTTTCGTGGCGCCGCTGCTCGGAAAGCAGCCTCCCGACACGCACGTCTGGATTCTCGGCGGCGAGGCGCCGGCCTTCGTGAAATCCGAAGGATCGATGTTCCTCGGCGGACCGATCTGGCGCACGGAACTCGTCAGTCCAGTGTGGCCGGCTGAACCGCGTGCAACCGCCCCTGCGAAGCGTTAACGCGTCTGTCCTGCGGTCTTGTATCTACGGCAGCGATATCGATTCTCCAGCGCGCGCAGGCGTGTGCACTGGACGGCGACGCGCATGCGTCGCTTGCTCGAAGCTGTAGCCGAGCGCGAGCAGTTTCGGTTCGCTGAACGCAGGACCGAAGAACGAGATGCCGACCGGGAGCTCGTCACCGGTGAAACCGGCGGGCACGATCAGGTCGGGAAAGCCGGTGAGGTTTGCGATATCGGTGGCCGACGGTGCCGCTGTGCCACCACCAGCGCCGGTTTCGGCAATAAGCCCGGGTCTGCGCGAAGAGGTGGGATACACGATCGCATCAAGACGCTGCGCCGCAATCATGCCTTCGACAGCCGCCCGCACCATCGGCAGCCCGTATTCGTGCACCGAGGTGTATCGATAGTCGTCCAGCGCACCGCTCTCGGCTTCACGCTTGAACAGCGTCCATCGCGCGGGATTCGGCGCCGCGCCGTCAGCTCGCACGGCGTTGAAGGTGGTCGCGCGGGCGATCATCTCCTCGAGCGTCTTCGGATAGCCGGGACGGAGCGTCTTGAGATAGTCGGCGATCTGCGCGTGGAATTCCGGGCGCCGGATCGCGTTGTACATCTCCTGCTTGGCGTCCAGCAGCCACTTCGGATACCGCACGTCCACGACCGTGGCTCCCGCCTTGCGCATCGCCTCAATCGACGCGTCGACCACCCAGTCGACATCCGGATCCGCACCGAGGAAATCGCGGCCGATCCCGATGCGCGCGCCTTTCAGCGCATCGGCCTTCAGGTATTTCGTGTAGTCGCTCTCGAACTTGCCCTGGCTCTTCGATGTCGCCGCGTCGGCCGGGTCCACGCCGGTCATGACGCCGAGCGCGATCGCGACGTCCGTGACGCTGCGCGCCATCGGTCCGCCGGTATCGAACGTCAACGAGAGCGGGATGATTCCGCTTCGGCTGAGCAGGCCATGCGTCGGCTTGAGCCCCACGATGCCGTTGGATGTCGACGGCCCGCGAATCGAGCCGCCTGTGTCCGTACCCATGCCGAGCTGTGCGTAGGCCGCCGCGATCGCCACGCCGGTCCCACCTGACGATCCCGAGGGCGTGCGCGTCAAGTCGTGAGGGTTGAGCGACTGGCCGCCAAGAGAGCTGCGCGCAGGGCCGGACGCGAACTCCGACATGTTCACCTTGGCAAGCATGATGGCGCCGGCCGCCCTGAGCTTCTTCACGACGAACGCGTCCTCGAGGGGAATCGATCCTTCCAGCAGCACCGAACCGCCGGTCGTCGGCAGATCCGCGGTGTTGTAGTTGTCCTTCAGCACGATGGGGATGCCGTGCAGCAGCGAGCGCGGCCCCTTGGCTTTGCGCTCGGCATCGAGCGCGCGAGCCGTGTCCAGCGCCTTCGGATTCAACGTCAGCACAGCCCGGAGCGAGGGACCCTGCCGATCGTAGGCCTGGATGCGCGCGAGGCAGAGTTGCACGAGCGTTTCGGATGTCAAGGCGCCGCTTTCGAAGGCGTGACCGATGTCGGCGATCGTCAGCGCGTCGAAGTCCACCGTCCTCGCGGCGCGGGCGGACGGCAGCGTGGCCACGACCATGACGGCGACGAGCACCAGGAGCCAGGGATATCGCTTCATGCGCCGCAGTGTCTCAGAAAACGGTCAAAGAACCTATGGGCTGAAATGTTTTGCCTCGTCCAGCCTATGTGTGTATGCGCGCTGCGTTCGTGAACCTCGCCGGCCCTACCGGCGTCGCGGGCCCGCGGCGCCGTCAACCAGTCTCGATAGGAAACATCGTTGAGAAGGAGATGGACGTGGATTCACTACTGAACACCAATCGTCGCGGGTTTCTGGGCGGGATGCTCGGCGTGGTCGCCGCTGCCGGCGTGCCGATGCTGGAAACGAAGGTCGCAGCCGCCGTGGCCGAGTCGGACGCCGATGGCTGGCTGAAGGAAGTCAAGGGCACGCACCGCTGCCTCTTCGATTTCCCGCAGCACAAGAACGGGATGCCACTGCTGCACATCCTCAACTACATCAACACCTACTCGGCCGCCTACAAGACCGGTCCGGGCCAGGTGGGCGCCGTCGGAACGTTCTACAGCGCCGGCCCCCAGTCGAGCATCTCGCTCGCGTTCAACGACGCGATGTGGGCGAAGTACGGCCTGGGCGCGTACCTCGGGCTCAAGGATTCGGCGGGCAAGCCCTACACGCGCAACGTCTTCAACCAGCCGACGACCGACGATCTGCATCTCGTGATGCAGTCGATCGACTCGCCGATGATTCCGGCGCTCGCGTCCGCGATGCCGGCGCTCGGAATCGAGAGCTTGCAGAAGATGGGCGCGAAGTTCCTGCTCTGCGCGAACGCGCTCGGCATCTGGTGCCTCGAGCTCGAAGCCAGAGGCAAGGGCAAGATGGCGGACATCGACAAGGAACTGCGGGCGAACCTGCTGCCCGGCGTGACGATCGTGCCGGCGATGGTCATCGCGATCGACAAGGCGCAGGAAGCCGGTATCAAGTACAACCGTCAGTAATATCCTTCAGCGTTTTCGCTCTGGTGTGGGTGCGCACCAGAGCGAAAACGTCGTAGCCTGCGCGGTCACGCGGATCGGATAGCCCGCAGCTCGACAGCCTCGCGCGCCGGCCTTTGCGCGAGCTGACGCGCCTGCTTCAAGCCGCCGCGCAGATCCTTCTGCTTCGGATACCAGAATCCCGAGAACACTCCCTCCATCCGCCGGTCGGCGATAGCCGCCATGAGATAGGCGACGATAAAACCGACGGCGGCCGCGATGCCGGCGGCGTCCGCATCGAAGTTCAACAGATGCGATTCACCTGCTGAGAACGCGCGATCGAGCGCGAACAGGGCGACGATGCACGATGTCAGATACAGCGTGTACGACGCTCGCCCGAGCTGAAGCGCTCGTCTCACCAGATTGAGGAGCGTGCGATTGGGGATCGTCGTCACGACGTCCTGGAGTGCTTTCACCCGTCGCGCCGCAAGCTCGGTGTCGGCGCCCTTTGGCGGCGGCGTGAAAACGACTTGCGCGTTCGCCGGCAGGTTGCCCGGCGAGTAGTCGTCCGTTCCGTGCGCGATGCGTTCGAGGACGCTGACGTGCACCTTCGGCTTCACGTGGCTGGCCGCGCACAACTCCTCGATGTCGCGAATCTTCCATCGATAGAACATCCCGAGGCCCGCGCGTGGATCGTAGAGCTTGTCGTCCACGCTCGCATGCTCGCGAAACGACTGCCGCTCGCTGGCGCAGATCCGCAGGCCTTTCAGGCTGGCGGGATCGCCGTCGGGCGCAGACGAGGGATCCAGCGGACGCTCCGCCTCGCTGAGCAGCCAGTCGAGGGCCACGAGCGACATGCCCTGCTTCGGATAGCCGCCGCC
>Ga0068858_100007185_pt1 | contig 10798 bp, 5 predicted proteins | sample KBSSwiS12_FD_66589 | JGI IMG/M metagenome (GOLD analysis project Ga0068858, IMG submission 66589) | Switchgrass rhizosphere microbial communities from Kellogg Biological Station, Michigan, USA - KBS Switchgrass S1-2 | ecosystem: Host-associated > Plants > Roots > Rhizosphere > Soil ... | reverse complement strand
GTGAGCCGCAGCAGGTGCGCCCGTTCCCGGCCACGCGCCGAGCCCGCGTCGGCCGCCGCCGGGATGAGCCGCAGCAGGTCGGCGTGCAGCAGGTAGTCGTCGTCGGCGAGCAGCTCGTCGATCAGCCCGGCCCGGCCGGCGTGCCCGGCCAGCGAGCGCAGCAGGTACGGCGGCGCCGACTCCCAGCCGTGCTCCCGGCCCAGCGCCAGGAACGCCCCGGCCAGCGCCCGCTCGTCGGCCCGGGCGCCGCCCTGGCCGCGCGGCCGCATCAGGGCGTCGTTGAGCGCCTGGTGGAACAGCCGGAACACCGACTCGTTCCCCTCCTGCGAGGTCTCCACCAGGAAGTTCGCCGCCGCCGAGCGGGCGAACCGGTCGAGCGTCGGCTCGCTGACCCGGCCGCCGAGCGCCTCCGCGGCGACTCGCCACAGTGCGGTGGTCCAGCCGGGCGCCTCGGCGTAGGCGAGCGCGGTCAGCACCTCCCGGGCCGGCATCCCGCCGACCGGGGCGAGCCGGGTCAGCAGCGCGTCCAGGGCCGCGTCGACCGACGGCGTCAGCACCACGCTGGACGGGGGCGCGGCCTGGGTGTCGTACATCCCCCGGCGACGCGCCTCCAGCCCGGCGACCAGGAAGTTACCCTGGGCGAGCTCGGCGATCCGGCGGGCCACCGGGCCGGCTTTCGATTGCTGTTCGTACGGGTTTCCCGGCCGCTCGTCCCCGATCAGCTGGAGGGTCGCCGACGCGTACGCCTGCAGGTCTTGAAGTTCGAAGTAGCGGCTCTCGTCCAGGTCGATCACCTCGGCGGCGCCGCTGAGCAACGGCAGCAGGCTGCCCCGGGAATCGTTCCGCCGGGTGCCGAGCACCACCTGCGCGCCCAGCGTCCCGCACGTCTGCACGATCGGGAGGACGACCTTCGTGAGGATCAGGCGGGCCTCGTCGGCGGTGTCCGCCTCGTCGAGCGCGTCGATGACGATATTGAATCGTGTCCGTATTTTTTGGGCTAAAACGGTAGATAGTTCCTCCGGCTCGCCCGGCAGCGGGATCGAGGCCGCTGTGGCGATCTCCTTGGCCACCTCGAGCGCGGTTTTGCCCTTGGCGTGCACGGCGCACGCGATCGACCCGAGCGACGCGCGTACCGCCACGTCGTCGGCCGGCAGCCGGGCCCGCAGCTTCGCGTCCGCGGTCGTCACGATCCGGCCCAGCACCGCCGATTTGCCCACGCCCGGCGACCCGGTCACCACCAGCACCCGCCGATCGGCTTCCGGCCGGTCCAGCCACTCCACGATCTGCCGCAGCGCCGCGGTCCGCCCCCGGAACCGGTAGCCGCGCTCCGCCTCGGTGGTCACCCCGCGCCCGCGCGGCACCCAGTGCCGTCCCGCCTCCCGGTCGGTGGCCAGCTCCCAGCCCCAGGACGCCATCGCCATCGGCCCGGCGTCGGTCGCGTGCCAGTCGACCAGCACCCGCAGTTTCTCGCCCGGCAGGAACACGTCGGCCTGCGCGAGGGTCAGCGCCTGGGCGTCCCCGCGCCGCTCACCGGTCAGCCGCGCCCGGCCGACGATGCCGACCACGCCGTAGTCCGGCACCCAGAGCCCGCCGCCGCTGAAACCGGGCTCCACCGGGTACGGCGAGTCCGTGTCCAGCCGCACCCAGCCGTGCGCGAGCCGGGCCCCGACGGTGCCCTGCGCCTCGTTGCCGTGCGGCAGGCTGCTTGCCGGAAACCCGAACGCCCACCAGCGCAGCCCGAGCAGCGCCTCCGGCTCGGGCGCGCGCAGCCGGGCCGGCTCGACCGCGGCCGGCAGGTCCTCGGCGAAGTGCAGCACGGCCACGTCGGCGATGGCCGGCTCGTCCGGGTCGTACTCCACCCGCTCGACCCGCTGCCGCACCTTCCACAGCGCGGTGACCCGCGGGAACGAGACCCAGAGCGACTCCCGGCCGGCCACCACGTGGGCACAGGTCAGCGCCCGCCGCGGCGAGATCACCACGGCCGTGCCGAACGGCTCGAAGCCGCGATCGCCGTCCCGCTCGCGGCCGTGCACGGCCAGAGTCCACGGATCCGATACGGGTCCTGTCACCGGCCTCCCTCCCCAGAGTCCACAATGCTAAACCGCGCCGCATACGCTCCTTACGTGACCAGCACGATCATCGCGACGGCCTGGGTGTGCGTCCGGGACCGCCGGGTCCTCGTCGTCCGCCCGCACTACACCGACGCCTTCTACCTGCCCGGCGGCAAGCCCGAGCCGGGCGAGACGCACGCCCAGGCGGCCGCGCGCGAGGTGCGGGAAGAAGTCGGGCTCGTCCTGAACCCGGCCGATCTCACCCTCTACACGGAGATTGTGGCTCCCGCCCACAACCGTCCCCCGGGCACGTCGGTCCGGCTGGTGTGCTTCACCGGCGGCGACTCCGGCGCGTCGCCGTCCGCGGCGGCGGAGATCGGCGAGCTGGGCTGGTTCACGCCGGCCGACAGCGCCCGCTGCGCCCCGGCGATCCAACTGCTGATCGGCGAACTGGCCACGTCCGGGCTCATCTGATCAGCCGAGGCGCCCCTCGCGCAGCTCCTCGGCGGTCATCAGCAGCGGGCGTCCCCGGCCCGGGGACACCCGCCGGAACGCGGTGCCCGGATCCTTGACGATGCGCAGCGGGTAGCCCTCGTACAACTCGTACGGCTGCGGGTACAGCGCCGGGGCGAGCAGCTCCTTCATCCGGGCGAGCGCGGCGTCGTCGAAGGCGGTCACCGGACGCGGGTCACGCACGACCAGCGTGGCCGGGGCGCCGGGCGGTTCGTCCACCTCGAAGCCGCTCCCCGCGGCGGCCCGCCGCAGCGCATCCGGCCCGCCCAGCTTGGCCACCTGGCCGGCGCTCAGCAGGTTCCACCAGTAGTACCCGCGCAGGTGGTCGTGCGCGGCCGGAGCCATCTCGTTGACCCGCATCCCGTACCACTGCTCCCACGGCGAGGTGCCCACCGCGACCCGGTCGAGGGTGACGGCCGCGCTGCGCAGCGCCAGCGGGGCCGCCCAGGACTCCACCAGCCGGACCAGCCGGCCGGCGACCGGGTCGGTGTCGCCGGTCGGCCACAGGTTGTCGCTCGGGGTCACCGACACCAGGACGGCCGCCTCCGGATCCTCGGGCAGCGCCCCGAGCTCGAGGTGCCAGAAGCGGTCCGCCGGGTCGCGCCGGGCCCAGTACGTGATGCTCAGGCTCTCCATCCGGCCGGCCCGCAGCGTCGCGGCGACCCACTGCCGGGTCTTGTCGCCGTGCCAGGCGCCCCCGCCGGTGGCCCGCCCGAGCACCGCGTGCCCGATCTCGGCGGGCCGCATCGGCACCGGGACGGTCTCGTCCAGCACCGCCTGCAGTCCGACGAGGAGCGTGTCGAGCCGGTCGGCCAGCCCGGCCTGGGTCAGGCCGGAGGACAGGTAGACACCCAGCTTCTCGGGCGGGGGCGGCGGACGGCCCGGCTCGTTGACGAAGTAGTCGACCGCGTCGAACTCGCTGCCGAGCATCATCTGGTGCCCGCCCACGTCGTCCACCTCCGTGGCCCAGCCTCGCATGCGGAGGCTGGGCCGGTCGGGCCGGGCCGGTCAGAAGACCGGCACGGGCTCGGGAAACACCGGCAGGCCCGGGAGACCGGGTAGCCCCGGCAACTCGGGGAAGGGCACCACCGGCACCACGCCGGGGCCGGCGTTCGGGTTGGGGATGTAGCCGGGCGGACAGGACTGGGCCATCACCGGGATGCAGGCCGGGGCGGGGTTGTCCGGTGCGGGGGCCGGGGCCGGGGCGGGCGCCGGTTCCGGGTTCAGGAAGTCGCCCAGGTTCGGGATGAGCCCGACGTCCGGTCCGAGATCCGGCTCGGGCACCGGTGCGGGAGCGGGGGCGGGCGCGGTCGCCGGCTTCGGCTTCGGCTTGGGCTTCCGCTTCGGCTGCTGCCGCTTGACGTAGTAGATGACGCCCGAGCCGTTGGCCGGCGCGCGGAGCCCGCTCGGCGCGTAGGACGACCATTGCGCGGCGGAGAAGACGATCAGGATGCCGCCGCCCGGCGCCGGGCGGGTGGCCGGCCGGATCGGGGGACCCGCCTGGGCGCCCGGGAACCGCGGCGGCCGCAGGCTGCGGACGTACCGGTTGACCTGGGCGGCGGTCCGGCCGCTGCGGCCGTAGCGGCTGGCCGGCTTCACCTCGTAGACCAGGGTGCGGGAGAAGTCCCGCACGATGATGTCCGGGCAGCTCTTCAGCGGCTCCCTGGGCGTGAGCCGCACGGTGGTCACGCAGATCTGGCCCGGCACTCCGCGCAGCGTCGGCGCCACGTCGCCACCGTAGACGTTGAACATGTGGTACCTGGCGTAAAGCTGGGTCAGGGCGGCGGCCTCGGCGGCGTCGTGCAGCTTGTTGCTGCTCGCCCCGGTCGGGTCGCCCAGCACGGTCGGCTGGTCGCCGACGTACGCGTACGGGCTGACCGACGGTACGCGCGTCCCCGGCGGCACCGGGTCCACGCTGTCGAACCGGCCGGTGGCCGGGTCGTAGTCGCGGGCCTGGAACGCGTACCGGTCGCCGAGGGTGGCGTCCTGGTACTGACTCGCGAACCGCAGCGGATTGTCCACCGTCGAGGTCGCGGTCGCCGTTCCGTTGCCGCGCGGATTGCCGAACGGGTCGTAGTCGTACTCGGCGGCGGTCGCACCGTCCGGCCCGACCGCGGCCGCCACGCCGTCCTGCAGGTCGGGCAGCAGCACGGTCACCCCGCCGGAGACCAGGCCCAGGTCGGTCGGCTCCGGTCCGCCGGGCACGAAGTCCCGGGTCGTCCCGGCCGGCAAGGTCTCGGTCGCGAGCTGCGGCTCGGCGCCGTTGACGTCCCAGCCCCAGGTCCGGGTGCCGGACCCGCCGGTGGCCGAGATCCGCAGGCCGGTGGCGTCGTACCCGTACCGGGTCGTCGAGCCGGCGACGGTGGCCGACGCGGTCGTGTGGTCGAGGTTGTAGGTGAACGAGGCGGCCCCGGAGCCGGTCAGGTTGCCCATCGGGTCGTAGGTCAGGCTCTGCTCCGTCTCCTTCCCGCCGGCCTTCACCTTCGTCTTGGTCAACCGGTCCGCCGCGTCGTACGTGTACGCGGTCGTGGAGTTGCCGGCGCTACCGCTCAGCACCTGCTTCTGCCGATTGCCCACCCGGTCGTACTCGTACCGGATCGCGTTCGCCGCGCCGGAGCCGCACGAGCTCGCGCCGTAGCAGGCGGCGAGCAGCCGGTCCGCAGCGTCGTAGGTGTAGGCCACCGCCTGGCTGCGCGACCCGCGGGTGGTGGTGACGCCGGTCGGGTTCCCGACCGGGTCCCGCGCCACCTGGAACCGGGCGACGTCGCCGGTGTCGTTGCGGCTGGCCAGCTCGCTCAGGATGCCCGCGTTGTCGTACGTGCGGTCGGTGACCAGGTTGCCCGGGCCGGGATAGGTCGTCCGGGTGAGGTGCCCGGCCGCGTCGTAGCCGAACCCGTAGGTGGCCGGGCCGGCGCCGGCCGCCCCGTCGCTCACCGTCATGCTGGTGAGCTGGTCGGCGGCGTCGAAGACGGATGCGACGTGCGTGCCGTCCGGCAGCGTGCGCCCGCTGACGTTGCTGTCCCGGTCGTAGCTGTAGGTGAACTCCTGGCCGGGCCCGCGGCCGGCCGCGGTCAGCCGGTCGAGGTCGTCGAAGGCCTGGGTGCGGGTGCCGGCCGGGTCGGTCAGGCCGGTCATCCGGTTCTTCGCGTCGTAGCCGTAGGCGTACGCCGGGCCGCCGGAGCCCAGTTGCCGCCCGGTGAGCCGGTCGAGGATGTCGTACGTGCCGGTGATGGTGCGCGCGGCCGCCGCGCCGGAGCCCGGCAGCACGATCGAGGTCAGATTGCTTTGGGCGTCGTAGTGCAGATCGGTCCGGTGGCCCAGCGGGTCGATCGAGGACACGAGCCGGCCGATCCGGTCGTACGCGGAGTTCGTCGCGTGGCCGTTGGCGTCCGTCCGCTCCTTGACGTGGCCGAGGTTGTCGTAGGTGTACCGCGTGTCACCGTCGTCCGGCCCAGTCACGGCGGTGAGCTGGTCGAAGTCGTCGTACCGGTACCGGATGCTGTGCTTGCCGGCGTCCGTGGTGCCGACCATGCGCGCGTTCGAGTCATACGCGTAGGTGCGCTTGTGGCCGGCCTGGTCGGTGGCCGAGACGAGGTTGCCGTTCGCGTCGTAGGCGTAGTGGGTGGTGAAGTCGGCCGGGTTCGCGCCGGGGACGTTGCCCCGCGGCTCGGTGACGGTGGCCACCCGCCCGTCGTCGTCGTAGGTCCAGGTGGTGATGCCGCCGGACGCGCCGGTCACCTTGACCACGTTGCCCGCCTTGTCGTACTCGGCCTTCGCGCTGCCGCCCAGCGGGTAGGTCCGCGCCGTGGGCCGGCCGGTCTGGTCGTACTGCAGGTTCAGGCTCTGGCCCAGCGGGTCGACGATCGAGGTGACGTCCCCGACGTTGTCGTAGCCGGTCGTCGTGACCTTGCCGAACGCGTCGATGCTCGTGGCCGGCCGGTCCAGCTCGTCGAAGCCGGTGTCCAGGGTCACCGTGCCGCCGCCCGGGTAGGGGTGCTCGGTGCGCAGCAGGTTGCCGTTGCGGTCGTACACATAGGTGGTGGTGAAGTCGGCGGCGTTGGCGCCCGGCTGGGTGCCCCGCGGCGACACCACGGTCGCGAGGTTGCCCCGGGCGTCGTAGGTGTTGGTGGTCTTGTTGCCCTCCGCGTCGGTGACCGAGGCCTCCCGCCCGCCCGGCGTGTACGTGGTGCTGGTCGTGCCGCCGTTCGGGTCGGTCGTGCTGAGCAGCCGGTTGATCACCTTGTCGTACCGGTAGGAGGTGTCGCGGCCCAGCGTGTCGATGGTCTTGGCCACCTCGCCGGCCGTGTCGTACACGGTCTCGGTCGGCCGCGCCTTGTCCGGCTCCTGCACCTTGACGAGCCGGTCGGCGTCGTCATAGGTGAACCGGGTGGTGTTGCCGAGCGGATCGGTGCTGCAGATCAGCCGCCCGGCGCTGTCATAGGCGAACGTCGACTTCTCGCCGAGCGGTGTGGTCTGCGCGACCATGTTGCCGGCCTTGTCGTACTCCATCGTGGTGGTCTTGCCGCGCGGGTCGGTCACCGCGGTGACCAGCCCACGGTCGTCGCGGCGGGCGACCGACTGGTTCCCGAGCGCGTCCGTGACGTTCGCGATCTCGTCGAAGGCGGTGTAGGTGTAGGTCGCCGTGCCGCCGAGCGCGTCGGTCATGGCGGTCGGGTTGTTGTGCGCGTCGTACGAGGACGTCTCGGTGAACAGGAACGGGTGCGGGGCGAGCGCCGAGGTCACGTTGCCGCTCCCGTCGAACCCGCTCTCCCGCTGGTTGCCGTTCGCGTCCACCAGGAGGTTCGGGTTCAGCGCCGCGTCGTACCGGCGGTTGGTGGTGTCGCCGGTGCCGTTCTGGGAGAACAGCAGCACGTGACCGCGGTAGCCGTCCACCCAGGTCACGCCGTCCGGGTCGATCGTGGTCGCCTGCTGGATGCCGTCCCAGCCGAACCGGGTGACCGCGCCGTCCGCGTCGGCCTGCGAGCTCACCCGCCCGTCCGCGCCGTAGACGTTGGTCACCACCGTGTTGCCGCGCGGATCCACGATCTTCTGCAGGAGCTGCCCCGCGTACGTGTACCGCCAGGTGTTGGCCATCACGTCGGTGACCGTGGCGAGCTTCCCGTCCGAGTAGCCGTACCGTACGGACCGGCCGTCGGGCAGCGCCACCTTGGTCACCCGGCCCGAGGCGTCGACGCTCACCTTCACCACGTGCCCGGCGGCGTCGGTGACCGTCCACGCCGTCGTGCCGTACGCGATGGTCAGGCCCTGGCCCCGGGTGTTCTTCACCGAGGTCAGCCGACCGCCCGCGTCGAACAGGTAGGTCACCTGGTCCGGGGTGACCAGCCGCCACCCGCCACCGTCCGGGATGGACAGATTGGTCCGTACGCCCGGCGGCCGCGCGTACGACCCGTCGTCGTTGCGGGTGAAGACGGCCCGGGCGCCGTCCTCGGCCACCACGGTGACCGCGGTGGCGTCGCCGGCCGGCGGGATGACCCGCACGTCGAGCGTCCAGGACCAGCCGACGCCCAGGGAACCGGCGGCCGTGTTGCCCGAGGAGTAGATCCGGCCGGCGGTGAAGGCCACGCCCAGCGAGTTCAGTTGCAGGTCGATGTCCGACCAGATGAACGTGCCGAGACCGGTGTTCACGCCGGCCCCGCGGACGGCCTGGGCCGGTCCCGGCGCGTACAGCACGTCGCCGCAGGCGCAACCGGTGGCCTGCGCGTCGGCCAGGGCCGGCGGCACGATCGTGTTCCGCGCCTTGGCCTGGTCGGACGCCGGCGAGGTGACGGTGGTGCCGTCGGACAGCGTGACCGTGATGGTGGCGAAGTACTGCTGGCCGGCGACGAGCACCCAGCCGTCGCCCGCCGTGAAGGTACGGCAGAACTGTCGCAGGGAGGCGCACGGCGTCGCCTCGGACGGCGGCAGGGTGACCGACGCCTGCGCGGTGCCGTTCGTGGCGTCGTACAGGGTGGCCTGCCACGAGGTCCAGGCGGACAGCCCGGGATCGGCGACGTCGAAGTACAGCACCACCGAGGTGTCGCCGATGGCGAAGCCCGGCCGCAGGGCGAGGTTGCCCGCGCCGGAGGCCGGGGCATCGGCGGCGCCGAGGGCCCGGGTCGCCGGGGCGGCCGGCTGGAGCTTGTGCGGGTCGGCCAGGTGTCGCGGCCGACCGGCGGCGGCGACCGCCGGCGGCACGGGCGGCGGTCGCTTGCCGGCCGGCAGCGCCTTGCCGGAGGTCGCGCCGGCGGGCAACCGATGCGCGACCGGCCCGGCGCCGGGCCGCGCGTGGACAGTCTCGGCAGCGGTGGGCGCCGGCCGGGGCGGCTCGGCCCCGGCCGGTACGGACTGGCAGATCAGGCTTGCGACAACCGCGGCGGCCAGCAGCGCCACCCGCCGGCGGGCAGGTACCAAGGTGCGCACGACGTCCCCCCATGGTCGCGGCGCGGCCGACTGCCACGCCCGCACGGTTCCGACCGTAGGGACACATCGTTTTTGATCAATTTCGTCGGGGTTTCGGCCGATCGGGACAACGCGCCCAAGACATTGGCCGTAGGCTATGGCTCGACCACCTTGGGGGAGGCGGGGGACCATGCAAGACGAGGTGAGTTTCAGCCTGCTCGGACCGCTTGAGGTGACCCGCGGGGGGCGTCGGGTCCCGATCACCGCACTGCGCCACCTGACCACCCTGGCCGCGCTGGCGCTGCAGGCCAACCGGACGGTTTCCACCGCACAGCTGACCGCGGCCGTGTGGGGCGCGGACCCGCCGGCGACGGCGGCCAATCAGATCGCGATCTGTGTGCTGGCGCTGCGCCGGGCACTCGGCCGGGCGGCCGGGATGATCGAGACGCGACCGCGCGGGTACCTGCTGAACGTGCCGCCCGGCGCGACCGACCTCGACCGCGTCGAGGCGATGGTCGACGCCGGCCGGGCGCTCGAGCAGGCCGGCCGGCCCGCCGCGGCGGTCACCGAGCTGCGCGCCGCGCTCGACCTGTGGCGAGGGCCGGTGCTCTGCGGGATCACCAGCCCCGAGCTGCAGCCGGAGATCGCCGGCTGGGAGGAGCGCCGGCTCGGCCTGACCGAGGAGGTGTACTCCCTCGAGCTGCGGCTCGACCGGCACGACGGCGTGGTGGCCGAGCTCGCGGCGTTCGCCGGGGCGCACCCGTTGCGGGAGCGCCCGCGCGGCCTGCTCATGCTGGCGCTGTACCGGACCGGCCGGCAGGCCGAGGCGCTGGGCGTGTTCCGGGAGACCAGCCGGCTGCTGAGCGAGGAGTTGGGGCTGCGGCCGAGCGCCGAGCTACGCGCCCTGGAGCGCTCGATTTTGAACCAGGACCCGCGCCTGCGACCTCGTTACGGCCGGCGGTCAGATCTCGTCGATCAGGTCGGCCACTGAGTTGATGATGCGGGACGGGCGGAACGGGTAGCGCTCCGCCTCCTCGCGGGTGCTGATGCCGGTCAGCACGAGGATCGTCTCCAGCCCGGCCTCCAGCCCGCACAGCACGTCGGTGTCCATCCGGTCGCCGATCATCGCGGTGCTCTCGCTGTGCGCCTCGATGGTGTTCAGCGCGGAGCGCATCATCATCGGGTTGGGCTTGCCGACGAAGTACGGGTCGACGCCGGTCGCCTTCGAGATCATCGCGGCCACCGAGCCGGCCGCCGGGAGCGCGCCCTCGTTGGACGGTCCGGTCGCGTCCGGGTTGGTGCAGATGAACCTCGCGCCGCCGTCGATCAGGCGGATCGCCTTGGTGATCGCCTCGAAGCTGTAGGTGCGGGTCTCGCCGAGGACCACGTAATCCGGGTCGAACTCGGTCAGCACGTAACCGGCCGCGTGCATCGCCGTCGTCAAACCAGCCTCGCCGATCACGTACGCGGTGCCGCCCGGCCGCTGGTCGGCGAGGAACTGCGCGGTCGCCAGCGCGGCCGTCCAGATCGACTGCTCGGGCACGTCGAAGCCCATCCGGTTGAGCCGGGCCTGCAGGTCGCGCGGCGTGTAGATCGAGTTGTTGGTGAGGATGAGGAAGGGCTTGCCGGACTCCTTCATCCGGTTGACGAACTCGGGCGCGCCGGGGACCGGCTCGCCCTCGTGGACGAGAACCCCGTCCATGTCGGTGAGCCAGCTCTCGATGGCCTTGCGCTCGGTCATGACTCTCCTCGTCGCTGTGGGGCGGGGCAGCAGCCGCTCGGGCAGTCGTCCCAGATCGGGAGACTACCGAGTCGCCTGCGGGGCTGCCCGGCGG
>Ga0068858_100007179_pt1 | contig 10802 bp, 7 predicted proteins | sample KBSSwiS12_FD_66589 | JGI IMG/M metagenome (GOLD analysis project Ga0068858, IMG submission 66589) | Switchgrass rhizosphere microbial communities from Kellogg Biological Station, Michigan, USA - KBS Switchgrass S1-2 | ecosystem: Host-associated > Plants > Roots > Rhizosphere > Soil ... | reverse complement strand
CCGGGTTTGCTGAGCCCCCGGGAAATCGATGATCTTGTCGAAACAATCCATCTTCGCAGCAATGACGAGAGCCGCCAAGCCACGGGAGGCGCCGCCAGCAATCTGGATTTATACCAGGTTAATTGCACCTTTTACGACGCCCTCGGCCGCAACGACAATGAGTACCTGATTGCCCGGGCGATGCAGTTTTTCGCGCCGGGCGTGCCCCAGGTCTACTACGTGGGCTTATTGGCCGGGACCAACGATATGAATCTGCTCAATCGAACCAGGGTTGGACGAGATATCAACCGCCATTACTACACCGGGGGAGAAGTAGCAGAACAGCTCTCGCGTCCAGTGGTCCGACGTCTTCTGGATTTGATTCGGGTCCGCAACGAGCACCAGGCGTTTGGTGGTGACTTCCATTTGAAACCTACCTCGGACGACATCGTGGTGTTGGAATGGCGAAGGGACGCCCACTCGGCTCGTCTGGAGGTGGACCTCGCAGCGTCTTCCGCGTTCATCACTCTTTCCACTTCAAGCGGCTTTGAGAAGATGCTAGTGGCTACCCGGACGAGCGAGGTTAATGCATGATGCAGAACACCATCGAACCGGGCCGAAGCAGCCTGACCTTGATCAAGGCGCTTACCTACCTGATGTTCATGATGTTCGCGATGACCACCGACTCGGTGGGGATCATCATCCCCGAAGTCATCAGAACCTTCCGTCTCTCGCTGACGGCAGCGGGCACGTTCCAGTACGCGACGATGGGCGGCATCGCGCTGGCGGGCCTCACGCTCGGGCAACTGGCGGACCGGTTCGGCAGGCGACAGACGATCCTGCTCGGACTGACGTTGTTCGCGACGGCATGCTTCCTGTTTGCGTTCGGCCAGAACTTCGTGTTCTTCGCCGCCCTGATGGCGCTGTCCGGGATCGCGATCGGGATATTCAAGACCGGGGCGCTGGCGCTCATCGGCGATCTCGCGACTTCGACCCGGCAACACACGTCGATCATGAACACGCTCGAAGGGTTCTTCGGCATCGGCGCGATTGTCGGGCCGGCGATTCTCACGCAACTGCTGGGAGCGGGGCTGTCGTGGAAGTGGCTTTACGTCATTGCCGGCATCATCTGTCTGGCGCTAATCGCCGTCGCGCTGACGGTCCGCTATCCGACTCACGCGGCGGCTACGCCCGGCACTGGCTTCAGCGGATCCGCGCGCGCGATGAAGAACCCGTATGTGCTGGGCTTTTCGCTGGGAGCCTTCCTCTACGTCGGCGTGGAGGCTGCGGTGTACGTGTGGATGCCCACGCTGCTGGCAGGTTACACGGGCACCGCGCGCTCACTGGCGGCGTACAGCATCTCGATCTTCTTTCTGCTGCGCGCGGCCGGCCGCTTCCTCGGTGCCTGGATGCTGTCGCGGGTGCCGTGGCAGGCGGTGCTGGCATTGTTCAGCGGCTGCATCCTGGCCTGTTTCGTGGTCAGCGTCACCGGTGGCGTCGGGTGGGCCGTGTACCTGCTCCCGCTCTCTGGCCTCTTCATGTCCGTCATCTATCCGACGGTCAACTCCAAGGGGATCAGCTGCCTGTCCAAGTCCGACCACGGGGCGGCTGCCGGCGTCATCCTCTTTTTTACGTGCGTCTCGGCCGTCCTCGCGCCACTCGCCATCGGCGCGGTGAGTGATTCCTTCGGCCAGATCGTCTACGGCTTCTGGCTGGCGGCGGTCCTTGCGTGCCTGCTCTTCGCCGGGGCACTGATCAACTGGCTGGTGAATCCGACCGGAGCGGTGCTCGAGCGGCTCGATGCCACGGATTACCGGCAGGAACTTCCGATCTAGACAACTGTTCAGGCAGCGATTGTTGTTATGCTCTGTCGCGTTCGCTTTCGAGGGGATAAGGCGATGCAGAAGAAGTTACTGGCGGCCTCATGAGATCGGTGCGCGCTCTCTACGTGGTTGTCGTTACCGTCAGTCTGACCGTTGCGGCGGCCATCGCTCAGCAGCCCCGATCGGGACGTCCGTCACGAAACCGGCCTCTGGCACTGGTCGGCGGTTTGCTCATCGACGGTACCGGTGGTGCGCCGATTCGCAACAGTGTCGTCTTGATCCGGGGCGACCGCATCGAGAAGGTCGGAACGACGGTCTCGTTGCCGGTGCCGGGCGGCTACGAGACGGTGTCCGCGGAAGGGCTCACCGTGCTCCCCGGGCTATGGGATCTGCACGTACATTTGATGTACGCGGGCCATCCGGATGCGCGCTATTGGTTCGCCACCTACACGTCACAGTTCGAGCGGGTCATCATGCCCGCGTCGGCCGACCAGATGCTGATGGCTGGCGTGACCACGGTTCGCGATCTCGCCGCACCGCTTCAGCCAATCGTGGCTGTCAAGAAGCGCATCACGAGCGGAGAAATCCCGGGACCCACGTTGTACGTCGCTGGTCCTGCGCTGACGAAGGGAGCGAACCCGAACGCCGTTCAGACGTGGAATGTCTCCGGTGCAGCCGACGCGACGGCGAAAACCCGCCAGTTGATCGACGCCGGCGTTGATTGGATCAAGATCATCAATGCCGAACAGTTGACGCCGGACGAAATGCAGGCGATTGTCGCCGAGGCGCACGCCCGCGGTCGCAAAGTGGCGGCCCACGCCTTCAGCGAGTCGGAGATTCGGCGGGGACTGATTGCCGGCGTCGACGACTTCCAGCACGTTCGTACACAGACTCCGGAATACCCGCCCGATATCGTCGCGCTCATCCGGGATCGCATCAGAAACGGCCCGCCGCTCTATTGGACCGTTACTGCCGGCGGCAACGGACAACTGAACGCCGCGTACCTCGCGTCGAATCCCGAGTTCCTTGACGATCCGGCGAATTTCCTCGGATTGCCGCAACCGATCGCGGACGACGTGCGCCGGGCCATTGCCGCAAGGACGCAGGCTGGCGGAGGTCGCCGAGGCGCTGTTCAGAGTCAGGAGGAGATCAACGCGATCGTCAAACACAAGATTGCCCAGATCCGCGACCTCGGAGTGCAGATCGTGTTCGGGACCGACGTCGGGAGCTGGGGTGAAGTCACCGCCCAGGCGACATGGATGGAGGCGGATCTCTGGGTTCGCGAGCTCGGCATGAACCCGATGTCGGTCATCCGAGCCATGACGCTCGACGCGGCGCGCGTGATGGGGGGCGACCGCGACTCTGGCTCGATTGCCGACGGCAAGTTCGCGGACGTGATTGCCGTACGAGGGGACCCACTGCGGCACATCGATGTGCTGCGCGAACCCCGGATCGTGATTAAACATGGGCGCCGCTTCAAATAGACGCTCGTCGCCGCCGCCGTCGACTCGCCGCTGCCCGTCGAAGGCGAGGGCGTCGTCTCGCCGCTGGGCGTCGACCATGTGATGCTTCAGGTGGTCCGCTTTGCCGACAACAACGGCATCATTGTCGAACTGCGGGCCGCCAACGCCGGACAACAGGCGGAGGCCGGAGCGCCGGTGGACCTGCGGACCCGATAGGCCCGGCACCGGGCGTTTCCCGCATTCAAGGAGGAAGTCGCCTCCCTGCCGGGACACGTCGTAATGTCACCCGAAGGATCTCTCGGGTTTCGCTGGAACGAAGCTTGGCGTAGTGGCCTGGAGTACTGGGGGATGCTGGTCACCGCACCGTGCGCTCTCCCCGCTCCATGGCCCTCGCCGCGGAGAGCATGTTGCTCATGCCTTGGTTGCCTTCGTGGCACGCGTACTCGAACACGCCGGCGTTGTCGGGCCGCGACTTCATGTCGAGCGCGGCGGTCCACGGCGCCGTCCACGTCGCCGGATCGCTGAAGGTCACCTGGTACTGCATCGCATCACGGCTGGTGCGCGTGAACCGCTCCGTCAGCCGCAGGCCCGGCGACGACCCGCGGTTGGCCGCCTTGAGGTTGGTCGTCTCCACGACGAGCGTCGTCTGGTCCCAGCGCCCTCTCGCGTTGCCCATGTACATGCGGATCTTCGGCGACAGCGGAACACCTTTCGAGGCCGGCGTGTCGATCGGGATGATGCGCGTGTCGTGAATCAACTCGTAGGTGATGGCGACGTAGCCGGGGCTCTGCGTGATCCGCATGTTGGCGTTGTAGACCGCCGGGATCATGGCGTCGGGAAAACCGCCGCCGTGGACGATGCAGCGGACGCCGAGGCCGTACTCGTCGTACGAGTCGCACGGTTCGCCGCCGAGCAGGCTGCCGCACCGCTGCACGGGAATCGGCCGGGCCGTCGGCGTGCGCGGCGGAAGCCGGCCATCGGGTGGATCGATCACCAGCGAGGTGCGCCGCGATGTCGTGTTGTATTCGCGCCAGTGGGGAATCGGGGCGGTCGCGCCCTGCACGCGGCCGGACAGGACGTCCACAGGCGCGAGGTCCTGCTCATCGCGGACGCGGATGTCCTGCATGCGCCTCGCGTACTCCTCGTCGTTCAGGTACTGCCGCGTGCCGTACTGCGCGGGCCGCTCGAACGGCACGCCGTACTCGCCTTCGGTCGTCCACTCACCATGCAGATCGGGGTCGCCCCACGGCGTGCGCGCGCGCCACGCCGTATCGATCCTGGTCTGCGCGCCAGCTGCGTGAGGTCTCCACATGAGGTGCGCCGACACTGCCATCGCGAACACGCCGGCGGCGACCGTTCGAATCGTCCTCGCTGTCATCGACCAATTCTAGCGGGCCTCGGGCCAGCGAGGGTCTGGGCCCGCTATAGTTCACCTGCGAGGCCCGAAACTTGACCGTCGAGTCAAGTTTCTGGTTCTCAAAGGGTTCCAGAGGCTTGCTATCGCCGCCGGGAGTGACGCCGCCGAATTTGCCTGAATTTTGCCGGGCGCAGCCGATCAGCAGCCGCTCACGCGCAAGTTGGCGCGGTTCAAAGCGATTATGATGGCGCCGTTGCGGCGGGGAGGCATTTCATGGGCACCGTGAGGAAATCGTCAAAGCGGGCGCTGGGGTGGGCGTGTGTTGCGGCGGCCGTTCTTCCGGGTGTGCTCCGAGGCGCGCCCCAGACGGCTGGGCCCGCGCCCGTCGCCAATCGCACGGTGACCGACGCGGACTGCGTCGCGCCGTCGCTCACGGCGTCGATCGCGCCAGCGAACATCGGCGAACCGGTGCGGAGCGTCACCCTGCAGGCCGCGTGGGTTGCGGCGACCGACGCGGTGCCGGCGCACTGCCGCATCGACGGCGTGTTCGCACCGGTCGACACCGCGCCGACGGCGCGGCCGATCAACTTCCGGGTGATCCTGCCGGCGTCGTGGAACCGCCGCGCCGCGCACCTCGGCGGCGGCGGGATCAACGGCGTCATCCCGAACCTGACCGGTGTGGAGTTCGGCGCGGCCGGGCCGTCCCTCCTGCAGCGCGGCGTTGCGACCTACGGCAGCGACTCGGGCCATCAGCTGCCGGCCTTCGGTCCGCGGCGGGGCGGACCGCCTCCCGTGCCGCCCGATCAGGACTGGGCGCTCAATGAGGAAGCGATCAGGAACTTCGGTTACGCGCAGATGAAGAAGACGCACGATGCGGCGATGGTGCTGATCACGCGCATGTACGGCGAGCGGCCGCGCTTCAATTACTACATCGGCACGTCGCAGGGCGGGCGCGAGGGCCTGACCGTGGCGCAACGGTATCCGGCCGACTACGACGGCGTCGCGGCCAACGTGCCGATCGTGAACTTCTCGACGCTCATGCTGGCCCCTGAGCTCATCCGCATTCACGAGAAACGCGCGGCGAACTGGGTGACGCCGGCCAAGATTAACGCGATCCGCGGCGAGTTCATGCGGCAGTGCGACGCGCTCGATGGCCTCACGGATGGGATCATCAACAACTACATGGCGTGCCGCGCGATATTCGACGTCAGCCGTGGCGCGGCCAACCGGCACCCATGGGCGGCGAAGCGTTGCCCGGACAACGTCGACGCGAACCCCTCTGACGCCAGCGCGAACGCGTGCCTCACCGACGGCCAGATCTCGACACTCGAGCTCACCTACTCACACTACAAGTTCGCGACGCCGCTCGCCAACGGCGTCGGCGAGTTCGGGATGTGGCTGCCCAACACCGATCCGTCGGGCAGCGGCCTGATCCTGCCGGCCCGATTCCGGGGGCAGGAAGGCGCGCCGGCCGATGCGCCCACGCACTCGCATCTCGGGGTCCTCGGCGTCACCGGCTTCCTGATGCAGGACGTCAAAGCCAACCCGCTCGACTACGTCGAAGGCGGCCCGCTCAACGGGCGACGTCGCTTCCTGTCGGAGATTCTCGACTCGACCAACCCCGACTTCAGTGCGTTCGCTCGCCGCGGCGGCAAGATGATCGTCGCCATCGGCACCAACGACACGCTGGCTTCTCCGGGAGCGCAGCTCGACTTCTACCAGTCGGTCATCGACAAGATGGGACGGTCCCGAGTGGACGGCTTCGCCCGCTTCTTCGTGATGCCGCAGACCGGCCACGGCCTGAGCGGGACGAACTACGCGACGGGCGGCGACGGGCGGACGCTCCCGGTCACGCCGGTGCCGAACAGTTGGGACCGTCTCGCGCTGCTCTTCGACTGGGTCGAACGCGGAGTGGCGCCCGGCATGTCGATCACGGTGTCGGCAGGGGAGAAGAGCCTGCCTCTGTGTTCCTATCCCACGTATCCGAAGTACGTCGGCGGCCCCGAGGCGTCGGTGTCATCATATCGCTGCACGACGCCCTGATGGTCCGCGCGCGGCAGCCATGCCCCGGCGTTCGGCGCCGTACGGTGGCGGGCCCTGCGAGGACGTGCGCCGCATTACGGGCCGCGCGACTGACGCGCCGCAAGGAGACTGCGATGAGGAGTTATCTGCTGTTCGTGGCTGCGGTGTCCGGTGCGATGGCGTTGACGGTTCACGCCCAGGCGCCCGCCCCGGTCACACCTGAAAGCCTTGTGAAGACGGCGAAGCGCGCCGCGGGTCTCGACTACGCAGGCACGTTCCTTCGTATCTGTGTGGCGCCCGATAATCTCGAGGGCGCGGCGGGCCGAGGTGCGGCGCCGCCGCCCGCCGCCCGCACCGTGCCTGACCGCGCACTCTGGTACGCAAAGCCCTACAAAGTCTTCGACAATCTCTACTTCGTCGGCACGAAAATTCACTCTGCCTGGGCGCTGACGACCAACGACGGCATCGTCCTCATCGACACGCTGTTCGATTATGCCGTCGAGCCGGAGATCGTCGAGGGGCTGACGACGCTCGGTCTCAATCCGCGCAGTATCAAGTACGTGCTGATCAGCCACGCGCACGGCGATCACGACCAGGGCGCGGCGCTGCTCCAGAGCCGTTACGGCGCAAAAATCGTGATGGGCGCGGCGGATTGGGACGCGACGCTCCAGCGTCCGACGTCGGCGCCCGGCGGCGTGCCACGCCGCGACGTTGTCGTCGGACCCGACGGCACGAAGATCACGCTCGGCGGCACGACCGTCGACGTGATCGCCACGCCGGGTCACACGCCCGGTACGCTGTCTTACATCTTCACGGTCAAAGACAGGGGACGCTCGGTGGTTGTCGCGTACGCCGGCGGCACGGCGTTCAATTTCCCGCGGCGGGCGGAGAACTTCGCCATCTACCGCGACAGCCAGCGCAAGATGGCGAAAGCTGCGGCGCCGGCCGGCGCGGCGGTCGTGATGTCGAACCACTCCGAGTTCGACCGCGCGTACGATCGCGTGCGAATCGCGCAGTTGCCGCGCGCGGCGGGCGAGAGGCATCCCTACGAAACCGACACGGCGACAGTGCTGCGGTATTTCGATATGAGCGCTGACTGCGCGGAGGCGCAGCGGCTGTCGATGCAATAAGACGGCAGATCGCCGAAGTTCGTGAAACTCCGCTCCCGGGCGACTGTGAGTAAGGCCGCCAAGACGTTCAGCTCATCGTGCAGCATTTGTGAATGGTACTCACAAAGGCTTGTCCATTTTGCGGCTGGTCACGGGATGCGCTTCGACGTACCTTGGACTCATGGAGATCAAGAAGGCAGGCACACAAGCATCTGGCAAGGGGCCGGCAGATTGGTTCACGGGGACAGTGCGCATCGATCCCTTGCTCGATGCGCCGGAACCCGCTCGAGTCGCCGGCGCCAGTGTCACGTTCGAACCGGGGGCGCGGACGGCCTGGCACACCCATCCCCTTGGGCAGACGCTCATCGTCACCGCCGGCGCCGGACGCGTGCAACGATGGGGAGGGACGGTCGAGGAGATCCGGCCAGGGGACGTCGTGTGGTTCCCGCCGGGCGAAAAGCACTGGCACGGCGCTTCTCCGAAGACCGCGATGACGCACATCGCCATCCAGGAAAAGCTCGATGGCAAGGCCGTTGAGTGGATGGAGCACGTAACCGACCGACAGTACGGCGGACGCGAATGACGCCGGTGAAGACATGCCTCACGGCGCGTCGCACGAATCAACGAACTGACGAACATCCACGTCGAGCAGGCGCGTCAGCACGACAATTCGTGCGATGCTTCGTTGTTCCTGCTCAAGGTGGTCGGGTGTGCGGATCGCGATCGTCTCGGACATTCACGGCAATCTGACGGCACTTGATGCCGTCATCGCGGATCTGAAACGAGTCGGTACCGATTCCGTCATTCATGGCGGTGACCTGGTCGGTGGCGGGTCATCGCCGGCGGAAGTCATCGATCGTGTCCGCGATCTGGGCTGGCCAGGCGTTTACGGCAATGCCGACGAGATGCTGTGGGTGCCGAGCCGCGTCACCGAAACGCTGCAAGCGCCACACATGCAGAGAGTGCGCGACCTTCTGCTGACATACACCATTCCTGCGACACTCGAGGCGATCGGCCACGAGCGATTGGCGTGGCTCCGATCGCTTCCGCTGCGGTGGACGATGGATGATCTGGCGGTGGTACACGCCGCACCTGACGATGCGTGGCGTTCGCCGTTCGCGAATGCTTCGGATGACGACCTGGAACGGACATACGGTGCGCTCGGATCCCGGTCCGTGGTTTACGGGCACATCCATCAACCATACGTCCGGCGACTCCCGTCGCGTACCGTCGCCAACTCGGGCAGCGTCAGCCTTTCGTTCGACGGAGATCCGCGTGCTGCGTATGTGCTGGTTGAAGATGATCGAATCGAGATCCGACGGGTCTCGTACGACGTTGAGGACGAGGTTCGCAAGCTTGGTAAGTCGCGAGATCCGTTCGCCAGCTCGACCGCGGCAACGTTGCGAACCGGCAGGTATGTCCCGCTCCCTGATCAACCCTGATTACAGCCCGCTGTCTCTCGTCAACACAGTCCTGTCATACGCTTGACAAGTCTCTCGCCACAAGAGTACACGTCGGTGCGTCGTGCGAACGACATTTCGTCGCAGGGCATCGAGCGGTTTCCGGCGATGCTGGTTCGGGCACCTCGTGCCCGATACTCGAATCGTGCGGTCATGGAGGACAGCGTGCGCAGCTTAATCAGAGCTCTCGTCGTGTTTGCCGCGGTGCTGGTCCTTCCGCGCGTCACGTTCGCACAGGCCACAATTGCCGGGGTGGTCAGGGATTCGTCGGGAGGCGTCCTGCCCGGCGTGACGGTCGAGGCGTCGAGCCCCGCATTGACGGAAAAGGTCCGCACGGTGGTCAGCGACGGTACCGGCCAGTACCGCATAGTGACGCTCCCGCCAGGAACGTATGCGGTGAAGTTCTCCCTGGCTGGATTCACCACCGTGCAGCGCGACGAGGTGATCGTCTCAGGGTCTGGTGTCATCCCGATCAATGCCGACTTGCGCGTCGGCGCGCTCGCGGAGACCATCGTCGTCTCCGGATCGTCGCCACTGGTCGACACGCAGACAACCCGCCGCGAGACGGTCATCAATTCCGAGACAATCAATGCCTTACCGATGACCCGCAACTACGGTGGCGTGCTGTATGCGACTCCGGGACTCACCGTGCAGCCGGGTGTCAACAACAACGCGCTGATGCCCGGGATGTCGCTGTTTTCGGCGCACGGAGGGATCAGTACGGAGGGGCGCGTTTTCGTCGACGGCGTGTCGGTCAACGGGCCGTTCGGCCAGAACAGCGTGACGCAGTTCGCATTCGACGTCGCGAATGCACAGGAAATGCAAGTCCTCGTGGGCGGAGGGCTGGGCGAGTCGGAAACGGGCGGGCCGATCGCCAATATCATCCCGAAGTCAGGCGGCAACACACTGAGCGGCTCGGCGTTTTTCAGCGGCACGCAGTCGAACCTGCAAGGGGACAACATCACCGACACGCTGCGCGCGCAGGGCATCGCAGCGGCGCCCACCACCCGGAAGAACTGGGACGGCAGCGGCGCCATCGGCGGACCGATCGCCCGCGATCGGCTCTGGTACTTCACGAACATCCGAACCGTCGGCATTGCGCAGGTCGTCGCCGCCGGCATGGCGCCGAATCTCTATACCGGCGACCCGACCAAGTGGCTCTACGCACCCAGACCAGGCGTGGAAACGCGCTTCACGGAATCGAAGCTCGATTTCTCGGCACGGCTGACGAGCCAGGTGACGAAACGGAATCGGGTGACGTTCTCGTATCAGCCGCAGTACCGCTGCCTGGGATCGACGCTGACGACCACGGCTGACGGCTGCCGGGTCCCCGGCAACGACTGGATCGGCGCCCCGGCCAGTTCGGAAACCACCGCCCCGGAGGCAGGGTCCGGGTACCAGAGTGCTCCAGTCAGCCTGACGCAAGCCACGTGGACGTCTCCCGTGTCCAGCCGTCACCTCGTCGATGCCGCAGTGTCGCGTTTCTGGTACGGCATCATCGGCAACGGGAGTGTGCCGCCCGATGCGCCGCTCGGCATGATCGGTGTGACGGAAAGCTCCGGGATGTACGGGCGTCCCAATGTTTCCTA
>Ga0068858_100007170_pt1 | contig 10814 bp, 14 predicted proteins | sample KBSSwiS12_FD_66589 | JGI IMG/M metagenome (GOLD analysis project Ga0068858, IMG submission 66589) | Switchgrass rhizosphere microbial communities from Kellogg Biological Station, Michigan, USA - KBS Switchgrass S1-2 | ecosystem: Host-associated > Plants > Roots > Rhizosphere > Soil ... | reverse complement strand
AATTCCGCCGCGTTTCGACGGGCTTCGAACGAACGGAGGGCAAACAACGTCCAAAATGATGCCCCGACACTGGTGCGTCGGATGCAAGAATACTTGTGCTGGCCTCTGAGACGGCCGGCGAAAGGAGGTTGGCCATGAACTGCACGCAATGCGGAAGCGACCTCGCAGAGGGTTCAGCGCGGTGTCAGAACTGCGGCGCCGCCTCTGGCGCGGCACGGCGGCTGATGCGTTCTTCTGCACGCGGACGGATTGCGGGAGTGTGCGCCGGTATCGCAAGTTACCTGGGCATCGACGTCGTTGCCGTTCGCGTGGCCTGGGTGATCTTCTCGATCGTGCCGGGCGGCATCATTTTCGGAATCATCGCCTACATCGCCGCCTGGCTCGTCATGCCGGACGACAAGATCTCTGTCGCCGGCCACGAATCGCGGCTCACTCGCTCCCCCACCGATCGGAAGATCGCCGGCGTCTGCGGCGGGATCGCGGAATTCCTCGGCGTCGACGCGACGGCCGTGCGGGTCGGCTGGATCGTGCTGACGATCGTACCCGGCGCTATCGTCTTTGGAGCGATTGCCTATCTCGCTGCCTGGTTCATCATGCCTGAGCGCAGCGTGCCGTCACTCGTCGCCACGACGCACGCCGCCTGAGACCGTGCGCCTCGATCGACGGAAGGATCCCGTCGATCGAGGCCTCTTCGAGGTCTCCGGGAAGGCTATGGGTTGCGCTCGATTTCACGTGATCGCTCGCATTCGCTGACCCCACGGCCAAGCTCAGTTTGACTTCTCTGATCGCAGTGCCGATAATCGTTGGAAATGTTCATCACTCGGTGCCGGATACTGTGAGTCCGCTGTCGCGCCGCGCCTTCGTTGCCGCGCTTGCCGGAGCCGTGCCGGTTCTCGGCATCCCGCACAGACTGCTCGCGAAATCGATGGGTGCCCGCTCGCTGGACTTCGTGCACACCCACACGGGCGAGCGGCTGGCCGTCGAGTACTTCGGCAGCGGCGCGTACGTGCCGGACGCGCTGACCACGATCAATCACTTCCTCAGAGACTTCCGCACCGGCGATGTCCATCCGATCGATCCGCATCTACTGGACCTGCTCCATGGCTTGTCTGGTCTCACCGGCAGCGCGCGCCCCTATCAGGTGATCTCCGGTTATCGTTCTCCCGTCACCAACGAGATGCTTCGGCACCGGAGCGAGGGCGTCGCAGCCGGCAGCCTGCACATGCAGGGTCAGGCGATCGACATTCGCATCGCGGATGTGCCGCTGGTCGCATTGCGACGCGCGGCGCTCGCACTTCGCGCCGGCGGCGTCGGCTACTATCCCGCGTCCGACTTCGTCCACGTCGACACAGGCCGTATCCGGACCTGGTGAGCCTTCTCGATTACTGAGACACCCGCGCTCGCGCCAGCGCCCGGTCCAGCCCGATGTCGTGACCGTAGATATCCTCCGCGAACCGGATCGTGCCATCCTCCGGCATCACCACTGCCGTGACGTAGAACAGAATCACTTGAATCGGCCGTGTCAGATCGACCCGTTGCGAACGGTCCCCGTTCATCGCCGCCAGGATTCGATCCCGGGTCCATGCCGGTTCTTCCTTGAGCACCCATTCGGCCAGCGCCACCGGGTCTTCGACGCGCACGCAGCCGTGGCTGAAATCGCGACGAGCCCGGCTGAACAATTGCGGCGCCGGCGTCCCGTGCATGTAGACGTTCTCGTCGTTCGGAAACACGAACTTGACCAGGCCCAGTGAGTTCTTCGGTCCGGGACGCTGGCGGACGCGAAGCGTTCCTCGCCGAAGCTGCGCGATGCTCTCTGCGGTGAGGGCTACCGGTCGTGCGTTGTCACCGGGCCCCGAGACGATCTCCATGTCCTGCCTCTGGAGGTAGTTCGGATCGCGCTCGATGGCCGGCAACGTCTCGTGTCGCAGAATCGACGGAGGAATGTTCCAGTACGGCCGGAAGATGATGTAGCGCATCTCTTCAACGAACACCGGCGTCTGCGTATTGAGTGCCCGGCCGACGATCACCCCGGTCCCGAACGACGGTGCGCCGTTTTCCGGAATCTGGTCCCATCCCCAGAGATGGAACATCGGGATGTTGACGGCGAGGAGCCGCGCGTCCCCGACGTGCGGCAGCCATCGCAGTCGTTCGAGCGCGAGCTCGATCTGCCGCACCCGCCAGGACAGCGGCACACGCAATGCCGCCTGCGTCTCTTTGCCCAGCACGCCGTCGGGCAAAAGTCCGTGCCGACGCTGGAAACGCTGTACGGCCTCGACCACTGCCCCGTTGTAGGTGGAGGCTTCCGACGGAACGGGCGTGTCAGTCGGGAGATCGTCGAGCGCCACAAGCCGCCGATACAAAGTGCTCAGCCCCACGTATGGCTCCCCTGGCCGAACTGTTGCGCTGACAAGCGGCGACTCGAGCATCGGATCGGCCGCGAGCGACCGGTAACGGGCCAGCATTGTTCGCAATCCGCGATAGAGCGCAAGGGGCGGCGCCAGTTCGGCGGCGGTCTCACCGATCCGGTGACTCGCGAGCGCCGTGCGGAGAATCGCCGCGAAATCATGGTCGTCAGCAGGCGCCGTCATGCGGAATCCAATCGCGCGCGGATCGACGCGGCCCTCATGCAACTGCCGCAGATAACTGAGGATGTTCACGCTGAGGGCTATGTCGAAGTCAGCAGCGTCGGTGGCCGTCGCGTGGGAGCCCTCCAGCGCCGCTGCCATTTGCCCGAGAGACGCGGCGCTGTAGTCCGTGCGGTCGAGGCCCTCATCGGCCGCGCGCCCAATCAGCGTCAACGCGTCTCGTGCGTTGGAGGTCGGGCGCCCGGCGGCGTCGACCCACAGTGGCGCATCCGTTCCGGCGTAGAGCGATCGCAGTTGCTCACGTTCGCTGACGGTCAGCGGATGGAACGCGGACGGTCCGCCGGCCACGATGGCCCGTATGGCGGCCGCCACATCCAGCACACTGTCAGTTGAACCCTTCGCAAGCGGTCGCGCATATCCGGAGCAACCAGCCAGCAGACACAGCGCGATCCCCACTGTGAACATCTGGACTCTCCTGTCGCTGGGCATGCCCAAAATTCACGTCCTCACGAATGAAGCGAGTTGTCGTCTAAGCGGTCCGAGGTCACCTGGCGATCTCAGGCAACCCGATTACCGGCCCTCATGCACGGAGCACCTGATTACGAACCAGGAACCGCCCGCCGAACCGAATCGGCAACGGCTCGCCATGCCACCAATCGCCTTCTGCGCTGCGCATCGCCTGCATGTGGAGGTGCGGGCGTTCCGTCCAGCCGGAGTTCCCGACCCGACCGATGGGCGATCCGGCGCGAACCATGTCGCCCGCTCCGACTGTCACACTGCCTTGCCGCATGTGGCCCAGTACCACGTAGACATCGTCGTCCTTACGAATGACCACGTGGTTGCCGACGCCGTAGGGACGATGACTGCCGAACGCGGCATTGTCCAGCACATCGTTCACGACGTGGACCACCCGGCCGTCGCACGGCGCAAGGAGCGGCCTGTTCCAAATCCTGTAAGCGTCGTTCGATCGTGGCAGGAAGCCATGCGACTCGCCGCCGAAGAACCCGATCTCGACGATGTCCATGGCGTATCGCATCGACGCGTTGGCACCGGACGAGCGGTGCCGGCCGAAGCCGTAGTGGTAGTTGACGAGAAAGCTCCGGGCGCCGTCGCCGCCGTCCGTAATCAGGAAGCGGCCGACGCGGAGGGGAGAACGCAGCTCCAGAGCATCGCCCGGATGCCGTCGAGCCGCGAGGATGTCGACGAGAAGCCAGATCCCGATCCCCGAAAAGACGGCCGCCGCAACGGCGACCGGGCGATCCTCTGAAATCGTGCGAAGGACGGACGCCTGACGGAGCCGCTGAGCCATCACCGCGCCAAACGCAACGATCCACGCACCCCGAAGCCACCGGTTCGTAAACTCCCACCAGTTCACGAGCACGACGATGGTCATTCCCAGGGCGGCGCTGAGACAGACGGCGGCGAGGCCGATCGCAGACGTCGCTGGCACGAACATGACGCCGCCGCACAGAGCCGCGGGCAGCACGAACGTCAGTGCGAGCACCACCGTGGCAATCACCCAGCGCTCCTGTCCCATCAGAGCGCTCCGCTGGAGGATTTGCGAAGAATGGAAACGTGACGAAGCCGTGACGCCATCCACGGAGACATCGCCATCACGGTAAGACCGATGGGCAACAGTCCACCTTGGAGGAGGTTGTAATCTGATGCGATTCTGCTCCAGGAATAGCCAACCAGGCGCCCGACGCTGACTTCAAACCCGAGTGTCAGAACCACCCACATGACGCCGATGCCGACGAGCGATCGGTTCGTGCCGGGCCGCATCCAGCGAATCGCGACACTGGTGACCGCCAGAATCAGAAGAGACCCGCTGACAACCGCAAGCTGTCGCGCGCGAAAATCGCCGACGGCCGGCGCCAGAAACAGCGTTCGAGCGACGCCGTGAACGACTTCAGCGGCCATCAGCAGAAGCCACACGCACGCTCCTCGTAACCAGCGCATCACGACACCGTGCGGTCGGCAGCCGCGACCCGATGGGCTCAGCCGACCGCGCCCGCCGTCGAGCCGACGCACGAATCCTGCCGCGCAGGCCCGTGACGGATTGCCGGCGCGGCGATCAGCATTGCTCCTCGACTGCCGGAAATGCGGCAGCGACTGACGCCGAGACTCGTGATTTTGCCCGCCCCAGTGGAACACTGATTGCGTAGGCCAATCGCGGACTTCACCACTCTTCCGGAGGCTGCCATGGTTCAACGCGCATTCGACTTCTTCTTCGTGCTCGCGCTCGTCGCCCCGCCGGCGACTCTGATGATCGGCGCTCTGCTCCTGGCCGTGCGCCCTCATCGCCCGCGCCCGGTCCACCGTACGGCCACAGCCGCTGCCTAGGAGTCTTCCCGTGAGGCTCCTGTTTGGCGCGATTGGTCTGATGGCTGCTGCCGTCTCCGTGGCCGCCTGGAGCCAGGACGCAGCTGCACAGCGGCCGCTGACACCGCCCCTCGCGACCTCGTCGCTCTCGGGCGGTGATCTCTTCCGCTTCTATTGCGCCACCTGCCACGGCTACGAAGGCAAAGGCGACGGTCCGGTCGTTTCGTCGCTCAAGAAGCCACCCCCGGATTTGCGGGCCATCGCCGCCCGACACGGCGGCCATTTTCCAAGCGAGGAGCTTCGCCGATTCGTGGCCGGTGACGACCGGCCGATCGCGGCGCACGGGTCACGCGAAATGCCCGTGTGGGGGCCGATCTTTCAGAGCCTCGAGCCCCGCGATCCGCTGACTCGAATCCGCATTGAAAACGTCGTGGCGTTTATCGAATCGCTGCAGAAGCCGTGACGCGTCCTACGCCGCGTCACGGTGAAGCGGGCGGCTGACAGGCGCGGCTTCCAGGTCCCACCCCCAGCAGGCCCAGACGATCGCGAATGCGGCGATGGTCGTCATCCACACCAGGCCCCACGTGAGCACCCACACCCCGATGATGTCGGCGGTCTTTGACGCCATCATCTCGCGCATCGTCGGCAGGTCCGTGAGCGCAATGCCCCACAACGCCGGCACCAGGGCCAACACCACAAGTCCAGCCGCCAGGCGCGCATTCGGGATTCGGTTCACGGCAATCCTCCCTCGTCGGTTGTCGAATGACGTTCTCGCAAGAGCGCTCGAAGACAACTCCTGAGGCGGGAATCGTGCCAAGTTGAGCACGCCTTCCGAGGCCCTTGTGCGATGCATCCCTGGCGGTCGTGAGGCGCGGCCTCGCTGTTGGTTTTTCCGCACATCCGAGGAATATGCCGCGCCCGCGCCTGGACGCTCCTCGCGATCTTCAACAGTTCCGGGGTGCGAGCGTACCTGCGCCCGGCCGAGGTGCTGGCACACCTGTTGCGGACATTGACGGGCGAACGAGACCGAGCTGACCGAGCGGAGGACTTATGTTTGACCTGATTACCGGCACGAGCGAACGTCCGCTACGCGAGCGTTCCCTGAGGTCGAAAGTCGTCGCAATGGGGGCTCACATCATCGTGGTTCTTCTCGTCGTCGTCATCCCGTTACTGACAGCCACCAACCAGCTGCCGCCAGTAATGCCGACGATGATGGCGTTCGTCAGCGCAGCGCCGGCGCCGCCGCCTCCTCCACCACCACCGCTTCCCCCGTCCGCGCCGGCGAAGACCGCCGTGGAACCAGTCCGGACGACGACGGGTCAGTTTGCGGCGCCGATTGCGGCGCCGAGCACCGTCGAGCCGGAACGGCTCAGCGCCCGCGACGATTCGGGCGGCGTTCTGGGCGGGGTCGAAGGCGGCGTGCCTGGAGGAGTGATCGGCGGCATCGTGGGCGGGATCGTGTCGCCCACACCTCCTCCGCCGCCACCACCGCCACCACCGCCGCCGCCGGTAGTAGCCCGCGGGCCGGTACACATCGGCGGCCAGATCACCGCGCCGGCGCTTCTTCACCGGGTCGAACCGGTGTATCCCGACGTGGCGGCTCTTGCCCATTTGAGCGGCATCGTGATTCTCGAAGCATTGGTCGGCGCGGATGGATGCGTCGAGTCGGTGAAGGTCCTTCGCTCGCGACATCCGTTGCTGGACAGGGCGTCCGAGGCTGCGTTGCTGCAGTGGCGCTACTCGCCCCTGATCCTGAACGAGACTGCGACCCCGTTCGTGTTGACCGTGACTTTCAACTTCAACGTTCAGAAATAGCCACTACTCGAGCACTCTTGGCAAGTCCTGGTCTCCGCCGAAGACATTCCATTCTACGCCGTGTCCGCCTTTCCGCCTTCGTCACGCTACGGCACGGCCGCGCCGTAGCGCATAGCACGGAGGGCGGGCGGCCCTGCTCACGGTCCGGCTTCCACCTTCGCCGTTACGCGGCGTCGGCGGACAGGAAAGCCGGACCCTACGAAACAAGGAATGGAAGAGCGCCGGAGCGCTGTTCAGATCCCGTCGCGTCGCAACGGACTCTTCAGCGCCCGGACGCGTGCGCTTGCAGGACGAGATCTGCCATGTCGTGCACTTCGAACGGTTTGGGGACGACGCGGTAAGCGCCGAGTTGAAGAGCGCCGTCAGACATTTCCGGCGTGCCATACGCCGTCATCATGATCACGACGGTTTTCGGCGACAGCCTCCGGATCGTCGACAGCAGTCCGAGGTCGTGGGAATCGGGCAAGTGGAAGTCGAGCAGGGCGACATCGTACGGGTCGGCACCCTCGCTCAGCGCGCGCATGGCTGTTTCCGCGTCGCCTGCCTCACTGACGAGATGACCGTCCTCAATCAGCGTCTCGGACAGAGACCAGCGGATGAGTGGCTCGTCATCAACGATCAGGACATGAAGCGCTGGGGATTTATTCACGGCGTGAGGGTTATTCCCGTCGGGCGTCAGTCCCGTGCCGCGGATGGTGGCCGGAACGACAGCGGACTGCGACACAACATCCGTCCTCACGATCGAATCATGATCAAGAATCACGCCAGGAGACGCAGGACGGCCATTGGACCGCCTAGAGCTCAAGACGCCGGCGCGAGGGGCAATACGATGGTAATCGTCGTCCCGCCGGCGGGAGGGCAGTCGACCCGAACGTAGCCGTCGTGCGCTTCGACGAGGCGCTTCACCGTCGACAGACCGAGTCCGGTCCCGCGCGATTTCGTCGTGACAAACGGCGTGAAAAGCTTGTCGCGGATTTCCGGAGAGATACCGGGTCCGGTATCGGAGACGGCGATTTCACACGAACCGTCCTCCGTCGTCACAGAGACCGTGATCACGCCTTTTCCGCGCATCGCGTGCGCACTGTTGATGAAGAGGTTGAGAAAGACGATCTTGAGGAGATTGGCGTCGGCGAGGACCGTGGGCGACGCCCCTGAGACCGCCACCTGCACGTCGCGATGGGCGGCATCCTCGCCCATCAGCGACGCCGTCGTCGAAAGCAGTACGGACAGGTCGAACGCCGCCGGATTCGGCCGCGGGGGTCGCGCAAACAGCAGGAGATCGTTGACCAGCTGATTCAACGCATCGATACGCGCGATGATATCGCCCACGACCACCGCTTCGCGGCTAGCGGGTGTCAACCGTTTCCCGATGACCTGAATGGCCCCGCGGATCGCCGCAAGGGGGTTCTTGACTTCGTGGGCGATGACGGCGGCCATTTCACCAAGGCGCACCAGGGCTGCCTGTTCGCGGAGCTGTCCCTCCACCTTCACGCGCGCGCTCAGATCGTGGAGAAACCCCGTAAACTTCCGCTCGCCGCCAATGGACATCTCGCCTACTGCCAGATGCAGCGGAAACGTGCTTCCGTCCTTTCGCCGGCCGGTGACCTCCCGTCCAATGCCGATGATCTTCGCCTTGCCTGTGGCGAGATAATTGGCCATGTACTGATCGTGCTCGTCGCGGTACGGGGCGGGCATCAGCATCGCGACGTTCTGTCCGCGTACTTCACTCGCGGTGTACCCGAACAGGCGTTCCGCCGCCGGATTGAATGTCTCAATGCGGCCGTGCGCGTCAATCACCACGATGCCGTCGACTGCCGACTCGAGAATCGACCGCAGGCGCGCTTCGCTGTCTTTCAGCTCGCGGAGATTCTTCTCGTATTCGGCACTATCGCGGAGACCGTCGGTCATCAGACACCTGTTCGGGTGGGAGAAAGACTCAGGATATCCAATTCTAACGGGCCTATAGCTGTTTGCATTTGTATGTCGGGTCCGCCTTCCCGCCTTCGCTACGCTTCGGCGCGGCGCGCCGTAGCGCAAAGCACGGAGGCGGCAGGCGGACCGGTCACGGTCCGGCTCTCCAAAGCCGAACACAGCCTACAAATGCAAGGCCTCGAATGGGTCAATGGCGGGCCAGGACTCGCTTGGCAGGTAGCCAGGACCGAACCGCAGCGGAGAGTCCTGTCAGGGACTGTTTCGCGACCGCTCGCTCGTTACCGGTACAGCATGTAGGTGAATCGGCCGTGCAGCCATGCTTCGTCGGTGGCTTCGTCGTGATGAGGATCGATTGATTCTTTGAGGACGTGGGCGAAGTGTCCACCGAGGCGGGACACCTCCTGCTCGAGTCTCGCGGACGCCTGAATTTTGAGGTCGGGCTCACATCGATTCCACAGCTCGTCCCGATGGAAATAGCTGCTTGGCACGCGACCGCTCCAGGCTTCGACCACGTGCTCGGCCAGCGGCTCCGCCTCGAGAGGAGGCAGTTCACGATGCCAGTAGACCACCTTCGACGGATCAGCGGCGTTCAGTTTCACGTTTGCCCTCCCGGCTCTGCCGGAATAGTTCGCGCATCGAGCGAAATTCTCCGCGCCGTTTTCGAAGAATGCCGGATTCGGGACTCCGTGACGGCGGCTACCTCCGGCATCTGCAGGAAATCGGCCATGCGTCGCTCGCCGCCCTCGTGGCATGGACCCTGCTCTGACCTGCGCGAGGCTCCTATGACTCTTTTGAACTCAGTGCTGGTGGCAAGCGACTTCGGAGACACGTCAGAGGTGGCGCTGACCTACGGGTGCAACCTCGCTCGCGCCTTCGGCGCGAAACTGCATGTCCTTCACGTGGCGAATAGCCTGACACCGTCAGGCGTTGCCCAGTTCTATCCCGCTGGCCTTGACGATCTGCAAAACGACGTCGAGGAGTCCGCCTACAAACGCCTGGAAAGACTTGTCGCTGGCTCCGATGCCGCGCGGCTTGGTGCGAAACTCGTTGTTCGCACGTCAGCCGCCGTCGCCAACGCCATCGCGGACTACGCAAAGGAGGCCGAAGTCGATATCATCGTCGTCGGCACCCACGGCCGCGGGCCGGTCGCGCATCTCTTCGTGGGGAGCGTCGCCGCACGACTCGTGCGCATGGCCCCGTGTCCGGTTCTTGTCGTCCGGTCGAACGAGCATAGGTTCGTCCTGCTTGAACCGGCACAGATCGCTGCTGCGGAGATCTGACGACTGGAGGCGCGTATGAAGACGGCGATAGCGTGCGCCACGGCTTTGCTGCTCGTCGCAGGCGTGACGGCGCACGGTCAGACGCTGAGGACCCGCCGGGTCATGCGGGAGAAACTCGTGCACACCCAGCGGATTCTGGAAGCGCTGACAACCAGCAACCTGACCGTACTCGAACGCGAAAGCCTGGCGCTGTTGCAAGTGACGGAATCGCCGCAATGGTCGGAAGTGAACACGCCAGAGCTCAGACCGTATACCGACGCATTTGTGAAAGCCATCAAGGACCTTGCCGAATCGGCACGCCAGCGCGATCTGGATGCCGCAGCCGCTCAGTACGGCACGCTGACGATGACCTGTTACCGGTGCCACAAATACCGGAAGGACTCGCGCGTCGCCACTCAGCGCTGAGGGCGTACTCGTTTGGCGTTGGAGCAATTCTCACAAATACAGTAGTGTCCGCCTTTAGAGGCGGACCCGGTACGGTCACGCAATTGAAAACGACGTCCTGTCGTAATCCTCTGATGAAGGTGACAGAGGAGTGCAAACAGCCGTAATCTCGGTGACCTGGAGGGCATCGCAGTGCGCTGGAAGTTGTTCAAGAGGAATCGCGTTCTTCTTCCCCTCACGTGCGGTCTCGTGGCTGCGATCATGCCAGACCTCGACCACGGTGCCGTCGCGGCCGCGCAAGCGTCAGGCCGGGGAACGATCAAGGGGCACGTCCGGCTGATCGGCAAGCTGCCCGGCAATCCCGTCCTCAGGATGCGCGGCGATCCGATGTGCGCCCGGCTCAACCAGGGCAAGCAAGTCGTCCAGGAAACGGTCGCGGCCGCCCTCGACGGCAGTCTGGCGAATGTCTTCGTGAAGCTCGAGGGGTCATTTCCTG
>Ga0068858_100007169_pt1 | contig 10814 bp, 8 predicted proteins | sample KBSSwiS12_FD_66589 | JGI IMG/M metagenome (GOLD analysis project Ga0068858, IMG submission 66589) | Switchgrass rhizosphere microbial communities from Kellogg Biological Station, Michigan, USA - KBS Switchgrass S1-2 | ecosystem: Host-associated > Plants > Roots > Rhizosphere > Soil ... | reverse complement strand
GCCGGTGAACTCGATCGTGCTCGTCGGCGCTTCGTCATTCGCGATCGCCTCGCTCAGCCTCGTCGGCGTCGGGCATGCGGAAGCGTTTCAGCTGCTCTTCAACACGAGCGGGATTTTCTACGCCCTGTGCTACGTCGTGATGTTCGCCATTCCGTTGTTCGGCCTGCGCGGCGTCTCGCCGCGGCCGCCGCTGTGGCTGCAGCTGGCATCGTGGTCGGGACTGTTGATGACGCTGCTGTACATCGTGTTGTCGGTGTTCCCGATCATCAAGGTCGAGAGCGTGTCCGTCTTCGCGCTGAAGATCGTGCTGCTCATTGCCGCGATGAATCTCGTGGGCGTAGGTATTCTCGTGTCGGCGCGCAGGCGATCCGCTGCGGCGCGGGTCTCGCGTTCGAGAGCCGGAGTGTGAAGCGCCGCGGAGCCTTTGCCGCGAACATCGCGGCCGTCCTGGGCGCTGAAGGGTTCGCGGCGACGACCGCGCAATCCGGACGCCTGCTCCGCGACGTCGAGCGTCCTGAGTCTCCTCGGTAGTGTCCGGCTTTAGCCGGACTTCGCGCGAGTCCGCCTGAAGCGGGACACTACGCTGGCTATCCGCCAACGCGGAGCTCTTGATGTTGGTCACGGTCGGCTAGAGCCTTCGCGCTCCGATCGTTGTTTGGAATTGACAAGCCGAACCGACGGGCATAAGGTGCGGCGATGCGAGCGTGAGCCGCGTTGAAACTCGCGTGTCACCGGGTTGAAGTCGTTCAGCGGCCCGCCAACCTCGCCGACGTCTTGGGACGGTCCCGTCATGACATCGTACTCGTCGAGCGCGCCGATGCGTCGGCCGCCGGCGAGGCAGCGGCTTCCACCGCACAGACGAGACCGTCCATCGTTTCCGTGATCGTCTCTCCGTCCTTCGGCTAATATCCACACTCGTCGTCCGGATCCTGAAGCCCTAGCTGAAGGAGGTTCGGTGTGCGGATGCTGGGAATCGTCCCGCTGGCCGTCGTCGTGCTCTCGGGTGGCTTCCGCGAACTCGGGCGGGCGCATGCGGCTCCCGCGTCTGCCGCCGCGCCGGCTGCCGTTCCCGCGCCGCCTCCAACCGGAGGCTGGTCCGGCCGCATCGACGATCCCGACGCCGTCGCGGATCTGCTCACCTACAACCAGGGCGGCAGCGTCGGGTTTTCGATTCCCGTCGAGGGAGCGATCCTGCGATCGAAGGGGATCATCACGCGCTGGGAACTGCCGATCCCGGTCTATGTCGATCCGTCCGTCGACGTCGACTGCGTGGAAGAAGCGATCGCCTACTGGCAGTCGGTGACCGGCCTGCCGTTTGTTCTCCTCGACGCCAATGCCGACCCGCGTCTGACGGTGCGTGCCGCGGGATCAAGCGAGCTGCACGTCGCCGCGGGTCTCGGGCTCGTCTATCGCACGTTCCCGACGAATCGAGCTCGGCTGGCCGTGGTGAAAATACTGGCGCGCAACGCGCACTGCTCGTCGCCGTCGGTGCTCTACAGGCACGAGCTCGGCCACGCGATCGGGATCTTCGGCCATCCTCCCGGGGGGCTCATGAGCGCGCCGATGGTGGGAACCACCGCCACCCGGCGCGAGATCAACATGCTCGTGCAGTTGTACCGTCTGCCGCATGGCGCGCGCATCGAAGCGGACGGCAGGTGGAGCGTCGTTCAGTCAGGCAGCTCGCCGCCGGAAGGACCGTAGAAGATCACCCAGACCGCAAGGTCGTCGCTGAACTCTTCGAAACAGTGTTCGGTTCCCGCGGCGACGAACAGGCAATCGCCCGCCTCGAACGGATCGCGTCTGCCGTCGTGGAACAGGATGCCTCGACCGGAGACGATGACGTAGATCTCGTCCTGCGAATGCGGCGTCTGCCGGTTCGGTCGAAGCGGGCGCGCGGAAAGTTTCACCTCGAGAGTGCCGCGTCGCAAGAGCGTCGCCGCGCGTTCGCCGGCCGGACCGGGAATGCGCGCCTGCGCGTCGGCGATGTGCATGACGCAACTCCGAACGTCCTTGCTCATGTGTTGAATCCTTTCGTGTCGATCCTCCATCGACGATAACCCATCCGCCGAAAGTACCTCTTCGGTTCGACCCTCTGCCTTCGCACGATCGATCAATCGCGATCATCATTCGAAAGGGTTCCGCGGCCGCCGCACTATCGGTTCATGAACCGTTGACAGGCACGCATCGGCCGCCGCAGCGGTGGCGATGATTGCCGAAGGAGCGCGCAGTGGGACACGTAGCGAATGCACCGGCCCATGTGGCGGGCGGCAGACCGGGCCATGGCACCGCAGGCCGCCAGCCGACACGAGAGGCTCTCGACAGGCGATTCGGACACGACGATCCCGGGATGTTCGGAAGAATGTTTCCGGATCTGGATCCGCTCGCCGCGGACGACGCGGCGCTACAGGAACTCGCCGATGCGATGACCGACACCGATCCGGCGAGCGCCGCCGGCAACAACGCCAATGTGCCCGCCGGCTTCACGTATCTCGGCCAGTTCGTCGATCACGACATCACCCTGGATCTGACCGCGCTCGGCGAGAAGGAATCCGATCCGACGGCGGTCGAGAACTTCCGGACACCCGCCCTGGATCTCGATTCGCTCTACGGTCTCGGACCGGACGGCAGCCGTCATCTGTACGCGCGAAACCCCGGCGATGCCGACGGCAAGAATCCCGGGCCGAAGTTTCTCGTCGGGAAGAACATCAACGTAGCCGCGGGCGGTGTGACCGGCGATCACCGCAACGATTTACCGCGCGGCCCTGAAGGCTTCGCGCTGGTCGGCGATCATCGCAACGACGAGAACCTCGTCGTCGCGCAGACGCACGTCGCGCTGCTGAAGTTCCACAACAAGGTCTGTGACACCCTGGCTGGAGGAGGCCGATCCGCGGAAGCCATCTTCGCGGAAGCGCGTCAGATCGTCACGTGGCACTATCAATGGCTCGTGCTCCACGACTGGGTCGAACGCGTCACCGAAAAAGGGATCGTCGCCAGGATTCTGGAGAACGGGCGCCACTTCTATCGGTTCAAGCGCACGCCCTTCATGCCGGTGGAGTTCTCGGCCGCTGCGTATCGCCTCGGTCACAGCATGGTGCGCGAGGCGTACAGCCACAACCGGATCTTCACGGCGGGCGGCCTGGCGCCGGCCACGCTGGCGCTGTTGTTCCGCTTCACCGGTCTCTCCGGCGGCATCGTCGGCGATCTGGCGCCAAATCCGCCGACGGCTCCGACGCCCATCTCCGTGCTGCCGAGCAACTGGATCATCGACTGGCGCCGTTTCCACGAAGTGGCGCTGCCGAATCCACCGGACGTCGCCTTCAATCAGTCGCGCAGGATCGATCCGTTTGTCGTGCCGACGCTGCACAACCTGCCCGGCGGCGGCGGGAGCCTTCCGTTCCGCAATCTGAAGCGCGGTGTGATGCTCGGGCTGCCATCGGGACAGGCGGTCGCCAGAGAGATGCGGATCCACAATCCGCTGACGCCGGACGAAATCGCGACCGGGCCCGACGGAGCGATCGCGAAGAAACACCGGTTCCACCTGCACACGCCGCTCTGGTACTACATCCTGAAAGAAGCCGAGCAGCGCGGCAACGGTGAGCGGCTCGGCCCGGTGGGCGCGACGATCGTCTCGGAGGTGTTCGTCGGTCTGGTGCAAGGCGATCAGCGTTCGTTCCTTGCCGTGAAAGGCAAACACTGGACGCCCGAGCTGCCGTCGAAGACGCCAGGGGATTTCACGATGGCCGACCTGCTGCGCTTTGTTGGAGATATCAGCCCCATCGACAACATCACGACGGTCTAGCTGTATCCTTGTGACTCGAAGTGCGTCGGCGCCATTGCCGACGCACTGGCCCCGCTCTGAGAGTCATGCTGCCAGCGGCATCGCACTGACGTGGTCCCTCACACGCTGACCGTGCTTGCCGCGATTCGTCCCGGCGAGGAGCCGCGGCTTCGCGAAATCCTCCGTCCGATCGGCGACGATATCGGCGGCGGGCGGTCGACCCAGGCCGCCGCCCGCGTCCGCATCGAGTTCACGCGCAGCCGCCGCATCCATTTCGCCCGCTTCGCGATCCTGGCCGATCCGGATCGAGGCCCGGGCCGTCAACGTCTCCTCTACTCGGCGACCTATGACGGCGATCTCGATTCTCACCTCGCCGAACTGACGTCGATCACCTCGGACATGGACGCGATCTGGGGCCGCTGCGAGGCATACGCCGGCGCCGCCAGCTTCGCGCGCTTCATCCGTGCGCACGCGCTCGAGCCCGCAGCCTTCTACATCGCGTTTCGCGACGAGACGGTCCAGAGTATTCAGGATGCGATCGCCCTCAGGCGCCAGGCGGAAACGCTGGCTGATTCCAACCCGGGCAGCCCGTTCGTCTCGATTCTGTCCCGCCTCACCTCGCGCTCGGACTCGGGCGACAACGTGCGCCGCGGTCTCGAGGCCGCCGTCCGTTTCATCGTCGATGGTGTCCGCCGTCTGGCCCGCGGGCTCCCGATTGTGATCGACATTATCGACGTCATCGTTCGGTACGGGTTTGCAAACGCGCTCTATGCGGCGCGGAAGACCACGGCGAGCCTCAATCGGTACACGGTGATCCAGTGGGTGAACCGGTTGACGGACAATCGGCTGCCGCCGCGACGATCGGCCTACTCGAGTGTGCCGCTCGACAACTGCGCGCCACGCGCGCCGATCGTGCCCGGCGACGAGGTGCCATCAGGTCCGGACGCCGGGTTGACGTCGGCATTCAGGGAGGACGCCGTTACCCAGAACCAGCTGACGCTCGTGACGGTGATAACGCCCGGTCAGGTGAACAAGGTTCGCGCGGTGATGGCCGCCATCGATGCCCTCGCAAAACGGCTCGCGCCGCCCGGCTCGCTCATCGGCGTCAGCACCATTCACTTCGTCAAGTGGCTGGTCCTTGACGAAGGCCGCCGCCTGATGATGGTCAGCGACTACGACGGATCGTGGGAAAGCTACATCGACGAATTTGCCGAAATGATCCTGTCGGGCCTGGACGCCATCTGGGAGACGGCGTACGGGTATCCGCCGGATGGCGCGCGCGATGTTCCCGCGTTCAAGACGTTCCTTCGAAATCACCAGGTGCCGTCCGAGGTGTTCTTCAGCGCGTATCCCGAGGAGACGGTCTTGAACATGACAAACGATCAGCGCTTTGCGCGTGCCTGTGCCGACGGCATCGGCGGCGAATTGCAGACCGCGCTTCAGCGGTTGTAACGTGGCGACACTCCCGGCGACGCGGCTGTCAGAAAACACGCTCGCCGACATCCAGGGTTTCATCACCAGCGGATACGGACACCTGTCGTACGCCGCGTACTTGTTCCTTCAGTTTCACGATGCCGCTCGAGCGCAGCGATGGTTGGCCGCAATCGGTCCGGCCGTCACGTCGGCACAGTCGTGGCCGACCTTGCCGAATGGGGAGAAATTGAAGCCGTCCGTTGCGCTGAACATCGCGTTCACTGCCGAGGGCCTTGCCGCGCTCGGGCTGCCCCCCGCTGTGCTGTGCACGTTCCCCGTCGAATTTCAGCAGGGCATCACACAAGAGCAGCGGTCGAAGATTCTCGGCGACACAGAAGAGAGCGACCCCGCCGTGTGGGAACTGGGCGGGCGCGGGCAGCCGCCGATTCACGCTGTCGTCATCGTGCATGCGCGATCGGCGGAGGAGCTCGACAACGCGTGCCGTGCGCAGCGCGCGCGGCTCGCCGACACGGCGGATGGAGTCGTCGAACTTCCAGCCGGCATGCAGAGCGGTCATCGTCCCGAAGGCGACAACGAGCCGTTCGGGTTTCACGACGGCATCGCGCAGCCCTCGATTGCGGGCATCACCGGCGAAGGCGTTCCAACGGGCGAATTCATCCTCGGCTATGCGAATCACTTCGACCTGGTGCCGCCGTCTCCGGTCGTCCCGGAGGAGCTCGATGCCGGCCGGCAGTTGCCGCCGCTGAGCAACCCGTATCACGCGGCGCCGCAGTTGCGGGATCTTGGCCTGAACGGATCGTACGTCGTGTACCGGAAGCTGCAGCAGGACGTCGCCGGTTTCTGGCAATTCATGAAACGTGAAACCGTTCGCGCCACCGGAACCGAGGATGCCGCACGCATGGTCTGGCTGGCGTCGCGATTCGTCGGACGGTGGCCAAGCGGGGCTCCGTTGATGCTCGCGCCGGCGGCTGACGACGCGCGACTCGGCGACCGCAACGATTTCCTCTATCGCGCGGACGCCGCCGGCTTGTCCTGTCCGATTGGCGCGCACATCCGTCGCTCCAATCCGCGCGACGACGTCAAGCCATACCCTGCGGCCGAGTCGCTGAGCATGTCCGAAGCGCATCGCTTGCTCCGTCGCGCGCGTGTGTTCGGCGCGTCGCTGCTCGATCCCTCGGTCCTGGTGCATGCCGCATCGAGTGGGGCCGCAGACGCGCTGCTCGAGCTCGCCGACGATGGACGTGAGCGCGGCATCCATTTCTTCTGCGTGAACGCAAGCATCCGCAACCAGTTCGAGTTCGTGCAGCAGACCTGGTGCAACAATCCCCGCTTCGGAGGGCTCAACGACAACAAGGATCCGCTGATTGGCGACAACGATCGGACAGGGCAGCCGGCGAGCCGCATGACGATTCCCGCTGCGCCGGTCGGCGTGCGAACGGCGGCGCTGCCGAGGTTCGTGCGGGTCTGCGCGGGCGCCTACCTGTTCATGCCGAGCCTGACTGCGCTCAACTTTCTCGCCGCCTTCGGCGGTCAGAACCGCTCGGCGTCATCGGGCTGAGATTTCTGGGGTCAGATCTCGATTTTCGCGAAAACGAGAAACGCGAGATCTGACCCCAGTACTGCGGCCGCGCCCAGCGCGATGACCAGGCCAGCGACACAGGCCCAGGCAAACAGATCTCCGGTTCTCGCATAGATGGTGCGCACGCCGCCGACGGCGATCTGCGCGGTCATCGTGCGATCGCCCTCGGCGAAGTAGTCGGCGAGCCCCAGTGTGCGTCCCCACGGGTCGAATGCTGTCGAGATTCCGCTCGCGGCGGCGCGAAGCAACGGGACACCATTTTCGATCGCGCGGAACGCGTGCATCTGGAGATGGATGTCCTTGACCTCCTTCCAGTCGTTCACGGGAAGGACCAACAGGTCCGCCTTCGCTTGTGCGGCCTGCCTGATGAACTCGGGGAAGTCGGCGTCGAAGCAGATCGCTCCGGCCATCCGTCCCTCGGGCGTCGCGACGACAGGTACGATGCCGCCACCGGTCCGCATGATTCCTGCCTCCCAACCGGTCACCGGGTGACTCTTCAAATACGACATGACCGTTTTCCCGGCAGGGTCGATCACAACCAGCTTGTTCTCGAACGGCAGCTTCGAGCCGACATGAATGGTCGCCATGCCGATGGCGAGATAGACCTGCTCGGTGCCGGCAACACGACGCGCGCGATCGAGAAACGCCGTCTCGTCCTCTTCGAAGACGAGCAGGTTGCCTTCCGGGAACACGATCAGCCGGGCTCCCGCACGCGCTTCCCGGCGGCTGCCCTCGAGAAACCAGTCGTGGAGACGCGCGAGCTTGGCGGCGATCTGCGGCCGCTCGCCCGGCGATACCCGGCCTTCGGTGATGCGGGTCATCTCGCCGGGAACGAATAGGTCCGGAGGGCGGTTGAGTGTTGCCGCGCGCATGGACGCGCGATCGGTCGGCGCCGCCGCCAGGCGGATCGTGCCTGCAACCACAATCACACCGAGTACGGCCAGGAAGATCGACACGGGGACACGAACGGCGCTCCACTCGAACCCGTGGCTCCACGCCAGCTCGAATGTCGATGCGAACCAGGCAATCAGGAACGTGATCCCCCAGATGCCGACGAAGGCGGCGACCTGCATGATCGGCAGATAGCCGTACTGCGTGTACGCAATGGAGCCCCACGTCGCCGCGGACGAAAAGCGCGATCGGAGGAACTCCGCAGCAACCCAGGCCAACGGAAACACGATCGTCATCCCGAACGTGCCGAGCCTGACGCCTGCCAGCCGATCCACCGCGAAAGGAAACGTTACCGAGGTCGTGACGGCCGCGACAATCACGAAGTACGCCGGGCCGGCGACCGGCAACACTCCGCGCTCGCCGATCGCCAGCGCCGCATAGAGTGCGACCCATAGCCACGCCATTCCCGTCACCAACGGGGTCGAGCGGGACGCATGCACCAGCAGCGCAATCGCCGCCCACGAGAGAGGAGCCATCGGATAGCGCGTGATTACGCCGAACAGCAGTGCGCCGGAAACCAGCGAGAGAAGCGAGGCTATTTGCATCTTCAAACCCTCCTGTGACGGCCCTTGCAGGTGGCATAATCATGAATCCGCAAACGGGTTTGCCTGATGACCCGCAACGCCAATTCATTGATGAAGCGCGCCACACCACCATCCGCCGGCGGCGGATCGGCGTGGAGCATGCCGGCTCGCGATCTCCGCGTTATGACGGGCGGTCTCGAGCAGCTTGGGTACGACTCAACGGCGTTGCTTGCTGCCGCCGGCCTGAGCGGCATTGACCTCGACGATCCCGATGGCCGGGTTTCGTGCGAAGCGATCGGACAGCTGCTCGCGCACGCGCAGCAATTGCATGTCACGCCGAACTTTGCGCTGGAGCTCGCGCGGCTGACGCCCATCGGCGCGTACCCGCTGCTCGACTACCTGATTTTGACGTCCGACACCGTCGGCGCCGGAGTTCGTCAACTGGGCTGCTACCGTCAACTCATCGGAGACCCGTTCGCCATCGTCGTCGACGAGTCGGTCGATCCGGTGCGCGTCGAGATGAGCGGGAGGCCGGCGCCTTTCAACGCCGAGTACACCGCCTCGCTGATGGTGTTGCACTTCCGCAAGGAGACCGACGGCGGCTTCGTGCCCGCGAGCGTCAGCTTTCAGCACGAACCGGACGAAGCGGCGGCGTTCGAACGGGTGCTCGGATGTCCGGTGCGAATACGAGCGCCATGGAGCGGCATCACGGTGCCGCGCGCGGTGTGGGAGCTGCCGCTGCGCAGACGAGACCCGGTGCTTCGTCAGGTCCTCGAGGCGCAGGCGAACGGGATTCTCGCGACGCTTCCAAAGCGAACGGGCGTGGCACTGGAGCTCCAGCGTGCGTTGGCGACGCGGGTCGCGGGAGGCGAGACGGGCATCGCATCGGTGGCGCGCGGTCTCGCGATGTCCAGCCGGACGCTTCAACGACGGCTGGCGGCGGAAGGCGTGTCGTACCAGGAGCTGCTCGACGAAGCGCGCAAGGAGGCGGCCGGGAGGCACATCAGCGAGCCGTCGCTGGCCATTTGCGAGGTCGCGTATCTCCTCGGCTATTCAGAGGCGGCGCCGTTCCATCGTGCCTTCAGGCGCTGGTACGGGACGACGCCCGACTTGTTTCGCCGCGCGAATCGGGAAACGTCAGTCAGCCGCGCAACGGCTCACGCTTCCCCGGCCGATCGAATGGGTGACGCCGGCAGTCGGCGGCGGAACGGGTGAATGAACCGTCCGAGCCATCCCTCGGGCACGGGTTCCTCGATCCCATAGCGTGACGGGTGCCGGCCGTGCGGCAGGTACACCGTTCCGAACAACACGTCCCAGCACGCGACGAGGCTCGCATAGTTTCGATCGTGCGCCTCGCGCTCCGCTCCGTGGTGCCAGTGATGAAACTCCGGCGAGACGACGAGCCACCGCAGGGGACCGTACGGCATCCTGACATTGGCATGCACCAGCCACGACTGCCAACCCGACACGCCGATGAAGACCGCGACGGCTGCGGGCGTCACGCCGAGCGCGACCAGCGGACCGAGCGACGAGACGCGCAGGAGAAACAGATCGAGCGGGTGAAACCGGAACCCGACGAGCCAGTCCATTTCCTCGGCTGAATGGTGGACGGCGTGGAAACGCCACAGCCACGGAAGCGTGTGTTGAAGCCGGTGGATCCCGTAAACGCCGAGGTCTCCGATGACGAGAGCGATGATGCTCTGCGTCAGTAGCGATCGATTCTCGATCCAATGCCGCAGCTGCGGCGCCCCCGCGGCGGCCGCTGCGTCGATGCCGCCGAGCGTGGCGAGCAGAGCGATGTACAGCAGCACACCGTTCATGAACCCGGTGAGCACGTCCATCGCCCACCCGTCGCGTAGCGCCGCCTGGGTGGGACGCAAGCTGGAGAGCCGTTCGAACGGCACGAAGACAGCGGCGGCGACGAGGAAGGCCTTCACCGAACCGATGAACAGCGACACGGGCACGACGATCGCTGCGCAAAGGCGCCGCCACATTTGGAGGCCCAGCCGCCATATTTTGCAGGCCTAAAGGCCTGCACTACTCCAGAAAGGAGGCCGTGCGGCTTACGGTTTCCGTCGTCCGCGGACAGAAATGAAATCGAGGTCTTCAGTACTCCGTGAACATCCGCTGGATTTCCGCCGGATCGCTCGTGCGCGTCAGCGCGAGCATCAGTAGCACACGAGCCTTGACCGGTGCGAGATCCTCACCCGCGATGCGCCGGCGGATTTCGTCCGGCGGCGGCCCGGCATTGCCCCGTCCGCGTCCACCGCGCCCCGACGCAATCCGTCCGGCACCCGCGCGCGTGGTCGTGACGACGAACACTCCTTTCTTCGTCGCGTAGTCGATGCCGTCCTGTTGCGTGCCGCTCGTGGCCCCGGCGCCCGCGCCAGCCATGACGATCCCCTTGGCCCCGGCGTCGGCCGCGGCCTTGATCAGATCGCCGTCAGCGCCCTGATACACGAGCAGCACGTCGACGCGTGGCAGCTTCGGCACCGACGCGATGTCGAACTCGCTGTTGGCGGTATGGCGTTTGAGCGGCGCGCGATAG
>Ga0068858_100007168_pt1 | contig 10815 bp, 9 predicted proteins | sample KBSSwiS12_FD_66589 | JGI IMG/M metagenome (GOLD analysis project Ga0068858, IMG submission 66589) | Switchgrass rhizosphere microbial communities from Kellogg Biological Station, Michigan, USA - KBS Switchgrass S1-2 | ecosystem: Host-associated > Plants > Roots > Rhizosphere > Soil ... | reverse complement strand
AACCTGCCCCCCAAGGAAAGTCATGACCAAGAAAACCAAAAGCAACGCAAAGGCAAAGTCTCACGGTAAAACCATTTATCTCGTGGCCAGTGGCGATCTCCGACTAAGCGCAAATCAGGTTTGCCAGCCAGCCCAGACGGAACTGGAGAAAAAAGTCACGGCTTGCATTGAAGCTGAAGGGTTCAAGGTCAAGCGGGCTCACGCCTTTGATCGTGCCAAGCAACATGGCTTCATCGACAGCCAGCATTTGGGCATGGAAGTCTTTCGCGGAATTCCCAAGGACGCGCCCGTTGTGGTAGCGGAAGCGGTCTGGCAATACAGCCATCATGTGCTGGCGGGCCTTTTCGCACACCACGGTCCGATTCTAACGGTGGCGAACTGGAGTGGAACGTGGCCCGGACTCGTCGGCATGTTGAATCTCAATGGCTCCCTGACCAAGGCAGGCATACCTTACAGTACCCTCTGGAGCGAGGAGTTTACCGATGCCTATTTCCTGAAGGGCCTTCGCAGTTGGCTGACCACCGGGACCATCAAACACAACCTTTCTCACGTGAAGGCTTGGAGAAAAGTGAAAGCCCCCAAGGCCGCCGTCGATTTCGGCGCTCGTTTTGCCCGGGAGTTTCGCGAAAAACAGCAAATCATGGGCATCTTCGATGAGGGATGCATGGGCATGTATAATGCCATTATCCCGGACGAATTGCTGCACGAGACGGGACTCTTCAAGGAGCGCCTCAGCCAGTCTGCGCTCTACGCCAAGACCCGCACTGTCAGCGATGGAGAAGCGCGCTTGGTTTACCAGTGGTATCTCGACCAGGGCCTCACGTTTAAATTTGGAACCGTGGGCGAGATTGATCTGACCACGGATCAGGTCCTGGAACAGTGCAAGATGTATATCGCGGCCGTCCGCATTGCAGACGAATTCGGCTGCGCCGCGATCGGCATTCAATACCAGCAGGGCTTGAAGGATCTTCTTCCCGCCTCGGACTTGGTGGAGGGGACGCTCAACAACGTCAAGCGCCCCCCGGTTTATCGCGAAGGAACCAAAATTGAGCTCTTCAAAGGCGAAGCGCTGCCGCATTTCAATGAGGTGGACGAGTGCGCGGGCTTGGATGGCCTGGTCACTTACCAACTCTGGCGCAAGCTCGGCTTTGCTCCGGAAAATACGCTCCATGATTTGCGTTGGGCGCGTCACTACAAGAGCACAAAACTTGATGCTTATGTCTGGGTCTTTGAAATCTCAGGAGCGGTTCCCCCGGCACACTTTGCCAATGGTTGGAAAGGTGCCTCCAGTGAACGCCAACCGCCGATGTATTTTCGCCTTGGCGGCGGAACGATCAAAGGTGTCAGCAAACCCGGTTGGGTTGTCTGGAGCCGTGTGTTTGTCGCGAACGATGCCCTTCATTATGACACCGGTCTCGCCGAAGTCGTCGCCCTTCCCCCAGAGGAAACGGAAGAGCGCCTTCGTTTGACCACATCCCAGTGGCCGATCATGCATGCGGTGCTGCAAGGAATCAGCCGCGACCAGATGATGGCACGGCACAAGGCCAATCATATTCAAGTGGTTTACGCTCCGAATCGCGTTGCGGCGATCAAGGGCCTCTATGCGAAGGCATCTGCAATGAACGAACTGGGCCTGAATGTTTCTCTTTGTGGCGACATTGCCTAGATAACCTCGTCAGGTATGCGGGAGAAATGACGGCGGATGCTTGGCAGAGGCAAAAGACGGATCAACGCGACCGGCTATGACGGTAACCGGCGTGCCCGAAGGCGTGTGATCGTAGAGTTGCTTCGCCATTTCAAAGGGTAACCGGATGCAACCGTGGGATGCGGCATATCCCGGCAGAATGCCCGCGTGAAACCCGACCCCGTCGTCCGTTAGCCGCATAAAGTAAGGCATCGGTGCGTTGTTATACTTGTTGGAGAAATGATCGATGTGTTTTTGGCTGACTCGAAAAGTACCCAGCGGTGTGTCATTGCCCGCCTTCCCGGTGGAGACATTGCTCCAGGCAACGATTTGTCCATCGTGATAGGCGTAAAGCCTCTGTTCCGCGATTGAGAGAACGATATGGTCGATCTTTTCCCCATTACATTGCTTCGAGCTTTCCGACGAGCAGATGAAATAGAATTTCTCGTTGTCCTTGGGAGAGTCTCGCTTCGTGGGAATGGGACGCGGGTTGCCCATTTTGCTGTTCTGGGAGTTGGTAACCGAGGCGGTGGCGTTGAAGGAAGTGACAGTGAACAATACAATGGCGAGTGCGCCGATGTGGCGAGCCCTAATCATGACATGATTTCCCATTCAAATCCTCCTCCAGAGGTAGAGACCGACCCAGCTTAGAGACCCGGACTGCTCTGCATGATACCGCCGTCGGCGAAGATAGTCGTCGCGGTAATATACGCGGCACCAGGACCTGCGAGGAAAGCAACGACGCTGCCAATTTCCTCCGGCTGAGCCATGCGGCCCAACGGGATGGCGGCATTGAGCTTGGCCATGAGAACAGGATCATTCATCGTGGAAAGATTGATTGGGGTCGCCACTGCGCCGGGGCCAACGCCAATAACGCGAATGTTATGGGGAGCCAGTTCGACGCCTGCGGTGCGGGTGAGCATACGTACACCGCCCTTGGAAAGACAGTAAGCGGTGTTGCCGGGCATGGGCCAATCTTCATGCACTGAAGTGATATTGATAATCGATCCGCCACCACCCTGCTTGATCATCTGCTGGGCCGCGAGCTGCGTGCCGAAAAATGCGCTCTTGAGATTGATCCAGAGCACCTTCTCGTACTGGTCTTCCGTTGTATCCAGAACCGAGGTCCGGGTTTCAACTCCTGCATTATTCACCATGATGTCGACTCGGCCAAATTTTTCCACCGCAGTCGCGATCAGAGTCTTGAGATCTTCCACCTTGCTGACGTCGGCCTTCACGCCAATCGCCTGGTCGCCCAAAGCCACGACTTGTTTCACCAGTTCATCCGTCGCTTCGGGATGCGCGATGTAATCGATGACAATGTTGGCTCCTTGCTTGGCGAGCTCCAAAACGATCGACAGTCCGATGCCGCTGTTTCCTCCGGTGACGATGGCGACTTTACCTTTGAGATTCATGGTGATGGTCCTTTTTGCGGTTGTTTTTGTTGAGGCTGAATCTAGTTGCGAGGGCAGGAGGGGTCGAGCGCAGACTTCAAGAATTTTAGGTTACAATTGCGACAAATGGCCTCCCGGCACAACCTGTGCTTGCACGTTTCAACGGAAGCAGCACACTTGCGTCAGCCGCTCATGAAGACGGCAATAGAAACGTCAGCGACAACCCTTTAAGGAGGAATTATGCCCAGCACGAATCACTACGACGTCATCATCATCGGAACCGGAGCCGGCGGCGGAACATTAGCCCTGCGTCTGGCCCCTTCCGGCAAAAAAATTCTTCTCATCGAACGCGGCGATTATCTCCCCCGCGAAAAGGAGAATTGGGACCCGACCGAAGTGTTCGTGAAAAACCGTTACGTCTCCAAGGACACATGGCATGACAAGGACGGCAAGCAATTCCAGCCCGGCGTTCACTATGTGGTCGGCGGCGCAACCAAGATGTACGGCGCGGCCCTCTTTCGTCTGCGCAAAGAGGACTTTGGTGAGCTTAAGCATCACGACGGCATTTCCCCCGCGTGGCCGATTTCCTACGAGGACCTGGAGCCCTATTACACCGAGGCGGAAGATCTCTACCATGTTCACGGTTCTCGCGGCGAAGATCCCACGGAACCGCCGGCGAGCCGCCCCTACAAATATCCTCCCATCGCGCACGAGCCCCGTATCCAGCGCCTGCACGAAGATCTCGTCAAAGGCGGTTACAAGCCGTTTCATGCGCCCACTGGCATCATGCTCGACGAACAAAATCGTCCCGCGAGCCATTGTATCAAGTGCGATACCTGCGACGGCTATCCGTGCCTTGTTCACGCCAAAGCCGACGCGGAAGTTATCGCCGTGCGTCCCGCGTTGAAATACCCGAATGTCACCATGATCACGAACGCCGAGGTCATGAAGCTGGAGACGGATGCTTCCGGTAAGCAAGTTACCGGCGTAGTTGTTGCTCAAGGCGGCGGCACCGAGACCTACTCAGCAAGCATTGTCGTTCTGTCTGCCGGAGCGTCAAACACCGCGAAGATCCTGCTCATGTCGGCGAATGACAAGCATCCGAACGGTTTGGCCAACGGCTCGGATCAAGTCGGACGTAATTACATGTTCCATAACAGCCAGGCAGTCGTGGCGCTTTCCGTCGAACCGAATTTGACCCAATTCCAGAAGACGATTTCAATCAACGATTTCTATTTTAGCGATGGGGATTTCAAGTTTCCGGTCGGCAATATCCAGATGATCGGCAAATCGAAGGGCCCGATGTTCCGCGATGATGCCCCGTTCTTTGCGCCAGGCTTTGCGTTGGCGGAAATGGCGCGCCATGCCGTCGATTTCTGGCTCACGACGGAAGATCTTCCCCGTCCAGAAAATCGCGTGACGCTCAACAGCAAGAATGAAATCGTCCTGAGCTATACCTTCAACAACGAGGTGCCGACGAAACGTCTTTATACGCGCTTGAAGGAGATGCTTGAGCACCTCGGCATGCACAAACATCTGATCCCGAATGCTGCCTACCTTGGCAAGGTGATCCCGATCGCAGGCGTTGGCCATCAGGCAGGCACCGCGCGATTCGGCACGGATCCAAAGACCTCGGTTCTGGACGTGAACTGCAAAGCCCACGAACTGGACAATCTCTACGTCGTGGACACGAGCTTCTTCTGCAGTATCGGCGCGGTGAATCCGTCGCTGACGGCAATCGCGAACGCGCTGCGGGTCGGGGATCATCTCCTCGAACGGTTGAAGTGATTTTTCGGCCATGGAAACCGTCGCTCCTTTCCATCGGCTTGATTACATTCCAATCGCGCTTGCCTGCGGGCAGGCGCGACCGCGTCTCTCTACTCAATGAAGCACGGTCTTAATCCCTTTGGGCATCCCCTCCAATCGGAAAGGGCAAATCTTTCCATTTGCCTCAAGCGACACTGGCCGGAATATATGATGGAGGGCGCACAGTTGGGTATTTTCATGATTTCCGCGGGTGTCTTCACCGCTTTGCTGGAATGGCCTACATCTCCATTCTTTCTCGCCATCCCCAACGAGTTTATCCGGCGCTGGCTCATCGGCATTGCAATGGGAGGCACTGCGGTGGCATTGATCTATTCACCCTGGGGCAAGCGCACAGGTGCGCATATGAACCCGGCGGTGACTCTCACGTTTCTGCGGCTAGGCAAGATTCCGATCGTAGACGCTTTTTACTACATCATCTTTCAATTTCTGGGAGGGTTGGCGGGGGTTCTGTTAATGGTCCTCGCCCTTGGCAAGTACTTCACTGATGCACCGACCGGCTACGTTGTCACAATTCCAGGCCCGGATGGACTGCTTGTCGCCTTTGCGGGTGAGTTCGGCTCAGCGGTGCTTATGATGGCGATGATTCTGTTCGTCTCCAACCGACCTGTCATTGCCCCATACACCGGTGCGTTTGCCGGAATCCTTATTATGTTGTACGTGACATTTGAGGCACCGCTTTCCGGCTTCGGCATGAATCCGGCCCGGACCTTTGCCTCCTCCCTGCCCAGTGGAAACTACACGGCTCTTTGGATCTATTTTATTGCACCACCACTCGGGATGCTATTGGCGGCCCATGCTTATCTTTACGTCAAACATTACCGCGAAAACGATCCTCAACGCGGCAACTAATCCCGATAGCGCAGTCTCTTCGTTAGGGCATTATTTTTGCAGGCGTTTGAACATCTGCATCGCCAGCCACTCGGATTCCTTTGTCTCTGCAATCAAGCTGCCCGCCACAGCTGTTCCATCCCGGCAGGTGACCACCAGACGATTGTACACGGTCCCCCATGTGGCCGTAAATTTCGCTTCAGATTTGATCGAGACCACATCGTCCGCCGGAATCGTCGTCAGGCCCATGGAGATGAATCCCAAGGTGTCCTTGATGACCATCTGGCCTGCGCCGATGACGACCTGCTTGGTACCCCAAAGCGCATCCATTGCCGCGAAAAACAGAATGATGCCAAGACCAAAGAAGACCGCTGAAAACCACCCTGGCATATGGTTTTGAACGGAAGCCGTTTGCAACATCGGAGCCAAAGAAAGGATCCAAGCGGTCAAGGCCATGGCCACTAGTAAAAAGGTTAACCCCGGGGCACGCCCTGCTTCAAAGTAGAACTCGGTTTTATCATTGGGAAGGGCATTAACATGAATGCGCGAGTTGCCCGATGGATGGTAGGCCTCCAGTTCAGATTGATTTTCGGTTTGGAGGGCTTCTGCTTCACGCTCATCCGACAGGGAGAGAGGCGCCTGAAAAACTGGTATCTGGTATTGGTTACGAAAGGGAACACCTCTCCCATCCATCGAAGACGACACGCGAAGCCGCCAGAGCACCCCGGTCGTCGTTGTCATGCCATCCACGGGAATCAGGAATGAAACGGGCACCCGGCCGTCGGATAGCGATGTCACCACCTTCTCCTTCTGCCACAGCACGATTTTATCTGGGACATTACCGTCCAGGGACCTTTGAAAATATCTGATGCAATGGAGGTTGAGGGTAAACCTACTCGTCGCTGGAACGGTCGTTCCAACGGCAATCTCTCCACGGAGCACCCCACCCAGAGGCACAGGCACCGCAGCGAGTTTTAGACAGGGATTTCCATATCTTCGCAGCCGAAGCGTTTCCCGCAGGGGCAAAATCATCAACAAGCCTTCAATGGCCCAAAAGAAAAGCGCCACCCCCATTATGCCGAGACATAGCTTCAGGGAATTTTTACCGCTAAAGGTGCCCGCGATGGCAATGTACGTTAGTCCCAAAGTAAAGGGGGCCACCAAGGCCGGGATAATCCACCAGACGATGGCCTGCCGTGTGTCCTGCCCATTGGATTGCTTTGCCGCCCAATCCGCGCGTTGCAACCAGGGTGATCCATCTGTTCCAAAAATTGAACTCATAATCCTCCTGCTTTTTCAGCCGACACTCTACCGAGGCACACTCTGGGGCACAGCACCGCGAGAACCCGACTCAATAATGCAGGGTCTTCGTCTTGCCTCGGAAAATGTAGTAGATGCTGATGGTATAGGCCAAAACCAACGGCACACCGATACCGGCGATCAACAACAGGATGCCGAGCGTTTTCTGGGTCGAGGCGGCATTGTAAATAGTCAGGCTGTTTTCCGGGATCGGCGTGGACAACAGCATGTACGGATAATAGGTCAGGCCGAAGGTCGCCATCATCAGGCCCATACCCGCGCACGAGAAAAAGAAGGCGATGAATTCACGCCCTTTATGCAATTCCCGAGGGATGTTTAGTACGGCGAACATGCCGACGATTGCGACGAAAAAGACCCAGGGACGGGCGACCGCCGTATGCCAGACATAGGGCACATGGACCAATGTCACGACGTTGAAGATAACGTAAGCGGTGAGAAACAATCCGATAAGATAGGGAATCCAACCCCGCACGATGGCCTGAAGTTCGCCCTCGGTTTTCATCAGGATGTAGATCGCACCGTGGAGCGCAAAGAGCAGGACGGTGGTCACTCCCATGAGCAACGCATAGGGATTGAGGAGATTAAACGAGCGATTCGACAGTTCCCAGTTTTCATCCAGCGGCACACCTTGAACGACATTGCCCATGGCCACGCCAAGAATGAAGGCGGATAAAATACTGCCCAGGCTGAAAGCGATATCCCAGGTCTGGCGCCACCAGCCCCATGATTCCTTGCTGCGAAATTCGATGGCAACGGCGCGGAAAATCAATGTGAATAGAAGAAGTATGAAGGGGATGTAAAAGCCGGAAAACACCGTGGCGTAGACCTCGGGAAATGCGCCTAAAAGCGCACCACCGCCAACCACCAGCCAGACTTCGTTACCATCCCAAACCGGGCCGATGGCGTTAAGAAGGAGTCGTCGATGCTCATCCTTGTGGACGAAGAGGTGCAGGACACCGACACCCAGATCGAACCCATCCAGCATGGCGTACCCGGTGAAGAGCGCGCCCACGATAAAAAACCAGATGATGTTCAGATAGGCTTCCATGGGACCTTAGGTTCTCGGAGCATCATGGTGAATGATGTCCTTCCAACTTTGCGTCATGTCGTTTTGTTCGGTGGGATCGGGGCCATGCTGAATCTTGCGGGTCAGCAGGTAGATGAAAACCGCGAAGAGAAGGATGTAAACAAAAGCAAAGAGGATAAGCGAAAAGACGATCTCCTCCGCTGTCACCACCCGTGACATGGCATCCGAGGTACGAAGCAGGTTATAGACGATCCAGGGTTGACGTCCCGCCTCGGCCGTCATCCAGCCTGCTTCATTACAAATTTGCGGTCCGAGCACCGAAAACACCATGGCGATTAGAAGCCAGCGTGAGACCCACCAGTCGGTGTTGAAGAGCCAGCCTTTCCACCAGAAAAAGCAGCCGACGAAGACCAGACCGAAAAGCGCGCTGCCGACGGCGATCATCAGGTGATAGGCCTGAAAAACGAGTGGAACGTAGGGCCAATAGGTTTTGCGCAGGGTGGCCACCTGATCAGGCGTGATCGCCTCGGGATGACGCGCCTGGATGTAGGCGTCGGGCGGCAATTGGTTCAAGCCGGAGACAGGCGCAGCAAAATCATGATAGCAAAGAAAACTGAGTACACCCGGGACCGCGAGGGTATGTTCGGTCTGATTCTTCATGTCGACCCAGCCAACCAGATTCATCGGCGCATAAGGCTGGGTATTGAAGACGCCTTCCATGGCGGCCAGCTTGATCGGCTGATTGACCACCACGCCGCGTGCGGTGGAATCGGCACAGATCATTTGCAGGATACAGGCAACCGTGGCGAATCCGAGGCCAACCTTCAATGAGGCTTGCGCAAATTGGGTGTGCTGTTTTCGCAAAACATAGTACGCACTGATACTGACCACCAGAAAGGCTCCTGCCATCCAGGCCCCCATCAGGGTATGGCAAAGCCGATCCACGGTGGAAGGGTTCAATACCATTGCCCAGAAATCATCGACTACCGCACGCATCGAACCGAGATCATCAGAGGTGACCAAGTGATCCGCAGGCAGGATGACATGCTTCCCGTCGACGATTTTCTCCAAATGAAAACCGGCAGGTGTCTGCATCCATGAATTGGCCACTACGATCCAAAGTGCACTGAAGTGCGAACCGAGCGCGACCATGCAGGTGGAAAAGAAATGGAGTCGCGGCCCTACTTTATCCCAGCCGAAAAGCAACAATGCGAGAAAGCCTGATTCAAGGAAAAACGCAAATAGACCTTCGGAGGCCAAAACACTTCCAAAGATATCACCGACAAATCGCGAATAGGTCGCCCAATTCGTCCCGAACTCGAATTCCATCACGATGCCAGTAGCCACGCCGATCGAAAAGGTCAGAGCGAAAACACGGGTCCAGAACCGGGCCATGTTGTGATAAAGCACATTGCCCGTTTTAAGCCAGAGGCCCTCCATGATGACAAGCGTCATTCCCAACCCGATCGACAAGGGTGGGTAGATATAATGAAACATGATCGTGAACGCAAACTGTGCCCGGGCCAATGCTTCAACGGTCATGCCCGTACAGTAGGCGACTCAAGTGGGGATGCAAGCGGATGCGTTCTGCGGTCGCGACAAATGACATGCTTGCGACTAAATTGTGTCAGCTTCCATGGTCCTCTACGACTTTCTGGCTCCGGCCTACGATCCCTTTCTCAAGCCGTTTTACGCGCCCTTTCGACGCCGCGCCTTGGATTTATTAAAAATTGAAGCAGGTGCTTCTGTATTGGATCTCGCCTGTGGAACGGGACAGAATTTCCCCTATTTAAGCACCGCCCTTGGCAAACGCGGAACACTGGTCGGAGTCGATATTTCTGAAGGCATGTTGCGAAAGGCGCAATCTGTCGCAGACAATTGCGCCTTTAGTAAGACCTCCCTGCTCCATCTCAACGCCACGCAATTGTCACCTTCCCTGCTGCTCGAAAAAAACGGATTATCTCAAGTCGACGCGGTGATCTGCACGTATGGATTCACCGCAATGCGAAATTGGGAAGAGGCCTTTGATCGTTCCTATGCACTGCTCAAGCCCGGCGGAATCTATCTTATCCATGATATCCATGCGGAAGAGCGCAACGCACACGTACTGGCCTTTGAGCTTGTTACCCAGACTGATCTATCACGCAAATCGTGGGCACCGCTGGAAAAACTGAGTCGCGACTTTCATTTTGAATATATCGATCCGTCGTCGCATATCTTCGCCGGACGACTTTTTGTGGCGACGGGCATCAAGCCCCTTTCCGGGCCAGGTCGATAAAGAACGATAGCGATTCGGGATTGCTCATTGCTTCCCGACTGATCACTTTTTCCGCAGATGCTCCCATGAGAATACGTTTGATCGGAACTTCGAGTTTCTTTCCGTTGAGCGTATGGGGAATCTCGGACACGGCGTAAATGGCATCGGGAACATGCCGAGGCGAGACTTGAGACTTTAATCGCACATTGATCTTATTTCGCAAACTGTCATCGAGCTCGATACCCGGTCGCAGGGCGACGAATAGCACAAGCCGGTCTTCACGATTGAGTCCACTCAGGTCGACAACCAGCGCCTCGGCTATTCCCTCGACATCCTCTACGGCGGAATAAAATTCGGCGCTGCCCATGCGGACGCCGCCACGATTCAGCGTTGAATCCGAACGACCATGGATCACACACCAGCCTTCCTCCGCATCGATCTCGATCCAATCGCCGTGGCTCCAGACGCCCGGAAATTT
>Ga0068858_100007158_pt1 | contig 10825 bp, 9 predicted proteins | sample KBSSwiS12_FD_66589 | JGI IMG/M metagenome (GOLD analysis project Ga0068858, IMG submission 66589) | Switchgrass rhizosphere microbial communities from Kellogg Biological Station, Michigan, USA - KBS Switchgrass S1-2 | ecosystem: Host-associated > Plants > Roots > Rhizosphere > Soil ... | reverse complement strand
ATCGAGCGAACGAGGCGTTCGGACTCCTTGAGCAGAAGCTTCGCGCCCGACTTCAACAGTCGGCGCAGCACGAGAGGTGTGAGTACGCCGAGTGTTGGGGCTGGCAGGGCGACGGCGGGCTGTTCATCGTCTGGGACTCCGACGAGAGCAAGGCGAACCGGACTGCGGTCGACACAGCGGCAGCCATCATCAGCCTTGATCTGCCGCACGCGCAGGACGAGTTCCGTGGACTTCGAATCCGTGGCGAGCTTCACCTGCGCGTCAGCGTCCACGTCGCGACGATCACATATCAGGGACACGGCGCCCGGGGGTCGATCCATTCGCCTGAGATCAACTTCGCGGCACACCTGGAGAAGGCTTGCCCTCGCGACTGCGTCGCCGCATCTCGACCAGTGTTCGACGCGATGGACTCCGACAGACAGAGCGAGTTCCATCGCGTGGGCGATTACGAGGACCACGATGTGTTTCTGTCGGGTGCGGGACTCTCGGCACTCGACGCGAGCCGCCGGTGGGTCGCGACTCACGGTGTGCCCGGAGCGGTGCCGATGTTGGGCATGTACCAGCGCCCGAGTCAGCAGGAGAAGGCGGATTACATTTCGGTGGCAGTGTCTGAGGTCGTCGACCTCGGGACCGCGTTGCGGACCTGTGCGACGTACCTCGTGACTGGAGAGCGCCCGCGGCCGTACCGCGAGGCGGTGACGACGCTGCTAGACCGTGGCATCCGATACCGGTGCATCCTTTACACGGGGGGAGCTGACGGACCTGCAAATCCGCTCGACCCTACGGAAGATCTCACGACGAAGACATCCGAGTCTGTCGACAAGCTGCGACGTTTCCAAGAGTCCTTGGATGGTTCTTCGGCCGATCTCTTTGAGGTGTGGGGCTCGCCTCTGTATCCCGGCCTTGCTGCGCTTTGTGTCGACCCCGCCAGCAAGGACGCCTTCATCCTCTACAGTCCCTACTTGCCACCACTACCCGCCGCATCGGCACCCGCGGACAGGGCCGACATGCCGCACTACTTCGTGACGCCCGGCCAGGGCGAGATGTACGCAGCGATCAGTGCCCAGGTCTGTGCTCTCATCACCAACCCTGACCTGGTGCGCATCATATGAGCGAGCCTGCTTCGACGTTCCTCGGCCGCCCATCAAAGACAGAGCGTCGATTCGAGGCGCACCTGTTCCTCACGTGTGACGACAATGCTCTTGAGACTGTGATGGCGAGCGCACGGCGACGACGCTTCAGACGGAGTTCCCGCGTCAAGACGTCCCCATCCGGCGCGAATGATGTATTGCTGACGCGAAATAGCGATGACGACGTGATGCTGACCGAGCAGCTTCGGCAGCTTGCGGAGGATCTTGCTCGGGCGGGGATCGGTGTGTATCGCATCCGACTTGAGGAAATGGTATTCGACGAAGTCCGTGTGCGGCCTCGAACATGAATGGACAGCGCGTCGCCGTTGATGCGCAACATGTGGTCGATTCTGCTGATCTCGTCAGCCGCGTTGCGGCCCTTACGCCGTTGCCCACCCATCATCCATGGGGCCCGAACGTCAGTAGAGCGGTGGCAATCGAGCTACTCGTTAGCACGCTTTCGCACGCGCTGAACGAGGACTACATGTTGGCGCGACTCGTGAAGCAGGTGACGGCAAGTCCCGATGAGCTGCTTCCATCTGCGCTGGCATCGTGGGCCGAGGGGACCGTTGCAGAAGTGTTCGCGATCTCGCCTAGACAGCGGCGCAAGGAAGACCCCGCGCGGCTAGCGGAGATCATCCGCGCAAACTTTTCCCACTACCTTTCGGTACCTTCTGAGCGTGTAATCGCTCGCCTGCTCGACCCTCGCGCGGGCAAAGATGTCATTTTGGCGACGTCGGAATGGCTGCGGAGCTTTCCGGCCTTCGCAGGCGATCCGCTCCAAAAGAAGTCTGCGCTGTTCCTACAGCGGCTCTACCTGCAGCGCTACATAGCCCCAGAGATAGCTCCAGAAATCCCGTTCGCCATCGACCGTCATATAGTTCGACTCGCCCTTCGCGTTGGGTGGGTACGGCCCGACCCGGACTCAGCCCTCAGTGGCAAGATCCGCAACCGAGCGCACATGTCAAGAGACGAAGATCTAGCGCTTCGTTCGGCGGTTCTGACGGCGATGCAGATGCTCGTCGACGCTACGGAAATTCAGGCGCCAGTGATCAACTTCGTACTCTGGCAGTTCGCTAGGAGCTACTGCGCACGCTATAAGCCTGGCTGCATCTCGGAACCCCGCTTGCTCGGTCGAGGTGCTGAATTCATACCACCATCTGGGGAGCCCTGTTTGCTTGCTGCGGTGTGCCTAGCGCTTCGCGATCAGGCGCAGCTGGTGACTCTAGATCCTGTGCACCGAGGCGGGTTCTACTGACAATGTTCTCGATCCTTGCCTTAAGCGGACCGTCGGGCATTGGTAAGGGGTACCTTCGTTCAGCTTTGACTAAGGTATTTCCGCAAGTCGCTGATCTCCCGTTCGTGACTACGCGCCCTCCTCGATCCTCCGATCGTGACGACCTCATCTCGGGCATGAGCCAGGACGCGTTCCTATTTCATAAGTCGGCGGGTCGGATTCAGCAAGACTTTGTTCCATATGGTAATCAGCGATACGGGATATGGGCTCCGGCATTAGAGCTGATTCGAGCGTGTGAAATCCCGTGCCTGACTGAGGTTCACCCATCACAGATCGAGCTCTGGATGGAGGCGGGTATTGGGCCCATATCTGTCGTTGGCTTGGTATCTTCCATCTCCTATCTCCGACATAATCTCGAGGATCGAGGTGACGGCGATATCCCTAAACGAATTGCAGCTGCGGACGACGAAATGCGGCTCTTGCGTGAGCACAGTGAGCGAGGCGGCCTCGCTGAGTTGATCGAGATTGAATCGCGGGGTACGGAGTACTGGGGGCAGCTTGTTCGTCACATCGCTGGCACATATCTTGAGCGCGCCGCCACAGCTTGATCGGTGGCCATCGCACGACGACCAATCGGGCCCGCGATTTTGCGACATCTATCCTAAGATTAGGTTTGCTACGAGCGCTGCTGCTTCGTCATGCAGCGTCGGGGACACGTGGCTGTAGACGCCAAGCGTGATCGCGATCGTCGAGTGCCCGAGCCGCTCCTGCACGACACGCGGGTGGATGCCCTTCTCAAGTGCGAGGGTCGCCCACGTGTGGCGGAGGCCGTGCAAGGTGAGGCGCGGTAGCCCGTAGCGTCGCGTCCTGCGCAGGAAGAGGTCGCTGACGGCATCCGGGCGGAGCCAAGTGCCGTCCGGCTGGTGGAACACCAGGCCGAGATCGGTGAAGTCCGCGCCGACGAGCAGGCGCTCCTGGAGCATGCGATGGCGGTGCTCACGCAGCACGGCGACTGTCGACGAATCGAGCGCAATCGACCGCCGCCCCCGCGCTGTCTTCGGCTCACCGATGGTGACGAGACTGCGCGTCTGCACGATGGTCTGCACGACACGAGCGCGACCGGTATCGAGGTCGACGTCCGTCCACCGAAGGCCGAGCGCCTCACCTCGTCGCATGCCCGTGGTCGCTAACAACACCCACAGCGGGTGCAACCGGTCCTCGGCAGTTCGCGACGCGTCGAGGAAGGTCCGCATCGTCGCAGCGTCCCAGGCGCGGATGCCGTCGGACTTCTGACCACCACGAGGAGGATCGGCAGCATCTGTCGGATTGCGGTGCAATCGACCCCAGCGGACGGCGTCCTTGAAGGCCCGGTGCAGGACTGTGTGGATGTAGTAGGCGGTGCGGCGGTCGAGCCCAGTTGGCCGGATGCCGACCTCGCGAACCTTGTCCTTCTGCCGACGCAGTAACGAGGCCAAGGTGTCCTTGGTGATGTGCTCGGCTTCCGCAAGCTCCTCACGCAACCGCTCGGCGGTCTCCTCCAGGGTCGCGCCCTCGGCACGGAGCACGACGGCACGCTCGATGACCGCGGCGGAGTAGCCGGCGCCGAGGCGCGAGTACGGGCGCCGACCGGAGACGAGGAGCGTGGCGTATAGGCCGTTGAGCACGCCCGCGTCGACCTTCGTGAGTCGCACTGCGCCGATGTGCTCGATGACATGCAGCCTCAGGTTCCTCGAGTACGAGTCGTAGGTCGAGTGGCGCACCGTCGGCTCGATCGCCTGGAGCCACTCAGTGAGGAACGGGCCGAGCGTCTGCTGGCTCGGCTCCACGTACTCGCCTCGGTCGAACCGAGAGAGCAGGTCGACCCGCGCTCGCTCGGCGTCTCGCTTGGTTCGGTAGCCCGAGTGCCACTTCTGTCGGCGTTGCCCGGTGACGGGATCGGGATCGAGCTCGATCTTCACATACCACGAATCGCCCTTCTTCACGACCGAGCCACGCATGTCAGTCCTCCACGTCCTGGTCGAGGAGGAATCGGACGTGATCCTCCTCGCCGCGCTTGTAGGAGATCGACTGCAGGTAGCCATGCGGGCCGAGCTGGCTGACCTCGTTGGCGAACGTGCCGAGGAACTCTGCGACTTCATCGAGCCGATCGCCGTAGTTCCGGGCGATCTCGACGAGACGCTTCTTCCGCCAAGTGCGGTAGTGGTCGTGCCAGTTCCGCGCCGCGCTGTCCTTGCCGCCGAACAGCGCCGCTGCGAGGTCGTCGACCTCCTCAGGACTCGTGAGACGGAGGTCGGTGAGGCGTTCATCGACCTCGGTCAACTGGTCGTCTCGGCCAAGCACCGCGGCGTAGAGCTCGGAGAGCGGGCGGTGGGTGTCGGCGAGCTCGGGCAACCCCTCGTGGGGCGGCGGGATGAAGAAGTAGACGATCGGCACGTTGAACACCGTCGCCAGCAGGTAGAGCTCGTGGGCGTCGAAGCGCCGCCGCCGCTCGCCGTCGAACCCGCGCTCCATGGCGGAGATCGACGCTTGCGGCAGCAGGTGCCCGGTCAAGCGGGCGAGCCGCCGGGCGACCTCGTCCTGCGTGATGCCTCGGCGCTCTCGAATCGCCTTGAGGTTGTACGAGACGACGGCGTTCACGTCCATCCGCGCGTCCGCTGACTCGCCGCTCGTCGGCGCCGCAGCGCCCTCGTCGGACTTCTTGCCTCGACCTCGGACCACACGTCCTCCATCACATAGCGGTTGTGCTTGACAACGGTACAGAATCTACGCGATAAGTACAACCCGTTGTGAACCACAACAGAAAGGCGTGCTCCGTGCTCGATGACCTCCCTCCCTTCCTGACCGTCGAGCAAGCCGCCGAAGCCCTCCAGCTCGGTCGGTCCAAGACCTATGAGCTGACGGTCCAATGGGAGCGCAGCGGCGGGAAGCTCGGCCTGCCCTTCGTTCGCTTCGGCTGCCAGAAGCGCGTGCCGCGCGCGGCCCTCGAGCAGTTCATCGAGAACACGTTGCGCCGACCGGCCGTCTGACCGCAGCCCGCAACGACACCGACCTCGCCGACCCGCGAGGTAGCCCCCATCGTCCCTCCGGACAGATCAGCAACGTCCACACCAATGCACCAGCCGTGCAGGAGGTCCCCCGTGCTCACGATCGCCAAGTGTCGAGACCTCGACTACTACGAACGAGAAATCGTCGAAGGCCGCGAGGAGTACCTCTCCGAGGACGGCTCCTCACCCGGCCGATGGGTCGGCAGCCTCGCCGCCGCCGACGGCTTCAGCGGTGTCGCCGATCGCGGCGATCTCGCCGGCGCCTTCGCCGGCATCCATCCCAAGGGCGCCAAGCTCACGGCCCACGACACCGCGGTCGCCGGCTTCGACCTCACCCTCTCCCCGTCGAAGTCGGTTTCGCTCGTGTGGGCGCTCGGCACCGACGATGACGCTCGTCAGATCGAAGAGGCGCTCTACGCGGCACGCGACGAGGTCGAGCGTTACCTCGAAGCCAACGCCTGCTTCGTTCGCCGCGGCCACGCCGGCGTCAGCATCGAACCGGGCAACGGGTTCATGGGTGCGGTGTTCCTCCACCGCACCAGTCGCCTCGGCGATCCCGGCATCCATCTCCACTGGACTGTCTTCAACGTGGCCGAAGGACCCGACGGCCGGCGCACCGCCCTCGACGCCCGCGCCCTCTACCGCGAGCGCTACACCGCAGAGGCCATCTTCCAAGCGTCCCTCCGACGCGAGCTGGCCACCCGACTGGGCCTCGTCTTCGACGAGATGGATCGCCATGGCGTCGCCGAGGTCGTCGGCATCAGCACCGACATGCGCCGGGCGTTCTCGCGCCGGCGAGCCGAGATCGTCACCGAGATGGAGCGCCTCGGCCTTCACTCCGGCGCCGGGGCCCGCGTCGCCAACCTGAACACGCGGGCACCCAAGCGGACGGGGATCACCGAGGCGGACCTGCGCGCCGAATGGCACCGCCGAGCGGACGACCACCGCTTCGACCTCAGCACGATGCCCCGAGTACCGCGCACGCCCGAACTCGCCGTCGGCGACGACGAACTGGCCGTGGCCGTCACCGAGGAGCACGCCACCTTCGAGCGACGCGACGCCATCCGCGCCGCAGCCCGGGCCGCCCGACAAGGCGCAACGCTCGACGAGATCGTCGAACGCGCCGACCGATTCCTCGGCTCGAACCACGCCATCGAGCTTGTCGAGGGCCGGTGGACCACACCCGAGATGCTGGCGATGGAACAGCGGGTGCTCGACCTGGCGGCCGGGTCGCCCCGACGCTCGCTGGTAGCCGACCCCGGCCAGGTGTCCGTGGCGATCGCGGCCCGCCCGTCGCTCAGCGACGAGCAACGCCGGATGGTCGACGCGCTGTGTCGCGACGGCCGACCGGTGGACGTCGTCATCGGCCGAGCCGGCGCCGGCAAGACCTTCACCCTCGACGCCGTGCGCGAGGCCTTCCAATCCTCCGGGCACCGCGTCATCGGCGTCAGCCTCGCCGCTCGTGCTGCCCGCGAGCTCGAGGCCGGCGCCGGCATCTCCTCCTCTACGGTCCACGCACTCCACGCCGCACTCGACAGCGGCCGAGCACGACTCCGGACCGGCGACGTCCTCGTCGTCGACGAAGCCGGAATGCTCGGCACGAAGCTCATGGCTCGCCTCGCCGACGAAGCCGCCCGAGCCGACGCCAAGCTCATCCTCGTCGGCGACCCCAAACAGCTCCCCGCCGTCGAGGCCGGCGGACTCTTTGCCGTGCTCGCCGACCGCACATCCGTCGTCGAGCTCTCCGAGAACCGTCGCCAACGCGACCCCGAGGAACGCTGGATCACCGGCGCCCTCCGCGACGGCCGCGCCGAACTGGCCGTCCGCCGACTCGACGAGCACGGCCACGTCACCGTCGCCCACAACAGCGACGCGCTGCGCGACCAGATGGTCATCGACTGGTGGAAGCACCGCGCCAACGGACGAGACGTCGTCATGGGCGCCGTCCACCGCGGCGACGTGCGCGACCTCAACGCCCGCGCCCACGCCGCCCTCGAATCGACCGGTGCGCTCGGCGACTTGGTGGCCGTGGTCGACGAGCAGCGCTACTGCATCGGCGACCGCGTCCTCGCCCTCGAGAACCGCTACGACCTCGGCGTCCTCAACGGCGACCTCGGCAGCGTCGTCGGCACCGAAGGCAGCGGGCTGCGCGTTGCGTGCGACTCCGGGCGAGAGATCGTCCTGCCCCTCGACTACGCCACCGAGCATCTGCAACACGGCTACGCCCGCACGGTCCACAAGACCCAAGGCCTCACGTGCGACGTGGCCCTGCTGCTCGGCGACGACAGCCTCTACGCCGAGCTCGGCTACACGGGCCTCACCCGCGGCCGCCACGAGAACCACCTCTACGCCGTCGAGATCGAGCCGTCGGACCCCGATGCCTACGCGCTCGAACACGTCGTCCACTCGCTCGACACGAGCCGAGCCAAGACCGCCGCCGTCGACTACCTGGAGGAGCTTGCCCTGTGAACCGAACCGAACCGAACCTGACCGGACCCAAGCTGACGAATTCGCCACGACGATCGCCCTCGCCGCCGTCGGCACTGCCCTGGGCGCGGCCGGTCTTCACTGGCTGATCGGCAACCTCGCCGCGATCCTCGGCCGGCAACGCCTGCTGCACGCCAACCTCGTCGACGCCGCCGTTGCCCTGAAGCGCCTCCCCAGCCAAGCCAGCGACCCCCGGCTCGCGTGGACCGAGCCCGCCCGGACGAACCTGCCCGGCCCGGTCGTGTACTGGTTTGCCACGGTTGTCGTTGTGGTTGCCGCGCTCGTCGCCGCGGTTGCCGCCGTGCAACTCATTGGCCGGCATCGACAGGAGTCACCCGACAGGCGACGGCGGCTCGGCGTCGAGACACAAGCCCGGCTCGCCACCCCCAAAGAGCTGCGTCCGCTGCTCACCTGTCAGCCCGAACCAGGACGGTTCGTGCTGACGCGGTGGGGCCGGCGCTATCTGTCGACCGAGGCCACCACGACGGGCCGGCGACGCGGCGTCCAGGGCGCGGTGGCGATCCTCGGCCCCTCGCAATCCGGCAAGACAACGGGACTCATCACCGGCGTCAACGCCTGGCAAGGCCCTGCCGTCGTGTCCTCGGTCAAGAGCGACCTCTACCGGGCAACCGTCGAAGCACGTCGGCAACAAGGCAAGGTCAAGGTGTTCGACCCGTTGGGCATCACCGGCGTGCGCTCGGCGACCTGGAGCCCGCTGCGCGCCGCCAAGTCGTTGCCGGGCGCGCTTGCCGCCGCCCAACTGCTCGCGCGAGCTGGCGCTGACGAGGCACCCAACGATCGCTTCTGGCGCGGACAAGCGGAGCAGCTCATCGCGGCGATGCTCTGGACCGCCGCTAACACCGACGGACACACCATGCGCGACGTCGTGCGGTGGGTCCTCGAGCTCGACCGACCGGGCGAGGGGAGCGGCGGCACCCTCGCCCCGCTCGTCCGACTGCTCGTCGACCACAAGCGGCCCTCGGTCAAGCTCGTCGCCCGACAAGTCCAGGGATGGCTGCATGGTCAATGGAGCACTGACCCGCGCACCACCTCGAGCGTCTACGCCACGGCGCGCAACGCCGTGTGGCCGTGGGCAGACCCGGCTATCGCACGGTCAGCTGACAGCTGCGGCATCACCGTCGACTGGTTGCTCGGCGACGGCGGCAACACGCTCTACCTCGTTGCGCCGGTCGGCGACGAAACCCGCATCGGCATGGTGTTTGCCGTCCTCCTGAACGACCTCGTCACGCAGGTCTTCGATCGCTACAACCGCAAAGGGGAGCCGATCGACCCGCGGCTGCTCTTCCTCCTCGACGAGGCGGCGAACACCCCGTTGCCGAACTTGCCGCAGTGGTCGGCCACCGTGTCCGGCGCGGGCATCCAGCTCGTCACCGTCTGGCAGTCCAAGGCCCAGCTCGACGAGACCTACCGCATCGACGCGGACACCATGCTCACCAACCACCGCTCGAAACTCATCTACCCGAGCGGTCTCAGCGACGTGTCGACCGTCGAGTACATCAGTCAGCTCGTCGGGGACGAGCACATCCGGAGCGACCTCGATGACCAGAACAGCTGGCACGCCGACAACAGCCGGCCCGGCCATCGGAGCCCTGGCACCGCCGTTCGGTTCCTGCCGGCGAGCATCCTTCGCCGCGTGCGGGTCGGCGATGCCCTGCTCGTCCACGGTCATCTGCCACCGGCTTGGATTCAAGATCGCTGGCGGCGGACGCGGCTGCCGAGGCGCTAGCCCGCCATTGCCCATCGATGGTGGCCGTCGTGCGACGCTGTGGCTGGCGTGGCACGACCGGCACAGGTCCAGCGCTGCGAAACTGTCCGGTCTCGGGACGATGGAGCTGGTGTGAGGTCGAAGCAACGAGTCATTGACCACGGGGAGGTGTTCACCCCGGCATGGATGGTTGAGGCCATGCTCGATCTAGTCAGAGAGGAATCCGAGCGGATCGACTCTCGCTTCCTGGAGCCAGCGTGCGGGAGCGGGAACTTCGTGGTCCCGGTGCTGCGGCGCAAGCTGGCCGCCGTCGAGCTGAAGTTCGGCAGGTCCGACTTCGAGAAGCGTCACTTCGCCCTGCTCGCGCTGATGTGCATCTACGGCATCGAACTGTTGGAAGACAACATTGCCGAGTGCCGCGAGAACCTTCTGATGACGTTCGCTGAGTACCTCAGCCTCGAGCCGTCCGACGACTTCTACCGAGCGGCGGCGTACGTGGTGTCACAGAACGTGATCCACGGTGACGCGCTCACCATGCGGACCAGTCTCGGTCAGCCGATTGCCTTCGCCGAGTGGGGTTACCTGGGCAAAGGCAAGTTCCAGCGGCGGGACTTCCGCCTCGACGCCCTCACCCAGTCGGCAGCATTCAGCGAAGAAGGCACGCTCTTCGCTGACGTTGGCAAGCACGAGATTTTCACCCCAACCAAGACGCACCCGCCCCTGACGGTGAGGGAGTTGGCCGCGTGAGTGAAGCGCAGGCGGGATTCGCGCTGCGGGGCCGCAATCCCGACGTGCTGACCTGCATTGCGAACCTCTCCAACGACGAGGTCTTCACGCCCCCGGAGTTCGCGCGACAGATGCTCGACGCTGTTGCCGAGGCGTGGGCCGCGGGCAACAACGGCGCGGACGTCTGGGCCGACCCGAGCGTGAGGTTCTTGGACCCGTTCACGAAGTCGGGGGTGTTCCTTCGGGAGATCACGTCGCGGCTGGTCGAGGGACTCCGCGAGGGGCTACCCGACCTGGAGAGACGGGTCGACCACATCCTGACGAACCAGGTCTTCGGCATCGGCACAACTCACTTGACCAGCCTGCTCGCGCGCCGGAGCCTGTACTGCTCGAAGTCGGCCAACGGCAAGCACTCGATCGCCAAGTCATTCGCTGGTGAGGACGGCAACATCTGGTTCGAGTCGGTCGAGCACAC
>Ga0068858_100007153_pt1 | contig 10829 bp, 10 predicted proteins | sample KBSSwiS12_FD_66589 | JGI IMG/M metagenome (GOLD analysis project Ga0068858, IMG submission 66589) | Switchgrass rhizosphere microbial communities from Kellogg Biological Station, Michigan, USA - KBS Switchgrass S1-2 | ecosystem: Host-associated > Plants > Roots > Rhizosphere > Soil ... | reverse complement strand
CGCCATCACCAAGCCCGACGGCAGCCTGGAAGGCGTGGGCGAAGGCGTATTCGCGACCCTGGAGGGTGAATTCGTGACCTGGCGGGGAATGGGCGTAGGGCACTTCGTCGAGGCGGGGGCCGTGCACTACACCGGTATGCTCAGCTACTCGACGACGTCCACGAAACTCGCGAAGCTGAACGCGATCACCGCTATGTTTGAATTCGACGTGGACGCATCCGGGAAAACCCGCTCGAAGGTGTACGATACGTCCGGCAAAGCAGCGCACGCTTAACTGGGAGCCGTTTGGGGTGGTGGTGCGGCCCACGAGCTATTGCACGCCGTCCTGATCGTCCGATTGCGCACTCGCCACCGCCTTCGAGTACCAGCGGTGCGCTTCCGCGCGATCCACCGGCACGCCCAACCCGCGTTCATAGAGAACGCCGATGTTATAGGGAGCGGTTTCGTTGCCGAATTCCACGGCCTTCTTGTACCAGCGCATCGCTTCCCGGTAATCCACCGGAACGCCCTGCCCCTTTTGATACATCACACCGATGCTGTTCATCGCAAGACTGTTCTCGCCGGCCGCAGCCTTGAGGAACCAGGTCATTGCCGCGGTGAGGTCCGCAGGCACTCCGAGTCCGTCGCGGAACAACACCCCAGTATTGAACATCGCTTGGGAATTTCCGGCAGCCGCGCCGTCACGGAACCACCGCAGGGCCAAATCGTATCTTTTCGGGACGCCCACTCCGCGGTAGTGAAGGATGCCGAGATTGCACATGGCCTGGCCGTCTCCAGCATTGGCGGCCTTGGTAAACCACACCATTGCCTGCGCTGGGCTCGCAGGAGTGCCCTGCCCCGACGCCTGCATAGTGCCCACGTACATCATGGCCTCCACGTTACCGGCCTCGGCTGCTTCGCGAAACGCGCGCAGTGCATTGCTGTAATTCTTCGCGTGATACATATCGAGAGCACGCTGAAAAATTGCCTTTTGATCGGCAGGAGGGCCACCCGCCGATCGTGGAGCAGGCTGCGGCGTCTGCTGCGCACTGGTTATGCAGGCGAAGAGGAGAAGAGGCAAAAGAAACGATTGGCGCACTGACTTCATCATGACGCACGCGCGCCAATCGCGGTTGCGGGTGGGTCAGTTCGCGGCTTTCTTGAAAACTAGGGTCCTCTGGCCGCCGCGTCCACCTCGACCGCCCTTGCCGCCGCCGAAACCACCGCCGCCCCCGCCGCCACGACGGGCTCCGCCACCCATCGAGACAGTCAGGTTCAAGTCGCCTGAGTCCGAAATTGTGCCCTTGTACTGCTGTGTGAACTGGTTGCCGTTGAACTCGCGGATTACCTTGAACGACACCTTGTTGCCGTCGATGGCGCCGTCGGAAATATCCACCGCACCGCCCCGGCCGCCCTCGAACGAGCCGGTCAATTCGCTGCCGGACGCCTTTAAAATAAGGGTTTGGGTTACGGTTCCCCTTCTCCCTTCCACGTCGGCGGTCCATTTGCCCTCGATATCCGCGGCCAGCGCGGAGCCAGAAATTCCCAGCAGCAGAATGGCGGGTAAAATAAGTCTCTTCGTCATAAAATGATGCATCCTCTCTGCCAACAAAGATGTCATCCGGCGGCTCCAAGTTACTGTGAGGGGAATATGCTGTCAACGCAAATGAGGCCGGGCGCCGGAGGCCGCGGCCAAGGTGTTCGGTGCACGGTGGTAACATTGCACCTGTACGACGAGATGTTCGCCAATTATTTTTCGTTCATCCCGCGGCTGTTACCCGCCTGGATGCTCACCTATTCTTTTCTGCTATTGGGTTTCCTGCTTTCGAACACCATTGCGCCGGCTGACGGGGCCGAAAAAATCACAACCACCGAGGCGCCGCGAGTCATCGTGATTGGATTTGTCGGGGGATTCGTCCGGCGCAACGATACCGTTCATCAGGAAGTGCAGCTTGCCGCTCACCTGCGGCAGCAATATCCCGCGCACCTGGAGGTGAGGATGTTTGAGAATCGCCAGGGCCGGCAAGCCCACCGCGAGGTCCTCGGCATGCTGGACGCCGACCGCGACAGAGAGCTGTCGGATCGGGAGAAACGCACGGCGCGTATCGTCATTTACGGGCACAGCTGGGGCGCTTCGGAGGGGGTAACGCTGGCTCGAAAGCTGGGCCAGGATGGAATCCCGGTGTTGCTTACGATACAAGTCGACAGCGTTTCAAAGATAGGTCAGGATGACAGATGGATCCCTGCGAACGTAGAGCAGGCCGTAAATTTCTACCAGGCAAATGGTCTGCTCCATGGCCGCCGCGAGATCCTCGCCGAGGATCGTTCCCGAACCGAGATCCTGGGAAATTATCGCGTGGATTACAAAACCAAACATGTGAGCTGCGATGGATTTCCATGGTACGCCCAGATGTTTATGTCGCCGCATATCAAGATTGAATGCGATCCCAGCGTTTGGAACCAGGTGGAGTCGCTGATCCGCTCGAAATTGCCGGCCGATTGAGTTGGGCTGTTGAGGCCCATCCGATCTCCGGTCCGGCCGCTGGTTTTGACCCTCTGCTAACTTAGAGGTTCCGTCCCCGCGTTCCCCATGATTTCTTTTTCGAATATCAATAAGCAGTATGGCAAGCAGCTTGTCTTCGTCGAAGCCTCCTTCCAGTTGAACCCTGGCGAGAAGGTCGGCCTGGTGGGACCCAACGGCTCCGGAAAAACCACGCTTTTCCGTATGGTAGTAGGCGAAGAAGAGCCCGACGAAGGTTCTGTCTCGCTGCCTAAGAAGCTCACCATCGGCTACTTTCGGCAGGACGTGGAAGAGATGGAGGGCCGTTCGGTTCTGGATGAAGCCATTGCCGGCAGCGGCCGCGTGGGCGATCTGCACCATGAACTGGAAGCGCTGCAGCACGCCATGGAAGATCCCGCGCAGGCCGCTCACATGGATCGCACCCTCACCCGCTTCGGCGAAGTGCAGGAGGAGTACGAGCACCTCGGCGGCTACACGCTCGAAGCGCAGGCCCGCGAGGTGCTGCACGGCCTGGGCTTCGCCGACGATCAGATCGATGGTGATGTCGGCGCGCTCTCCGGCGGCTGGAAAATGCGCGTGGCGCTGGCGCGCGTGCTGCTCGGACGCCCCGACGTTCTGCTCATGGATGAACCCACCAACCATCTGGATCTCGAATCCATCATCTGGCTGGAGCAGTTCCTCAAGACCTACCCCGGCGCCCTGCTGATGACCTCGCACGATCGCGAATTCATGAACCGTATCGTTTCGAAGATCGCTGAGATCGACGCCGGCGAGATCATCGTCTACTCCGGCAACTACGATTTCTACGAGCGCGAGCGCGCCATCCGCGAGACCAACCAGCAGGCGGCTTTCGCGCGCCAGCAGTCCATGCTCGCCAAAGAGCAGCGCTTCATTGACCGCTTCCGCACGCACGCCGCCAAAGCCGCGCAAGTGCAGAGCCGAATCAAGGCGCTGGACAAAATCGAAAAGATAGAGCTGCCTAAGCGCCGCCAGGTGGTCAAGTTCGAGTTTCGCGTTCCCCCGCGCTCGGGCGACCAAGTGGCTGTACTGGAGAACCTGCATAAGCGCTACGGTGCGCGCGTGATTTATGACGGATTCGACCTCACCATCCGCCGCGGCGAGCGCTGGGCGGTGATGGGGCGCAACGGGGCCGGGAAGACCACTCTGCTCAAGATGATTGCCGGGGCGAGCGCGCCCGACATAGGAACCGTGCGCCTGGGCGCAAGCCTCAGCATGGGCTACTTCGCGCAGCAGTCGCTGGATGTACTGGATCCCGATCTCACTGTGATCGAGCAACTGCAGTTGGATTTCCCGCAGGACGGCCTGGGTTCGCTGCGCACCCTCGCCGGCGCGTTTCAGTTTTCGGGGGAAGACGTGGACAAGAAGATTCGCTCGCTCTCGGGCGGCGAGAAATCCCGGCTCGCGATGGCGCGCCTGCTCTACAATCCGCCTAATTTCCTGGTGCTTGACGAGCCTACGAATCACCTGGACCTGGCCACCAAGGAAATGCTGGTCGATGCGCTCAAGGATTTCGAGGGCACCATGATCTTCGTCTCGCACGACCGCATGTTCCTGCGCGGCCTGGGCTCCCGCGTGCTTGAACTCGGCGGTGAGAGTGGACGCGACCGCGAACCCCGCGTCTATCCGGGTTCGTATGACGAGTACGTGCAGACGCTCGGCCACGAAGCACCGGGCATCTACGCATAAGAAGCGAGAGACCTGGAACTTTTTATCGATGCTAAGATGATTTGAGGAAGGAGAGCCCCTTGTTTTCAATCCGAGGAGATTCACCTATGAGCGATTCCAATCCGACGCCGCCCGTCGTGGTCCAGAGCTCTGGTCCGAAAGTTCCGGTTGTTTTGGTTCTTGTGGTCGTCCTGATTGCTGCAACCGGCTATCTGTTCTATCAAGTGAACCAGACCCGCACCGAGATGGCGCAGATGCGCGATCAGTTGCTGGATGAGATTTCTAAGATCCACGAGACCACCGCCGTGACCACCCAGACCAGCCGCCGTTCGGTCGAGGCGCTGCAGACCGATCTCGCAGCCGCACGCCGCCAGGCCAGTCAGCTCGCAGGTCAAGCCAAGATTGATGCCGACAAGCATGCCGACGAGATTGCTGCGAGCTTGCAGAAGGTGCAGCAGGAGCAGGCGCAGCGCGTGTCGGCTGTCTCGACCGAAGTCGGCAAAGTGAAGGAGCAGGCGGTCGCCGCCACGACGCGTATTGGCGAAGTTTCAACCGATGTGGGCAATGTCAAATCGGATGTGGCCGCGACGCGCTCGGAACTCGAAAAAACCATCGCGACCTTAAAAGCCACGCAGGGGGACTTGGGTGTCCAAAGCGGACTGATTGCCACCAACGGCAAGGAATTGGCGGCCCTGAAGGCCTTGGGCGAGCGCAATTACACCGAGTTCAAGCTGGGCAAAACCAAGGCTCCTCAGAAAGTGGGCGACATTGCCGTATTTCTCGAGAAGTGCGATCCCAAGCGCAACCGCTACACCATCCGCGTGATCGCCGACGACAAGACCGTCGAGAAAAAAGACAAAACTCTCAACGAGCCGGTGCAGTTCCTGCTGTCGAAGGCCACGCAGCCCTATGAGCTGGTGGTCAACGACATCAAGAAGGATCTGATCAGCGGCTACGTCGCTTCTCCCAAAGTGCAGCAGACGCGCAATTAGTTAGCGACTACAAAACCGCTCTCGACCGAATCGTCGAGAATACGCGTCCACACGACGCGCGCCCGGCCTCTCGCTTCGACGTGCGCGAACGTGACATATTGTCCCGCGGTGAGCGCCGAGCAATGATGCGCCATGCGGAACCCGCTAGTGCTGACGTCCACCAACCTGCCTTGAATATCGCGCGAGCCAGGAGTTTCGGGGCGCACCAGCACGTTTCCGTGTCCCTGGCGACGCTTCTCGCGGCGCTGTTCTGCTACCGAGATGTTCATCATGCCCGCGCTCCCACCGCCTCCGGGCGATAGAGCTTGAGTTTGCGGTTGAGCGTCCGGCGCGAAATTCCCAGTTGCGCCGCTGCCCGCTGCTGATGGCCGCCACTCGCGCTCAGTGCTTCGAGAATGGCGCGCTTTTCGACCGATTCCAGATTGGCCGCCACGGCGGACTCCGCAACGCATTGGTAAGAGACGGTGATGGAAAGGTCGGCGGCCGAAATTTCTTGGTTCTGCGCGAGAACCGCGGCCTTGGTAACAATGTTGCGCAGTTCCCGGATATTGCCCGGCCATGGCTGCGCCTCTAGCACTTCGATGGCGGAGGGCGTAAGACTCATCCTCGGATCGTGCTGCGCCAGGAAATGCCGCGCCAGGGGAGCGATATCGGCAATCCGCTGCCGCAGCGGCGGAACCCGCATCGTGAACTGCGCCAAGCGGTGATACAGATCGCCACGGAAGCGCCCCTCGCTCACGGCCTTTTCCAGATCCTGATTGGTGGCCGCCACCACCCGCACATCCACCGAGACTTTCTTGACACCGCCCAAGCGATAATACGCTACCGAATCCAGCACCCGCAGCAGCTTCACTTGCATGCGCGGATCGAGCTCGCCGATCTCATCCAGGAAGATCGTGCCGCCACTGGCCATCTCAAACAGCCCGGGCTTAGAGGTATCCGCGCCGCTGAAAGCGCCTCTTTCGTGGCCGAACAATTCACTCTCAATCAAGTGCTCGGGCAGCGCTGCGCAGCTTAGATCCACCCAGGGCTTGTGCGAGCGCAGTGAATAGTGATGCACCGCGCGGGCGATCAGTTCCTTGCCGCTGCCGCTTTCGCCGGTGATCAGAACCGTTGCCTGCGAGCGCGCCACGCGTTCGATGGTGGAAAGCAGCGCGCGCAGAGGTTCGCTCGCGATCACCGCCTCCATCCCCAGGAATACTTGGGTCTCGTGGGTCGGACTGTGTTCCGTCGTCGTCATTTGCGGCCCGGTAGGCTCCGTAACCATTGAGCCAGCAAAGCCGCCGTAGTGCCCTCCGCCAAACACCCTAGTCCCCTTAGAAATCCACCCCTGATATTGAGACACTTTGTCGCATGACAAAACCGCCCCAGGTGCCATCTTGTCCCCATCGAGACTGGTGGTCGAAGCTAACTTACTGACAAATAGCTCCCTTATGTCGAATTTTGGATGGCCGCCCACGTGCAATCATCACTTCACTCATATGACGGGCACGGATCAGCAACTCCCTGGAAGAGCGCGTGTCTATATCGGATTCGTCTCACTCCTGGGTGCGATTGCGCTGGGGGTCGCGGTAAGCGGCTGGGAATCGCCGGACCTGCTAAAATTCGCGGGTTTCCTGGTTCTGGCCACACTTTCCGCCGGAATCCGTTTCGATGCTCCGGGAATCGTCAGCGGACTCTCGCTCAGCTTGCTGTTTGTGCTGTTCGGAATTGCGGAGCTCACCGCATCGGAAACCGTGGTGCTCGCCGCCTTCGTGACCCTGGTGCAATGCTTCTGGAACCAAAAGCAGCGGCCCGGCGCAGATCAGATCGCCTTCAACATCGCGACGATCACGCTCGCCGCGTCCGCCGCAACTTGGCTCTATCACTCGCCATGGCTGCTCGAAAATCAGGAGGGCGCAATCATCCGCCTGGCAGTGGCGACGATCGCGTTCTTCCTGGTCAACACGGTTCCCGTCGCATTCGCCGTGGGGATCGCCGAAGGTTTTTCTGCGTTCACGGTATGGCGCGAGTGTTACCTCTTATCGCTGCCGTATTATTTGGGCGGAGGCGCGGTGGCGCAGGTCGCAAGCATCGCCGCTCGTTTCGCCGGCTGGCCCACGGTGCTATTGACCGGTCCGGTGCTGTACCTGGTGTTCCGCTCCTATCGCCTGTATATCAGCCGGCTGGACAATGAGCGACAGCACGCCGAGGCGGTGTCGGGTCTGCATCTGCGCACTATCGAAGCCCTGGCGCTCGCGATCGAAGCCAAGGACGACACCACTCACGATCACCTGGCGCGGGTGCAAGTCTACGCGCGGGAAATCGCGCGGGAGCTGGGTCTTTCCCGGGAAGAGCAAGAAGCTTTGCAGGCCGCTTCCATCTTGCACGATATCGGCAAGCTCGCGGTGCCCGAGCATATTATCTCCAAGCCCGGCCGCCTGACTCCGGAAGAGTTCGACAAGATGAAGATTCATCCCATCGTCGGCGCCGAAATCCTGGAGCGCGTGCAGTTCCCCTATCCGGTGGTTCCCATCGTACGCGCGCATCACGAAAAGTGGGATGGCAGCGGCTATCCCCACGGCATTAAAGGCGAGGAAATTCCGATTGGCGCCCGGATTCTGGCTGCAGTGGATTGCCTGGATGCGCTCGCCTCGGATCGTCAATACCGGCGCGCGCTGCCACTCGATGAGGCGATGAAAGTGGTGCAGAAGGAATCGGGGACCTCATTCGATCCGCGAGTGGTCGAGGCGCTCAGCAAGCACTACGTCCGGCTGGAGAAGATGGCCAAGGAATCGCGCTCGGCGGACCCCATGAAACTCTCCAAGGATGTGAAGGTGGAGCGCGGGCTCGCTCCCGCGGCAGGCTTTGAAGCAGCAGCGCCGAATGCCAATTCCACCGCGGCTACACCGGGGGGGCAATCCACAGACTTCCTGAGTATGATCGGAGCAGCGCGGCAGGAAGTGCAGGCGCTGTTTGAAATCTCACAGGATTTGGGCAATTCGCTCAGTCTGGACGAAACCCTTTCGCTGCTGGGCGTGCGCTTGCGACGTATTGTGCCGCATCATGGCCTCGCGATCTGGGTGCAGCGCGCCGGGATCCTCACGCCGGAATATGTGGCGGGCGACGATTTCCGCTTGTTCTCTTCGCTGCAAATCCCGGTGGGGCAAGGGTTGTCAGGATGGGTGGCGGAAAACCACAAGGCGATCCTCAACGGCAATCCCTCGGTGGAGTCCGGATACTTGAACGACCCGACCAAATTCTCGGCGCTACGCTCAGCTCTGGCCGTGCCGCTCGAAGGAACTGGCGGCGTGGTGGGCGTGCTGACGCTCTATCACACCGACCGCGACGCCTTTACCAAAGACCATCTGCGCATTCTGCTGGCGATCAACGGTAAGATTGCAATTTCGATCGAAAACGCCCTGCGCTTCCGCCAGGCGGAGACTTCAGCCACCACCGACTATTTGACGGGACTTCCAAATGCGCGTTCGCTTTTCGTGCAGTTCGACGCCGAACTGTCACGCAGCCGGCGCAGCGAGCGGCCGATCGCAGTGCTCACTCTGGATCTGAACGGCTTCAAACAGGTGAACGATCGCTGCGGGCACCTGGAAGGGAATCGGGCGCTGCGCGCGGTGGGCGCGGGGTTGAAGGCGGTTTGCCGCGAGTACGACCAGGTGGCGCGCATGGGCGGCGATGAGTTCGTGATGGTGCTTCCGGGAGCACGCGCGGGCGAGATCGCCGCAAAATTCGAACAGATTCGCGCTGCGATCTCGCAAGTCTCGAACGAAATGTTTTCAGGCCAGATGCTGGGCGTGAGCATCGGCGCCGCGTATTATCCCGAAGACGGCAGCAACGCCGACGAACTGCTCTCGGTTGCGGACCGCCGCATGTATTCCGAAAAACAATCGCAACGCCTCGAAACGAAATCGCCTTCACGGATCCTGCGTGAGCGGGACGAACCCTTGTCGGCACTGGTCAACTAGACGCTCCGCTCGAAGCCACTCTTTCGCACCACGCGGGAGCCGGGCCACGAACGGCCCTTCCCTTGCATTATCGCGAGTGCGAGGAAAACAATATGGCTCCCGTCATCAACATCACCTCCAAGCTCCTGAATATCGACGACCTTAAGCTTCTGTCGCGGCATACCGGCCCGTGCGTAACCATAAGCATTCCCAGATATCAGCCGGGCACGGGAAGTGGTACCCGTCACGCGCATCTGCGGAACTTGACGCAAATCGCCGTGGAACAAGTGGGCCATTTGAACCGCCCGGAGGTCGGTGATGACCTGGTGTCTGCTCTCGAACTGCTCGCGGGTAAGTTGGACGACGGCCACGGCGGGCCCGGCGTCACTTTGTTCTGCGCACCGGGCTTTACAGCGGTCTACGAAACTCCCGGCGTCCACACCGATGGCGTCACCGTCGGGGACTACTTCGATCTGTTGCCCCTCGTAGCCACTGCACAGTCTCCCAACCACTTCTTCGTCCTCGGGATTAGCAAGAATAAGCTTCGGCTGTTCCACTACTCGAATGGACGCGTCGAAGAACTGGCTCTGCCGATTGGCGTGCCGGACTGCCTGGAAGCCGCTGGCGCTTTCGACGAGCCAGAACACACCATGGACAGCCACTCTGCAGCCGGCCCCTCGGTGGGCGGATTGCGCGGTGTGCGGTTCGCGAGCTCAGGCGACCAGGACTCCAATGCGGTATACCTGCGGCATTTCTTTGGGTTGGTGGACTTTGGGCTCCAAGAGACGTTAAACGGAGCCCCTCTATTCTTGGCAGGAGTGCAGGAGGAGTTGTCCTTATATCGCAAGATCGCCAAGTATCCGAAAATTTTCGAGTCCGAATGCCACGGCAACGCCGAGCATGCGTCACACGATCAAGTGGCGAACCATGCGGCCGCAGGAGCTCTGCGGGAATATCGTCTCACGGCCGACCGCGCGTTCCGGGCATTGCCCGAAATACGCAACAAGATCGCGGGCGATGCGGGCGCAGTCTTGAAGGCCGCGACAGAGGGCCGTGTGCGCCAAATCTTCGCCGCGGAAAATGGCAGTCCGAAGGCGGCGTTAAACGCCGCGGTTGTGGAAGCCTTGCGGACAGGCGCAGAAGTTTTCACGTACCCGGGAAAGGAATTGCCTGGATTCGGCACCATCGCAGCAGTGCTGCGCTATTAGCGGAAGATGTGCCACCATCGCCGCTTAGGGCGGAAAGATCCCATGATGCTAACCCCGAGTTTTGCGTCAACGCTTATTTCATCGGGGGTTCTGACTGTCACTGTCAAGGGCAGGCTGTCGAAGCCAGGACGGCTCACTACAAACTGTGAATTCCCCTTTGGCAGATCGGTGAAGATGGTCTCGCCGTTCTCGTTCGTCTTGAGGCTCCGCTGGGGTTTGCGGTCCTTTCCCAGCAAAGAAACTTGCGCCTCCGGGACCACCGCACCACTCGCGTCGGTCACGTGAATGCGAACACGGCCGGCCTGTGCCATCAGCGGAGAAACTGCAGTTAATAAAGCTCCCACTAAGACCGCACGTCGACTGCGAGACTGGGAAACCGACTCGCCAGGTAGAAGACCGCAGACGCGTCCAGACGAATTCCGTCTTAGATCGTTGATCTCCTGCGGCGAGTATTGATCGAGCGCATGAACGTAAGTTTGGCACTCATCGCAGAAGCGCTTTC
>Ga0068858_100007150_pt1 | contig 10832 bp, 9 predicted proteins | sample KBSSwiS12_FD_66589 | JGI IMG/M metagenome (GOLD analysis project Ga0068858, IMG submission 66589) | Switchgrass rhizosphere microbial communities from Kellogg Biological Station, Michigan, USA - KBS Switchgrass S1-2 | ecosystem: Host-associated > Plants > Roots > Rhizosphere > Soil ... | reverse complement strand
GGCCATGAGCCGCGTGCTGGAAGAGGTGAGCCGGCCGCTCAACCTGCGCGGGCGCACGAACTCGTCGCCGCCCAGCCGCGCCACGGTGTCGCTTTCGCGCACGCAGGAGGCCAGGCGCGCCGCCATGGCGCGGATCATGGTGTCTCCGGCCTCGTGGCCCAGGCTGTCGTTGATGTACTTGAAATTGTCCAGGTCCACGAACACCACGGCCACGCGCGTGCCCTCGCGCCCCGAGAACAGCGTGGCCTGGTGCAGGCGGTCGGCGAACAGGGTGCGGTTGGGCAGGCCGGTGAGCGCGTCGTGGGTGGCCTGGTAGGTGAGCTGCGACTCGTAGCTCTTGCGCGCGGTGACGTCCTCCACCGTGCCCTCGTAGAACTGCACCATGCCATCGGCGTTGCGCACCTCGCGCGCGTTCTCGGAAATCCAGATCACCTCGCCGTCGCGGCGGTATATCTCCGACTCGAAATTGCTGACCACGCCGGACTCCCGCACCAGGCGCACGAACTCGGCGCGACGCTCGGGATTGACGTAGAGCTGGCGGCCGATGTCCTTGAAGGCCTGCACCATGGACTCGGGCGAATCGTAGCCGTACATGCGCGCCAGCGCCGGGTTGACGCTGAGGTAGCGCCCGTCGGGCGTGGTCTGGAAGATGCCTTCGACGGCGTTCTCGAAAATGCCGCGGTAGCGCACCTCGGCCTCGCGCAGCGCCTCCTCGTTGCGGCGCCACAGCGTGACGTCCTCGATGAAGCCCTGTATGGCCTCCAGGCTGCCGTTGTCGCGGAAGATGCCGGCGCCGCGCTCCCACACCCAGCGCACCGTGCCGTCGGCATGCAGGATGCGGTATTCGCATTCGAAGGCGCGGCGCTCGGCGATGGCGCGGTGGATGTCGGCGCGCACCCGCGCGCGGTCGTCGGGGTGGGTGATCTCCTCGTAGGACACGCGGCTGTTCAGCAGCAGGTCCTCGGGCCTGTAGCCGGTGAGCTTCGTGCAGCCCACGCTCACGAACTCCATGGTCCAGTGCTCGTCGTCGCGGGAGCGGTACACCATGCCCTCCAGTTGCTCCAGCAGCGTGGTAAGAAAGCGCTGCTGATCGCCCTTGAAGTGGTGGTTCGCTACACTCTGCAAAAAAGGAATTTGCGTCATGGATGTCTCGCAAGGACTGGGAGACACGCAGGAAACATACCAACCGGCGCTGTTTAACTTGGGGTTAAAATTTCTTTGTATTCAATGCATTGAAACTGGACGCAGTGAAATTGCAACGGCATGCGGCACCGCCTTGGTGCCGCGGCGGGCAAGACCGCACTGTGATGATGAAAGTTATGCCAATGGGTTTGCACGACAACGCCGGCGCGGGGCCGCAAATGATTCAAGCCCCCGCGCCGGCAGCCGATAAAGAGGGTTGGCCGGCGTCCACGCCGGACGCGGCGCTGTTCGACTCCGCGCCGGAAGCGGCGCTGTTGGACCGCGCGCCGGACGCGGCGCTGTTCGACCACGCGCCGGAAGCGGCGCTGTTTGATCTTGGCAAGGTGCTGCTCGACTGGGACCCGCGCTATTTCTACGCCCGTCACTTCGACGAGGCGGCGGCGCTGGAGCATTTCCTGGCCGAGGCCGTCCCCATGCAGTGGGTCGAGGAAATGGACGGCGGCAAGCCTGTCGCGCAGGCCATGGCCGAGCGCCAGCGCCTGCATCCCGATCACGCCCATCTCATCGCCCTGTGGCTTGCGGGCTGGCCGCACATGCTGCGCGGCGAGATCGAGGGCACGGCGCGCATCATCCGCGAGCTCAAGGCGCGCGGCACCCGCCTATATGCGCTGACCAACTTTTCGGCCGAAACCTTTCCCGTGGCGCAGGCCGCCTGCCCCACCCTGGCCCTGTTCGAGCACATCGTGGTGTCCGGCCACATCGGCCTCGTCAAGCCCGACCCGCGCATTTACGCCCATGCCATCGAACGCTGCGCCCTCGACCCGGCGCGCACGGTGTTCATCGACGACTCGATGGTGAACGTGGCAGCGGGCCGCGCCGCCGGGCTGCACGCGCTGCATTTCGTCACGCCGGAGCAATTGCGCGTGGACCTTGCCGCGCTGGGCTTGAGCTAGGGCCGCCGAGCGAACCTATCCCTACGGCTGCAGCCGCGCCAGCAAACGAAAGAAATCGCGGATCCGCCCCGCATTGACACCGAGATCGCCGCGCCCGGTGCGCGACACCGAGCGCATGTCCACCCGGCTCACCGTGCCCACCGGGGTGACGCGCACGATGATGTCGCCGCGCGTGCCGAAGAACAGCGTGCTGTCGCTGGCCTCCAGGGTCAGTCCGCCGGCCTGCGCGGGTGCAATGTCCCAGCCCATGGATTTGGCCACGCGCAGGCATTCGGCCATGGCTTCCTGCGGGTCGACTGCCAGGCTCATGGGCACGATGTCGGGATAGGCCTCGCGCTGTTGCGCGGCCACGGCCGGGCCGCCGTACTCGGCGCCGTTGGGGGCGCTTGCGCGCACCTGGGCCAGCGCGACGAAGCGCGGCGGATTCTGGGTATCGGTGCTGATGTCGTGGATGGCGGGCAAGTGGTCGCGGCCGTGCAGCCAGGGCAGCGGCAATCCGAAAGTCAGCAGCCCGATGAACAGCCCCATGATGCACAACGCCAAGCCGCGCCCATGCGGCGCCTTGAGGCCCCACAGCACCCCGACCGCGCACAGCACGGCCGCCATGCCGCCCGCCGTGGCCGCCCAGCGCAGGGTCTCGAAGGCCGCGCGGAAGCCCCACCACCCGAAGCGGGTACCGGGGCCCGAGGCCAGCGCGCAGAGGGCGGCCATCAGCGCCAGCGCAAAAGCCGACTTGGAATACACCGACAGCGCCCGAATGGACCCGGCATGGATGGAAGCTGAAGCCATGCTGCTAGCGTAACCGAATCCTCATGCAAAGTGCCCGGTCACATTTGCATGCATTTGCCGAGGACGGGGTTCACCTGGTCTGCTGCAGATCGACCAGGCCGGGCGGCGGACCCAGGCGCTGGACTTCACCACGGGCTACCTCATGGCCGTCGCGGCGCTGGTTGGAAGCGGCTCCTGCCGCCGCTCAGCATCGACAGCGTGCCCATGCGCTGGGATCTGCCCGCGGGGCCCTTAGGCGCGTCGCCCGCGACGTGGCCGGCGTGATATGGGCGCGTCGCCCGCGACGTGGCCGGCGTGATATGGGTGCGTCGCCCGCAGCGTGGCCGAGTATCCGGAACAGCCCTGATCGCGACGGCCTTCGCCGCGCCCAACTCCACGGTAACCAAACCGGTAACCGGTAACATCGGGGGCAACCATCAGCCTCGAAAGATTAACTTGCAGCACCTGAAACCCGGCTCCGCTCCGTTCACTCTGCTTCTGTCCTGCATCCTCAGCCTGCAACTGCTCGGCATCGCCATCACCCTTCCCGCGCTGCCCTCCATCGCCGCCGACTACGGCGTGGATTCGGCCGACGCGCAACTCACCATCAGCGCCTTCCTGGCCGGCATCGCCGCCAGCCAGCTCCTGTACGGCACACTGTCCGACCGCTTCGGCCGCAAGCCCGTGCTGCTGGGCGGCCTGGCGTTGTACGGCCTGACCGGGCTGGGCTGCGCGCTCGCGCCCAGCATCGGCTGGCTGATCGGCCTGCGCCTGCTGCAGGGCGTCGCCGCGGCCGGCGGTTCGGTGATTGCACGCGCCATGGTGCGCGACCTGTTCTCGGGGCGCGAGGGCGTGCGCATGTTGTCGCGCTTCACCATCATGAACGGGGCGGTGCCCCTGCTGGCGCCGCTGGCGGGCGGCTGGCTGCTCATCCTGACCGGCTGGCGTGGTGTATTCGCGGCGCTGTCCGTCGCCAGCCTCGCGTCACTCGCCTTCGCCGCGGCGCTGCTGGCTGAGAGCATCCGGGAGAAAGACCACGGCGCCACGCGGCTGGGGCAATTGTTTTCCAACTGCAGGCGCTTCATCACCACGCCGGGTTGCCTGGCCCTGGCCTCGCTCATCGGCCTGATCAACGGCGCGCAGTTCGGCTACAGCGCCACCTCGTCGTTCGTGCTCATGAAAACCTTCGGCGTGTCCAGCTCCAACTACGGCTGGTTCCTGGCCATCACGGCCGTGGCCATGATGGTGGGCTCCTGGGCCTCGGGGCGCCTCGCCCTGCGCTGGTCCATACGGCGTTCGCTCACCGTGGCGGTATCGGTGAACTGCGCCTCCGGCCTCGCGGTGCTGGCCGGCACGCTGATCGCGGCGCACACCGGGCAGCGCGGGGCGCTCGGCATCGCGCTCATGATCGTGCCCATGCTGTTCTACGCTTTCGTGCTGGGCATGCTGTTCTCCAACGCCATCGCCGGCGCCCTGCACCCGCTGCCCGACATCGCCGGCCTGGCCTCGGGCCTGGTGGGCAGCATGCAGATGATCGGGGCCGGATTTTTCGTGTGGCTGGGCGGCTGGCTGTACGACGGCACGCCGGCCACCATCGGCTACATCATGGCCATCGGCGGCTGTTCAGGGTGCACGGTGTTCTTCCTGTTCGCCCGGCGCCACGCGCCGGGACGGCAGGCGTAAGGCCCGTAGTCCCCAGCAGGGAGCCGGTTGCGGCGGCCCGGATTCGCGTGCTAACCTGAATTATGACTCACGAGTCGAAAAAATGCAGGGGCGGCAAAAGGGGGGCTCCCCGATGATGGCGGCCAAGGCATCGAAGGCAGGATCACGCGCCGACACCTCCAGGAAACCAAAGCCGCAAGCCGAGGAACCGTGGCTGCCGTTGCGCTACCGGCGGCAAGCCGGCGACTTGAAGCGCGACGCGGTGCTTTCGGTGGCCGCGGCGGCGTTCTGCGAAAACGGTTATCACGCCACGTCGCTGGATGACATCGCCGCGCGCCTGAGCATGACCAAGTCCACGCTCTACTACTATTTCAAGAGCAAGGACGAAATACTGTACCGCTGCATGCACCGCGGCCTGTCGAACATGCAGGCCGCCGTCAACCAGCTCTCGGCGGGTGCCGGGAAATCCAGAAGCGCAGGCACCGGGCGGGAAGTGCTGCAGGCCATCATGGAGAGGTACGCCGAGCAATCCCTCAATGTGTTCAGCCGCTGCGCCACGCTGGTCGGCGAAGGCCCGCTGCCTGAGGCACGGCGCCGGGAACTGCTCGACCTGGAGCGTGAAATCTGGGTGAAGATGCGCTCCGTGGTGCAACGCGGGATGGATGACGGATCCATCGCAAAGTCCGACCCGCGCATCGTGACCTCCAACCTCTCCGGCGCGCTCACCTGGATAACGCGCTGGTTCAACCCGGGCGGCGCGCTGAGCGCCGAGGAAATGGGCCGGATGAGCATCGATTCGCTGCTGTACGGCATTGTTCCGCGCCCTAAAGTGAAGGGACGCAAACGCTAGCGAGCACCCCTATAAACGAACGGGGCAACTGAAAAGCCGAAGCGGCAGCAAGACTCGCCGTGGCTACGGCGGATCAATCGTCTGGATCGGACATGGCCTGCGCCTCGGCCAGGCTGCGTATTTGAAAGCGGCCGTCGTCGCGGAACAGCCAGGTTTCCACGAATTCGGCCGTGCCGTTCTTGGCCAATACGAACCGGCTGGGCGCGGGCAGCGGCGCTGAGCGGCGCACGCTGTCCATGGCCACGCGCTCCAGCTCGCGGTAGCCGTTGGAGCGCATGACCGACACGCGCACCGGGTGTCCCTCGGGGCTGACGCCGATGGTGAGCACGATGACCGACTTCAGCATGGGGGGTGGCGCGCCCTCGAACAGCCGCTCGGAGTTCTGGCGATAAATGCTCTGCGCCACCTGCCGCTTGTAGCCGTTCAGCGTGAGCGCCGGCAGCACGGCCGGTGCAGTGGCCGGCGCGGCGGGTGCGCCGCGTTGCGCCATGTCCCGAACCGGTGCCGGAGGCGCGCTTGCCGCTGGGGCAGGCCCCGCCGGTATGTCCGATTCGGCGTAGCGCGCGCTGGTGCAGGCGGTCATCACAGCGGCGGTTGCCGCCACCGCAGTCACTGCCAAGACGGCGGTGCCGGCCTTGCTGCCGCGCCAGAATCTTCCAGGCCGGCTTGCCGCGCGGCGCCCGGGTACAAGGCTCAACTTCGCCCGGTTAACCATTCGCATTCCGCTTAGCGGCCGGACCGGCAGCGGACTCGTCGCTGCGATACTGGCCGATGGTCATGAGATGGGCGTTGACATAGTCGCTGGTGTTGATGCCGCCGGCACTGGCGCGGCTGTCCCCTTGGGGCCGCGCCGGCGCGCGCTCGGCGCGCGGCAGGGCTGAATTCATGGCAACGCGGATACCCTGGTATTGCGGCACGCCATGCTCCTGCGCCATGCCCGGCCCGCATTCCAGTGCAACCGCAATAATTATCCCCAGCAAAACGGCAAACTTTTTCATTTTGGTCCCCTTCTGGCACTGCAAACGATGAAGGTTCGCCATTGCGGTGCTCCCATCCTTCCTTGAGCCGATTGGACCAAGTGAGCTGGCAATGGTTTCGCATGCGGATGTGCAAGGGCCATGCCATAAAAAATATTCCTGAAAAATCAATGTCTCTCCGCACTGCGTCGCGTGCAGTCCGGCAACTTTGTCTCCGTGATGCGACGTTTTACAAAAAAGTTCCCTCAAGCGGAGGCAAATCAAGCCACTGCGATGTCACTGCGGGACGACAATGGGTAATGACCCTTACGCCAGCGGCCATAACCAGGCAGCGCCACGCACGCCGCTGGAATCGCCATGGCGGTTGCGCACCAGCCGCGTGTCCACCCGGTCTGAGAACACCTGCGCGGCCCACAGCCGCGGCACGTTGCCGTACAGCCGTCCAAGATTGGACAGCCCGCCGCCAAGCACGATGACGTCCGGATCGAGCAGGTTGATGACCGTCGCCAGCGAGCGCGCCAGGCGTTGTTCGTAGCGCGCCAGCGTGGCTTCACAGGCCACATCGCCGGTTTCGGCGCGGGCGGCGATGGCCGCTGCGCCTAGCAGCTCGTGCTTGGCGTTTAGCAGCTCGTTTTTGACGTCCAGCGGCTCGCCGTTGTTGCCGACGCAGCTCCGCGCATGATCGCGCTCCAGCGCCGGCCCGCTGAGATAGGTTTCGATGCAGCCGGCGCGCCCGCAATAACACCGCGGCAGCGGCAAGTCCGCGGCCTCGGGCAGCGGCAGCGGATTGTGGCCCCATTCGCCGGCGATGCCGTTCACGCCGTCCAGCGCGCGGCCGTGCACCACGATGCCGCCGCCCACGCCCGTGCCCAGGATGACGCCGAACACCACGCCCGCGCCCGCTGCGGCGCCGTCCGCCGCCTCGGACAGGGCGAAGCAGTTGGCGTCGTTGGCCACGCGCACCTCGCGTCCCAGCCGGCGCTCGATGTCCTCTTTGAAGGGCCGGCCTATCAAACTGGTGGAGTTGGAATTCTTGATGCGCCCGGTGGCGGCCGAGATTGTCCCCGGGGTGCCGATACCCACCGTGGGTAGCGCACCATTGAGTTCAGCCGCGAGTTCGCTTTGGGCTTCTTGCACCAGATCCGCAATGAGGCCGAGCTTGGCCTCGTAGTCGCGGCCGGCATCGTCATGGCGTGGCGTGGGCTCTCGCCGCCGCAGGCGCTCGCGGCCGGATTCATCCAGGACGATGATCTCGGTCTTGGTGCCGCCGAGGTCCACTCCTATTCTCAGGGTCAAGACGAAATTCCAACGAAGTTGAAGGCGCTCAGGATTATGCGGCAGTCTGACCCTGCCGCTGATTTAATATCGGCCGATGCCTGGCCCGACCGCACGCGCCATCTCGCTTGCTCCTGCTGCGCTCGAATTCGACACGCGCGGCGTGCCCTATTCCCGCGCATACGAGGACGTCTACCACTCGGCTGACGGCGGAGCCGAACAGGCTCGGCATGTTTTCATACGAGGCAACGGCCTGCCCGGCCGTTGGGGCGGGCGCCAGCGGTTCACCATTGTCGAGACCGGTTTTGGGCTGGGGCTGAATTTCCTGGAGACGTGGCGGACTTGGGAAGACGACCCTGCCCGGGCGCAGGCGCTGCATTTCGTTTCCGTAGAAGCACGCCCGTTCTCCGCCGTGGACCTGGCGCGGGCGCACGCCGGCCGCCCCGAACATGCGGCGCGGCTGCGCGCGCTGCTGGCCGCCTGGCCACCGCTGTTGCGCGGATTTCATCGCCTGCATTTTTCTTCGCCCGCCGGCCACGTCACGCTGACGCTGCTGTTCGGCGATGCGCAGGCTCTGCTGCTGGAGCTGGTCGCGCGTGCCGATGCGTTCTACCTCGACGGCTTCGCACCGGCGAAAAACCCACAGCTCTGGACGCCGGCCGTGTTCACCGCCCTGGCGAAACTGTGCGCGCCTGGCGCCACGGCCGCCACCTGGAGCGTGGCGTCGGGCGTGCGCGAGGGCCTGACCGCGGCGGGATTCCGCGTGGACAAGCGGCCCGGCTTCGGCGCCAAGCGCGACATGCTGGCTGGGGTCTTCGAGGGTGGCACCACTGGCCGCAACGCCGGGGATACGCAGCATGTACTGGTGCTGGGCGCGGGCCTCGCGGGCACGGCTTGCGCCCAGCGCCTGGCCGCGCGCGGCTGGAGCGTCGACCTGCTGGAGCGCGAACCGGCGCCGGCACGCGGCGCCTCGGGCAATCCGCTCGGGCTGGCCGCGCCGCTGCTGAATCTGGCCGATGGCGCCAATGCGCGCTATTCGCGCGCGGCGTTTTTCTATGCCTTGCGTCACTTCGATGCGCTGGGCGGGGGATTGCACCTGGTCTCGCGCGGCGTGCTGCGCGTGGCACGCGATGAACGCGATGCGGAACGGTTCGCGCGCCTGCTGGATGAACTGGGCGTGCCGCCGGAACTGGCCAGTTACGCGGATGCAGCGGAAAGCGCCGGGCGTGCCGGCCGAGACGTGAGCCGGCCCGGCCTGTGGCTGCCGGGCGGAGTGACGTTGGTTCCGACAGAGCTCTGTTCCGCCAATCTGGCGGCGGCACAGGTGAATACACACTTCAACGCCGACGTGGCGCAACTCGAATACCGCGCCGGGAACTGGCACGCGCTGGATGGCAACGGCAACACCCTGGTCAGCGCGCCCGTCGCCATCCTCGCCAACGCCATCGATGTTCGGCACTTCGAGCAGGCGCAGCACCTTCCGCTCGAAGCCATCCGCGGGCAGGTGACGCTACTTCCACCGCGCCGGCTCGACGCCGCCGTCACCGGCGAGGCCCACGCCCTGCCCCTGCCTGACGGCCGCATTCTGGTGGGCGCCGGCTTTCAGCCGGGCGACATGGACCTCGCGGTGCGCAGCGCCGACCACGCCGCCAACATGGCGCGCATCGAGGCGCAACTGCCGGGCCTGTGCGCGGGTGTCGATCCCGGCGCGCTGGAAGGGCGCGCCGCGTTCCGTACCGTAACACCTGACCGGCTGCCAATGTTCGGACCGCTGCAGGGCCAATCCGACCTTTACATCGCCACCGGGCTGGGCGCCCGCGGGCTGGTGTGGGCACCGCTGGGGGCGGAACTTATCGCCTCGCAAATCTGCGGCGAACCCTGGCCGGTGGAACGCGAACTAGCCCGGGCGGTGGCGCCGCAAAGGTTCACGACCAACCCTTGAACGCGTCGGCGAACGTCCCCAGATACAATGTGGTCAAAGGACGCGGGTCAAGGGCCGGGAATGTCCGGTACGCGCTCGGTGGCTCGGCTTTCCCCTTCTCCCGAAGGGAGAAGCCTCCAGGCACCACTCCTTGCAAGCCCGCAAGTCGTATTCTGTGGAGATTTGTTTCATGAAACGTATCGTTTTATTCCTGGCCACCAACTTTGCGGTGATGGTGCTGCTGTCCATCATCCTCAGCGTGACCGGGCTGGACCGTTTCATGACGGCCAACGGCCTGGATTACCGCCTGCTGCTGGGCTTTTCCCTGGTGGCGGGCTTTGCCGGCTCGATTTTCTCGCTGCTGATTTCCAAGCCCATGGCCAAGTGGTCGACCGGCGCGCGCGTCATCGACGGCAGCGAGGGTTCCACCGAGTACTGGGTGGTGAACACCGTGCACAAGCTGGCCGACGCGGCCGGCATCGGCCGCCCCGAGGTGGCCATTTACGAGGGCGACCCCAATGCCTTCGCCACCGGCGCCTTCAGGAACGCCTCGCTGGTGGCCGTGTCCACGGGGCTGATGCAGTCCATGTCGCGCCAGGAAGTGGAGGCCGTGCTGGCCCACGAGATCAGCCACATCGCCAACGGCGACATGGTCACGCTCACCCTCATCCAGGGCGTGGTCAACACCTTCGTGATTTTCCTGTCGCGCGTGGTGGGCTACTTCGTCGACCGCGCGGTGTTCAAGACCGAGCGCGGCGTCGGCCCCGGCTTCTACGTGACCGTGATCGTGTGCCAGATCGTGTTCGGCATCCTCGCCTCCATCATCGTCATGTGGTTCTCGCGCCAGCGCGAGTTCCGCGCCGACGCCGGCTCGGCACGCCTGCTGCACTCGTCCAACCCCATGGTGGCCGCGCTGCAGCGCCTGGGCGGCTTGGAGCCGGGGGCGCTGCCGCAGTCGGTGCAGAACGCCGGCATCACCGACCGCCCGGGCTTCATGGCGCTGTTCTCCAGCCACCCCCCCATCGAGGAGCGCATTGCCGCGCTTCAGGCCGTGAAGTAGTCCGCGGTCGAGCTGCAGCGGAGTGCCTACCCTCTCCTTGAGTTCCGCCATTGGAAAGCGGGCCCTGCCCGCTTCCAAGGCCGCACCGCGTAGCTGCTACGGGAGTCGATGCGGCCCGAGTCGCTACCGTCTGAGTCGCTGGCGCCATTTTCGGCACCCAGGCCGGTGCGCTTGAAATCCGCGCGCAAGGCATGACCGTTTCGGACAGAGGAAGGGGACGGCT
>Ga0068858_100007147_pt1 | contig 10837 bp, 12 predicted proteins | sample KBSSwiS12_FD_66589 | JGI IMG/M metagenome (GOLD analysis project Ga0068858, IMG submission 66589) | Switchgrass rhizosphere microbial communities from Kellogg Biological Station, Michigan, USA - KBS Switchgrass S1-2 | ecosystem: Host-associated > Plants > Roots > Rhizosphere > Soil ... | reverse complement strand
CGTGCTCCAAGGCACGGCCGACATCGGCACGGTTTACCGCCTCCAGGCCGTCGCGCCGGATGCGGCGGCCGCCAATGCCCTGTGTGCCACGCTCAAGGCCTCGGGCGTCGCCTGCCAGGTCAAGGGCTGACGTCACCCAGCTCGCCCGCGGCGGATCGCCGGTCGGGGCGCGGTTGGCGGCGTCACGCTGACACGCGTGAAAATAGCGTCACACCTAACCTAAGTAAGTGCATTGCTGATCGGTCGCGCTACCATCTGCGGCGATCCGGTCCTCGCCCGACGCCGCGATCGGTCGCACGCGCGTCGGAGGGCGAGGCCGGATCACCCACCGTGTTGTTAGCGCCTGCCCCCATTCCGGAGGATGCCATGAAGCACGAGACCGACCGGGCCTATTATCGCCGCCGCCACGAGGAAGAACTCAAGCGCGCGGCCCAGCAGGCCGACGAGGGCCTGCGCGCCCTGCACGAGCACTGGGCCGACCTCTACCGACAGCGGCTGGGGCAAGGCGCAATGCGGCGCTGATCGCCATCCGGTCCGGCCCTTCTCCGCCAGACGCGCCTTATCCCCGGTGTATCGCGGCCCACAAGCTTGCCAAAGTGGCGTAAATCCGCGATTCTCGCGCCATGGTCCCGGCGATTTTCGGCCTTTCCGGTCTCACCCTCACGGCTGATGAGCGCGCGTTCTTCGCCGATGCCGATCCGGCGGGCTACATCCTGTTCGGCCGCAACGTCGCCGACCCGGCGCAACTGCGCGCGCTGACCGACGATCTCCGGGCGATTCATGGTCGCGAGCGCCTGTTCGTCTGTATCGACCAGGAAGGCGGCCGCGTCGCCCGGATGAAGCCGCCGGTCTGGCCGGCCTACCCGCCGGGCGAGCCCTTCGCCCGCTTGTGGGACGTCGCCCCCGCCAGCGCGATCGAGGCCGCGCGGTGCAATGCCGAGGCGCTCGGGCTCGATCTTGCCGAGGCCGGGATCAGCGTCGATTGCTGGCCGCTGCTCGATGTGCGCCAGCCTGGCGCCCACGATGTCATCGGCGACCGCGCCTTTGGCGAGGAGCCGCGCCGCGTCGCCGCCCTCGGCCGCGCCGTGCTCGACGGGCTGGAGCGAGCCGGGGTGGTTGGCGTGGTCAAGCACATGCCCGGCCACGGCCGCGCGATGGCCGACAGCCACAAGGAACTCCCCACCGTCACCGCCAGCGCGGCCGAGCTGGACCGGGACATCGCGCCCTTCCAGGCACTCGCCGCCGCGCCGATCGCGATGACCGCGCACATCCGCTACACCGCGTGGGATGCCGAAAACCCCGCCACCCAGTCACGCGTCGTGATCGACGGGATCATCCGCCGGCGCATCGGTTTCGGCGGCCTGCTCCTCACCGACGATCTCGACATGGAGGCGCTGTCCGGCACCGTTCCGGAGCGCGCGGCCCGCTCCCTCGCCGCCGGGTGCGATCTCGCGCTCAACTGCTGGGCCAGGCTGCCCGACATGCTCGGCATCGCCTCCGCCTGCCCGACCATGCCCGAAGCCACCGCCGCGCGGCTCGCCGCCGCGTTGGCCCGAACCGGTGCGCTCGTGGCCGACCCCGCCCGCCGCGCGGACCTCGCCGCCAAGCGCGACAGCCTGCTCGGCTTGGCATGAACCAGCCGCCCGCCCAGCATGCCTTCGACGGCGCGGACTGGGCGGGGCCAGCCGCTCCCGTGACGTCTGACGAGGCGGCGCTCTATCTCGAACTCGATGGCTGGGAAGGCCCGCTCGACCTGCTGCTCGATCTTGCCCGGCGCCAGAAGGTGGATCTGCGCCGGATCTCGATCCTTGGCCTGGTCGATCAATATCTCGCCTATATCGAGGGCGCCGAGGCGCTGCGGCTCGAGGTCGCGGCAGATTATCTCGTGATGGCGGCGTGGCTGGCCTATCTCAAGTCCGCACTGCTCCTGCCGCGTGAGGAGCAGGAGGACCCGAGCCCCGAGGAACTCGCGCTGCGGCTCCAGTTGCGCCTCCAGCGGCTCGGCGCGATGCGCGAGGCTGCCGCGAGACTGATGGGGCGGGACCGGCTGGGTCGCGACGTGTTCCGCCGCGGCGCACCCGAGGGCTTGCGGGTGGAGCGACGCAATGCCTGGACTTGCGAATGGTTCGACCTCGTCCAGGCCTACGGGCAGGTCAGGGCGCGCACCCGTCCGGTCGTCCACATGGTCCGCGAGCGTCCGGTGATGACGCTCGAATCGGCCTTGGCACGGGTCTCGGCGATGCTCGGGCTGAGCCTCGACTGGATGGAGCTCAGCGCTTTCGTGCCCGCCGGTGTGCACGGCGAATGGGCCGACCCGCGGCTCAAGCGTTCGGCGCTCGCCTCGAGCTTCGTCGCCGCGCTCGAATTGGCGCGGACAGGCAAGGCTGAACTCGCTCAGGACGAGGTGTTCGGGCCGCTGCGGCTGAGGGGAGTCCGGGCATGAGCGAACCGGTGCAGGGCAGGCCGGACGATCTCGTCCGGGCGGTCGAAGCGGCCCTGTTCGCGGCGACAGAGCCGATGACTGCCGAGGCCATTTCCGCCCACCTCGGCGGGGCCGACGTGCGCGCGGCGCTGGGCGAACTCGCCGCGCATTACCGAGGCCGGGGTATCGAACTGGTCGAGCGCGGCAGGCGCTGGCATTTCCAGACCGCCGCCGACCTTGCCCATCTCCTGCGGCGGGAACGCGAGGAAGTGCGCCGCTTGTCGCGCGCCGCCACCGAGGTCCTCGCGATCGTCGCCTACCACGAACCCGTCAGCCGCGCGGAGATCGAGGCGATCCGCGGCGTGCAGACCGCCAAGGGGACCCTGGACGTCCTGCTCGAGGCCGGCTGGGTACGCGTCGCCGGCCGGCGCGAAGTGCCGGGGCGTCCGGTAGTCTATGCCACCACGCCTGAATTCCTCGCCCACTTCGGCCTGACGTCCCGCCGCGATCTGCCCGGGATTGATGAGCTCCGCGCGGCCGGCCTGCTCGATCCGGTCGAGGACGCGCTGGAAGAGGCGCTCGCCGCGATTGCGCCGGCATCCGCCGCGGAACAGGGCGGCGAAACGGCGGGCGAGACTGGCAATACGCCGGAAAACGCCCTAGATTAAACCGGTAAGGGGGCCTATCTCCGGCGCCGGTCCCCGTCGCAGCTGGCGCGCGGCCAAGCCTCTTCGGGAGTTGAGTACATGGGTTTCGGATCAATCTGGCACTGGGTCATCGTACTGATCGTCGTGCTGGTCCTGTTCGGCCGCGGCCGCGTGTCCGATATCATGGGCGAATTCGGCAAGGGCATCAAAAGCTTCAAGCAGGGCCTGAACGACGAAGACGCGCCGCGTAACGTCACGCCGCCCCCGGCCCAGATTCCGCCCGCTGCCGCCCCGCCTGCCGAGCCGACTGCCACCCAGCCGACCGACACCGTCCAGCGCTGACCGCGCGATCAGGCGCAAGGTCCATGTTTGATATCGGTGCCGACGAACTGTTGCTGACGGCGGTCGTCGCGATCGTGGTGATCGGCCCGAAGGACATGCCGCGCGCACTGCGCACGGTGGGCCGATGGGTCGCGAAGATGCGCCGGATGTCGAACGCCTTCCGTGCCGGCATCGAGAACGTGATCCGCGAGGCCGAGCTTGAGGAGATGGAGGAGGAGTGGCGCAAGCAGAACGCCGCGATCATGGCCTCCCATCCGCCCACGTCGGCTGAAGCGTCGACTCTCGTGGAAGCCGATGCGCTCGCCGCGGCCGCTGCCGCCGAAGGCAATGCCGCCGCGCTCCCGCCGCCTGCAGTGCTGACCGAGCCCGCGCCCTCGAGGGAGCCCGCGCCGCCGAGGGTGGAGCCCGCACCGCCAGCCGACAATGAGCCCGTTCGGACGCCGGGTCGACTGCCGCAGGGCTCCGGCAGGTCCGGGATCTAGGCGATGGTCTTCAAGGTCGCCGACATCGACGAGACGCAGTCGCCGCTGCTCGATCACCTGCTCGAGCTGCGCACCCGCCTGATGCGCTGCATCCTTGCGTTGGCGGTGGCCTTCGGCGTCTGCCTCTATTTCGCCCAGGACATCCTCGGCATCTTGCTTCACCCGCTCGCCGCGGCCGGGCAGCAGAAGCTCGTCTACACCAAGCTCTACGGACAGTTCTTCGTCGAGCTCAAGGTGGCGCTGTTCGCGGCGTTCTTCGTTTCCTTCCCGGTCATCGCCAACCAGCTCTGGGCCTTCATCGCGCCGGGGCTCTATGCGAAGGAAAAGAAGGCCTTCCTGCCGTTCATCTGGGCGACCCCGGTGCTCTTCGCTCTGGGCGGGGCGCTGGCCTACTTCATTGTCATGCCGACCGCGTTCCATTGGTTCCTCGGCTTCCAGAGCACGCAAGGCGGGGTCCAGATCGAGGCGCTGCCGAACTCGGAAGACTATCTGGGCCTTGTCATGCAGTTCATCCTCGCGTTCGGGGTGAGCTTTCTGCTGCCGGTGCTGCTGCTCCTGCTCAACCGGGCGGGGATCGTCAGCCGCACCCAGCTGGCCGGCGCGCGCCGCTACGTGATCGTCGGCATCGTCGCGCTAGCCGCGGTCATTACCCCGCCCGACGTGGTCTCGCAGCTGATGCTGGCCGTTCCGCTGATGCTGCTGTTCGAGGGCGCGCTCGTCGTGATGTGGTTCGGCGATCGCAAGGCCATGAAGGAAGCGGCCGCCAACCAGACCCTGCCGGTGCCCGCACCCGAGCACTGACATCGCCCGAACCACGGCCGTCTACTGGCCGCCCTCGGCCGCCCAGACCTTGCGCCCGCCGACCCAGGTTTCGAGCACCCGCGTCTCTCTCAGTTCGGACGGACTCGCCAGCAGCGGATCGCGATCGACCAGCAGGAAATCGGCGCGCTGACCAACCTCGAGCCGTCCGAAGTGGCCATCGGCGAACGCCGCTTGCGCCGCCCCGGTGGTCCAGGCCGCCAATGCCGCGGCAAGGTCGATCCGCTCCTGCGCCTGCCACCCGCCATAGGGCTGCCCCGCGGCGTCCTGCCGGGTCGATGCGACGGCAAGGCTCGCCCAGGGGCCAAGCTGCTCCGCTCCGGTAGCCCCCGAACCGAACGCCAGCGGTACCCCGGCGCGCACCAGCGAGGCCCACGGTTGCACGCGCACCGCGCGGTCCACCCCCAGCCGCTGTTCGGCGATAGCCGGAGCAAGCGTCGCCGGCGTCATGACCATGATCAAGCCGCCAGTCTTGAGCGCCGGGATGTCTGCCGGATCGACCACTTGCGCCTTATCCATGCGCCACCGCCGATCGCCCGTATAAGTCTGGCCGAGTTCCGCGAACGCCGCGATGCCCTGCGCCACCGCCCGATCGCCGTGCGCCTCGAGCGCGACCTGGAAGCGGTCGATCCCGGCCCGGCTCATCAGGTTCCGCAATTGCGTCTCGCCCAGTTGCGCCAGCCCGCCGGTGGTCGGTGCATCGGCATAAGGCGCCTTGAGCAGGGCGCCGCGCGTGGCCAGCGCCCCGTCGGCGCGAAGCGCCACGCCGCCCAGCCGTAGCCGGTCGTCGTAGAGCCACGGGCTCGGGCCGGGTCCGGCGATCAGGCTCATTGCATCGGTGTCGGCGGCGTAAGCCATGATCCGCACGCGCAGGGTCCCGGCGTCGCCAGCGCGGCGATAGGCCTGCCAGTCCTCGATGGTCGTGCCCATGTCGGTCACGGCGGTCACCCCGCGCCGCAGCAGTGCCTCTTGCGCCTCGGCGAGCGCGGTGTCGCGGTCTTCCGGACGCGGCGGCGGGACGACACGCGTCACCAGGTCCATCGCCGCTTCGGACAACAGCCCAGTCGGCTTCCCGGCCACGCGCTCGATCCGCCCGCCGGGCACGTCCCTGGTCGCCGCCGTCACGCCAGCGGCGGTCAGCGCCGCCGTGTTGGCCCAGCCCTGGTGCCCATCGGCGCTCTCCAGCCAGACCGGCCGATCGCCGACCGCCGCATCGATCCCGGCTGCATTCGTCGTGCCGACCGCTGCCGGGTTCCACCCGCGTCCGAGGATCCACGGCCGGTCCGGATGCGCGGCCGCATGGGCAGTCACCCGCGCCTGCACGTCCCCGAGAGACGTTGCTGCCGAAAGGTCCAGCGTCAGCGCGGCGAAGCCGATCTTCATCACGTGGGCATGGCCATCGACCAGCCCGGGCATCAGCACGCGACCCTTGCCGTCGAGCAGGTAATCGACCCGTGCCGGACGCTTGTCGCCACGGTGCAGGACCTGCGCCACCCGCCCGTCCGCGCCGATCACCAGACCGGACAACCGCTCCACCTTGCCGGCGCGGTCGAGCGTGAAGCCATCGACATTGTCGATCAGGGTGTCGGCGTGAGCAGTCGATGCGAGGAGCGCGGCAAGGCTCGCCGCCAGCCGCAGCAGGGCAGGGCGGATCATTCGCTGGCGAGACCTAACGCGGCTTGCCCGGCAGCGGCAGGCGCCGCACCAGCGCGCTGGTATCCTGCCGGCCCCCGCCGATCGCCTGGACCTCGGCGTAGAACTGGTTGACCAGCGCGGTGATCGGCAGCGAGACGCCAAGCCCGCGGCCCTCGTCCATGGCGAGACCCAGGTCCTTGCGCATCCAGTCCACGGCGAAGCCGAAGTCGAACGAGCCTTCGCCCATCGTCTGCCAGCGATTGTCCATCTGCCACGATTGCGCGGCGCCACCCGAGATCGCTTCGTAGACCTTGCCGAGATCGAGCCGGCTCGCCTGGGCGAACCGCACCGCTTCGGAGAGCCCCGCCACCGTACCGGCGATGCAGATCTGGTTCACCATCTTTGCAAGCTGGCCGTAGCCCGGCTTGCCGAGGTGCACGACCCGCCGGGTGTAGGCCTCGAAGATCGGCTCCGCCGCGGCCATCGCCTCCGGCCGACCGCCGCACATCAGGGTCAGCGTCCCGTTTTCCGCCCCGATCTGGCTGCCGGTCATGGGCGCATCGACGCACAGGATTTCCTTGTCCCGCGCCTCGACATAGATCTGCCGCGCGATCCGCGCCGAAGCGGTCGTGTGGTCAATGAACAGTCCGCCGCGCTTGAGCCTGGTGAACACGCCGGCCGGCCCCAGCACTACATCCGAGAGGTCGTCGTCGTTGCCGACGCAGGTCAGCACCACGTCCGCGCCCTCGGCTGCTTCCGCCGGGCTGTTCGCCACGCGAACGGAGAGGCCGGGATTGGCCTCGAGCCAGGCCTCGAGCCGGGCAGGGGAGCGATTGTAGACCGTGAGGGTGTGCCCGGCAGTGGCGAGGTGGCGGGCGATCGGTCCGCCCATCACTCCGAGCCCGAGAAAGCTGACGTTGCGCGGCTGGGTCATAGCCCAAGCTGTTTAGCCGCTGTGGCGGCAAAGGCCAGAGCCCATTCCGGTCCGCTTTCGCGCGAGCGGCTGCCAACCGCCACACTGCCCGCCCGCTCGAGCGGGCGCCAACTATGCCGCGCTGCGATGCGGCGCTATCCAGCGGCAATGACCTCGACCCGATTCGAACGCCTCGCCAAGGTGCTGTTCTGGATTGCCCTCACCGGGGCACTCGTCCTCGCCATAATGCCCTATCCGCCGACGCTGCCGAGCGACCGGCTCGGCGACAAGTTCAACCACATGCTGGCGTTCGGCACGCTGGCAGCGCTCGCGGCGCTCGCCTGGCCGCGAATGGAGCGGCTGCGCGTGGTCGAGCGGTTGTCGTTCCTCGGTGCGCTGGTCGAGGTGATGCAGGCGATGCCGCTCGTCCACCGCGATTGCGACATCCGCGACTGGGTGGCCGACACTGTCGCCATCGTTGTCGTCACCGGGATCGCGGCGCTGCTCTCGCGCCGTGCGGCGCCGCAGCGCGCCTGATAGTCCATTCGACAAGAGCGCCGCTTTCCAGTAGGGCGCGCCCGACATGCATAAGCTCGCACCCCAGGCCGAAGACGCCGCCTCGCTCCTCACGCTCGCCGATGTCCGTGCGGCGGCGGAGCGAATTGCGGGCAAGGTCGTCCACACCCCCACGCTGCACAGCCGCACGCTGTCGCAGATCGCCGGGTGCGACATCTGGATCAAGTTCGAGAATCTGCAGTTCACCGCCGCCTACAAGGAGCGCGGCGCGCTGAACGCGCTGATGCTGCTCACCGACGAGCAGCGCGCCCGCGGCGTGATCGCCGCTTCGGCCGGCAACCATGCGCAGGGCCTGTCCTACCATGGTCGCAGCCTCGGCGTGCCCGTTACCATCGTCATGCCGCGCACCACCCCGATGGTGAAGGTCATGCAGACCGAGCAGGTTGGTGGCACCGTGGTCCTCGAGGGCGAGACCTTCGACGAGGCCTATGCCCACGCCCGCCGGCTCGAACAGGAACTCGGGCTCGCTTTCGTCCACCCGTTCGACGAACCCGCCGTGGCGGCGGGACAGGGGACTGTCGCCCTCGAGATGCTGACCGACGTGCCCGAGATCGACACGCTGGTGATTCCGGTCGGTGGCGGCGGGCTGGCCACCGGCATGGGCACCGCGGCGCGCGGGCTCAACCCCGAGATCCGGCTGGTCGGAGTCGAGGCGGAGTTGTTCCCCTCGATGTTCAACCTGCTGCGCGGCACCCAGTACCCGATCGGCGGCGACACGCTGGCCGAAGGCATCGCGGTCTTCGTGCCGGGGCAGTTCACCAGCAAGGTGCTCGGCTCGCTGCTCGACGACTTTTTGCTGGTCAGCGAATCCGAGATGGAAAGTGCTCTCGCGCTGCTCCTCCAGATCGAGAAGACGGTGGTCGAGGGCGCCGGAGCCGCGGGCCTCGCCGCGGTGCTCGCCAATCGCGCGAAGTTTGCCGGCCGCAAGGTCGGGATCGTGCTGTCGGGTGGTAACATCGATACGCGCTTGCTCGCCAACGTGCTGCTGCGCGACCTTGCCCGCTCGGGCCGGCTCGCCCGGTTGCGCCTCACCTTGCAGGACCGCCCCGGCGCGCTGTTCAAGGTGATGGAAGAGTTCAACGCCCACAACATCAACATCATCGAAATCTGGCACCAGCGCATCTTCACGCACCTGCCAGCCAAGGGTCTGATCACCGACATCGAGTGCGAGGCGCGCGATCGCGAGCAGCTGGAGGCGCTGGTCGCGGGGCTTCGCGCCAAGGGCTACGATGTAAGCCAGGTGGACGTGAACTGAACGGGAGTGGGAGAGCCGATAGGCTCCCATCCGTTCCGGAGCCGAACCGCATCTGGAACAGTCGCTATTTTCGTGGTTAAAGCTCTTTCATCATTCGGACGGTGACGGCATAATCACGCCAACGAAAGCGTGAACGGGTCGCGCGGCAAGGATGGCTGAAGGACTGCAGGCGAAGTGACCGCACCCGTCAGATTTCCCCGGTTCTTTGTCACCAGCCCCTCGGCGTGCCCCTATCTGCCCGGCCGGATGGAACGCAAGGTCTTCACCGAGCTCAAGGGCCCGCACGCCGATGCGCTCAACGATGCGCTCAGCCGCATCGGCTTCCGCCGCAGCCAGACCGTCGCCTACCGGCCCTCGTGCCTCGATTGCTCGGCCTGCCAGTCGGTCCGGGTGATCGCCGCGGAATTTCGTCCGTCGCCCACCCAGCGCCGCAATCTCAAGGCGAATGCCGATCTTGAGGTGAGCGAATGCCGGCCGTGGTCCACCTCCGAGCAGTTCGAGCTGCTCCAGCGCTATCTCGGTGCCCGCCATCCCGGCGGCGGCATGGCGCAGATGGACGAGGTCGACTTTGCCGACATGGTGGAACATACGCCCGTCACGAGCTTTGTCGTGGAATATCGGGAACCGGGTGACGGGATCACGCCGGGCCGCCTGGTCGGTGCCTGCCTGACGGACCGGCAGGGGGATGGCCTGTCGATGGTCTACAGTTTCTTTGACCCGGCTCATGAGGCGCGCGCAGGGCTTGGCAATTTCATCATTCTCGATCACATCCGCCGCGCAGAGCAAGCGGGCCTGCCCTACGTCTACCTCGGCTACTGGGTCGAACAGTCCGAGCGCATGCAGTACAAGATTCGCTATCGGCCGCTCGAACGCCTCGGCCGCGAAGGCTGGGAACGCATCTCCGATGCCGAGCATGACCGTCTCATCGCTGCCATGGCCGGGGCACAGCGCACCCCCGCGCCGGGGGCCGAGCCCGGCACCAAGGACGGCCTTCCTGTCGGCGATGCGGCGCCACGCAGTTCCCGCGCCTTCATCTGATCGACCCGCAACTGCCGTCGCTCGCGGCGCGTTGGCGCTGGCGCTTGCCCTTGCGCTCGTCCCCGGCCTCGCCCGCGCGCAGGCCACCGATCAGGCGCTGAAGGACCTCATCCCCGATTCGGCCGTCGCCAATCCTGAAACCTGGGCCAACGCGCAGCCGCCCGCAGCGGCATCTCCGGGCGCGCCAGCTGCTCCCGCCGCCCCCGACCCGACCGCACCCTTGGCCGATCTGCCGGGCCTCACCGTCCCCTGGCCCGAAACCCTGCCACCCCCGCCAGCGCTGGCTTCGCTCCCGGCCGAGCCCGACGTCGCCGAGACCCTCGCGCAGGAGCGCCGCCAGCCCGGTCCCGAGGGCCAGCGCCAGGGCGAGGCGATCAGCGTCGGCAATCATCTCACGCTGATCTTCCCGCAGACCTTCAAGGCCTTCCCCGAGCAGGGCGTCTTCGTCGACCGGTTCAAGGCGCTCTCGGTGCTCCACAAGTACGATACCGACAAGGACACGATCGCCCAGGTTTCCGCCCGGGCGCGAGCCGACAAGCAGCTGCTCGAGCAGCTCCTGCGGATCTACGGCTACTACGATGCCGTGGTCACGCAGACCGTCGGCAACCCGCGTGTCCCCGGCGCCGGGGCCGGCGAGACCAGCGCCGACGCCGCAGTGCGGTTCTTCGTCGTGCCTGGCGAACGCTATCGCTTCGGCGCGATCGATCT
>Ga0068858_100007145_pt1 | contig 10842 bp, 4 predicted proteins | sample KBSSwiS12_FD_66589 | JGI IMG/M metagenome (GOLD analysis project Ga0068858, IMG submission 66589) | Switchgrass rhizosphere microbial communities from Kellogg Biological Station, Michigan, USA - KBS Switchgrass S1-2 | ecosystem: Host-associated > Plants > Roots > Rhizosphere > Soil ... | reverse complement strand
CACCGACCACGCTGGACGCTGCCTTCATTCGAAAGGACGCCGTCCTGTTTCAGATCCTTGGCCAGAGCAAGCAACCCGGTGACGTCAATGAGCAGCGGATCTTCACAACCATGCGCTCGTTCCGAAACCTCACCGATCCGGCGCGGATCAACGTGACGCCGGACCGCGTCCGGGTGAGCACTGTGAATGCAACCGGCTCCTTCGGTAGTGTGGTCACGGCCCTTGGCGCTCGCTCGGCTGACCTCGAGACGGACGCAATCATGAACAACGTCCGGACCACCGACAGCATCGTAGCGGGCAAGCTGGTCAAGGTTGTAACGCGGCTGCACTAGCGGCGGGGGTCTCGAGCGTGAGGAGCCGTCCAACGGCCATAGACGAAGGCCCCGGCAGCTCTCGCCACCGGGGCCCTATCTTCTAGCGCGAACCCGCGAGTTCGCACTTCTTCTCTTGGCTCCTCAAGCGTAACCCAGTTCCTTACGCAAGCCGCGCTACTTCATCAGCGTCACTCTCAACCTGGCCGTGTTCGCCCCCGACTGCATGAGAACGAAGTAAGAGCCGGACGCCGCCGACTCTCCGGCCGCGGTCCGTCCGTTCCAGGTCGTGACGTACCTGCCCGCCGCTTGCTCTCCGTCTATCAGCGTCGTGACGAGCCGTCCCGAGGTGTCGAACACGCGGATCGAGACTCGCGATGCGACCGGAATCTGGTACTCGATCGACGTCTGCGGGTTGAACGGGTTGGGCCGGTTCGAAAGAGCGAATGCCGTGGGCAGCGGCGTCCCGGCCAGCACCTCGCCGGCCTTGCTCGGCGACGCATGGATGACGATGCTCCCGCCTCCCAACGCGGTCGTCGGCGCGTCCGAATCGGAGGCGCCTGCTTGGTTGTCGTACACCACGACATTCGTCCCATCGTTCCAGATCTTCATCCGCACCTTGTCCACCCCGCCCCCACCTGAAACCTGGCCGTCGGTCGCCGTGAGGATGAAGTCGTAAACGTCGGTGGATCCGGCGATCGTGCCGGACCCCTTGTACTGCGCTCGCGCACCGGAGATGACGAGCCACTGGAAGGCGGTGCTGTGGAAGTCAAGGGAGGCAGCGCTGAACTGAAACTCCGTCTCCCCGGTCGGCACGGTCGCTCCCTTATTGTACTTCGACACGAAGCCGAAATTGGCCCGACCGATGAGCGTGGGGGCGGCCGGGTACGCGCCCGCGGGCGAAGTGATCCAGCCCCCACCGGTGACGAATCCCGCGCTCGGGTCGTAGATCACGACCATCGCGTCGAATTCTCCAACCGTGTTGGCAGTTCCTGAAGCACCGGAATTGTCCGTGACCGTGAGTGAGAGCCTGTATACCCCGGCGGCCGTGAACGTGTAGCTCGCAGTAACACTTCCCGTAGTCTCGTTCACCGTACCGGGAACGCTGATCGCGTCCAGGTGCCACACGGCCGTGTGCGTGTCTCCCGCGTCATCCGTGAACGAGCCCGCAAGAGCGACGGGCGTTCCGACTGCGAAGATGGCGCCGCTCGCCGGGGAGGTGATCGTGACAACCGGCGGCTGATTCACTGAGCCAGTGACGGTGAGCACGGTCGCCGTCGAGGCGCTGGCCGTCGGGGATGCGTTGTCCGTGGCGGTCCAGGTGATGGTGTACGTGCCCGGGCCGCTGGGCGTGCCCACGCGGGACGCCGTCACCACCGGCAGCGCCGCAACGACGCCGCCATGAGAAAGCAGCCAAGGCGCTGGCGGTGTAACGGTCGAGGAGATCGTCACCGTCTGGAGTCCGTCCGGATCGGACGCACTCGCCATGATCTGGACCGGCGAGCCGGCCGTCGCGCTCGCGGTGGCCGGGGCGGTGATCGCGGGTGGATGGTTCACTGCCAGCGCCGGGCCCAGGTTCAGCATGACTCCCACGGTGTTGAGTGAAATTGCGGGGACTACGGGGGTTACCAAGTTGGCGAGCACGAGATCCGGGCGCCCATCGCCGTCCATGTCGCCGATCACAACCGCGCGGGGATCGATGGCCTCGTAGGCCGTCTTCGGCCCGAATCCCCCTCCAGGGAGCCCGAGCAGCACCGTGACGCTGCCCGGTGTCGTGGACGATCCAAAATTTCCGACAGCCAGATCGATCAGGCCGTCGCCGTCCACGTCGCCGGCCGCGACGGAGAGGGGCCCGATTCCGACCGAGTAGCCCGTCCCGGGGGCCAGTCCACCACCAGCGAGACCCAGGTAGACCGTGACGGTGCCCGGTGTCGTCGTGCCTCCGATCAGCACCAGGACATCCATGCGGCCGTCCGAATTCACGTCGGCCATCGCGACGTTGCGCCTGAGGCCACTCGGCGTTACGTAGGAGGTTGCCGGTCCGAATCCCCCATTTCCGTCGCCCTTGAGGATGAGGAGCCCAGAGCTGCTGTTCAGAGCGGCCAGGTCGGGGATCCCGTCCCCGTCGAGGTCGCCCACGGCGATGTCGTTGACGGTTCCCGAGCCAACCGGGACATCCACCTTCGGGCCCAGGAGTCCTCCCGGCAGGCCCATCAGCACGGAGAGGTTGGTACTGTTTCTGCAGGAAACGATCACGTCGAGGAAGCCGTCGCCATTCAGGTCGGGCAGCACGAGATCGCGTGGATTGCCCGCCACGGCGTAATCCGTATTCGGCCCATAGCCTCCTCCCGCGAGGCCCAACTGCACCGCGACTACGCCAGGGTCGGAGGCCACGACCAAGTCCTTCAACCCGTCGCCATTCATGTCCGCCACAGCGATCGCGCGGCCGGCTCGGACGGGTCCGTAGCTGGTTCCCGCGTCCAAAGTCCCTCCCGGCTGACCCGCGAGCACAGAGGCGGAGGGGAACGTCGAGGCGTTTGGAACCGCCACATCCGGCCGGCCGTCGCCGGTGAGATCCGAGACGGCGAGCCCAGGGTGGAAGGAGCCCGTCGCGTAATAGCCGGTAGCAAGGAAGCCCCCGCTCGCCTTGCTCGGGACGATGGTGATGGAGGAAGTCTGATTGGAGGCAGCGATATCAGGTTTCCCGTCCCCGTCGAGATCCCCGACCGCGACCGCCTGGACCGCACTACCCGTTTTGTAGTCCGTCCTCATGCCGAAGACTCCGCCCGGGAGGCCGAGGAGCGTGGTCACAGAGCCGTCCTCGATCGTGAAAGAGACGTTCCCGGTCACGATGTCGAGTCGCCCGTCGCCGTTGAGATCAGCGATCGCAAGCCCGCCCAGGGGCCCGCCCATCCCCGTCGCGTAGTCCGCCCTCGTGCCGAGCGTTCCGCCTGGAAGGCCGCGGAAGACGCCGACGCCGATGTATTCGCTCCCGACCACGAGGTCCTGACGCCCGTCACCGTCCATGTCCCGGATCGAGACCCCGAAGGACTCGCCGAGAGTGTCGTACTCGACGTAGGGCGCGAATCCGCCACCCGCCAAACCGGTGAGGACCGTGACGTTGCTAACACAATTCCCAACGGCCAGATCCTGCACCCCGTCTCCGTTGAGATCACCGATGGCGATCGAGTTCAAACACCACTGAGGACTTATCAGTGCGCCCGTAGCAACGTAGCTGGCGGCGGATCCAAACCCGCCTCCCGCCAGCCCCAAGAGGACGGACACGAGGTTCGATCCCGCATTGCTGATGGCAAGATCGGGCCGCCCATCGCCGTTCAGGTCTCCAACAGCGATCGCGGTGGGGTTGATTCCGGTGCCGTAGTCCGATCTCGCGCCGAAGCCTCCCCCGACAAGTCCCGGGAACACGGAAACCGACCCCGTGAGGCTCGGGGGAGAGCCGCTGTTGTCCCCGACATTCGCTACCAACATGTCCAATCTGCCGTCGCCGGTCACGTCCGCGAAGGTAACGAAGTCCGGTTCCATGCCGGTCGCGTAGTCCACCTCGGGTCCGAAGCCTCCACCTGCCAATCCCGGCATCACGGAGACGACGTTGGAGAAGAACTTTGTGACCGCAAGGTCGCCGATTCCGTCTCCGGTCACCTCGGCAATGGCAACGGAGTAGCCGTAGTCACTCAGAGGGTAGGAAAGGACTGCGGGGAAGAGGCTCGTTGCGCCCCGCGCCGTCGAGACGGAGCCACTTGCGAGGATGATCGAAGCAAGAAGCGCGAACAACGATGCGGTTTGGCAGAGACGCACAATACCCCCCAGATTGAGTGTACTCGTCAGGCAAAGCCGGGCTCAGACCGGCGAAAGGCCGGCAGTACTGCTTTGTCTGTGGACTGAATGGTCTGGAAGGAAAGATGGCTCTGGGGAGGGTGGTCGGTCACTCCTGCCGCCCAGACAAAGGTAAGAACGCGGTAGGCATTGCCTTCTGCACAGGGAAAATGCGACCTGTTCGACTTCGAGTTGGCGAAGTGGTTCGAGTCCTCTCGTCGGCGCGTGCACCCCAACTCCACACGTGTAAGCGACAAGCAGGGGCCTCGGCGAGCGCTTCCGCCGAGGCCCCCTGAGTGATGGAACAACTATTTGTCAGTTTGCCGCGGCAAGCTCCAGGACCTTGATCGTCGGCGATTCCCTCGGTGTCTGAAGTCGCGCGAAGTAGACCCCCCTCGCGATCACCGCCCCCGATGAACTCCGGCCGTTCCAGCTCACCGAATGTGGCCCTGCCTCCATGTCTCCGCGGTACAGCTCCGAAACGAGCCGGCCCGACACGTCGTAGATCCGAAGGCTCACTGGACCACGCGCCCCCGTCATGAAGTGAAAGTCACGCGCGGCGCCCCCACCGCCCGGCATCGCTCGGAACGACGTCCCCTCCATCCCCCGCCGATACGCGATCTGAGCCGTGCTGAGCGGGATCATCCCTGCAGGAACCATCATCCCGTTGTTGATCGTGTCCGCGATGGTCTTCGCCTTCTCATAGTTCCCCGTCGGGCTGTCGATCACGTTGTCGCAGTACGTGATCGCCTGCGACACCGTCGCCCCGTCCGCACTGATCACCTTCGTCTGGCTGATATCGCCCGCCGCGACATTGAGAAGCAGCGACATCAGCTGCTGCCTCGCCCGGGCGAGCATCCCCGCGTTTCCTTGCAGATCCAGCAGCACACGGGCCACCTGAAGCTTGTCCGCACACACCCCCGACGCCGGCGGCTGATAGACGATGACCTGATTGATCACGTTGCTGTTGAAGTGCGCCGCGATCAGGTCCAGATAGGAGCACAGGGTCGCGGGGCTGATCTGGGCGTGCCCGTTGCCTCCCGTCGCCACCCCCACCTCGTGCTTCCAGAAACCCATCGATTGAACCGTCCCCGTCGCGGGACGGCACTGCAGCGCGAAGTCCACCGGCGCCGAACAACCATTCGCGGGCAGATCGTTCGCGACGCTTGCGTAGTCGAGTGGGGCCACGTCCGTGAGCGTGTAGCTACTCCCCCAGTTCAGGTTCGGGATCGTGTAGGCGCCGGTGGCATCGGTGACCGATGAGCCGACCAGATCGCCGCTTCCCACCTGATACGCGTCCACCGTCACCCCGAGAAGTCCTGTGTTGGGCGACGGACAGCTGGCCAGCACATGACCCGTTGCGCTGAACACCGGCAGGATCCCGGACGCGAGGACACGCTGTGCGTAGATATCGCTGTTGGTGGTTGTGTAATCGGTATCGGAGGAGTTGGATCCACGGTAGTCGGTCCAGTAGGCGATGACTCCGCCCGAGCCATCCGACACGGCGCCCCCATTAGGATTCAACGTAACGATATCCTGCCCGCCGGGGGCGGTGGATACCGCGAGCCCGTCGGCCGGCCAGGTAGGATCGATGCTGAACGTCCGCGCGATTCGAACGTGCTGGGAATACATATGCCCGATTGGGGTGGTCCCACTTCCGAACTCATCAGAGAACGGGTAGATGTACGTGACTCGAAAGTCACCCCACGTGAAGATCGCCCCTCCCGAGCCGTCGGATACGCCACTCGGGACGGAGCCCGCTGCCGCCGTGCTCAACGCGAGGCCGCCGACCGGCCCGTCGACAATCCCGGATGCCATGACGTGCTGGGCAAAGACGGAGGGCCTCGACAGGTCGATCCATGATGCGATCGCACCGCCCGTCCCATCCGACAGAATGGATGGGGCGGCCTGATCTCCCGGGACGGTGCACAGCGCAACGCCGTTCGGATCCCATCCCGCGGCGACGCTGCCGGATGCCGTCAGGTGCTGCGCGTAGATATCACTGCCGGTGCTTCCCAACGTGCGACCATCGCACCAGGTCACGAAGCACCCGCTGGCGCCGTCAGGCACCATGGCGCAGCTCTGGATGTCAGTCCACGTATTGCCCGTGACCCCAAGTCCTGAGGTGGAGACGAAGCCATTCATGAGCTGCTGACCGACGGCCGTAACCACGGGCATCCCGCTGTTGGTCCAAAGGAGAGCCCCGGAAACGGAAATGCGCTGCGCGTAGATATCTCGGTTGGTCTGGGCCGCGGTCCGGCGATCGCCCCAGGAAACGATGGCTCCACCGACCCCATCGCGGCAAATGAGCGGGAGGGACTGATCGGCCTCGAGCGCGGGACAAGCCCGGGTCCCGGACGTTGGCCACACCGGATCCAGACCACTGCTCAGCAAATGCTGCACGAAGACCCGCCGGTTGGCAGGTCCGAGGCTTGCGTCGTTCCAAGCAATGAACGCGCCGTGATTCTCGTCCGACGTTGCGGCGACGGTGCCACCCGGACTGACGATCAGGCCGGCCGCCGGCCAGGTGGGGTCGATGACTCCGGTGCTCAATAGATGCTGTGCAAAACCGCCTGGCGTTCCTCCCCAGAAGATGAACGCTCCTCCGGATCCGTCGGTAACCACGCCTGGAAAAACGCCCCCAAAGAGGAAGGTCGATCCCGTGGCCGCGACGTGGAGGCCGGTGGCCGGCCATGCGGGGTCCGGCGTCCCGCACGCGAGGATATGTTGCGCGTAGACGTCCCAATTCGAACCGTTCCGGAAATCCTCCCAGACGATGATCGCCCCACCCATGCCGTCCGGAACTGCCGCGGGCGTGTCTTGAGCGTTCGGCGCTGCGTCTACCTGTAAGTTGATGTTCGGGTCGCCTGATGAGGATGCGGCGGCACGGCAGGTGAAGATTGGCTGGAGAAAGAGAAGCACTGGCAGTGACACCATCGCCGCCATGCGACCGAACCGCGGAAGACGATGGTGCCGACGCGGGTCGGTTGGGAATCCCTCGGATAGCATCGTGCTCGCATTCACTGGCTCTTCCTCCATGGACATGGTGGTCTTGGGGCGGCCGGCCGGCGCTCCCAGGCGGGCAGTCGTCTGCCGCCATGTGTAGAGCGAGGCGCATGGCGCGAAACGCTGGACCCCAAGTTCCAGTAGCGCTGGATGTCGTCGGCAACACCGGGTAAACGCAGGGCAGGCTCTGATGTGCACTGACAAATTGGATATGGGGGAGAATCTGGCGAGAAAGAGAGTGGCTCCAGGCATGCCGTTACGGGGGAGGTGCTGACCCAAACACCGCATACCAGCGCCCCAAACGAAAGTCCCCGGCAGCACTCGCCCCCGGGGCTCCCGTCTCCTCTTCCCCATCGACCTCTGTTCGCTTCGTCCATGTCGAACGTACTGACAGTGGATCCCCGCCTTCTGCGGGTGACATGGCGTCAGCCAAACAGGAGGACCTTGAAATGAGGCCGCGCGTTCGCATTCCACGTCGGGGTTACGAGGCGACCCTGGCCGCCCCGCTGCTTTTGGTGCTCCTGGTCGCGGGCTCGCCAACGCCGGTCCCGGCACAACTTCCCCGCACGCACTTCTGGGTTCCCAATGGAACCGTCGAGGATCTCGCGATCGCGAACGGCAAAGTCTACCTCGCGGGATCGTTCACGCAGGTGGGTCCTGCGACCGGAGCGTTCGTGGGGTTCGACGCGACGACAGGCCTCGCGTTGCAGCCCATCCCGGAGGTCTCGGGCTTCGTTCACGCGGTGGTCAGCGATGGCGCGGACGGTTGGTATATCGGTGGGACCTTCACCTCGGTTCGGGGTCTGTCCCGGAGCAACCTCGCTCACATCGACGCTGCCGGCAACCTGACCGGATGGAATCCTGGCACGAATTACAACGTGTCCTGCCTGGCGCGCGATCCGTCCACCGGGATTGTTTACGTGGGTGGCGACTTCACAACCGTCGGAGGGCAAAGTCGGTCGGGGCTCGCCGCGGTCGACGGGAATGGGGTCGTCACACCATGGAATGTCGGTGCGATGGGGGGCGTGAACACGGTTGTCCTCTACGAAGGGACGCTTTACGTCGGAGGGACCTTTGTCATCGCCGCAGGGCAGACTCGGAATCGCGCTGCCGCGTTCGACGCGGCGACGGCGGCACTCCTCCCTTGGAACCCGGACGTGAACGGCAGTGTGATCGCCCTCGCTCCGGTACTCACGATCGGGTTTCCGTCCACACTCGCGATCTATGTCGGCGGAGGATTCACGACCGTGGGGGGCATCGCGCGCTCGAATCTCGCGTCGGTGGACGGTACCACCGGCGCGTTGAAGACGTGGAACCCGGGCGCGAACGGTGCGGTGGGTGCCATCGCCATCACAGGCATTCCCAATTCCGTGACGAATCCGCTTCGAATTCACGTGGGTGGCAACTTCCAGGTGGCAGGCGGTGCGTCCCGTAGTGGGATCGCCCAGCTCACCGAGTCCGGAGTCGCGACGGCCTGGAATCCAGGAGCCGGCGGTATTGTGTACGCGCTTCGGGCCTCAGGCTCTCGCCTCTATGTCGGCGGTACCTTCTCCAGCATTGGAGCACAGCCGTTCCGCAACCTTGCCGCCGTCGATCTTGCCACGGGAAGCGCAATGAGCTGGGAGCCTCTCGCGGGCGGTACCGTCAGGGCATTCGGAGTCAGCTCGAGTGCCATCTTTGCCGGTGGAGATTTCTGGACCGTGGGAGGCGTGCGGCGCAACAGACTCGCGGCGATCGATCTGGGTACCGGCCAGCCTACCGGTTGGAATCCCGATGCCGACGCCCCGGCTTTTACTCTGGTCGCGGGTAACGAGGTGGTGTACGCGGGCGGTGATTTCACCACCGTCGGGGGTCTGGCGAGGTCCTACGTGGCCGCTCTCGATCCGGTGACCGGCGTGCCCACCGCATGGGACCCACGCGCAAACGGCAGGGTCCAGGATCTCGCGATCGGATCGGGGGTTGTCTACGTTGCCGGATCGTACACCGTGATCGCGACCCTCAACCGCAATGGCCTCGCCGCGATCGATGCCGTGACCGGACTCGCAACCAATTGGGATCCGGCACCGAGCGCCAACGTCACGGGAAGTGGCATGGTCACGGCGATCTGTCCGAGGGGAGCAAAGCTGTACGTCGGGGGAGATTTCACGAGCATCGGCGGGCAAGCGCGAAGTCACCTTGCCGCCCTGGACACCAACGTTGGCTCCGCGACGAGCTGGAATCCAAGCGTTGGGCCACACCCGGAGCTCGGTTTCGTCGACATCGAGGAAATCGCGTTGAGTGGGCCGAATGTGTTCGTCGGAGGAATCTTCGGTCAAGTCGGCTCGCGGTATCGTTCTGGCCTTGCCGTGGTGGACTCAGTGACAGGGTTGGCCAACTCCTGGGATCTCTACATGAACGACTACGGGACGGCCGAGGCATTCGTGGTGGATGGCCAAGCCATCTACGTGGGCGGGCTCTTCTCGAACATTGGGTTGGAGCTCCGGAATGGGATCGCCGTGCTGGACGCCACAACAGGTCTGATCCTCCCCTGGAATCCACGGCTCCTGGCCAGTGTGAATGCGATGCAGGTTCACCAGGGAGCGGTCTACGCGGTCGGATCCTTCGCGGGCTCCCACCGGACCTTCGCCGTGTTCTCGAATACCGTAACAGGAGTCCCGGTCTCCACGGCCTCGCCGCCCCCAGCCTCGGTGCACGCCGCGCCCAACCCGTTCCGCGCGGATGTGGGATTTCGGTTCGCGCTGCCGCGCAGGGGCGTGTTCGATATCGCCGTCTACGACGTGAACGGCCGACTCATTCGACGACTCGCGAGCGGGCCACGTGAGGCTGGGGAGCACCGGCTGAGCTGGGACGGCAAGGACGAGGCGGGTCGGAGCGTAGCCTCGGGTGTTTACCTAGCTCAGGCCGAGGCGGAGGGGCTCCGCCTGACCGCAAAGGTGTTGAAGATGGAATAGACACATGTGCGAACGAGGCGCCCTACCGGAGAACGACCAACCGACCGGCGCGAACGTGTCCACCCATTTCGAGCCGGTAGAAATAGACCCCGTTCCCCCATCGATCGGTGGAGAACTGCGCGCTGTAGCGCCCGCGATCCAAGACCCGATCATACAGCGTAGCCACTTCGCGTCCCGACACGTCGAAGACGCGCAGCGTTACGTGTCCGCGCGCCGGAATCGCAAACGCCATGCGCCGCGGTCCTGAGCCCGGGTTGGGCGTCGTGGGCCCAAGGGCGAACTCGATCGGTGTGCTTGCGTCCGCGACCGCGGTCGCCAGCGAGGCGATGACCGAGAGGATGTTCCCGTTCGCGTCGTAGGTGTAGTGAAACGAGCCTCCGTTCGCGTATAAGACGTCGGTCACCCGGCCGATCGCGTCGTGTTGATAGTTCTCGACGGCCGTCGGTCCCTGAAGCGCCAGCAAAACCGCCAACGCCGCGCCCCGAAGCACTGTCTTCGTCATGGCAGCTCCACGATGACTGGTCAACCTGTGGGCCCCGGGTTCTTCCAGCTCCACGGCCACGGCGGAACGATCTCCACTGCCGCGCCCGGCGAACCGGGTGGTCCGGGATTCCTCCAACTCCACGGCCACGGCGGAACGATCTCCACCGCCGCGCCCGGCGAACCGTTCGGCCCGGGATTCCTCCAACTCCACGGCCACGGCGGAACGATCTCCACCGCCGCGCCCGGCGAACCGTTCG
>Ga0068858_100007139_pt1 | contig 10850 bp, 4 predicted proteins | sample KBSSwiS12_FD_66589 | JGI IMG/M metagenome (GOLD analysis project Ga0068858, IMG submission 66589) | Switchgrass rhizosphere microbial communities from Kellogg Biological Station, Michigan, USA - KBS Switchgrass S1-2 | ecosystem: Host-associated > Plants > Roots > Rhizosphere > Soil ... | reverse complement strand
ACGGTCGACTCGGTGCAGGAGTTTCGTATTGAACGGCGGCCTTCAAAGCGGAGGATAGCCGTGCCAGTGGCGGAAATATCAGCATCACGACAAAGTCGGGCACCAACGAACTGCATGGATCACTCTTCGACTACTACCAGGCCCAGCAATTGAACGCGAATTCATGGCTTAATAACAAATTGGGAAGGCCGAAATCGGTTTTCCACCGCAATGACTTCGGCGCCAACGTGGGAGGGCCCGTCCTGATCCCGAAGGTGTACGATGGCCGCAATAAAACGTTCTTCTTCTTCTCCTATGAAGGATACCGTTTCCCGCAGACCTCGGGCCCGAGCCAGCAAACCATTCCTCTTCCGGAGATGATCAATGGCGATTTTACGAATTGGAAGGCGGCCAATGGATCTCTGATACCGATCTACGATCCTGCGACGACGCGCTCCGATGGCAAAGGAGGCTTTGTTCGCGATGTCTTCGCCGGCAACATCATTCCCGCAAGCCAGTTGAGTCCTCTTTCCAAGAAGATCGCCGCATACTATCCCGCACCCAATGCTCCGGGACTGATCCGCAACTATAACTCTACCGGGACCGAGCCTCGGAAGCGCATCGAGAATGCCTATGTGTATAAGGCCGATCAAAATTTTGGAGTGAAGAACCGGCTGTCGTTCACCTATACCCGCAACGGCGAATACTGGAATAATTCGTATGACTCGAATCCCGCGGATCCGAATAACTGGAACACCCTGCCTTACCCGTTGTCCGGGCGGCAGTATTATAACGGTGACCAATACTATGGGAATGTCTTCCGCCTCAATGACACGCATTTGATCACCCCCCGCATTGTGAATACGCTCACTGTGGGTGCGCACCGGCTCACCCATCCGGAACACGACATTACGGTTCAGCCGTTCGGACAAAACTGGGGCGATAAGTTAGGCGGCGCTGTCAAGAACAATCCCGGTTACAATACCGGCTTTCCTTCGGTAACTTTCGCCAACGATAACTTTTATAGCTGGGACAGTTCCAAGCTATGGGACGAGTATCACACCGTTTACGGGTTGGATGAAAGCGTTTCGTGGATCAAGAATAACCACAGCTTCAAGTTCGGCTACAGCTATCAGATGTTGATGCTGAACACCAATAACCGCAACACCGCGGCCGGCAGTTTTACCTTCGATCGGAGGAGCACCGCGGTGCCGGGCGATAATAGCGGCAATTCGGGAAATTCTTTTGCCAGCTTCATGTTGGGGCAGGTCTACAGCGGCGGTTTCACCATCCCCAACACGGAAATGCTGCGGATTCCCTATCATGCGTTTTTCGCCCAGGACGATTGGAAGATCACGCCGCGGCTGACCATGAATATCGGCTTGCGCTATGAGATCGATATGGGCACTTATGAGAAGCACGACCGGTTGTCCCAATTCGATCCCAAGCTGCCGAATCCGGCGGCCAATGGCTACCCGGGCGCGCTGCGCTTCCTGGGGACGGGACCGGGGCGCGAGGGAAATCGTAATCTCTTCGACAATGCCGGCGGGTGGGGTCCGCGGCTCGGCTTGGCCTATCAGATCACTTCCAAGCTGGTGGTGCGAGCCGGAGCGGGAATTTTCTATGGAACCAACAAGGCTCCCGGTTTGAACGGCGCCAATAACGGCTTCACCAATTCTCCCAGCTGGAGCTCGGCCGACAACGGCGTCACTTCAGCATTCCGCTGGGACAACGGATTTCCCGCCTGGCAGGCTCCTCCATTTATCGATCCAGGCTTCGGCGCGGGATTTAGCGTGCCTTGGTGGGGCGCGGCGGAAACAGGCAAGCTGCCCAGCACTTCCAGCTGGAATTTTGCCGTGTCGCACGTCTTGCCGAAGAATTTTGTGTTCGACGCCACCTACACCGGCAGCAAAGGCACTCACCTCGCGTCCGATCGGGTGAATATCATGCAAATCGATCCGAAGTACGCCTATCTTGGAACGCTGCTGAATAAGCCCATCGACGATCCGGCCGTGGTTGCCCTGGGCTTTACACCGCCTTTTCCCAACTTCAAGCAACTGATGGGCGGCAACGCAACGCTCGGCCAGGCGCTTCGTCCATTTCCCCAATACACGGGCGTATCGACGGGTGGAATGATGAACCACAGCGGCAACTCCACCTATAATGCACTGATCCTCAAGACCACCAAGCGCTTTTCCGGCGGCCTGAGTTTGCTCGCCAGTTATACGTGGTCGAAACTGTTGACTGATGCCGATTCCGCCGAACCGTGGATTGCCGGCGTCGTCGGCGCAGGTAACGGGGCCGGGTCAGCCCAGAATCAGTTCAACCGGCGGAATGAGAAATCGTATGGCGTGCTCGACCTGCCGCAAATGTTCAAGCTGACCGGCAGCTACGATCTTCCGTTCGGTCAAGGCAAACGGATGTTTACCAATGGTGTGGCGAGCCGCGTTTTGGGCGGCTGGAACGTGAGCTCTTTCATGTTCTACCAGAGCGGTTATCCCATGGGCATAACGGATGGCGCCTTCCAGAATAACTTGAAGGCGGGCACTCCTCGTCCCAATGTCCTAACGAACGATTGGCGCGCGCCGACCGCCGGCGAGAGCTTCGATCCCAGTGTGGACAACTTCTATAACATCCAGGCCTTCCAGCGCCGCACCAATCCCGTCGTAGACCCCTTCGGCAATGCGCCGCGTTTTGACGGACTCACCCGGTCTTTCCGAACCTTCAGAACCAACCTTGCCGTTGCCAAGAGCATACAAATTCGGGAAAAGATACACGGGGACTTCCGGCTGGATGTCTTCGACCTGTTCAATCAGAAGACGTGGGCCAATCCGGCTTCGTCGGATTTGTCCAACAGTCAGTTCGGTGTGATTACCAACGCGAATGGCAACCGGAATATGCAACTGGGTCTCAAGTTAGTTTTTTGAGACGCGGCTAAGGTATTCTTTCGCGCGAGCGAAGTCCGGTTGAAGAATCAGGGCTTGACGGTAGGCGGCCGCTGCTCCTTGGCGGTCGCCCTTCGCTTCGAGTGAAACACCCAGGTTCAGCCACGTAAGCGACTCATCGGGGTTGAGCCGCACCGCTTCTGATAGGACGTCCAGTGCATCCTGGAAACGCTGCTGGGACGCGTAGAGTACTGCCAGGCTGTTCAGTATAGAAGTGTCCTGCGGCATCCGTTTGGTCGCGGGCTGAAGCAGGCGAATTGCTCCTTCCGCGTCGCCTTGGGCCAGCAGCAAACCCGACAGGGCAGTGTACGGGCGAGGATCGTCCGCCGCGTGCGCGATGGCCTGCTTGTACGCAGTAATAGCCCCGGTATCGTTTCCGGATTTCCGATAGGCCTCGCCCAATGCGAAATACGGTTCCCCTTGCGCCGGCCTGGTGACTCTGATGGCTTGCTCAATGGCGCCGGCATTTCCCTCGGCCATCGCCAGATACAACACGCTGTCTTTCGCGTCACGGGGATACAAAAGCTGGACCGAACCTGACAACCGGTCGTGGCGTTCTTGCACCGGCGCCAACAAATCGCCCTGCAAAGGGACGCGGCGGATGAAATGGTCGGTCATGATCACGTGAACGGCATCCTCGGTTCGCCGTTTCTGCATGTGGCAGCCGGTGCAATTCTGCATGGATGCTTCATGCTGCGTCTTATGGCAACTCCGGCATACTGCCGTATAGTTCGTCTCAGTTCCATGAGGGTCGTGGCAGGTGGTGCACTTCAGCTTGCCGGCGCTCTCCACAAAACACTTCGACTTCATCAATCCATAGGCGGAGTTATTCACCGTGATACGCTCGTCCGAAGGTTTGGTGAAAGCGAAATAAATCTGGAAGTCACCGAGAGGTTCCCCGGGACGGTAGGAGAAGGGATCGCGCCCGAAGCGGCGGATCGCATCTGGCATGCTCCGGCCGGCCGACTCCAAATGGCATTGCAGGCAGATCTCCATCTGGCGATCGGGGGTGAGTTTTCGCGGGTCGACCATGCGGCCATTCCGCTTCACATGGGACTCCCCGGGCCCGTGGCAGCGCTGGCAATCGATCCCAATGGCCACCCCCCCGTTTGTCTCTGAGGGATAGGCGTTGTGACAGAACAGGCAGGAATCCGATACTTCTCGCCGGAAGTCGGAATGATCCGGACGATCATACCCCGGGCTCATGCTCCAGTAACCGCCCTTTTCGGCATACCAGCTCACGGGAAGCTCAATCAACTTACCGCGGGGGTCGCGGTGAACAAAGGTCTGCGAGTGGTTCCCAGAGCCGATGACATAGTCGATCCGCTTCTCGACGACATTCGTCGAACCCATTTCGACTCGCCGTAAATAGGTCTGTCCTGCTCGCTGGACTACCGAGTAGAAGCGCTTCGAAGCCGGGTGAAAATACTCCGCCAGCGTAGGTGGCGACCCGGCTTTAGCAAAGGAGCGGCCCATCCCCGTCTTCCGGTACGACTCGAAAATTCGCGAGTGACAAGGTTGGCAGGCAACCGGGTCCACATAGCCGGATTCAGCTGCATACGCACTTATGCCGCAAATCAGCAACAGCCGGAGCATATCAGCGGCTGTTTCCTCTCTTCATTGCCAGTGCCATATCGAGATTTTTCCGGGCCTCGGCATGGTTTGGCTTGAGTAGCAGAACTTGACGGAACTCGGCGATGGCGCCATCCAACCGGCCCGCGTCGCCCAGAATCTGTCCCAGGCCCAGGTGCGCTTCGATCATACCCGGCTTGATCTGTAGCGTGCGCTGATATTCCTTGATGGCGGCATCGCCCGAACCGGTCTCCTGAAGCAGACGCGCAAAATTGTACGATGCCTCCGCGTTGTGAGAGTCCAGGGTCACCGCCCGGCGGGCATGCTCCAGCGCCTGTGGTAATTGCCCCTGCGCCGCCAGCACACGCGCCAGATTGTTGTGCGCTTCCGCAAACGCAGGATCTCCTCGCAGCGCGGCTTCCAGTTGATCGCGCGCCTCGACGAACCGGCCTTGACTGGCGTAGAGATTTGCCAGGTTGCTACACGCAGCCGGGTAGACCGGACGTAACTTGATCGCGTCCTGATAGTGTTGTATGGCCTCGGCCTGAGCCCCAGTTCTGGCCAGAAGATTAGCGAGGGCGAAATGCGCCTCCGGAAAACGGGCCGCGAGCTGGATCGTCTTTTCGTATTCCGAGCGTGCCTCTTGAATATTGCCGGTGGCTTCGAGCGCTTGTCCCAGGTTGTATCGAAGCTTGCCAAGTGATGGGTCCTTCAATGCCGCCGCCCTGAACGCATTGAGTGCTTCCTGCGTGGCTCCGGCTGCCATATAGCCTTCTCCCAATGTGGCCATCGCTTTCGCCGGCATGCCGGTCTTGGAAACACGCTCAAGCAACGAAATGCCGCCGGCTCGGTCTGCCCCGTGATTGATTGAGGCGACGCCCAGATACAGGTCACGATCATTGCCGGCCAAGTCCTTGGGATAGTAGAGCTCCAGTGCGCCCCGGTAGGTGAGGTGCCGTTCGGCGAGAGGCTGATTCACATCATGGACCACAGGCTTCCGTGAAATCAGGTGATCGCTCATGATGACATGCACCGCGTCTTCAGTACGTCGGCGTGGCATATGGCACGCAACACAGTTGGCCTGGGCGGCATTGGCATGGACCGCACCAGCTAATGAAGCATGGCAGGCCAAACAACTGGAACGATAATGCGCCACCGCCGCTTCACCGCGCGTCGCATGATGAGGGTCATGGCAACTCGTGCAGGAGAGCCGTCCCTCGCTCTTGCGGAAGCACATCGACTGGCGCAACCGGTAGGCTTGATTGACAATCTCGAACTTGTCTTCACGACCGGCCGCGGCGGGTTGGTCGAAATACACCATGTACGCTCCGAGCCTTTCGCCCGGTCGAAATGAGTACGGCTCGCGATCGAAGCGGCGGACCATTCCCGGCAATTCCGCGCTGGTAGTCTCCAGGTGACACTGCATACAAACCTCCATTTGCCCTTCGGGAGCTAAGCGTGCCGGGTTGGCGATAGACGACTGAATTTCCTGTTTTGAAGACTTGGCCCTCGAGGCGAGTTCTACGTGTCTCGAACCCGGCCCGTGGCACCGTTGACAATCGATCCCTTCCGCAAGGCCTCCGTCCAATGCGGGATAGCCGTTGTGACAAAACAGGCAACTCTCATCCGCGAGCCGTGTGAAGTCCGGAGGAGTCGGGTTATCGTAGCCCGGGCTCATGCCCCAACGGCCTTCCTGCGTGTACCACGTGACTGGCAATTCGGTCAGTTCACCACTCTCGGAGCGGTGCAGGAAACTCCGTGCGTGAGAACCGGAACCGATCGCGTACGTCGCTTCCTGCTCGAACGAATTCGACTCCACGCCGTTTGAATTCACTTCATACCGGCGTTGGAAAACGCGCCCGCCGCGACGTGACACCTGGTAGTGCCGACCGGATGCCGCATGTACGAAATGGTTGTTGTGCTCGTAGTCTTCGATCTGCGAAGCATTCTGCGCAAGCGTGAAAGAGCGGGCCATCGCGACGTGTTGGTAGGTCTCGTGAATGCCCGCGTGACACTTCCGGCACTCCTTGCTGTCGATAAAGGAGAGGGCTTGGGATGGAACGGCAGCAGGTTGCCTATGGCTGGCCGTCCATGCGAACACGACTGTCCCCACCGCCGCCGCGGCCAGCAATGTATTCCGTAGTCCGGCGTTCACATCCAGGTGCTCCCACCGCGAATCGGAATCACCGTGTCAGGCCTTGCCTCACGCCAAGACCACTTATAGGGGCACGTTCACGTGCGATCCTTATTAGCGACATCTTCCCCAACCGCCTTCCATAAAGATAGACTAATCGAATTTGCTGGCGATCGGGAGTCGGCGGGTGGTTGCAAGAGCATCGGAAGGCTGCCAAGAGAAGGTGCCGCTCGATTCGGCGGCCCCCTCCCCAAACGGGTTGCGTTTGATTAGTGGTCGTTATGGCCGCGATTGTCATTGCCGGGATTCACGGCATTCGATCCCGCCGCGATACCGGTGCTTGCAATAAATGCACCCAGTTGCGATCCCGCAGGAGCAGCCGGGTTGAAGATGCGAATCAGAAGTGACGGCGCGATACACGAGGCGGGCACCGCGAGCACATCTTCGATATTGGCCCGGCCGCTGGCGTTCAAAAACACGGCCCCCGTGTTTCCCACCACCGTACCACCACTGCCTCCACAAACGAGACTCGCAGCGACCATCTGTACCGGTCCGACCGTTCCCACGAGATTGGGTGGAGCCCCCACGCCGAGAAGCAAACCTGTAACTTCAACTTCCAACTGTCCACTTGCTGAGATCTGGGCTGAACCTTGACTGACTACCCATGGTGCCCCGCCCGATGGTACACCGCCGACCATCGTGCCCGGTGTGGAGCCGACGACCGAGGAATTGAATGAGTTCTTTCCATTCTGGCCATTGTTGTTATTGCCATTCTGGCCATTGTTATCATGCCGGCCGCCATCGTCGGCGAGGGCCAACGTACTAAAAAGCGTTAACACGATACCGGCTGTCAAACATGTGAGCCTTTTCATGAAATCATCTCCTTGTACGCTTTTGCGTATAACTGTCTGACAAGAAAACTATCCGCAGGGAACCACCGGCGTGGGCTCTTCCGTGCGAGGCAACACCCAAAGGTCGGTTGCAAATCGCCACGGACCTTCACCCTTTGCAAGCCCCTGGGGTTGGTAGTTCTCTGCCTTCCCTGTGCACCCAAGAAGTGCACAGAGATGTCGCAAATCTGATGTCCGACTTCAGATCTTAGAAAGTAATCCTCGCGTTCCATTGCATGACACGCGCGCCGAGGGTGTCCAGCAACTGCCCAAACAGCGGATCATTCAAACTGGTTCGCAATCCCGACAGATTAGTATGGTTGAGTGCGTTGAACATATCCGTTCGGATTTGTAACTTAACGTTCTCTCGCAGAGAGAAGTTTTTCGCCAGACTGAAATTCAGGTTCCACGAGCCAGGTGTCCGCCATTCACCAGGCCCCGTGTTTCCGGCGCGGATGGGCGCGCCTGAAGCACTGGAAACCGGGATCCTCTGAAACGCGTTCGGGTTGAGGTATTGCAGTGTCTTGCGGTAATCGGATCGGATCACTTCACCTCCGATGTAGTCTCCGCGTTGCACCGGTGTTGAAGAACTCTGCGTGATCGTGACGGGCAGGCCGGTTTGGGCGCTGAGGATTCCCGTCGCCTGCCATCCGCCCACGCCGTGCCGGATCAGAACGTTTTGGCCGCGGAAATCCGGGAGTTGGTATACGAAATCACCGGTGAAATAGTGGGTGATGTCGGATGCGGTCGGCCCGCGATCGGCTTTCAGGTCAAAGAAGTCCTGATTGCGTGTGCCGTTCTCGCCATCGTAGTATGCGCCCGTGTCGCCGCCTCCGTTGCTCAATGCTTTCGACCACGTATAGTTGATGTCAAAGCTCAAGCTATGGGAGAAACGCTTTCTCAGTGAGTTCTGCCAGCCGTAGTAAGTGGATGTTTGCGAGTTGTCGATGTAATAAGGCTGACCCAGATTTGGATTAGGGCGAAGTCCCGAAATACGATTCACTGTATTGGCGAACCGGAACATAGGAAACTTCACTCCCCGCGTGCCGACCACCGCGGTTTGAAAGACCATGGTTGATGTCACCTGCCGCTGCACGTCGAGCGTGTATTGCATGGTGTACGGATTCTGCAGGTGTGCGTTGTAAATCCCCGCAACGTTCGTAATAGGAGTAGTCTTGATGAGTTGCTGCGTGTACTTGAAGAAGTTATCGTTGTAATCCGGAAACTTGATGCCGAAGGTTTTAATATCCGCCGGCGCAAACGTAGCCCGGTAAGGAACGTTCTGTGCGCTCGAAACCAGATTCCAGAAGTCTTCTGGCACCAGGTTGCTGAACATCAGGCCAAAGCCCCCGCGGATGACCGTCTTACTTCGTCCGTCCGGGTTGTAAGCGAACCCGAATCGCGGCGCGAAGTTATTGCCGTCATTCTCATAGGGTTTGGAACGAGGCCTGAACGGCCCCACCTGAAACATGCCGTCTGAGCTGAGAAAGCTGGGGTTGTACAACCCGGCCTCCGGAGTGCCGTCTTCGCCCTCCGCTGAGAAGTTCGAGTAGAAATCGTAGCGGATGCCCAGGTTCAAACTCAGCTTGGGGGTGATCCGCCAATCATCCTGGGCGAAGAAACCAAACTCATACATCTTTCCGCTGTAGATGCCGGAACCGAGTGTCGCTGTCACTTGAGTGGGCTCGTTCCTCAAAAGGGCGTCAAGACTGGAGTAGGTAAAGTCGGGAATCTGAGGGTTATTGCGGGTTCCTGTCGATCGATGATAGTCACCGCCAAATTTCAAGGAGTGATGGCCGACGTATCTGGCGTATTTTTCCGTGATCTGGAGAAGAGGTCCGCCGGAATGATTGATCTCGCCCGCCGGTCCGCTCCATCCCAGACTGGTAGCAAGATCGGGAAGTCTGCGCCCAAAGGCAACAGTTTCAGTCGATTGTTTCGGATCTTTCAGATCGAAGAACTGATCAGTCCGATCCTGGATCGTCCGGTTATACCCAACACGCGACTCTGCGGTCCAATTGCTGCCGCCCGTTATATAGCTGACACTGCCGCGATCCAGTTCGTTGAAGTAGGTGCGAGCGTCATCAATGTAGTAGCGAGGAATGGTTCGAAATGGTGTGCCGTGGTTGTACGTGATAGCTAGCCGGCTGTTCGATGAGAGAACAACGTCGCCCCTAGCGTCATAATGGTCATCCGAGCGGAGGGCCTTTTTTGTGCCGGCAAACGAGCCAACGAGGGCATTCGGCGCAGTCGGTTGATTGGGTAGCGGAAATGCCTGGAGGGCGAGTTTGTAATCCGGTACCGCATTCAGAAGCTGGTCGCGCACCATGGCGGTGGGAACATTGCCTTGGACAAAGGTAGAATCCGATCTCCTATATCCTTCATAGTCCCCGAAAAGGAAGATGCGGTTCTTTACGATCGGCGCCCCAAGCGAACCTCCGAATTGATTGAAAGTGAGCCGCGGGTTCGTCGCAACCCTCTGGAAACGAGCGTTGAGCGCACTGTTCTGGTGGTTTTCAAAAACGCTGCCATGCCATTCGTTGGTCCCGGACCGGGACACCAGATTGACCTGGCCGCCCATGGCATCTTCGTATTCCGCGGGAATCGCACCCTTGACGGCGCTCACCCCCTGAATACCTTCAACACTCATCACATCCACCAGGTTGGCCCCTTGATACGTGCCAGGGTTATTGCTTCCCGTGTTTCCGCTGGCATTGGTCCCGTCGAGAGAATATACCGTCCCGTTCCGGCCGATGCCATTCATGTTGACCCCGGTTCCGTCGTTCCCCTGGCTGGGTGTTACGCCGGCGTTGATTCTCAGCATGCCGCTGAAGTTCCGGTTTTGCAGAGGCAACTCTCTCGCATCGGTGATGCTGTAGTTCTGCAGCTGTTCCGACGATACGGTATTGACCAGAGGTGGTGTGGCATCGACGTTCACAGACTCAGTCACCGCGCCCAACTCGAGCTTGAACGTTTCCCGTAACTGCTGACCCGCCATCAGCGACAGGCCAGTACTGACGTACGACTTAAACCCTGGGGCGTCGATCTTCAATGTATAACTGCCCACCGGGATGAAGTTGAAAGCGAACTCTCCGTCGGAACTGGTTGTCTTCGTGGTTGTCGCCTGGGTGCCCTGTTCGACCAGTGTCACGTTCGCCTGGGGCACGGCTGCACCGGACGGATCGGTTACGTTCCCATAGAACGTGGCAGAGTTGGCTTGGGACCAGGCTATGCCGGTAGTCACGGTCAGTGCGGCACAAAACAGGAGATTTGCGATCGCTATGCACGCGAATCTCCTTACTTGCGGAAAGTAAACTGTCATTGATACTG
>Ga0068858_100007131_pt1 | contig 10857 bp, 8 predicted proteins | sample KBSSwiS12_FD_66589 | JGI IMG/M metagenome (GOLD analysis project Ga0068858, IMG submission 66589) | Switchgrass rhizosphere microbial communities from Kellogg Biological Station, Michigan, USA - KBS Switchgrass S1-2 | ecosystem: Host-associated > Plants > Roots > Rhizosphere > Soil ... | reverse complement strand
ACATGGGGGCGCGCTCGACCAACCTTGTTTTCGTCGAGAAATCGTCTTTTTGGATTCGTAATGTCCCCATCGCGGGAAATCAAATCTCCCAGAGCATCTGCAATGAAATGCAGGAGCCGTTCATGGCGGCGGAAACACTGAAAAAGGGCAAGGGATTCGTCTCGCTCGGCGGTGTCTACGCTGATCCGGATGATGTCGATGCCGCCCGCATTTCCAAGCTGATCCGCTCGACCATGACGCGGTTGCATGTCGATATCAACCGTTCCATCGCCTACTATCGTACGACGCTGAGCGGTGCCGCTCCCAAGCGGGTATACCTGACAGGTGGCAGTTCGCAGTTGCCCTACCTTGATCTCTTCATTGCAGACAAACTCAGCCTTCCCGTTGCCTACTTCAACCCGCTGCGGAATGTCACACTGGGCAAATCGCTGAACACCACGCAGCTTCAGCAGAACCATTGCTATACCGCCGAGCTCGTGGGCATGGCACTGCGTGAAACGGGCAGTTGTCCGGCCGAGGTTTCGCTTGAAGCTCCCAGCCTCATGGCCCGCGCGGACAAGCGCCGCAAGCAGCCTTATTATTTCTGCGCTCTGGCGGCGTGGGCGATTCTCTTTGTTTGTCTTTCTCTCTATTATTATCAGCAGACGGTCCTCGCGAATCAAATGGCGACGCAATTGAAGGAAAAATCCGACGCGCTTCCTGCGCTGTCTTCCGTGATTACCAAGCTCGCCAAGGAAGAGAATGGTCTACAGCACACCTTCGATCTTGCCGCCCGTCTCGGCGACCAGCGGGACGACTGGCTGAAAATTCTCGCTGCGCTCAATGACAAGATTCCCGAAGGCGTCTGGATCACGCAGCTAACTCCGGAACTAGGTGGAGGTGGAGTCGGTGAAACTCCGGCCCCTGCTGGAAATCGCAAAGGACCAGGCGGTGCTCCACCAGCCGCTCCTGCTGAGAACACGCCAGCCGCTGATGCAGTGACAGGACTGACCATCACCGGCTTGTATCACTCCAATTCCCGCACTCAGATCGTTAGTACCGACAAATTGCGGGATTTCGTCCTCGCGCTGGCGGATCTTCCCTATTTCGATATCGATAAGTCGAATCTCTCCAGCACATTGACTGGCATGACCACGGGGGGAGGCGACCCAGCATTTGCCAAAACATTTTCCATTCAACTCAAGCTGAAGACTCCGATCAGCTTCAAGCCTTGAGCCTGTGACCATGAAAAAACTTCCTATATCCATGTTTGACCTGGGCGTCATCATCGCCTTCGTCGTGATCGGACTTCTTGGCGGGGGCGCTTGGTACTATCTTTCGGGCCAGCTTACCACAGCCCAGCAGGATGTCGCCGCGGCCAAATCGCAATTTGATAAGTATTCGTCCATTCAGGATGGCTCGCAAAAGATTCTCGTTGTCCGTGGCAGCCAGAAGGCGCTTCAGGCCAACATTGATCAGCTCAAGAATCAGCTGACCCCGCTGATTCAGGACAAGTTGATCTCCAAGGAGAACAAGCTCTATTCCATCGAGAAAAAAGATCCGGTGGCGTGGAAACACAATTTGGACGACAAGGTGCGCGAACTGACCGCCGCCGCCAGTGTTCACAGCGTGAAGTTACCCGCCAACTTCTACTTCACTTTTGGCAACTACCTGAATCAAAACCCTGGTGACGATCAGACTGACGTCCTGAGCAAGCAGCTACTCGCCGTCGAGCAACTCAGCGATATCATGATTAACGCCCCGGTACGGAGCATCATCGACATTCGTCGCACGTATGAAGAAGAATCGCGGTCGGGAGGGAGTGGTACTCCTTCAACACCGTCACCGGGCCGGATGGGCGGATTTTCCTATCTTGCCAACGGCGGTACCTATCGCGTGTATCCCTTCGGGGTCGAATTTGAATCTTCCACCACAGGATTTCGCAAGGTCATGAATGACCTTGAGCAAAGCCCTTATCTTTTTGTTGTCCGCACGGTCGAGGTGAAAAATCTGCAATCCACTTCACCGCATCCTGCCGATCTCGACAAGATCGCCGGATCCAACGACACCTCCGTGACCGAGACCGCTCCCGGCACGGCCGCCGCGACCGTCTCCACCAAGGGGCCGCAATATCTCTTCGGCAATTCCACTCTCCGCGTCAAGTTGCGCGTCGACCTGATTGAGTGGCTGGCTCCTGCCCCGGAAAAGCCCGCTGACACCAATTGACATGAGCTTTAAATCACCCGAACCCATTATCCTGGCAGTCGCCCTCATTCTTCTGGCGGTCGGCGCGGGTATGTTAGCCTATGAGTTTCCGCCGCTTTCGGACATCGTTGGCTTCCACAGCACGGACCCCAGCGGCAAGGCTACCAAGACCATGGACGCTGCCGATCTTCAGGCCAGGCTCGTGTCCTGGAGCGCCCCTACACTCTGGAACAACCCGCCGCGTGAGCTGTTCGATTCGAAGGAATATATTTTCTATCCCTCGGCTTATCCTGCTGGCGATTACATCAAGGCGAATGACAAGTCGACCCGCTCGCCCAGTGGGGTATTGCTCAGTTGGTACAAGGACAACGGACTGAATTTCCAAGACTCGAGCGTTGACCGCCAGGATCCCGACGGAGACGGTTTCTCCAACATCGTCGAATACAGGAATGAAAAGGTGGGAGAGCGTCTCAAGGCCGCCGATTGCGATGGCACGAACGCAACCAATCCGCACGACCCCAAGAGCCATCCCGATTATCTCGCCCGCCTTCGTCTGCAGAAATACGAGAGCACTCCGTTTCACATCAAGTTCATGGGCATTGAACAGATCGGTGGCATAAACGAGTACCAGCTCTACTTTCAGGACAGTCCCAGTGAAAAGCAGCCTGGGTTAAAGAAGGAAGGCGATAAACTTCCTGGTGGTTATGTCGTGGGTAAGTACACGGAAGATAAACGGAAGGTGATGAACGATAAGACCAAGGTTCTTGAGGACAAAGACATGTCCACTTTAGAGCTGATTCGGCCCGACATCGATTTCTCAATCAAAGTTCCTTACCGGTCAGAAATTGACTCACCTGAATCGACGGCCGATTTCGTTATCCTAATGCCTGCGGACACGGACAAAGTGATCAAAGTCAGTCAGGGAAAAACGCTGACGATTCATTATATGCCTGAGCGACATTTTATCCTTCTGGAGGCCAACGACTCGGGTGCAAAAATTCGGGATACAGATTCCAAACAGGAATATCACATCTTGAAATTGGACCCCACCGAATGGGATGAAGTGCCCGCTACGGCAGTTGCTCCTGCCAAACAGTAGACAAATGTCGAATAATTGTCCTAAGACGCTTTCGGCACTTGACTCTCACTTCATTTTTACATAAAAACCTTTAAGTTAGAGGCTTTACGAATGAAACTTACTTACGCCTGCTGTGTGCTGACGGCCACGCTTTTGCCATTGTCTACGCTCTGGCTTCGCGCGGTTGATCCGGCTTCTCCCGCCAATCAGCCCACTACTGCGGCTCAAGCCGCACAAGATGAGGCAACTCGAAGCAAGCAACTTGCCATGAGTTCAAGCCAGGCAATTGCTGATGGTCAGCGTCTTTTGGGCAATGGCAAATTTGATGACGCAGCTGCCCGCTTCCAGTATGCCGTTGATGCGCTTTCTCCGGGGGGCGGAAGCAACGCCAGTCTTTACCGGCGTGCTTGCAAAGGATTGGCCTCAGCCAAGGCCGGGCAAGCCGGAGAGTTGGCCAAGACCGCCAAGTTTGCTGCCGCTGCTCAAAAGCTTCAGGAAGCCATTAATTTGGATCCCGAGAATCCAGCCTATCCCAAGGACCTTGAAGATTTGAAGGCCCAGCAGATCGTCTACGAAAAACAGGTAAACGATCCGGAAGGGACCATTAATAATCCAGCGGTGACGGATGAGTTCAAGGATCGGGTCGCTACGGTGCAAAAGCTCCTCTTCCAGGGAGATGCCTACTTCAGGACGGGGCAATTCGACAAGTCAGAGGATACCTATGCGAAGATTCTCCTGCTGGATCCTTACAACAAGGCTGCCCGGGAAAAGATGGATCACATCGAGAAGTACAAACATCGCGCTGCAACCTATCGAGCGGAAGAGTACACGGGTGAAAAGTTTGAAAAGGTGGATCATGAATGGTCGCAGGATGTCTCTCCGGATCTGGTCATCAAGCCGACAACAGTTACGTCTGTAGTGGTGCAGACGAATCGTGCGGTCATTACGCGCAAGCTCCAGACGATCATTATCGATAAGGTTAATTTTGATAAATTGGACATCGGCACAGTGATTCAGTTTCTGACGGCAAAGAGCAAGGAGCTTGATCCCGATCATGTTGGTGTAAATTTTGTGTTGCGTCTTTCCTCCAATACGCCTTTGGATGCGACTCCGGCGGCTCCCGGCGCTGCACCGGCGGGGCCCGCTCCGGCTGCGGGAGCTCCGGCTGCCACGCCGCCGCCGCCCATTCATCGTGAAGTCAGTATCACACTCGATAATGTGCCGCTTATCGAACTGTTGAATTATATCACGGAGCAGACCAATCTTCAGTTCTCCGTGGAAGACTATGCGGTCTACTTGCGGCCTTCCATTGATGAAGGAGAAACTCTTACAGTCCGTACCTTCCTCGTTCCGCCGAACTTTTTTAGCGGGACCAGTCTCCGCGTCAGTGCTCCTGCGGGTGGGGATACGTCGGCTACGACTGTCACTACGGTTTCGGTCAAGGTAACGGATGAGCTTGCCAGTCGTGGAATTCGTTTTCCTAACGGCGCGACGGCAACATTCCTGCCCGGTTCCAGCAAGCTCGTGGTTAGGGACACGCCTGAGCAGCTGGACTTGATTTATAAACTCATTGAAAACCTCAGCAAGGAAACGCCTCAGGTTCAGATTGAGGCCAAGATTGCGGAGTTTAGTGAAGATGCTCTCAAGGAGCTTTCGTTCAACTATACTGCTGCGGTTAATCCTGCCAACAGCATTTATGCCGGTTCGTCGGCCCAGACGGCGCTTCGTACGGCCGCCTATACATCAGTGAGTACTATTGGCGGCATTACTCCCAATAGCATCGCAACGCTAATTGCTCAAAATCCGGGATCGACCACGGGGGCGACATTCCCCATTACCGGGAATGCAGTTTCTCCGAATTCGCCCAATGTTTTTACCGCGGGAGCAATTATTGATAATGTGGGGCTGGCGGCGGTGGTTCAAGCCATCAATAATACAGTGGGTGCCTCGTTATTGGCGGCTCCCAGTGTCACGACTCAAAATGGTCAGAAGGCCAGCATCGATCTCGTGCGGGAGTTCATCTATCCGAATAGCTTTGAAAAGCCTAAGCTGAGCGACTCACAGGTCGAGTATTCGAATCCTTCGCCCTTTACCACCGCGCCAAACGGGGGGGCTAATCTGCCATTGCAGTTGGCTATTCCACCTACACCGCGTGACTTTGTGGAGCAGGACATTGGTGTCAATCTCGAGGTCAAGCCGACAACTTATCCCGATCAGCGTATCGATTTGGACATTACCAAGGCTGACGTCATCGATTTCGACGGGTTCATTGACTATGGCGTTCCCATTACAGCTCTCTTGAGTCAGCCAGAGCCGAATAACACGACTCAGACCATTCTAACGCAGGGTACTATTAACATGCCTGTGTTCAATCTTCGCTCGGTTGTGACCAATCTCCAGGTGCTGGATGGCCAGACTGCCGTGTTGGGCGGTCTCATTCGTGAAGATACCCAGGAAATTAACGATAAGGTTCCCGGTTTGGGTGACTTGCCTCTTGTTGGGCGTCTCTTTCAGAGCAAAGTCTCTCAACGCACAAAATATAACCTCCTCTTCTTCATCACGGCACGTTTGATCCGCTCGAACGGAAAGCCGCAGTATGTCAAGACATTGGATGCCGAACCGCAGGAGGAAAAGCTGGAGGCTCCGGAACAATCGATTGGTCCGGGCGTCACCTTGCCGCCATTGCCTGAAGGGACACCTAATTCATGATCCCCATCGACGCCACTACTCGGATCTTCTCAATGAAACGTACTTTACTATTTGTCGCTGCCCTCGCTGCGGCTCAGACAAGCCTTTCGGCCCAGACAGCACCAGCGACAACTCAGCCTGCGGCAACAACGGCTCCGGCTCCTGTCGCTTCGCCCACGCTTCTAACGCCTCCGCCTGATATCGCTCCGACGCCAACAGCCTCGGGAACGACGACCACAACCACCACGACCACGACGACGTTGGCGCCAGTGGTGCCGGTTACAAAAACGGAAACGACCACTTCAACAACTGTGACGTCGACATCCACGCCGATGTCCAAGGCCGAAATCGCCCGCGTTCAACAACAGGAAGTTATTCGCCGCCAGGAATTGGTTTTCAACGCGAATCAAGCCTTGGCCACGGCACAGAAAGCGGAACTTGGTCAGGATTACTCAGTTGCCCGCACCAACTACCTCTTTGCCGCCGAAGCTTTCGGTTCCATTTCGCGGTCTACCGCCTCCTATGCCAAAGCGGCCGAAGGCCTCACCCGCGTTGATCTCAAGCTCTATGATGATGCCTTGAAAGTTGGCGATACGGCGCGCGCCAAACTTCTTGTCGAAGAGGTCATCAAGTATAATCCCAATAACAAATTGGCCAACGAGAAGCTGGCCCAAATTAATCATGCCTTGGCCAATCCGAACGATACCTCGCTCTTTGGTGATCCGGCAGTCACGCCAAGGTTTGTCAAAAAGGTAAATGAAGTCCAGCAGCTCTTCATTGAAGCTGAGCAGTATCGACGGACTGGACAGTGGGATCTCGCGGAAGCGAAGCTTAAGCGTATCCTGGGAATTGATCCTTATAATATCGCCGCGACCAAGCAACTGGAAATCATCACCGCGGAAAAAATCAAGTATGATGACGTAGCGCGCACACAAACCCGCGATGAACGTCTCCGCCAAGTCGAGGAAAAGTGGTATGAGCCTATCATAAACAAGGATATTACCGTCAACCATGGGGACGATAACAGCAGCCCCATTATTCGCGCGAGCAACTTCGATATCAACCAAAAGCTAAAGAACATATTCCTTTCGCTCGATTTCACCAATGCCAGCATCGAAGAGGCTACAAACTACTTGAGTATCAAGAGCAAGGAATTGGACGATCCAAGCCACAAAGGAATTAATTTCATCATTCAGCCAGAAGCTTCATCGACAGCAAAGCCGATCACCCTGGCCCTCAATAATGTACCGATGGAAGAGGCTCTACGGTATATTTGCCAGTTGGCAAATGTTAAATACAAAGTCCAGGACTATGCCATTTCGATCATTCCCTTCACGTCACCCACAGATGATCTGATCAGCCGCACCTTCACTGTTGAGCCAGGTTTCGTGGTGCCTCCCTCGACTGCCACGACGGTGACAAGCATTGCGGCAACAAGGCCTGTGCCGGGTGCCGCCGCCAATTCTCCTGCGGATGCTCTCCCTCAGGATCCCGTTATTGATGCGTTGAAAGCAAAAGGGGTCAAATTTCCCCCTGGGGCTAGCGCGGTTTACACGCCTAACACGGGCCAGCTTACGGTGGTGAATACTGCTGATCAAATGGAACTCATTGAGGAGTTGGTCAACGCCGGGCATGCGCCAACTTTAATGGTTCGCATCGCAACTAAATTTGTGGAAATCAATCAGAATGATCTGAATGATCTCACTGGAAATACTGGAATAACTTACGGTGTTTCGTCTAATCCTGGCGAAAAGGGACTTCAACTGACTGCTGCTGGTTTCAATACCGCGTTGCCCGGTGCCCAGGCGTTTGTCCCCAACAGTATTGACCAGTTGATCCAGCCTCAGGCACTGGCATTTAACGGAATCGCCGTCCAAGGCATGATTGGATCTGTGACTTATAATTTTGTGATGCAGGCTCTCTCGCAAAAAAAGAGTTTTGATTTGCTCTCGGATCCTTTCACTATCGTTAAAAGCGGTGAGCAAGGCGTCGTCCAGTCTGTCCGCGTCTTCCCGTACCCGATTGCCTTTGATCCGCCTCAGTTGGTAACTCCCCCGACTAACGCGGGTAATAACAACCTTATTGTCTCCAATCCGCCCGTGGTCATCGCGACTACCCCGACTGACTTCAAACGCCGTAATGTGGGTGTGCGTCTGGTTATCAGACCCCAAGTAACAGCGGACAATAAAACCGTCGATCTCAACCTTGTTCCGGAGGTTACTGATTTCCAAGGCTTTATTAACTACGGCAGCCCGATCTTCGTGGGAAATCCAGATGGGACTCAATCCCTCTTGTCTTCCAATGATATCAATCAGCCAGTCTTCCAGACCCGTAAGATTACTACCAAGGTGTTGATCAAGGATGGCGCGACCGTTGTCTTGGGCGGATTAATTCGCGATGACGTACAGAAGGTCAACGACAAGGTGCCCTTTTTGGGTGATCTTCCGCTGGTTGGTCGTCTGTTCCAGTCGAAAGCCAATGAATCGACCAAACGCAATCTCATCATCTTTGTTACCGCGAATATCTATCGCAACGATGGCGAGCTTCTGAATCAGCCCGATACCGTGAATGCGGCGGACGTTCTCACTGGTCGCGCCAACGGGTTTACGCCGACAGGCGCTCAATAGGCAGACGAAGCTCGGAAATCGCTCCGGGCTTCGCTGCATTTGGGCCATTGAGGTTCAGTCTGGATACATCCCTTGCCGGGAACCGATCCTGATGTCTATATTTTATTATGGTTGATGAACCGCCGTTCCCTACGCCAGCCGTAGAGACGAGCCCTGGTTATGCAGGCGGTTCACCTCGGCCCCACTACGACCTTCTTCGTTGGGCCATTCGCATCACCGGAATTATCCTCATGTTTGGAGGCACAATTTATCTGGGGGTCACCGCGTCGCGGCTTTTGATCGACCTTAAGTCGGGAGAGACGCTCTTTTTTGTCGTAGGTTCCCTGCTCGCTCTGGGATTGGGAATATTCGTGCTCCGAATCGGCTACGCCATGCTGAAATCGATTAATAGCAGGACCATTGGTAATTTTTCATTCCTGTTTGCTCTCATCTATACATTCATTTTGATCCAGATTTTGCCTTCAACTGATGCCGTGGACGGTCACTCCATTCTCATTTATTTTTGCGTGATTCTTTATTTTGGGCTCTCTTATTGGGCCTTGAAAAGCATCTTGTTCCGCCTATTGCTCTCTCGTCCGGTACAATAATCATATAACTTCGTTTTGACATTCGGACGAGATGCGTGATTCTTAAGTAAGTATGGTACCGGGCGATGCAGAGATTTTTAGGACTGGGGATTTGGCAATCCTTGCTCTGATCGTTGCAGTGGCGGTGGGAGCTTCCCTGTCCGGTTTCATTGCCTGTTTTTGCTGGTTTCGGAGGGAACAAAATCGCTTTAAGAAGGAAATCCTGAAGTCAATTGCCGCTGCGAATTGCGAACCCGAGGGAATCTTTCTAACGGGTAGTGAAGCTGAAGCCCACGGCGAATTAATTGCCCAATTCAAGGTGAATTACGGCAAGCAAACGGTTTCCATCCTGGAATCGGAAGGCAAGCGCTTCATTCACGTCGATGGAGAGCTTTCGCCCAAGGAGCGGGCCAAGATGATCCACTATCTCAAGTCTGAAGGTTTTGTTTCCTGACAAATCCTGTCCATAGATTTGCGAAATTGTAACCTGCCATGCCCTTGTCAGGGACTGGGGCCAATGCATATTGAGTCACTAAAGGATAATTATGTTTTTCGATCCGTTTTATTGGTTGATGATTGGTGCGACAGCCGCGCTCTCACTGGGGGCAATGGGCTATCTGAAGAGTGTTTACGCCAAGGCCTCCCAAGTGCCGATTGCCTCGGGAATGACAGGCGCCCAAGCCGCTGCCCGGATTTTACAATGGGCCGGCATTCACGATGTCGAAATCGTCGAAGGCGACAGCTTTCTCGGCGATCACTACGACCCCTTGGGCAAAAAGCTCGTGCTCTCCCCGGACAATTACTCCGGCAGTTCAGCCGCCCATGTTGGCGTCGCTGCGCACGAGTGCGGACACGCCCTTCAACATCAACAGCACTATGCTCCGTTGCACATCCGAATGGGTGCAGTTTACGCGACCAATTTTGCCAGCAACGCGGTCATGATCGTGATTATGCTTTCGCTGTTCCTGGGGCTATATCACATCGGTTTATGGACCGCTGCGATCCTCTTTAGCATCATGATCTTCTTTCAACTGGTCACGCTTCCGGTCGAGTTTGATGCCAGCACTCGCGCAAAGGTCGTCTTGCAACAGCTTGGCATCGTTCGTCCCGGCGCTGAAGCTGATGCGGTAAATTCAACCCTGAATGCGGCAGGACTTACGTACGTGGCGGCCCTGATCGGTACGATGCTCAATGCGGCCTACTGGATCTTTTTGCTGCTGAATCGCTCGCGCGATTGAGTGGAGCAGTCAGAGTAGAATCAGGTTTTCTGCGGCCACTTGGAAGTGGATGGCTTCGCCTGAAGCTATCTTTTTTCGAGTCCAGAGTTTCAGCTTTTCCCCGGTTGAAGTTTCGAGTGTTAGCTCGGTCTTGCTCCCGAGGTAAGTCGCGTGCTTGACGAGGGCCGCGACGCCGTCCTCGGCCAGTAGTGCCGACTCCGGACGAAAACCGATCTTGCGATCGGCGGGAGCGCCCAGCTTCGCGGCGAGGGGATTGCCCGCTGATAGAACATTGATCTCGCCCATGAAACGGGCGGCGAATTCGTTCGTGGGCCGCTCGTAAATTTCCAGAGGTGTTCCAATTTGCTCGATCCGTCCCCGGTTCATGACGGCCACGCGATCGGCCAGCGATAGGGCTTCTTCCTGATCATGGGTAACGTAAAGACAACTCGTGCGCGTTTCTCGGTGGATGCGCTGCAGTTCCTCGCGAAGCTCAA
>Ga0068858_100007128_pt1 | contig 10858 bp, 10 predicted proteins | sample KBSSwiS12_FD_66589 | JGI IMG/M metagenome (GOLD analysis project Ga0068858, IMG submission 66589) | Switchgrass rhizosphere microbial communities from Kellogg Biological Station, Michigan, USA - KBS Switchgrass S1-2 | ecosystem: Host-associated > Plants > Roots > Rhizosphere > Soil ... | reverse complement strand
TCAAGTTCGTCCTGTTGGTGTGGATCTACAATCCCGTCATCGAACAGAACTACAAGGTCGTCGATGCCGAGGGTGATTTCAGGGCCAGCATTCGTCACGTGATGACCAATGCCGAAACTGTTGCGTTATACGGTGGGGAGGACCCTGAGCGGTGGGTCATCATCAAACATCTGAGGAGCGCTGTGCGGTTACGCTTGCGGCGCGCACTGTATACGATGTGGATCAACCTTGCTCAAGGTGGCTTCAGCACCATCTGGCTGGTTTTGCCGTTCGTGTTTCTGGCGCCCGCGTATTTTCGGCACGAGCTCGAATATGGAACCATCGCCCAGGGCATTGCCGCGACGGCGCTGTTGTTGCAGTCGCTGTCATTGTTCATGCAGTTCATTCCGACTCTGAGCCTGAGCTCACACAAGGTGGCGCGGCTCGGCGAAATCGCCGAGGCCTTCGATGTGCTCGAAGCGTCGAATCCCACTCGGCAGCCGGGGATCGTCGAGTTCAAACAGGGGCGGGACATCCGCCTCGATAACATCGATCTGACCACGCCGGGCGGTGAGCAGCTCATTGTGTCGAAGTTGTCGATGCACGTCGGGCCAGGGGATAACTGGGTAATCTCGGGGCGGACCGGGGTTGGCAAGAGCTCGTTGCTGCGGTTGATGGCGGGGTTATGGTGCAAGGGGAATGGGGCTGTCACCATGCCGCCGTCTTCTGAGATGCTGTTTCTGCCCCAGAAGCCGTACATGTTGCCAGGAACGCTGCGCGAGCAGCTCTTCTATCCGCATAAGCCCTCGGACCGGACCGACGCTCAGTTGCAATCGCTGCTGGAGCGGGTCTGTCTTGCGGACCTTGCTGCGCGCTGTGGAGGCTTCGATACCTCGACCGACTGGTCGCGGGTTTTGTCGCTCGGCGAACAGCAACGAATTGCGATTGCGCGGGCGCTGCTCATTCAGCCACGCTATCTGTTCCTGGATGAAGCAACCAGTGCTGTTGATTTCGCGACTGAACGAGCGCTCTATGGGGCGCTCGGGGCTTCAGGCATTACATGTGTCAGCGTGGGGCATCGCGAGTCACTTCTCAACTTTCACCAACATGAGCTTCGATTGTTGGGACTCGGGAGGTGGCAGGTACGGCATGTTGGTACGGCTGTCGTTACTCCTGCGGCTGTTACTCCCGCGGCAGCTGGTCCCGCGGCCGTTTGTGCCAGTGTCATTGCTGCTGCCGCAGGCACTGTCGCCGGTGTCGGTGTTACTGCCGCTGCCACGACTGCCGTTTCCACGACTGCCGTTTCCACGACTGCCGTTGCCGCGACTGCCGTTGCCGCGACTGCCGTTGCCGCGACTGCCGTTGCCGCGACTGCCGTTGTCCCGAGTGCCGTTGTCCCGAGTGCCGTGGCTGCCCGTGCTTCGGCCTCACAAGAGTGCGCGGCGGCGGCTTCGTAGCAGGAACGTACGGCGGCGGCCTCGTAGCAGGAGCGTACGGCGGCGGCCTCGGTGTAGGAATGCGCGGCCACCTCGCAGGGTTTTAAGGCATTGCGCCTGCGGTTGCCCGGCGCAGGGCTTTAGGGCGTCGCGCCTGCGGCCGTGCCGGCTGGTTGCCTTCGCCTACGAGACCTTCCGCCGTCAATCCGCGATCCCACTTGCTGTGGTCCTGATCCTCCGTCGACGCATCTCGAACCGTGCGGCGCGGAGACGCCGCAGCCCACGCGCGCAGCGATTCTTCAATCAGCACGGAGGCCATTCGCCAGGTCGGGCCACGACGGCGCGGGCGTTCGCGAGATCGCGCCACCACGACCGCCGCACGACCGCTCTGGCGCCGGAGATCGTGAAGCCGGATGCTTCGGGCGAAGCAATCGCCGCGGCGCTCGTTGGCATAACTAAGCATGGCGATGCGCCGTTGGAGGGACTCCAGATCATGCTGTGCTCGGCATCGAACGAGCGTGCGCCGAAATCGCTCGTGAGCAGATCGAGCGCCACCATAAAAAATATCGCCGGGTCTTTGAGTGGGACGCTCGCGGCCCAATGTACTGGCGTGATGTTGGCACATTGCTGACGCTCATTGCGGGTTTTCAGATGATGCGGCAGGTGGTGGGTCGCGGCCCTGGCGAAGGCGGAGCCGAAGGCCCCGGCCAAAGTGCTGGTCCCTTATTTGGGCATTTGCTGGCCTGACCCCGCGTACGGCATACGTGGTAGGATCGCCGGCCCCGCGAAGGGCGGGGGTCGGTTACTGCACGCCTTTTCAGTTGTGGTGGCCCGTATCGGCTTCTCCGCGACGACCAGTCGTGAATCCCGTCAGGGCCGGAAGGCAGCAGCGGCAGCGATGATGTCGGGTGCCGGAGTTCCGGCTGATACGGGTCATCTCCACGCGCTGCGCGCGGGGGTCTACGGGGATCCGCGCAGGGCGCGGACCCTGAAGACGTAGCGGCGCTGGCGCGCCGGGGAAGAAGGTAGATTGGCCTACACTGCGCTGGCGCGGACATGGCGCCCCAAAAAATTTGCAGAGCTCGTCGGACAGGAGCATGTGCGTCGGGCGCTGACGAACGCGCTCGAGACCGGACGGGTCCATCACGCGTTTCTGTTTACCGGCACTCGCGGTGTCGGCAAGACCACCATCGCGCGCATTTTCGCCAAATGCCTCAACTGCGAGGTCGGCGTTACCGCGACTCCCTGCGGAACCTGCGGCGCATGCCGGGAAATTGATTCCGGACGATTCGTCGACCTGGTCGAGGTCGACGCGGCGTCGAATACCAAAGTCGATGACACGCGCGAGCTGCTGGACAACGTCCAGTACGCGCCGGCGAGAGGCCGCTACAAGGTCTACCTCATCGACGAAGTGCACATGCTCTCGACGCACTCTTTCAATGCCTTGCTGAAGACGCTCGAAGAGCCGCCGCCTCACGTGAAGTTTCTGCTGGCGACGACTGATCCGCAGAAGCTGCCCATCACGGTGTTGTCGCGGTGTCTGCAATTCAATTTGAAACGGCTACCGGTCGCGCTCATTGCGGATCGGATGAAGGAGATCCTCGAGAAGGAGAACATCCCCTTCGAGGCCGCCGGGTTGCGGCTGGTCGCGCAAGCGGCAGATGGCAGCATGCGTGATGGCTTGTCGTTGCTCGATCAATTGATTGCGTTCGGTAATGGCAAGGCAGGCGAGGAAGAAGCGCGTTCCATGCTGGGCACGATCGCGCGCGACCACGTGGTGCGACTGGCCGAGCTGCTGGGCACGATGAACGTGTCGGAGCTGTTGAGTTGCGCACGTTCGCTCGAGGAGTTTGCGCCCGATTACGCGCAGGTACTCGATGAGCTGTCGTCGCTGTTTGTTCGCATCGCCATGAAGCAGGCGTTGAGTGATTTCGAAGGAGACGAGCTGTACGACCCGGAGGTGCTGACGCGCCTCGCGAAGGCGATCGCACCCGAAGACGTTCAGCTGTTTTACCAGACGGCCATCACTGGCCGCCGCGACCTGGGGCTCGCGCCTGATCCGCGGTCCGGATTTGAGATGACGTTGCTGCGGATGATCGCGTTTCGCCCGTTGGGCGAAGCGGAGCAGGTGCGTGGTGGTCCTTCCGCTGGCGGATCCGGTGGCGGCGGTGCCGCTGCTTCCGGCTTCGGAGGTGGCGCTGCAGCCGCACGCGCCGCTGCGGCCGCTGGCGGCGCAGGCCGGGGTGGTCCCGGCGGCACGCGGGCGTCGGGCGTCGGTGTTGATGCTGGCGATGGCGCGCCGGGTACTGGCGCGTTGGGTGCTGGCGCGGCGGGCTCATCAGGTGCTGCGGCGTTGGGTGCTGGTGCGGCGGGCGCATCGGGTACCGGGGCGTTCGGTACTGGCGCGGCGGGCTCATCAGGTGCCGCGGCGTTGGGTGCTGGTGCGGCGGGCGCATCAGGTGTCGGCATTTCACGCGTGGGTGCATCTGGCGCTGGGACGACGTTGGGCGCTGCGGCTGCTGCATCCGGCGCGGCGCCGTTGTCGGGCGCCGCAGCCGCCCGGGCGGCGGCAGCTGGCCTTGTTGGTCGAGGTGCCGGCGGTGGCGGAGCGTCGGGTCCCGGAACGTCCGGTATCGGAACGAGCGGCGCTGCGGGACCATCCTCCGGCGGAGCAGGAGCCGCGGGTACGCCAAGTCGCGACGGGAATGCCGCATTTAGCGGAGGGGTCGCTGCCGAAAACGTAGCCGCGGCCCGATCGTCCGCTGCCAATGACACACCCCCCATGAGCCCTATGTCCAAGGGGGCTGAAACACCCGCCACAGACACCGAAGAACCCTGGTCGACCCTCATTAGCAGGCTGGAGCTAGGCGGCGCCGCCCGCCAGCTCGCGAGCAATTGCCACATGGTGGGCCGTCAAGGCGGCGTCATTCGCCTGGCGTTGGATGCGCGGAACAAGCACATGCGTACGCCTTCCCAGGAAGAGAAGCTGGCGCAGGCCCTGTCCCGTCACTTTAACCAGCCGATCCGGCTGGAGTTTGAAATAGCCTCGGGCGGCGTCGAAACACCCGCACAGGCTGATCAACGCGCAAGCATGGAGGATCTCGACGCCGCGCGCCGCGCGTTCGAATCCGACCCTGGCGTACAGGGGCTGCGGGAGCGCTTTGGCGCTACGCTATTGCCCGAAACCATTCGTCCCGTAAAGTAATCGTTTATTCAGTTCTCAGGAGAGCGCCCAACCATGCGCGGCAATATCGGCAACATGATGAAACAGGCTCAGCAGATGCAGGCCAACATGCAGAAGGTGCAGGCCGAGATCGCGCTCCTGGAAGTCACCGGCGAGTCCGGCGGTGGCATGGTGAAAGTGCTGATGACCGGCAAGCACGAAGTGAAGCGGGTCATCATTGAGCCGACCGTCTCGGGTGAAGACCGTGAGATGCTCGAAGACCTGGTGGCCGCTGCAATCAACGATGCAGTCCACAAGGTGGAAGCCCAGATCTCGCAAAAGATGGCCGCCGTGACCGCCGGCATGCAACTGCCGCCGGGAATGAAGCTGCCTTTCTGAGCCGAAATTATTCCGATCTCCAGTGAAGCATTCCCCTCATCTGACTCAGCTCATTGACGCTCTGCGCGCCTTACCTGGTGTTGGCCCCAAGACGGCGCAACGCATGGCGTTTCACCTGCTCCAGGAGGGCAGATCGGGAGCACGTGCGTTAGCGAGTGCACTGGATGTTGCATTAACATCGGTAGTCCGCTGCGGCCGCTGCCGGATGCTCACGGAAGAGCCGCTGTGTTCCACCTGTTCGGCGACACACCGGGACTCTGCATTGTTGTGTGTCGTTGAGTCGCCGGCGGATGTCGTTGCGATCGAGCAGTCAGGAAGTTACCGGGGCCGATATTTCGTCCTGATGGGGCACTTGTCGCCGCTCGATGGAATCGGCCCGGAGCAACTCGGTGTCCGTGAGCTCGAAGCGATTCTCAATGAAGGGCTCGTCCGGGAGTTGATTCTTGCAACCAATCCGACGGTGGAAGGGGAAGCGACCGCGCATTTTCTTGGCGAGCTCGCGACCAGGCGGGGAATTCGTGCCAGCCGTATCGCGCATGGAGTGCCCATCGGTGGAGAGTTGGAGTATGTCGATGGCGGCACGCTTGCACACGCGCTGGCGGGTCGTCAGTCAGTCATTTGAGCCGCCGGTGAGGGTACTCATCGGCTCGTTGGTCCTGGCATTGGCCTCCGCCAGTCACGCTGGCGAAACAAAGCTGCTGTCGCCAGCGCCAGCACCGACGCTTCCCCCACTTACGTTCTCCGCGCCCGCGTCGACGCTCGCCGCCGCGCCAACCTCCCTCAGACAGATACGCTCCGCATCGACGCCCTCCGCGCCGTCGCAAATAGCGAAGCCAACTCCTACGGTGGCCCTCAACCCATCGGTCTATTTCAAATACTTCCAGTACGACGGCCACGACGCCGTCTTCGACCAACCTGCCGGCCCTGGCACATATCGCAATCCGGTGCTCGCCGGCTTCTATCCAGATCCCAGCATCACGCAGGTGGATGGCAAGTTCTACCTGGTCAACTCCACGTTCACCTTCTTCCCGGGTATCCCGGTCTTTGAAAGCCGGGATCTGGTGCACTGGCGCCAGATCGGTAATGTCATCGATCGCCCGCGCGAGCTGAATTTCGACAACAAGGATGTGTCGCGCGGCATTTTTGCGCCGACCATTCGTTATAACAAAGGCCTTTTCTATCTCATCACCACCGCGGTTGATGCGGGCGGCAATGAAGTGTTTGTGGCCAAAAACCCCGCGGGTCCCTGGTCCGATCCAATTCTATTGCCATCACTCGAGGGTGGCATCGATCCCTCACTGTTCTTTGATGACGACGGCAAGGCCTACGTGGTCAACAATGGATTACCCGAGGGCGGGCCCAGGTATGAAGGGCACCGGGCGATCTGGATCCAGGAGTTCGATACGGCGACGCGGAAGTTGGTGGGGCCGCGCAAGATGCTGGTCAACGGGGGCGTTGACCCGGCGAAGAAGCCGATCTGGATCGAGGGACCTCACATGTATCGCCATGATGGCGGGTACATTCTGATGTGTGCCGAAGGGGGCACCAGCACCCAGCACTCTGAAGTTGTGTTGCGCTCGAAATCGCCATGGGGGCCTTTCAAACCGTACCAAGGCAATCCCATACTGACTCAGCGGGACCTGCCGGCAGACCGGCCGGATCCCATCATCAATGCCGGCCACGCTGATCTCGTGGAAGCACCAGATGGAAGCTGGTGGGCCGTGTTTCTGGCATCCCGTGCCTTTGAGCAGGTTCACTACAACACGGGCCGTGAAACATTCATGCTCCCCGTGACGTGGCATGATGGCTGGCCGGTCATTCTGCCCCAGGGAAAGCCGATTCCGTACGTGGTCGAGGCGCCGAAGTTCGCTGGCGCCGCCGACGGCTCAGTGGCACCCACGGCACGGGCGGCAGGCGCAACTCCCGCAGCAGGCGCAGTTCCCGCGGTGGGCGCGGCCCCCGCACTGGGCGCGGCCCCCGCGGGAGCCACAGCCTCGGCGGCACAGAACGCCGGCTCGTCCGGCCCACACGTTCCCACAACAGGCAACTTTACGTGGCGCGACGAATTCAACAGCCCGGTCCTGCGCCAACAATGGCTCTACGTTCGGACACCCGTTACCGATTGGGCTGATCTGGCTCAACGCCCAGGCTGGCTGACAATCCATGCCCTGCACGTCCCGTTGGAAGGCAAGCAGAACATGTCGTTCCTGGCGCGTCGCCAACAACATCTGACCTTCGACGCCACCACTGAGCTGGAGGCACCGGCTGGCAGCCAACAGGTGTCAGCCGGACTGGTCGCATTCCAAAACCAGGACTACTGGTTTTTCCTGGGCGTCCGCCGCAAGACCGCCGGCCAACTACAGCTATTTCTGGAAAAGCGCGCGGGCAAGCAAACCGAAACGGTTGCCACTGCGGAATTGAGTGACTCCGCGGAGCAAATCAAAGTCGACGGCAGAGCGACGCGCATCCAACTGCGAATCACCGCCCACGAACGTGACTACTCATTTTATTTCGACGACGCCGGCGCCAAGGGTTGGAAACCGCTGAAAGAACACGAGGACGGCTCAATCCTGAGCACCGATGTGGCCGGCGGCTTTGTTGGCGCAATGGTAGGCCCATACGCCCGCGCGGATTAATACCGCAACCGGACACCGCGCGGCACGGCGAAATCCGCGGCACGGGCCTGCGCGGCCGCAACCCGCGGTAGCCTCACCGGCGCTTTTGCGGTCCCCGCGCCTCCGTCAACTCCTCAAACAACCGCCGCAGCCGCCGATAGCTCTCATATCGTCGCGGATGCATGGTGCCCGCCTCGGACGCTGCAATCACCGCGCACCCCGGCTCCCGCATGTGCCGGCAATCCATGAACCGGCATTCCGGCGCCAGGCGCGCCACCTCAATAAACCCCAGGTGTCCACTGTCGAGCCGGTCAATTGCCGGTGCGAAATCCCGAACGCCGGGTGAGTCAATCAGGCTTCCGCCATCGGCGAGATCAAACAACCGTGAGGCCGTAGTGGTATGCCGACCTTCCTCCTCACGCACCAGGTCACCAACTTCCACGTCCGCTGAAGGAACCAGGCGCCTGATCAAAGAGGACTTTCCAACCCCGGACTGGCCCACGAGAGCGGACGTCTGGTGAGCACAGGCTGCGAGCACACCCTCCATCCCAGTGCCGGATCGTGTCGAGCCGGCGAGGCACTCGTAGCCGATCGCCTGATAAACATCCAGTTCCTTCTGTAACTCCGGAGCCACTCCGAGATCGCTCTTGTTCAACACGAGCGTTGCCGCAATCCCACCCGAGGTCGCGGCCGCAAGATATCGATCCAGCACAAACAGATCCGGCCGCGGATTCGGCGCCAGGACCACCAGAAGTTGCGAGAGATTGGCCACAACCGGCTCCGAACCCCCGCGCAGGTTGGATCGATACAAGGCGTTCCTGCGGGGACGGAGCTCGAGAACATGTGTCTCGTTGGTGCGCGCGTCGTCTTCGCAGAGAACCGAGTCACCCGCCACGATAACGAGATTGCGCCCGAATGGCCGGGCCTTCAGCTCGCGTGCGGCCGCGTCGCGCACCAGCAAGTGGCGCCCGAAGGTGGCGATAACCAAAGCATTAAAGGTGTCATTCATCAGGCAGGAGCCCAGGAGCCTGTCTGGCTGATGTTCGCCTGCTGCGGCAGGCCCGCAGCGGCATCTTTGGGCGATTCTTTCACTTACATAGTATCGACTATGTGCGTGAAAGAATCGCCCAAATCTGCTCGCTGAGGTCCGTCTGCTTCACGCGCGTTGCGCGTTCGCAGACGGACCAGGGCGGCCACTCGCAGCCGCCCGTGCGACGCATGCGTCGCACCCTCTTGACGGCGCCCATCAGCCAGACAGGCTCCTGCCTCTGGTAAACTGCAGCTCAACTTTCTGCAATCGCGGTGGCGCGCATCCATGCCGAGCAGCGACAATCTCATCTGGATCGACCTCGAAATGACGGGCCTCAAGCCCGAATCCGATTCCATCATTGAAATCGCCACCGTGGTGACGGATAAGGAGCTCGTCGTCATTGCCGACGGCCCCGTGTTCGCGATTCATCAGTCCGAGGAAGTGCTCGCGCTGATGGACGACTGGAATCAGAAGCAGCACGGCTCATCCGGACTGGCCGCCCGTGTTCGCGCCAGCACCATCACCGAAGCGGAAGCAGAAGCTCGCACCATCGAATTCCTGACCCCCCACGTGAAGGCGGGCGCCTCGCCGATGTGTGGTAATAGCATCTGCCAGGACCGACGGTTTCTGGCGCGGCACATGCCGAAGCTCGAACGCTTTTTCCACTACCGCAATCTCGACGTGAGCACGCTCAAGGAGCTGGCACGTCGTTGGGCGCCAGGGGTGACTGAAAGCTTCTCGAAGCAGGGCACACATCTGGCACATGATGACATCCACGAGTCCATCCGTGAGCTGAAGCACTATCGTGCGAAGCTCTTCGCCCCTGCCTACGCCGGCCCGTAGCGACCGACCAAAGCAAGCGGGCCACCGCAAACCGGCTACCGCAAACCCGCCACATCACCGCCAAGGGCGCTAACCCCTATGCAAACCGACGCCACTAAAGTCCCCACCTTCGCAGACGTCGCGGCCGCCGCAGACCGCATCAGCTCGCGCCTCGTGCGCACGCCGGTCATGAGCTCTCCAGCCATGGACAAACGGGTAGACCGTCGCGTCGTGTTCAAGTGCGAAAACCTTCAACACGGCGGCGCGTTCAAATATCGAGGGGCCCTCAACGCTATTCTGCCGCTCGCGATAAAAGGCGACGTCAGTGCGGTTGCAACACATTCCTCCGGCAACCACGGCACTGCAGTTGCCCTCGCAGCCAAGATCTGTGGCCTGGATGCCTACATTGTCGTGCCGCGTGATTCCGCGCGCCCGAAAATCGCCAACATCGAGGAGGCAGGGGCCGAGTTGGTTTTCTGCGAGCCCGGGCTGCCGGCCCGCGAAGCGGCGCTGGCGGAAGTGATCCAACGCACGGGGGCTCACCTCGTGCATCCGTTTGATGATGCGCGCGTGATTGCGGGGCAGGGCACTGCAACCCTCGAGCTGCTCACCGAAGAGCCCAATCTCGATGTTGTCTGTACGCCCGTGGGCGGTGGTGGACTGATCGGCGGGACGGCGTTGGCGGCGAAGGCCATGGCGCCGCAGTGCCGGGTCATTGCAGCCGAGCCCGAAAAGGCAGACGATGCCTATCGATCCTTCCGCGAGGGCAAGCGCTTGTCGGTGAGCACGCCGGCTACGATCGCTGACGGCCTGCGCGGCTCGATCGGCAAGCTGAATTTCGCACTGTTGCAAAGCCACGTGGATGACGTTGTAACCGTGACCGAGAAGGAAATCGTGAACGCGATGCGGATCATGCTGCAGGACCTGAAGCTGCTCATCGAGCCATCATCGGCCGTCGCGGTCGCGGCTCTGCTGGCCGGGAAGTTGGGCAGCAGTGGTCAGCAGGTCGGTATCATCATTTCCGGCGGCAACGTTGATCTGGAACAGTGTCCGTTTCTAACGGGGGCAACTGTCACATGAGCGATGAATTTGTCACCCACAGTGGCGGTTGCCATTGCGGAGCTGTTGCATTCGAAGTTGAGGCACCCGCGAAGCTCGTCGCAAGCGATTGCAACTGCTCGATCTGCAGAATGAGCGGCTACCTGCATCTCATCGTACCGCGCTCCCGCTTTCACCTGCTGCAGGGCGCGGATGAGCTCACCGAGTACAAATTCAACACAGGGACTGCGCGGCACCTGTTCTGCAGCCGCTGTGGCATCAAATCCTTCTACGTGCCGCGGTCAAACCCGGATGGTTACAGCGTGAATGTCCGCTGCCTGGACCCCCGAACCATCGAGCACATCGAAGTTCAACT
>Ga0068858_100007116_pt1 | contig 10863 bp, 11 predicted proteins | sample KBSSwiS12_FD_66589 | JGI IMG/M metagenome (GOLD analysis project Ga0068858, IMG submission 66589) | Switchgrass rhizosphere microbial communities from Kellogg Biological Station, Michigan, USA - KBS Switchgrass S1-2 | ecosystem: Host-associated > Plants > Roots > Rhizosphere > Soil ... | reverse complement strand
GGCATCTCGCGCCGCTCGCCGGGCTGCAGCGTCTGCTTGGCGAAGCAGAAGCACTCGAGCTTCTGGAAGTACTGCGCCGCGTACTGCGGGCCGTAGCTCGGGATGGCCTGCCCGGTGACGACGCGGTCGGTCGTGTTCACGACCTCGAACGTCGCGTGCGTGAGCGCGCCGGGATGAACGTTGACGATCGGCTCGCGCGGGCGGAACTGCCACGGCAGGTTGCGCACGTTGGTGTCGAACTCGATGCGCACCGTGCGCGTCAGGTCGACCTGCGTGTTGGCGGGGACGTCGGCCTGCGCGATGTTGCGCAGCCCGGTGACCTCGCAGATCTTCTCGTAGAACGGGACGAGCGCGTAGCCGAAGCCGAACATCGCCACGACGACGACGACGAGGCGGACGCCCAGCGCGCGGTTCGAGCGCTTCAGTTCGGCAGTTGCCACGGTCATTTGCGGCTCTTCAGGTTGCGGCCGATGGCGACCACCAGGAAGAGCAGCACGGCGATGCCGACGACCGTCATGCCGGTGGCCGAATCGCCCATGAACCGCGACGCGATGAAGCCGACGAAGAACACGGCCGCGATCACGAAGAGGATCGCGGCCGTGCGCACGTTGGCGGCGCGCACCTTCGCCGCGGGGTCCGCGGGCGGGCGTCCTGCCATCGCGGCGGGCCTCGCTGCGCTCACCGGACGACCGGCGGCGTCTCGAACGTGTGGTACGGCGCCGGCGACGGCACCGTCCACTCGAGCGTGTCCGCGCCGTCCCACGGCTTGGCCGGCGCCTTCGCGCCGTCGTGCCGGATGCACTTCAGCACGGCGTACAGGAAGATGAGCTGCGACAGCCCGAAGCCGAACGCGCCGACCGACGCGACCATGTTCCAGTCGGCGAACTGCTGCGCGTAGTCGGGGATGCGGCGCGGCATGCCAGCGAGACCCAGGAAGTGCATCGGGAAGAACGTCACGTTGAAGAAGATGAACGAGGCCCAGAAGTGGATCTTGCCGATCTTCTCGTCGTACATCGTGCCGGTCCACTTGGGGATCCAGTAGTACGTGCCGCCGAAGAACGCGAACAGGCTGCCCGCCACCATCACGTAGTGGAAGTGCGCGACGACGTAGTACGTGTCCTGGAACTGGACGTCGACCGGCGTGATCGCGAGGATGAGCCCCGTGAAGCCGCCCAGCGTGAACAGGAACAGGAAGCCGATTGCAAAGAGCATCGGCGCCTCGAGGCTGATCGAGCCCTTCCACATCGTGGCGAGCCAGTTGAATACCTTCACGCCCGTCGGCACGGCGATCAGCATCGTCGCGTACATGAAGAACAGGATCCCCGCCGTCGGCAGGCCCGTCGTGAACATGTGGTGCGCCCAGACGATGAACGACAGGATCGCAATGCCGGACGTCGCGTAGACCATCGACGCGTAGCCGAAGAGCGGCTTGCGCGAGAAGGCCGGGATGATCTGCGAGATGATGCCGAACGCCGGCAGGATCAGGATGTAGACCTCGGGGTGCCCGAAGAACCAGAACACGTGCTGGAACAGCACCGGGTCGCCGCCGCCGGCCGCGTTGAAGAACGACGTGCCGAAGTGCCGGTCAGTCAGCAGCATCGTGACCGCGCCCGCCAGCACCGGCATCACGGCGATCAGCAGGTACGCGGTGATGAGCCACGTCCAGCAGAACATCGGCATCTTCATCAGCGTCATGCCGGGTGCGCGCAGGTTGAGGAGCGTCGTGATGATGTTGATCGAGCCCATGATCGACGACGCGCCCATCATGTGGATCGCGAAGATCGTGAGGTCCATTCCCATGCCCGCCTGTACCGACAGCGGCGGATAGAGCGTCCAGCCGCCGGCGGCGGCGCCGCCAGGCACGAAGAACGACAGGATCAGCAGCGAAGCCGCCGGCGGGAGGAGCCAGAAGCTCCAGTTGTTCATGCGCGCGAACGCCATGTCCGGCGCACCGATCATCAGCGGGATCAGCCAGTTCGCGAAGCCCACGGCGGCCGGCATGATCGCGCCGAAGATCATGATGAGGCCGTGCAGCGTGGTCATCGAGTTGAAGAACTCGGGATCGACGATCTGCAGACCCGGCTTGAAAAGCTCCGCCCGGATCGTGAACGCCATGCAGCCGCCCACGATGAACATGATGAACGAGAACCACAGGTACAGCGTGCCGATGTCCTTGTGGTTGGTCGTGGTGACCCACCGCATGATGCCGTACGGGTGGCCGTGACCATGGTCGTCGTGGGCGGCGTGGCCGTCGGCGACGTGATCGTGAGGGACGCTGCTCATCGTGTTCTCCTGGACTTTCCCAAATGCCTTGCCGTGCCGCCCGCTCGAGGCGGCACCTGAATCATTTCCGCGCGAGCTTCACTTCGGCCGGCTGGATCGCCTCGCCGGTGTGGTTGCTCCAGCTGTTGCGCGTATACGTGATCACTGCGGCGAGGTCGCTGTCCGACAGCGCCTTCCACGACACCATCGCCGTGGGCTTGCCGTCACGGACCACGCCGTTCAGCACGGTGGCGATCTGCGCGTCCTTGGGGCCGGTGACGACCTTGGAGCCGTCGAGCGCCGGGAACGCGCCCGGCACGCCCTTGCCGGTGGCCTGGTGGCAGGCGACGCAATTTGCCGTGAACACTTTCTCGCCCTGCGCGACGAGGTCCTTCAGATTCCACACCTTCGCCGGGTCGTCCGCGGCGACCGTCAGCGCCTTTTTGCGCTCGTCCAGCCACTTCGCGTAGTCGTCCTTCGACTTCACCTCGACGACGATCGGCATGAAACCGTGCTCCTTGCCGCAGAGCTCGGCGCACTGGCCGCGATAGATGCCGGGCTTTTCGGCACGGAACCAGCTGTCGCGGACGAAGCCCGGAATGGCATCCTGCTTGACGCCGAAGGCCGGCACCCACCACGAATGGACGACGTCGCCGGCCGTGATGAGAAGGCGCACCTTGGCGCCGACCGGCACCACCAGCGGGTTGTCGACCTCGAGCAGATAGTGCTCGCCCTTGGGCTCCTGGTTGCTGATCTGCGCGAAGGGCGTCGACAGGTTCGAATAGAAGCCGAAGCCCTCCTGCACGTAGTCGTAGTTCCACTTCCACTGGTAGCCGGTGATCTTGACCGTCATGTCCGGCGCCGTGGTGTCGTGCATCGCGAGGATGGTCTTGGTGGCCGGATAGGCCATGAAGAGCAGGATCAGGAACGGGACGACGGTCCACACGATCTCGACGACCGTGTTCTCGTGGAATTGCGCCGCCTGGTGGCCGACCGACTTGCGGTGCTTGTAGAGCGAATAGAACATCACGCCGAACACGCCGATGAAAATGACGACGCAGATCCAGAAGATGTATTCGTGCAGTCCGATGATCTGCTCGGCGATCGTCGTGACCGGTGGCTGGAAGTTCCATTCCGGAACGGCCCACGCCGCGCCCGGTGCCGCGGCCGCCAACGCGACGGTTGCGGCAATGGCAGCCAGGATGGCTGCCTTCGGGCGCCGTGTGGCGGCGCCGCCTGACCTGTTGCTGTGACCCATGCTATCCCCGAATGACGAACCGTTCTCGAACCAAGCCGGCTACGGCGCGCCCCGCGCGCCGGTGAGCCGTTTCAAATCTCGGGCGACCGCCTCGCGCTCCCCGCGCGGCAGCGCATCGCCGAATTCCCACCGCTCCCGCCCGAAACACAGGTAGAGCCGCCCCGGCCTGCCGAAGCGCGCTGCCGTCGTCTCGACCCGCAGCCACTTGCGATTCCACTCCCTGCGCTCCGGCGCACCGCCTGCCGCACGCTCGACGATCACGCGATCACCGGCGATCGTCAGGCGCTCCCAGAAGCTTGCGCGGCGCTCGATGAAACGGAATGCGCACGCCAGCACCACGAGCTCGATGATCGAATACGGCAGCACGAGCCACGCGCCGACCGCGACGAATGCCGCCGCGAGCGTCAGGTTCACCGCCGCCAGCGCCCCGAAGATCCGCCAGCGGACGCGCGGCGCCAGCGAGAGGTTCCATCGCGCCACGACGCAGAACTCGGGCTCGACGGACAGCGGTGGTAGGACAGCGCCCGGCATCGGAATCGGTCCGCGCATCGGGTCATCCCGACGCCCATCGTGCGGCAACACGTGCTGCAAAACCCGAAAATGTTAGCACGACTCGAGGTCTCTCAGCCATTCGGCGGGGAACGCCGCCGTACCGCCGTGCGCCACCGTGGCGATCCGCGGCGCCGCAAGCCGTGTCTCGAGCGTCTGCCGGTTCTCGGCGCGAAGCGGCATCGCCGGATCGATTTCGCAGGCGATCCAGCCGATCAGCGCGAGCCCGCGGGCGCGGATCGCCACTTCGGTCAACAGCGCGTGGTTGAGGCAGCCGAGCCGCATGCCGACCACCAGCAGCAGCGGCAGCTGCAGTGCCGCGGCGAGATCGAGCATGTCGTGCCGCGCACCGAGCGGGACGAGCGCCCCGCCCGCGCCTTCGACGACGACGAGGTCGGCGACCGCGGCCAGCCGCCCATAGGCCGCGACGATCCGTCCGATATCGATGTCGACCTGTGCGGCTGCGGCCGCGAGGTGCGGTGCCACCGCCGGCGCGAAGGCGTAGGGATTGCGATCGGCGAGCGCCGCAGCGACGTTGCCGGCCGCCGCCAGCGCGGTCACGTCGGCGTTCGTCGCAGCACCGGCGTCGATCCCCGCAGCGACCGGCTTCATGCCGACGGCGCGCCGTCCCGCGGCAACCGCGGCACGCAGCAGCGCGGTGGCGACGAGCGTCTTGCCCACCCCCGTGTCCGTGCCGCAGATGAACACGCCCGCCGCACGGGAGGTCGGTGCGCGCGGGCTCATGGTGGCCAGGGCCCTGCGCCGGGCCGTCGACGGCGAGCCATCGCGCTCAGCGGCCCGGCCGCTGCACTTTCACGATCGCGTGGCCGTCCGGCGTGCGTTTCGGCTCGCCCTTCCACGCATGGCCGTAGACGACTTCGAACGTCGCCGGGATGCGACTGTCGCTACGCATCTTCTCCAGCGCCCCCAGCATTCGGCGCCAGCGCGCAGCCCCGGTCAGTCCGCGTGGCCGGCCGCGCGTCGCGTTCGTCGCACCGAGCGCCTTCAATTCGGACAGCATCGCCGCCGGCTCGGCGTAAGTGAGCGTGAGCGGCTCCATCTCCATCACCGGATCGGCGAAGCCGGATTGCACGAGCATGTCGCCCAGATCGTGCATGTCGACGAAGCGGTTCGTGTGCGTGTGGCCGTCGGCGCGCGCGAACGCGGCACGCAGCTCCTTCAGCGTGTCCGGGCCGAACGTCGAGAAAGCGAACAGCCCGCCGACCTTCAGCGTCCGGCGGAATTCCGCGAACGTCCGCGGCAGGTCGTTCACCCATTGCAGCGTAAGGTTGCTCCAGACGAGATCGAACGCGACGCCGGAGAGCGGCAGCGCATTCACGTCGGCGCAGACGAACAGCGGCGGCGGCGTGCCGCCGCGCGGCCGCAGCGGCGCGAGCAGGCGGTTCATCAGCGACCGCCGCCCGCGCGCCCGCACGCGCGCCGCGGCGACCATCGGCAACGCGAGATCGAGCGCCACGATGCGCGCCTGCGGATAGCGCGCGCCGAGCTCGCCCACCGCGTGGCCGGTGCCACAGCCGGCGTCGAGGATGGTCTGCGGCGCAATCTTCACGTAGTCGAGCCGCTCGGCGAGGCGAGTCGCCACTTCGCGCTGCAGCACGGCGGCCGCATCGTACGTTCCGGCGGCACGTCCGAACGCGCGGCGGACGGCGCGCGGATCGACGTCGCGCGGGTCGGGCGCAGGAAAGCGCGGATCAGCGGCCATCGAGAAATGGTGTGACGCTGGCAAGAAAGGCATCGCGATGCGACAGGAACGGCGCGTGCGCGGCGCCGTCGATCGTCGCGAGCGTTGCGTTCGGCAGCGTGCGCGCGAGCCACGCGCCGGCCGCCGCCGGGGCCAGCGTGTCGCGGTCGCCCGCGACGACCAGCGCGCAGGTCCGGATGGCAGCGACCTCTTCGCGCAGGTCGATGGTCTCGAGCAGCGCCAGGTAGTCGCCGAGCACCGCCGGCACGGGCTCGCCGCGCGCGAAGAGCTGGTGGCGCAGCGCCGCGAGCGTTGCCCGTCCGGCCTCGCTGCCCTGCACCTGCAGCGTGAGAAAGCGCGTCAGTGTCAGCCGATAGGCGACACGCAGCTCGTCGCCGAACATCGCGAGCGTCGCGGGTGCCATCGCGTCCGGCCAGTCCGGTCGCGTGACGAACGAGGGCGTCGTGCCCACGAGCACGAGCCGCGCGACGCGCTCGGGCCGCATCGCTGCCCAATGCAGCGCGATCGCCCCGCCCAGCGACCAGCCCAGCACGGCGAGCGGCCGGCGCTCATCACCGACCGCAGTGTCGACGGCGTCGACCAGCGCGTCGAGCGTGAGGCGCATGAGCGGCGCCGAGTGACCATGCCCCGGCAGGTCGGCGACGTGCACCCGGTGGCGCGCCGCCAGCGCCGGCAACAGTGGCGCGAACAGACCGCCGTGCATCGCCCAGCCATGGAGCAGCAGGAGCGGCGGGCCATCGCCGACCGACTCGACATGCACGCGCGGCGCGGGCGCGTTCACGCCGGCGCTGCCGCAATGTCGGCGAGCGCGTCGAGCAGCGCCTGCACGTCAGCCTCGCCGTGCGCGGCCGACAGCGACACGCGCAGGCGCGCGGTTCCCTGCGGCACGGTCGGAGGCCGGATCGCCGGCACCCAGAAGCCCCGCGCCTCGAGCGCCGCGGCGAGCGCGAGCGCGGCGGCGTTCGCGCCGACGACGAGCGGCTGGATCGCCGTCGACGACGGCAGGAGCTTCCATGGCAGCGCCTCGGCGCCCGCGCGGAACTGCGCGACCCGGGCCGCGAGCCGGCGGCGGCGCCCACCATCGTTGCGGATGATCGCGAGCGCCGTCGACAACGCATGCGCGAGCAGCGGCGGCGCCGCCGTCGTGTAGATGTAGGGGCGCGCAGTCTGGATCAGCGTCTCGATCACGGCGCCATGCGCGGCAACGAACGCGCCGGCGACGCCGGCCGCCTTGCCGAGCGTTCCCATGTAGGCGATGCGCTCGGACGCGAGGCCGAAGTGCGCGAGGCTGCCGCGGCCCTCGCCCAGCACGCCGAACCCGTGCGCGTCGTCGACGACGAGCAGCGCGTCGTATTGCTCGGCGAGTGCCAGCAGTTGCGGCAGCGGCGCGAGGTCGCCGTCCATGCTAAAGACGGCGTCGGTCGCGATGATCTTGCGCGGGGCGCGCGACGCAGCGAGGCGCGCCTCGAGCTGGCCGAGGTCGTCGTGCCGATAGCGGACGAGCCCGGCCCGCGACAGGAGCGCGCCGTCGTTCAGGCACGCGTGGTTGCGGCGGTCGCCGAACACCGCGTCGCCGCGGCCGGCGAGCGCGCTCACGAGCGCGAGATTGGCAAGATAGCCGGTCGCAAACGTCACGGCGCGCGCCCCGCTGCAGGGCGCGACCCACGCCGCCAATGCCGCTTCGAGATCCGCGTGCGCGCCGAAGTGACCGCAGATCAGATGCGAGGCGCCCGCGCCCGTGCCCCAGCGCGCGACGCCGTCGCGGATCGCGTCCGCGAGCGCCGGATCGGCGGCCAGGCCGAGGTAGTCGTTGCTCGCAAAAGCGACGAGGCGTCGGCCGTCGACCTCGACGTGCGGTCCCTGCGGCGTTGCGACCGTGCGGCGGCGGCGCTCGAGGCCATCGCGGCGTCTCGCGTCGAGCGCGCGCTCGAGCCCGGCGATCGCGGCGGCAGTCACCGGGCGCGCCCGGTCAGACGGGTGCCAAGCCGAGCTTCGCGAAGAGCGCGCGGTCGGCGGCGACATCGGGATTGCCCGTCGTGAGCAGGCGGTCGCCATAGAAGATCGAGTTCGCGCCGGCGAAGAAGCACAGCGCCTGCACGGCGTCGGAAAACTCGCGCCGGCCCGCCGACAGCCGGACCATCGCCCTGGGCATCGTGATGCGCGCCGCAGCGATCGTCCGCACGAACTCGAGCGGGTCGAGCGCGGCCTCGCCGTGGAAGCGGTCATGCAGCGGCGTGCCTTCGACCTGGACCAGATGATTGATCGGCACCGATTCGGGGTAGGGATCGAGATTCGCAAGCTGTGCGACGAGCCCGGCGCGCTGGCGCCGCGACTCGCCCATGCCGACGATGCCGCCGCAGCACACGGCGATGCCCGCTTCGCGCACGCGGTCGAGCGTGTCGAGTCGGTCCTGGTACGCGCGCGTGCTGACGATGTCGCCGTAGAATTCCGGCGCGGTGTCGAGATTGTGGTTGTAGAAATCGAGGCCGGCCCCGGCCAGCGCCTGCGCCTGGCCGTCCTTCAGCATGCCGAGCGTGCAGCAGGTCTCGAGACCGAGCGCCTTGACCTCGCGCACCATGTCGAGCACCGGCGCGAGCTCGCGCTCCTTCGGGCCCCGCCAGGCGGCCCCCATGCAGAAGCGGGACGCGCCCGCCGCTTTTGCTTCGCGGGCGGCCGTGACGACGGCGGCGACGTCCATCAGCGCTTCGCTCGTGACACCGGTGTGGTAGCGCGCCGCCTGCGGACAGTAGCCGCAATCCTCGGGACAGCCGCCGGTCTTGATCGACACGAGCGTCGACAACTGGATGCCGTTGGCGGGGTGATGCGCGCGGTGCGTCTCGTGCGCACGAAAGAGGAGATCGTTGAACGGCTGCGCCAGCAGCGCGTCGACGGCGTCGACCGTCCAGCGCAGCGCACGCGCCGCGCGCGTACGCGCTGCAGCGGTCGTCGCGGCGGCGGCGGGCGCATCGATCGTGCGGCTCTTTGCATCGTCCATGCGGATGATTCCGGCGCGGCGCGCGGCCGCTTACGCTGACGTTCAGGTAACCGAAGCGTAACTCGACTTGTCAAATCGCGCCGGCGTTAAATTTGACAGGGACCCGTCAAAACGGCTTCCGGCGCTGATCGGACGGGTCCCTCACGCCCTCGCCGGAACGTTGCGCCGCCTGCTGCCGCAGGCTTGCGCGCTGTGCGCAGCCGCCAGCGGCGACGCGCTGCTGTGCCCGGCGTGCACGACGGCGCTGCCGGGCGTCGGACCGGCGTGCCCGGTGTGCGCATTACCCGCCATTCGCAGCGATCCCTCGCCCGGTGCGCGCGCCAGCCCGTGCGGCGCGTGCCTCGCGCGGCCGCCGCCGTTTTCGCGGAGCGTGGCGGCGTGGATCTACGCGTTCCCCGTCGACCGCCTGGTGCAGGCGCTGAAATATGGTGGCCGTCTCGCCCTTGCCGAGCCGCTTGGCGACGCGCTGGCCGCTGCGGTCCTGGCGACGCCGCGCCCGCTGCCGCAGGTCGTAGTGCCATTGCCGCTCGCGCCTGCGCGCCAACGCGAACGCGGCTTCAACCAGGCCCACGAGATCGCACGTCGCGTCGCTGCGCGCATCGCAGTTCCGATCGCTGCCGGCCTCGACCGGCGCGGCGACGCCCCGCCGCAGGCCTCGCTGCCCTGGTCGGCGCGGGCGCGCAACGTTCGCGCCGCGTTCGCGGGCCGGCCGAGCCTCAACGGCCGGCGCGTCGCGCTCGTCGACGACGTGATGACCACCGGGGCGACGCTCGCCGCGGCCGCGCGCGCCGCACGTCGCGCGGGCGCCGTGGACGTCGAAGCATGGGTCGTGGCGCGCACGCTGCCGCCGGTCGAAAGTTTGCGGAACTGACCAACGTTGCTACTGTGGCGGCATGTTCGCCGTCGTGCTCGTCCACCCGGAGATTCCGCCCAACACGGGGAACGTGATTCGCCTCACCGCCAATACGGCCACGGACCTGCACCTCGTCGAGCCGCTCGGCTTCCGGATGGACGATCGCGAGCTCCGCCGCGCGGGCCTCGACTATCACGAATACGCGCGCGTGACGGTTCACCCGGATTTCGACACGTGCCGGCGGGCGCTGGATGGAGCCGCGCCACGCCGCTGGTTTGCGTTCACGACGAGCGGCGCGAGTCCGCTCGCCGCCGCGACGTTCGCCGCCGGCGACGTGCTCGTGTTCGGCTGCGAGACGGCCGGGCTGCCGCCGGATATCGTCGCGCAATTCGCGCCGGAGCACCGGCTGCGCATTCCCATGCGCCCGGGGGTGCGCAGCCTCAATCTCTCCAATGCGGTGGCCGTGGCCGTGTACGAGGCATGGCGCCAGCAGGGATACGTCGGCGGCGAGTGACGGCGCGCCGGCGCCACTCGACTCAGCGCTGCGGCGCCGGCGCGCCGTTCATTCCCAGCGCGTTCATCAAGAAGCGCAGCTCGTAGTCGCGGTCGACGATCCGCTGCTGGTTCGACTTGCCGGTGCCATGCCCGCTGTCGAAATCGACGTAGAGCAGGAACGGCGACACCTGCCCCGGATTGTTCTGCACGGCCGCGACGAACTTCTTCGCGTGCAGCGGATCGACGCGCGAGTCGTATTCCCCCGCGACCACCAGCGTCTCGGGCAGGTTCACGCCGGCACGCACGTTGTGGTACGGCGAATAGCGGAGGATCCAGCCGAAATCGGGGAGCTTGTCGGGGTCGCCGTATTCGGCGATCCAGTAGCGCGCGATCAGGAACTTGTGGAAGCGCACCATGTCGAGCAGCGGCACCTGGCAGATCGCCGCGCGGAAGAGATCCGGGCGCTGCGTGACGAGTGCGCCGACGGTGAGGCCGCCGTTGCTGCCGCCCTCGACGGCGAGCTTGGCCGGCGTCGTGTACTTCTGCGCGACCAGCCACTCGGCGACATCGACCATGTCGTCGAACGTCGCCTGCTTGTGCGCGAACATCGCCTGCCGGTGCCATGTCTCGCCGTACTCGTTGCCGCCGCGCACGCCGGCCTCGACATACACACCGCCGCGGTTGACGAACGCGCTGTAGCTGCCGAGGTAGAACGGCTCGACGCCGAC
>Ga0068858_100007115_pt1 | contig 10864 bp, 14 predicted proteins | sample KBSSwiS12_FD_66589 | JGI IMG/M metagenome (GOLD analysis project Ga0068858, IMG submission 66589) | Switchgrass rhizosphere microbial communities from Kellogg Biological Station, Michigan, USA - KBS Switchgrass S1-2 | ecosystem: Host-associated > Plants > Roots > Rhizosphere > Soil ... | reverse complement strand
GCCTTTAATTGCGCGGCTCAACGTGTCGGTAATATGCTTTTGTCCGACAATTTCTGATAAAGATTTAGACCGGTATTTCCGGTATAGTGCTTGCCCCAAGTTTTAACCCTCCAACGGTTCAGCACCTATTATAAGGCTTGAGCAGACTAAGATGCTACCCCTGTTGTTTATAAGACTTGTATAAGCTGTGCAAAAGGTTAACTATAGTGCGGCTTCAAGAGCGGCCCACTCGGCTGGTCCATCTTCTGGAACGTTGATGCTCACTTGGTCACCGGGCTTGGCTTTGAAATAGGTTACGCTTGCCAAAAGTACACGGTATTCGGTATCGCCAACAGTTACAACATAGTGACCTTCTTTTTGAGTAAGTACGCCAACAATCTGCTTGCGTGGGATTGGGCCAATTTGCTTGTATAAAAATGCGCCGTCTTCAGCAATAGTAAGTTTCAATATGTCGCCCTGGACTAGCTTGGATTTGCTGGCGTAGTTGGCTGGTACTGGGTAGGTTTTCGCATCGCTTCCAACCATATTCTGACCGTCAAAGACACCCTCAATAACCTTGCCTATGTTCTCGTCTTTCACGCTAGCGGTAATTTCAGGGTCATCTCCAACCAAACTCATAAGTAGCTCTTTAGCCGCTGCTAAGTTAGTTTCTGCTTCTTGAATTAGTGCCCGTAACCGCTTTACTTGTTTTTCTGGAATATCTGCCATTTTTGTACTTTATCTTTCCCGGGGATTTGTTTTGACACCTATTACTTACGCTAACCCTACCATAGCAGATTAGTCAAGTCAAAGAGTATAGCTTAAAAAACTGTGGAAAAACTAAAGGAGCACCCTATATATAGAGTGCTCCTTGTATTGAAAAGCGCTAATTGTTTAGGCTAGTTCAACGGTAGCGCCAGCTTCTTCCAAGGTTTTCTTGGCAGCTTCAGCGTCTTCTTTCTTAGCTTTTTCTAGCACGGTCTTTGGGGCACCGTCTACAATTGCTTTTGCTTCACCAAGACCAAGACCGGTTAGATCTTTAACTGCCTTGATTACTGCAACCTTCTGAGCACCGGCGTCCTTTAGAACAACGTCGTATTCAGCTTTTTCGTCAGCAGCTGGGGCAGCTTCGCCCGCTGCAGGACCAGCCATAGCCACTGCGGCTGCAGCTGGTTCAATGCCGTATTCATCTTTTAAGATTGTCTTTAGTTCATTAACTTCCAAAACTGTAAGCTTGGTAAGCTCTTCTGCTAGTTTTTTAACATCGTTAGCCATAATATTTCTCCTTTAATTATTATTTGCTCGGCTTCGCCAAGACTTTAGGCCGTAGCCTTTGATTCAATACCATCAAGCAAAGCGTGCAAGTTGCCGGAAAGCGCGTTTGTAACATCATGTACTGGTGAAAGTAATGTTGCTACAACCTGTGCAATCAGATCGTTCTTGCTTGGCAGTGCCGCGAGTGCTTTAACTTCGTCCGAGCTTATAAATTTGCCTTCGGCTGTAATGGCGCCGACAAACTGAATGCTTGGATTAGTTTTGGCAAACGTTGCAAGCGCCGAAGCAGGTGCTACTTCGTCCGTAGAGTTAAAGGCATAGAGTAATTGGCCTTTTAAGGCGGTGGTGTCTACGTCTTTAATACTCTCGGTGCTTTCGATAGCTTTAATGACAAGGCGGTTTTTTACCACGCTGACTTTGGTACCGTTTGCCTTGGCGTCCCTGCGTAATGCCTGGATAGCCTTAACAGTCGTACCTTGGTACTGCGCGACAACAGTCATTTTAGAATTGGCCAATAGTTCAGCCATTTCCGCGACAACCTCGTCCTTTTTTACTTTTGTTAGTGCCATAGATAAATCCTTTAGGATTTTAGTTGGTTTGCTTTCCAATACGACCTGTTGGAAAACTGATTACTAAAACGAAAACGTCCTCGTTATTACTAACAAAGACGCTTGGCGCTTGAACAAATAGAATCTAGATGTTCACCTCGGTAGCATTCTTAAATCTTTTTTACGGATCGCTACTGTCTTTGGTAATCCAAGGTATTTTAGCACAGAGGCGGCTTATCTGTAAAGAAGCTGTGTTGACAAATACCGCTTATGAGTGTAAATTCATACAGTTATGTTAAGTATTCAACAGTTTAAAGGTGTGAAGACAACCAAGCTTTATGGCCTCGGTCTCTTTCTCATTACCCGATAAACTGCTGAATCCGCTTAACTAAAACAAGACAAAATATAAAACCGGATTCCAGCGATAAGGGAATACCGGTTTTTTAATGCAAAATAATGACTACACAAGCCCAAGAAAGCCCATACCATTTTGAAATTGGTCGTGTCACTGGTTTGCCAACAGCAAGCCACGCGGCTAGGTTCGCTATTACCCATAATTCACCGCTGTTAGGGCTGAGAAGCCCTGTCGCGGCTAAAATTGGCACCCAGCGATCGGTACCTCTGCTCAGTAATATAAACGCTAACGCGTTGGCGATGCCCGTTGATGCAGTTTCGAACTGGGGGGAACTAACTGAAGCGTTGTGCATGAACTATGCCGAAACTACAACTGAGGAGTGTGGTAAGCCGCTTACCAGAAGCTCTCCTTTAATATCGTGGCTTTTAAGTCTGGACCGGATACCGAACACCTTTGGAGCCACAGAGAGAGAATGGACAAATGATATACGTAAAGCTTTCGAGTTCGGAAGCCAAAAAACAGTAGGCAAAATAAGGAGGTCAGCTGAACCTATGCTGCAGAATGTCGTTGCAGATGCCGTAATAGAAGGAGCACTTACAACTAGTGCTTATATGCAAGTTGTCGCGCAAATAGCCTGTCAAAATGTAGACGGTGATGAAGAACTAGCATTAAAAAAATGCGAGTCTTTAATCTCTAGCGGCGTACCATTTATAATTGAATCATCAGGTTTTGGTAAAGTTATGAATGATATATCCCTTAGAGAAGCAAGTAGGCCGAGCGCTCCTTTCGTGGGAAAAAGAAAATATTGGAATCTTAGTCTTGACGCAGCTAACTATGAGGCAGTGCCTTTTGAAAGTCCCCGAGGCTCGGTGGAACGAGTCACATTTACTCCAGAGACTAGAGTAAAAATTATGGAAGCCTACGATGCCGAGCCTATGGGAAGAAAGGATTCGCCAGAACTATTTGGCTGCCCCGCCCATGCCCACTCTGGTGTTGCAAATATGTATAAGCACATTGCTTCAGTAGCCTGGGAAAATGGTATTTTTACCGAGATAGTTTCTGAAGCTTGTGCTGTAGAGGCTCCAGGAAGTATTGCATAATAAGCTTAAGTGTGATATAATAAAGTATATGAGTAATACCAGTTCTAAAGCAGCAAGATTTTTGGCCTTCAATCTCAGCATCCAAAGAGACCCAGAAGCTATCGAAGAGGATCTTCGATATGTTGAGCTTCTTGAAGCTATTGGCGGGAATGTTGAATCATTCCGCCTAGGCATAGAGCTTGGCAAAAAAGCCCTTGACGCTATCGCCCAAGGACAACCTCCGAAACATTCGCCGTACTTTTCTACAGCAGCAGAGCATGAAGTATATGATGGTTTTCTTCGAGCCTTAGACATAGGAGGACTTCATCTTATATCGGCAGTTCCTGTTGTGCAGGAACAAGGGTTTGGCTTTGAGCTTATCGAGATTTTTAGCCTTCAGGAACAAACCCAGCGCGAGAGGGATTTTAAGCTTTCAATTCCTGGAGTCCGAGTAAACTTTATTCCGCCAGGTCGACTAATTAGCCCAGCTGATTTAGCTTAAACTGAGTGTATTTCTCGGCTGCCAGGCGGGTTAGTTCGTCGTCTTCGCCCTTATTAACAAATATCATTGCATCAGTTAGAAGCGGGTGTATTTCGGCAACTTTTTCGTGCATTTCTTTAACAAGCTTTCGGTAGCCTGGGTGGCCCTGGGGGCTGGTTCGAAGTTCATGGAAATGAAAAGCTTCACGGGCGTTATAGGTAATTTTCCAGCGCATACGATGGCCAAGTAGTGTAGCGTATTGAGCTTCTAAAGCAAAGCCAGCAGCTTGAAGCTCGCTATAAAGCGCGGCACTAAGATCAAAGCACTCTTCAAACTGTTCGCTCAGGTTGGCCTGCTCCACAAGCTCAGGCATATCAAAGCCATAACGCGGTGTTAATTGTTGCCAGTCGAAGGCGTCAACCATACGGTGGCGCTGCAGATCCCGGAATATTCCATAGTCGCACAGCAGGTCCCAGCTATAGTGGGCAATTTCCAGGGCGCGGCCTGGTTTATGGCGGCGGTTTAGCCTTTCGCCCATATAAGTTCTAAAGGCTTTTAGCTTTTGCTCGTAAGACCAGCCTAAAATCTCCTTCTTGATATCACGCAGGCTCATTGTGCTGTGCTCATAAAGCATGTGCGGCAGCAGGTCCAATTCGTTGCGGGGCCAGTAGTCTACCAGCTGGATGTCTTCATCTAGCGAGCCTAGGTTTTGCTTAAGATCTTCGTCGGCCAGCTTTTTCATGGCATTAAAAGTGTTTGATCTGTAGGCCACCATCGCGCCGCCTCTATCTGGTTTGTCGGCACGCTCCAGGAAAGTTGGTATTGATTTGCGGGCTTCACGCAGCAAATCGTCACCTACCTTACGAGCTTCTGGCAGATTGTCGGACTGCAAATGCATAATTAGGCTTTCTAGTGCTTGCCCGGAAGCAAAAATACCAACCGTCGACTTAACTGATACTGGTAAAACCGCTCGGATAGCATCACAGGCTTGAGCACGAATAGCACCCTTAAAAGCACCGTCGCGTTCAGCTTCCGGAACTGTAGAGTGGTCGCTCACATAATCTGTTAGCCTGTGTACCATGTCAGAATAAATATCAAATATTTTATCCATCACTTCTTCATAACGTTCTTTAAGTTTTAATGGTAGATCGGCAGGGGTGTAGTAACGGTATTTACCGTTTTGATCTTTTTGGTCGAAATAAATATAACGAGTAGACTGCTCCAAATAGGCTGCAAGACGGCCCCATTCCAGCTTTTTAGTAAGTAGGTTACTGGCGTTTTCGACGACTACATGGATACCCACTAACTGCTGGACTGAATCATCGCCGTAGGCCGTGATAACTCTTTGGAGCAGCTTCGCATCTTTTCCAAGTGCGCCTGCGAACTCATCTAGTAGTGTTACCCTCATATCGTCACCCCGGCGGCTAAGGCGGGCCATGGCGGCCGCAATGGTGGTTGGACTTAATTTGTCGGTAAACGCGTAAACATCCCCATCGCTGGTGGTTACCGCGTCGTTCAAAAAGTCTTTACCGTCAGAGGTAATTGTGTAGTTGCCCTTTTTATCCTTTTTTACGTATTCGAGTTCTTTTTTATCTTCTAAATGTTCAATCTTGGCTTCAATAACTTCTTTTATTGAAGCGGCTGGTGTTGTTAGGGCGGAAGCGGCAACTACAGGAGGCTCATGCTCGGGCTCATGTTTTTCTATGCTGCCATTCAGTATTTTCCAAATAGATTCATTGACGGCCTCGGGAGTGTCGACTGCTGTTATAACCGGGTAGCCGCGCTGTTTTGCTTCCCACAGGTAACCTGCCCTTACTCTCTCTAGGAATTCTAGGTTAAGATCATCAAATCTTTCCCCGGCATTTCTGCCCTCAGCACGTTTTTTGAGGTCACTTGCCGGGGCATCTAAGACTATTGTCATATCTGGCTGCATGTCAGCGACGGCAAAATTAATGATGCTATTGATAGTATTGTAATCCGGTACGTCACCTCGGCCGTAGTATTGGATTGCTAGCGTAGTCAGGTAGTTACGGTCACACAAACAGATAACCCCGGCCTCTCGCGCACGCTTGATAACTTCGAGAGACTGGCTGCGGGCCGCATTATAAAGTAGTACTTCAGTCCTAGTATTCATTGGATAGCGTGGGTCTTGGGTAAGCATGCGGATAGCGCGGGCAGTTAGATCGCTCTGTGAATCGGGCTCACGGAATAAACGTACCGGGTAGCCAGCACTTTCCAGCCTGGCAGCCAAAAGGCCAAGCTGTGTGGTTTTACCAACACCCTCCGCCCCTTCAATGACAATATACCTGCCGTTATTCATAGCTTAACCCTTCAATTTTCAAAGGCATTTCGCGTGAATCTAAATAAGCCTTTGGCAGCATTAAAGAAGGTGACCAAGTTGCTTTTAAGGTCTTAAGATCGGTACCGGATTGGTATTTGCCACTAAAACCGCTGTCGCGGCCTTTTCCGTAGCTGCCGTCGACTTCGCCAGTTTCATGGAAAACTATTTGGGCAATGCGCTCACCAACGGGTAGCAATACGGTCTCACGTTGGTTTAAGTTATAAATTTCAAGTGTTAAACGGTTTATATAGCCTGGGTCGACCCAGCCGGCGTCAAAACAAACGGCTACACCGTTACGGCCCCAGCTGCTTCGGCTTTTAACTTCGCAGGCGCCCGGCGGCAAGATGCCAAAAAATTCGTGCGTGTGGGCCAATATGCGTTCACCAGGCTTTAAAGGGATTACTGGATGATCTAACGGTATGTTTTTTAGCGGAGTTACGCTATTCAGCTTGCACCACTGTCCGTGCGGCATAGCCTGGTAAGGGCCGTCGAAATAGCGCTCTACATCTTCGCGCTCAAAAGGGTTGTAAATAGTCCGCTCATTTACGCGTTCAACTCTGTAGAAATAATACCCTAAAGTCACATCTAAGCTGGCCTGGCTAACGTGCTTTGGCTGGAAAGGAGTGCAAACAATATGACCATCGTCAATTGCTTTGCGTATTTGTGTATTGCTATAAACCCCCAAAACCGCCTCCTTTTGTTCTCTAATAGTATACTAGAGCACGCCATTGCCCTACAAGCATAAACATGTTGTGGTTTTTAACTTAACTTTTATCCTGTGGTTTGACAAACAGTCCCAAAAGTTATAGAATCATGACTAATGAGTGCAGAATATTCTATCCAAATGCCATCAGAACTTAATACTTCTGCGTCCCAACATGTGACCGCTGAAATAGGAGCGCAGCAGCCTGTACCTGCGCATGCTAATTACGGTGATGCTATTGCCGTTGGTTGCTTTATGATAGTCGTACCGGGCATTGGCTTCGCACTACGTCATCTTATTGAACGCCGCGATCATGCGCCTTATGATAAATTAGATCACCAAAATGCCGCTCTTATGCGGCTCGCCAAAACAGATGAAGCAAGACAAGAGCTTGGAGAGATTCTTTTGCAAGAATCCTACGAAGAGCGTAAGTCTAAACGTGACCCTTTACACCTTAACAAGGGTTAATTGTTTGTTTAAAAACTTCTAGAGTTCGTTAGTTAGGATCTTGATACCGGGGCCCATTGTGGTGCTCATAGTAATAGACTTGACGTAAATGCCCTTGATGCTGGCTGGCTTATTGCTTTTGATTGAAGTAAATACAGCCTGTAGATTAGTTAAGAGCTTGTCGGAGCCAAAAGATACTTTGCCAATTCCTAAGTGAACAATACCAGTTGAGTCAACACGGTACTCTACGCGGCCGGCCTTAGCCTGTTCGACAGCTTTAACTACGTCTGGTGTAACTGTGCCGCTCTTAGGGTTAGGCATAAGGCCTTTTGGCCCTAGAACACGGGCGTACTTGCCTAGTTTAGCCATTAGGGCTGGTGTAGCAATAAGGGTGTCAAAGTTAATTATGCCTTTTTCGATGTCTTTTAACAGATCTTCCATACCAGCGATGTCAGCTCCAGCCTTTTTAGCGGCTGCCGCGTCATCAGCTTCGGCTAAAACGGCGATGCGAATGGTTTTACCGGTTCCAGCTGGTAGTACAACATTGTCGCGTACATTTTGATCGGCCTGGCGTGGATCCACGCCCAAGTTAACATGCAATTCAACAGTGGCATCAAACTTAACAGGGCTAGTTTTGATAGCTAATTCCAAAGCTTCTTTAACAGAGTATTGTTTGTCTTTTTCAATAAGTTCGGCGACTTTACGGAATTTCTTGCCGGCGCGCTCTAGCTTAGTACGTACCTTCTTAACTGGAGCCTTTTTAACTTCAGCTTTTTCAGCAGACTTAGACTTACTTTCTTCTTTTTCTAGCTTTTCTTCTGTTTCTTTTAAAGCTTTTTCGCTTCGCTTGCCGGCCTTGGCAACTTTTGCTTCATGTTCTTCTACAGGCAAAGCTTCTTTATCATGCTTCTTAGGCGCTGCAGCAGCAATTGCCTCGCGCATTTCGGCCATAGTGTTCTTGGTGTTTAAGTGTTCGATCCCAAGCTCTTTAGCTTGCTTTAAGAGATCCGTTTTAGTTTCTGCCATGAGTATGATCCTTTCGTGGTGCGTACGACCTGATTTACAAGTCTCCCACAAATTATTTGATGCTTAAATTATATCAGATTACAGGGATAACATCAAGAAAAAGCTTATCTACAGACCTGCCGTCCTGCGTTTTTGATGAGCCTCTGAAATCAGTTTTTCGGTAGATAAATTTGCCCCTTTTCCGAAAGTTTCTAGCACCTCTAACGCGGGGGATGGGTAGTGGATTTCGCCAGTTAGATCAGCATCCACACAAGCGGCCTCGGCTTCTTCATAAGTCATTCGGGTAGCTTTTCTTAAGAATTCCGCAGCCTGGAGGGTGCGATCAACAGGTGTTAAGTCCACATTCATCGCTGGGTCCGCGTTAGCGTTAGACATATTAGGCCTCGATTTCGACGCCCATGGAACGAGCCGTACCGGCAACCATCTTCATGACAGACTCTACTGTGTCGGCATTCATGTCTTCCATCTTGGTTTCGGCAATTTCACGAAGTTGTGACTGGCTTAACTTCTTGGAAATTTTTTCCTTGTTAGGTACGCCTGAGCCCTTGTCGATTTTAAGAGCCGCACGAATAAGGTCGTCGGTTGGGACACCAACAAAGCGCCATGACATGGTTTTGTCAGTATAGATAGTAATGTGAACGGTTAGGTTCTGGCCCATCTTGTCTTTGGTAGCATCGTTAAATGGCTGGATAAAATCCATCATGTTAACGCCGTGCTGGCCTAGGGTACTACCAACTGGAGGCGCTGCCGATGCCTGGCCGCCTCTAATTTTCATTTTAAGATTTGCTTTAACTTCTTTGCCTGCCATTGTAATAATCCTTATTGCTGCCGAGGGTGTGAAGCTCCCTATCGGCAATACGTGCGTAACTTAAGAGGTATTGTACTACAAGCTACCTCTGTTGTCTAGTCTTAAACCGCACCAAGAAATGGTGTGTCAGCCGCGGGGTCTGCTGTTTTGCGATCGGCGGCGTCCATTATCATTCTAATACCGTCCAACGGATCAATAAGCCCTAAGACTTCTCCAAGATCGGCAGCAACCCTAATATTGCGTACAGCTGCCGCTACACTACGTTCAAACGCACTCAAGCGTACGTCGTAGTTAGGCGAAAATGGTTCCGTAGGGCCTTCTGGTGTTCCGTTAATCATGGTTTTAGGTCTTTTTAACCTGTAAGCCGTCAAGTTCTACAGGGGTTTCACGGCCGAACATGTTAACTAATACTTTAAGCTTGCCCTTAGCTGGGTCAATTTCATTAATAGCGCCATCAAAGCCCTTGAACGGACCGTCGATGATGTTAACCACATCACCAATCTTGTAGTCCATCTTGTGCTTTGGCTCGTCTTTGCCCATGCGCTTCATGATTTTTTCGATTTCTTCTGGTTCCACAGGGGTTGGTTCGGTGCCGGTGCCAACAAACCCAGTTACGGATGGAGTGTTACGAACAATGTACCAGGCATCTTCGGTCAGTTTCATTTCAACCATAACGTATCCTTGGAAAATGCGCTTTTCAACGACTTTACGCTTACCGTTCTTAATTTCAATCATCTTTTCTTTAGGGACCAAAACCTGGTAGATCTTGTCCTTCATGTCTAGGGATTCGGCGCGTTGGCGGATAGATTCAGCCACTTTTTCTTCATAGCCGCTATATGTGTGGATAGCGTACCACTGCTTAGTTGTGTCGTATCGTTTCATTATCTTAGTACAATCCTTTTAATTACTTTATCAAGGCCATAGTCCGTAAGGGTGACTAAAAAGCCAAAAACGACGGCGAAAATAAGAACAGCAAAGGTCAGTTTCCAGGTATTGCGGCGGGTTGGCCAGGTTACTTGGCGGAGTTCTTTGAAGGCATTACGGAAGTAACGTGGGAGCAAAATCCGGCCAAGCCATCTGAAAACGAAGCGTACCGGGCGAACCTTGAATGGTTTAGCAATGATACCTGCTGGGCGGCTTAGTGGCTTCCCGACGGCTCTAGCAACCTTTCGAACAGGCTGTTTCTTGGTCTTGCTAGCATCTTCGCTAGCCTTAAGGGTCGCTTTTTCATTGCGCTCCCGCACAGTTTCGATTTTTCTAACCCGCGGCTGTTTCTTGTCTGCCATTTTCACCTCTTATAAATAAAAAGACTACAATATTTTGTAGTCATTCCAGTCAATAGTACTCTCTGTTAGGTTATTCGTCAACTCGGGTTTAATTTGGGATGACAGCCGTCTTGTAAGTTTTAAGTTCTTTTCTTATTTTTTTAGCGCCAGGTAGGGCTTCTTCAAACCTTTCCCAAAAAGCATCAGAGTGGTTAAGGTGCTCAGTATGGACAAGCTCGTGAGTTAGTACATAGTCAATCAAATGCCATGGCAGTTGCATAAGGTAATAGTTGAGCGTAATTTCATGATTTTGATTGCAGCTTCCCCATTTAGTCTTTAATTGTTTTACGGTGATGTTCTTGTACGAAAAACCGTGCTGTTTAGCTATTAACTCAAGCCTTTGAGGCAACAAACGCTCACCCTCGCCCCATAAGGCCTTTTTGGCGCCACGTTCGGCAGCCGCTTGGACAGCTTTGCTTTCAAAACCAAGGGAAGCGGGATATTTAACTATTATCTCGGTCTCTTTTAGCCTTACCTGCGTGGATTTAACAATAGGA
>Ga0068858_100007107_pt1 | contig 10866 bp, 8 predicted proteins | sample KBSSwiS12_FD_66589 | JGI IMG/M metagenome (GOLD analysis project Ga0068858, IMG submission 66589) | Switchgrass rhizosphere microbial communities from Kellogg Biological Station, Michigan, USA - KBS Switchgrass S1-2 | ecosystem: Host-associated > Plants > Roots > Rhizosphere > Soil ... | reverse complement strand
GTCACAATACCGCCGAGATTCATTGGAGTAGACGGACGTGCGCGCCACGTTCTCTGCCCGATCGCTTCCAGGAGATAGGGCGCGGATCCGAATCGCCCCGTCGCAAAAAGCTGGTATCCTCGGTCAGTCTCCCGAACCACCCCTTCCGCCCCTATGGAATCCGACCGATAGTGCCCCTCTAACGATCGCGCATCTGCCTTGCCTGCAGGCGGAACACGAGAGAATTCTTCCCGGTTGCCAAAGTCATTGAGAAGCACACGATCGGGCGCGGCTGGGCTTCCAATCAAGCGGACAGATCTTTTCAGGAAATGCCACAGCGGGAGGGGCTGCAGTTCCCCTTCTGAATTCAACCTGTGAGGAAGCTCAAATCCATCGAGCGCCACATACTGCTGACCGCCGCCGTCCTTCAGTTGAAGGATACGTCCTGAGTCGCAACCCCTGAATGTCCCCGTTGCAACAGCACTGCTGTCACTGGCAGGCACAGGCTCCAGGCCGGGGAGACAGGCCTCGATAACTTCTGAGGCCAGCTCCATTGATTGGGCATCGTGGCGATTGACTATGACCACAATGTCGAGGCCGGCGCCCAACACCTTGATCATCTGGGCATTCCCACCCATTCCTCCGCCGGGATGAGACAGTGTGTGAGCTCCCCGATAGCGACCCAGCATAAGCCCGAGCCCATAGCCGGTATCGGTTCCGTTTGCCAGTGTCTGGGTCGTCATCAGGTTCGCCCAGGAGGCCGCTTTTCCCACCGTTGGCGCTTCCATGTGGTCCAACCAGCGGAGCATGTCATCAACAGTCGAGACAATCGCGCCCGCCCCGGCAAAGTCGATCCCGAAATAGGACTTCACATAGGCGCCGTCCAGATTCACCATGTGCTGTGCAGCGCTATTCGGCACGAAGTCGGTATCAAAGCGACGTAGCAGGGTATCTTTCATCCCGATCGGTGCGAAGATTCGCTCCCGAAATACCTCTTCCAATGGCTTGTTGGCGATCCGCTCGATCGCAACACTCAACATGACGTATCCGCTGTTGTTGTAGATCCATGCCGTACCTGGAGCAGCATTGACCTCGTTGAGATCCTTATACAGTGACAGCATCTCCAGAGCGGATACCGGGCGTCCTGCCCCGCTGAAACGTAATACAAAGTCACATACGTCCCGGAGACCTCCAACATTTCCCATGATCTGCCGCATCGTAACGGCGTGCGTAACCGGATGGAGCTCCGGCAGATACTTACCAATGGGATCGTCGATGTCCGCTGCGCCGTCTTCGCAGAGCAGCAAGTACGCCAATGAGGTGAAGTGCTTAGTGGTCGATCCAATCCGCATTCGGATCGATGGCGACAGGACGACCGGTAGCTCCATGTTGGCGAGGCCAAAGCCTTTGCGATAGACCGGACGTCTGTTTACCGCAATCCCAATAGCCACGCCCGGGAGACCACACTGATTGTATTTTGAAAAGATGGCGTCGATTCTTTCCTCGTTGAACTCGACCGTGAGCTTCTTTTCAAACATGGTGGATCTCAGAAAGACTTGGATACAGACAGGCCCACGGTGCGCGGCTGTATGTAGTCTATGAAAGGCTGAGTTCCCAGAAGATTGCCCGTAAAAACACCGCGCCGGTCTGTGACGTTAGTAACGAAAGCGTTTCCACTCCATGAGTCGTACCTCATGCCCATTCGAAGGTCGGTCTTCGCATAGGCGGGAAAGTACTGGCGCAGAGCGGCTGTGCTCGTGAAGACTCCAACGCGATTTCCGACGTAGCTGACGGATCCGCCGACAAAGCCTGTCATGTAGGCAGTCAGCGGAAAATCCTGGTCGAGCGAGAAATTGGCCGAGAAGCGGCTGCTGTTGGGGAGTCGATCACCATCCAATCCGACTACCGTGCTCGTCTTCGGCAAGGTCTCAGTGAGCTCTGCATCGTTCCAGGCGATCCACGAGGCAATAACCATGCCCCTCACCGGCCTCGACTCGACTGACAGTTCTACGCCCTGACTTTTGGCATGTCCCGCATTGTCGCGGAAACCGAGCCCATTCTGAGTCAACGAAAGCTGAATATCTTTCCAGTCAATGTAGTAGAGAGAGGCATCGAAAGTCAGGAGGCGATCCAACACATCACCTTTTGCGCCAATCTCATAGTTTTGTGTTTTGTCCGGTCCGTAGGTCAGCGGGACCGTGGGTGTACCTCCGATTGCATTGATGCCGCCCGGTCGGAAACCGGACGCCAGACGCGCATACACCATGAGATCCTGGGAAATTCTGAATCGCGGAGTAACCAGATACGTAAATGCGTTTTCGCTGGTATGCCCACTCACTGCGGTAGTCTTGCCCAACAAAGTCTGAGTCTGATCCAGAGTCTGTTTATCGTGGCTCTCGCGTCCACCGACCTGGATATCGAATCGATCGGTGAAGTGGTATGTGAGGTCTGCGAACCCTGCGTATTCCTTGTAGGTAGAAGGAAAGTTGATTGTCAGGATATTGCCGACGGGAACCGCGGTAGCCAAGTCCGCCGCTGCCAGGGATTCCACAAAAGGAGCTCGCTCGTCGGTATAGAAACCACCCACCAACCATTCAAATCGCTCCGTGATATTGCCCGACAGTCGCACTTCCTCACTGAATTTGGTGGTCCGCCGCTCATCGAGCAACTCGGCTGCAGTCACTCCGTATGCGCGGGTTGCCAACCCGACGAACGGCGCAATGCTGTAGTCCCGAAGCGCATTGAGCTTGTCAATGGTGTATCCGGTCAGGCTCGTCACACTGACCGGGCCCAGCTTGTCTGTCAGGTTCGCACTGAAAACTTCCGATTTTCGTTCGTAAGTACCGGTATACCGGAGTCGCCGCTGCTGCAGGTCACCGAGCCCGGCGCGAGGGTCGATATCGGGAGAGCCATGCGCCTGGCTGTCCTGTAAGTAGGCTCCCAGCTTCAAGGAGAGGTCTCGAGTTGGACGCCACAGGCCTGACAACCGGCCACCGTAGGCATTGACGCGATTGACGCCATCCTGGCCGGATTGAATGTTGTCAACATAGCCCGGATCCCGACGGGTGAATGCGCTCGCGCGAGCCGCCAAATCGTCACCCAGTGGCAGATTCACCGATCCGCGAACACTGTATCCGGCACCCTCACCGTTGTGAACGGCACTGCCGCTTCCCTGAACGCGGCCGCTCAGAGCGTCGGTGGAAGGGTCGACGGTCACAAACTTCAAGAGCCCACCTATGCTGCTGGCTCCGTACAGAGTCCCCTGCGGGCCGCGAAGCACCTCAACCCGCGAGAGATCACTCGGATCAATATCTGGAGGTGAATTCCCACCTCCATTGACTGTCGATGATCCGTACGGAATATCGTCAACGGTGATACTGACAGTTGGATTCGTGTATGGATCAGTAGTAACGCCCCGGATAACGAGCAATGATTCGCCACGAACGCCCGGCAGATAGGACAACCCGGGGACTGTCGCAAAATAGTCTTGAAGCCGGAGCTGATTCCGGTCCAGAAGAGCGTCAGCCCCGATTGCGGTGACCGGCACCGGAACGTCCTCGAGGCGCTCGGAGCGCTTCTGGGCGGTGACGAGGACCTCTTCCTGGGGCGGACGGGCGTCCGAGTCTGTCGTCCTGGCACCGCCAACCACGCCGGGTGAAGTGTTTGACTGCGCCAAGCGCAGTTCGCTGCTCGTGCTGGCCTTGGCTTGCGCGGGCGGCAGAGCATCGGACGACCCTGCCGCTCTCGGACTGACGGTGACGGTGTTACCGATGGTCCCGTACTCCAGTCCGCTATGAACCAACAGTTCAGACAGGGCGGCACTTACCGGCAATCGGCCTGATACAGGCGGGGCGTTTATCCGCTGCAGCGCCTGAGCATTGATTGACACAGGAACATGAGCCTGTCTGGAAAACTCGAGCAGCGCTCCTTCCAGAGACTGCGCCGGAATGTTGAAGTTGACTGTGCGATCGAGATCTGCCGCCGCCAGGCTAGCGGTCGCCAGCGCGCTCGCGAACGAAGCAAACAGCAAGACACGCGGAAGTGTTGAAGATTGCCCGCTGACAACATTCGCTTCGCTCGGCGGCGCCGATTCGATCATGGAGTGCTCCTCCCCAGTTCGTTATTCATGAAACCACGGCCACCTGGCCGAGCCCAAACGTACGTCCTGTCGAGTACTCCGTCTCTTTCTCGTGAGTAGTAATCCCCCCTCTCACGCTTCATTGTCCCTGAATCTTTGGCCACACATTGCGCTGCGCGCCGCACGCGTGCTCCTATGTTTATGACGTCTGGATTAATGAAAAGTGACACGCCTGGTGTGCGTGGCCAGGTTGGACTGGGGTCAATTTGTCGGCACCGGCCCGGCAGGAACCGCGCAGTTTTCGGGAGACAAAGGCTTGCTGGACGGAACGACAGTTATTGTCTCGCCCACCTTTGTAAAGACGAGACCTGAATTGCATAGCAACACTCCGAGTGCTGCTCGCGCAACGTATCGCCCACTGATCCCCGGAGTACTGAGAGTTCCAATTGACTTGGCGGCAAACGCGACCGGTGTGTTGGCTTGTCGGGAAAATTCCAGCAAGGCACTGTCGAGCGGTTGAGATTTGATGTGGAACACAACTTCATGGTCCAGATCAGTCGCCATGGCTGATGACATGATTGCCAGCGATAAAATAAATCCTACGCGCAAGCTTCGTGATGTCTTCAGAGTGAGTAATTGCAAAATATTCCGCATCCCGAATCGACTCCGTAGCGACAGAACACTGCTTGCGGCCAGGACCGCTGTTTGTATGACGTCTGAAGCTTCGAAAAGTGACGTCAATTCAGACAGTGCGGCACGGCTACTGTGTGGTCAGGGGATGGGGATGAGTTTGCACGGAGGTGTCGGCTCGAGACTGGATCAGAATGTGCTCATTTGCGCGGGAGACATCAAGGGGGAAGATCTTTTCCAGCGCGAGGAACCAATCGCCTACATCAGCCGGGTAGACGGTCCCTGTGAATTCAAACTCGCCCGCGGCTTCGTCACCCAGAACAATCGTCTTATTGAAGTAGCGCTGAACATCAGCGATGACGTACTTGAGCGGAACCTGACGATATTGCAATCGTCCTGACACCCAGTCGGTCGCTTCAGGCCCCGCAGTTGCCACAGAGCCGCGGCCTCGATTCCCGTCATAAGTAACAGTCTGGCCTTTCACCAAACGAGCGGGCTGCCAGTGACTCGGTCTAGCATCGGCTCTGACATTGCTGTCCGCCGCGTTGCTGGCGGCTTCGGAGGGTGAGACTTCAACGACGCCGTCGGTAACGGTCACGGTCACTCGATTTAAGTCGGAACGCACATTGAACGTGGTCCCTAATGCAGTGACAGTGCCTCCGGCTGCCACAACGGAAAAGGGGCGCATACTGTCTTTGGCGACGGTGAACAGTGCTTCACCGTCCTCCAGAAGGATCACGCGCTGTGCACCGCTATAGTGCGTGGACAGTTTAGTGCGCGCTCCCATCTTGATCCGCGATCCATCCGACAAGAGCACATCCCGGTGTTGGCCCGCGAGCGTCTCATAGACATGGAGCGGCTCGCCCGCGTTAACCCATGTGCGCATCGCGAGGAGCACAGCTCCAAATATCCCCAAGCCAATAACGCAGGCTGCGAGATATTGGAACCAGATTCTTGAAGGTGAACGACGCTTTGACCTGTTTTGCAGCCATTCCTCTACCGAAGTAGAGCCGTCGTATTCGTCCTCCTGAACTCGTTCGCCGCTCAGAAGGCCGGGGCGTTCGAGATGCCCGTGCAGGGGTGAGAGTCGCTGCATGTACTCCAGGGCCTCCCGATTCTCGGGATACCCATACCACTGCTCCCACTCGAGCAACTCAATTGGGGTCAAATCGCCGCGCAGTCGCAAATACCAATCAGCCGCCTGCTCGAAGCGAGTATCGCTGTCAGTCTTTGCGTCTGCTTTGCGCCTCATGCCTTCTCTTTTCCTACGCGATCGGTGGCGTAGGCGGCCTTGCCGAGGTGTTCGTATGCCCGTTTCACCAGCTGGTAAACGGTGTTGGGTTTAACCCCCATATGGGAAGCGACATCGGAAATGGCGCGGCAATCGAACTCCACCAGCGTAAAGGCCTGGCGGCATTTCGGGGGGAGACGGTCTATTTCCTGCTGTACGCGCTCCCAGTCCTGTCGCTCGATGCAAAGATGTTCTGCAGAGGGGGCGTCGGTGGGCCTTGAATGAAAGAACACCAGGTGTTCGTCTCGCGCGCGTCTTGCCCGCTCCCTCAGCCTGTCTGTCGCGATATTCAGGGCGGTCTTGAACAGCCATCCTCGAAGGTGGCTGATGGTCCCGGCCCTATCGAGCTGGAACAGCCGAACGTAGGCCTCCTGCGCAACGTCCTTGGCATCGACTCGGGAATGCAGTTTCGCATTCAGGAGTCCTACCAAAGCCTCATTGTGCTCGCGGAACAGCCGCTCACAGCGAACTGAAAATTCCTCAGATTCGGCGGGGGGCGGCAGGTCGTTGTCGATATCGAAGGGTGCGCGGAGCGCCGAGTCGTCACTGCTCATGAATGTGTCCGTTCAAACGCCGCTTGCAAGCAAAAGCGGGCCGTTACATAGCTGTACTAAGTAGACGAGCCGTAAAGGTTTTTCCGCTATGCACGGTTGAGCCAGGGTGGCGAAAGTTGCGGGGGGCCTGAAGTGCTTCCCGCCGGCTCACGGGGGTCCCTGATCGCGGTGCATGATTCCCCTAAGGCCAATGGCGGTCCTCAGCGTTTTCACTGAGACTCCGTGGGCTATCTTGAGCAAGACTCCCGATTACGCCGGAGGCAGGTCACATGGAACGTCGGAACCGCAGGGATGAGGAGAAGAGCAACCACGGCGGCCTGAGTCCGGACGATGACGAGGGTGTTCGTTTGGCTGCCGAGGTTCGAAGGATTCTTGATGTGGGCGCTATTCCCCAGAGGGAGCTGGATAAAGACCGCTTTCTGGGTGAAGAGTCTGTCGAAGACCACCTACGACGTCGGAAGCAGAAGCCGTAGAACTCGAGCGTACTGATTCTCCTCCAGGGCAGTCATCGCGAACCGTGGGTGAGAATGTTTTGCGACGACAGGCTCGACCCCGTGATTGCACGATGACGCCCCGGAAGAACTGTCCCACAAAATCGCCCTGTTGTGAGCAGACGATAGTCAGTATTTCATTAAGCAGCTACCGCTTTGATCGTCACCGTCCGTAGTCCAAAGCGATGTGAGATTATTTCGGGCTCGGCAGCAAAGACATCCAAACATTCTCATACCGCAGTGCAATAACACTTGACGTGAGAATGCCGTAAAAGTGCGGTGCCGCAGGCTTTTTGTACGATTCGTGTGATCGCTGATCAAATCTCTGTTGAAACGTGGAGTTGGCCCGAACAACACGCGATTCATATTGCATGAAGACTACGGAAATGCGATGCAGTCGCGTCTTATATAGCTAGAGCGTGCAACGCTTTACCTGGTCGTCGAAGCTCCCTCCACAAAATATGCCGGGCAACGCCCGCAGATAGCGACATGGACTCAAAGAACAATACTGAACCCACCGCCCGCAGGAGCGGGCATCTGAAGGTCATTGTCGGGGCAACCGCGGTTGCCGCAGCCGTGACTTACCTGTTCATCCATGTTTTCGACAGCGGGGCTGCTGAAGGCAAACCGACGACTGGGTCGTTCGCCACCCGTTTGGGAGAGCATCGCTGCGAGAAGCTGCCGGACGCATCGCAGGTTTGCCTCAATACCAACACCGTGGTGCGATACACTTTCAACCGGCACACACGCAACGTTGACTTGGTTTCAGGCGAAGCATCCTTCGCAGTCCAAAACGGTGATTCACGACCGTTTGATGTCCTGAGCGGCAACGTGCTGGTTCACGACCTGAGTACGAGCTTCAATATCTACAAAAAGGACCACGCAATCACCGTGACCGTCATCAGTGGGCATGTGAAAGTCGCGGCGCCCATGAACACGACGCTAATCAACAAATTCAGAGCAGGAGCCGCCGAATCCGCTTGGGAACGTGCCCCAGATTTCTATCAGCGTCAGCAGGCGGAGTTCGACGAAATCAACGGGATGCTCTACGCGAGGCGTGACCTGGCGGAGGCAGATTTGAGCCAACTCATGGCCTGGCAGGAAGGACTGATCGACCTCAATGGCAAGACTCTCCGTGAAGCGTTAGCCGAGTTTTCCAGATACCAGCCCGTCGAGAAAGTCAGCATTCCGGAACGGGCGCTGCGCGACGTTCGAGTCGGCGGTATCTTTCAAGTGGCCAGTTTGTCGGACTTCCTGGATTCGCTGGAGCACACCAGACAGCTCCATCACGTAGTAACCAAGGGCGCTGACGGCTATATGGCAATCACCGTCACACGCCAACAAGTCGCGACGACTCGCTCAGCAGGAAAGTAGTCCCTCAGCCGTTGGCCCGATCCGCCGATGTGTGGGGATTGTCAGCGACTGCTTAACGCCAAAGCGTGCGCCCCAGGAACGTCAGCGTCCTATCCCACGCCAACCGCGCCCACTCGGAGTCATATTGGGTGCCGGCAATCCGTCCGTACCCTACGGCATCTTCATTGGCAAAAGCATGTCGCGCGAGATAACGGTGAAATTCAAACTTCACGCCCTTCTCCGCGAGCTTCGTTTCCAAGGCATCGACATTCTTTATTGAAAAGAAGTCATCCTGGGTCGCCCAGTGTCCCTGGATCGCCGCTTTGATCTTGGAAGCGTCGATGTATTCCAAGGGCGGCATGCCGTAGAACACAACACCAGCCGTGATGTCAGGATGATTGGCGAGAGCCAGCAGGCTCAGCGCCCCACCCATGCAGAACCCAATGATCCCAATCCGCGATGTACGCTGCTTGAGATAGGCAATGGCACCGCCAACGTCCTGCGTAGCCGCATCGCCAAAGTTGAGCCCATCCATGAGGTGATGCGCTTCTTCTTCCTCAACCGTACATTTACCCCGGTAGAGATCAGGCACGAGGGCAATGTATCCGCACGCAGCCAGACGATCCGCCTCACCGCGAATCTGATCGTTCAGCCCCCACCACTCCTGCATGACGATAATCGCAGGTGCGCCATCCGCTTTCTCAGGGACGGCCAGGTACCCCTGAAGCTCTTGTCCGTCGGGGCGCTTGAACTTGACCATGGATGCTGTCTTTGTTTTCACGATGGGGTCTCCGTTGCTCGATTATGAGCATACGCAAGGACCACTGTCATCGCCCTCGTAGATGAGGGAACGCGCGAACGGCTGGAGCTAATGAGCTTGAAATGGGCGCGGCACGAAACGTTGTCTCGTGCCGCGCGGAGGGGTAAAACCGTCTCAGTTTATGCGGGCGACGCTACCGACAATAGTCGACGGATCCGATTCGATCACCCGCACTTGGAATCGCCGCAGCTGAGGCAAGTCATGCATCCATCCATCATCACCACTGCAGCAGTGCTGCACTTGGAGCAAAGCTGAGCTCCTTCCGGATAGTGCGACTTCGAGAACGCATCAGTCTGCTTCGTCCGAGCCTCAAACTCAGCCCGCTTCTCATCCACCAGCTTCTGCTGATGCTCATCCAACTGGGGCTTCCGAATCAGCCCAATGGTTTGCAAGTGCTTCTCAATCACATGCCCCAGCTCGGCAATGATTGAAGGCATGAACTTCCCACCCGGCTGCCAATAGCCGCCGCGTGGATCAAACACAGCCTTCAACTCTTCGACGAGGAAGGTGACATCGCCACCCTTGCGGAAGACAGCCGAGATGATGCGCGTCAGCGCAACAATCCACTGGAAGTGATCCAGGTTCTTCGAGTTGATAAAGATTTCGAACGGCCGGCGCTGCTCGTATTCAGTGTCTTCATTCAACACGATGTCGTTGATCGTCACGTACATCGCATGATCCGAAACAGGCGTCTTGATCTTGTACGTCGACCCGATCAGTACATCCGGACGCTTGATCTCCTCATGCATCCGGATGACCTTGGCGGTCTTCCCGTTCTTATCACGGAAGACATCAGGGTCATTCGCAAGAGCAGCCGCCGCCTTTGCATCGGCCGCAGCCTTATCTTCCGGCTTCTGGACGCGATACTTGATGATTTTCTTGTCGATTTTCATGGCGTATGCACCTGACTGTTTTGTCCTGCCGAAAGTCGCCTGCGGCGCTTTCGGCGGGCGTCACAGCTTCCCGTAGTAGCCTTCCTTAATAGCGTCGAACAGATTGGCCGCGGTGTGTTTCTCACCATCGTACTCAATCTCCTCGTCACCCTTAACTTCAACCTCAGTGCCGTCTTCCAGCGTGAACACATAAGTCGTGTTCTTGAGGTCATCTTCCTTCACCAACACACCCTGGAAGGCTTCTGGATTGAAACGGAACGTCGTGCATCCCTTCAAACCCTTCTCGTGTGCGTAGAGGTAAATATCCTTGAAGTTTTCGTATTTGTAGTCAGACGGCACGTTCGCAGTCTTGGAGATCGACGAGTCGATCCACTTCTGCGCCGCTGCCTGAATATCCACGTGCTGACTCGGAGTAACCTGGTCAGCAATCGAGAAGTACTCAGGCAGCTTTTCGGCCGCACTGGTCGCATCGGGCATCGCCTTCGCATTCACAATCTGCCGGTAGGCCAGCAGCTCGAAGGAGAACACGTCGACCTTTTCTTTTGTTTTCTTCCCCTGGCGGATCACATTCCGGAAATAGTAATGAGCAAACGTGGGCTCGATACCGTTCGAGGCATTGTTAGCCAGCGACAGCGAAATCGTCCCCGTCGGAGCAATGGACGTATGGTGAGTGAACCGAGCGCCCGTCTCAGCAAGCTCATGTACGAGCTGCGGGGCAACTTCAGCCACCCGCTGCATATACTTACTGTACTTGGCATGCAGCAGCCGACCAGAGAT
>Ga0068858_100007105_pt1 | contig 10867 bp, 10 predicted proteins | sample KBSSwiS12_FD_66589 | JGI IMG/M metagenome (GOLD analysis project Ga0068858, IMG submission 66589) | Switchgrass rhizosphere microbial communities from Kellogg Biological Station, Michigan, USA - KBS Switchgrass S1-2 | ecosystem: Host-associated > Plants > Roots > Rhizosphere > Soil ... | reverse complement strand
ATTATAACGAGCGGAATCAACTTTTCGGGCAGGTGATAGGGGCCGTAGTTGTTGGAGCAATTGCTGGTCGTTACTTCGAGGCCGTATGTATGGCTGTAGGCGCGGACGAGATGGTCCGATGCGGCTTTGCTGGCGGAATACGGCGAGTTGGGAGAGTAGGGTGTCCGCTCGTGAAAAGGCGGATCGTCAGGTCCGAGGGAGCCGTAGACCTCGTCGGTTGAAACGTGATGGAAGCGGTGCTGGTCAACCGTGCGCTCGTCCAGCCAAACCTTGCGGGCGGCTTTCAACAGCGAATGGGTGCCGACGATATTCGTATTGATGAATTCGTCAGGGCCGTGAATCGAGCGGTCCACGTGTGATTCGGCTGCGAAGTGCACAATTGTGTCGATTTTCTCGTCACGCAGAATTCGCTCCACCAGGCTTTGCTCCGTAATGTTTCCATGCACGAACCGCAGCGCCGGCTGAGCCTCTACGGCGTGGAGGTTTTCGAGCTTGCCCGCATAGGTGAGTGCATCCAGTACGACCAGCCGTGCCTCCGCATAGTGCTCGATGCAGTGGTGAACGAAATTCGCGCCGATGAAGCCGGCGCCGCCCGTAATGAGAATGCCGTGCATGGTGTTCTCCCGAAAGCGGAGGTTTCTACGGAAAGTACTGCGCGTCCCGGAAGCGTAGCGCGCGTGCGTCTTTGGGGGACACCAGTGGCTTCACCGCCTGCGCGATAGGCCATCTCACCTTCAGGTCCGGGTCGTTCCAGAGGATTGATCGTTCATGTGCCGGCGACCAGAAGTCAGTGCATCTATAAACGAAATCCGCGTATTCGGTGATCACAACGAATCCGTGCGCGAAGCCGGGAGGTATCCACAGCATGTGGTGGTTTTCATCCGACAGGACTACACCAACCCAGCGCCCAAATGTCGGTGAGCGTCGGCGGAGGTCCACCGCCACGTCGAACACCGCGCCTGTCACGACCCGAACGAGCTTTCCCTGCGGTTGCCGGATCTGGTAGTGCAGCCCGCGGAGAATGTGGCGTGTAGAGCGGCTCTGATTGTCCTGAACGAAGTGCGCGTCAATTCCCGCGGCAGCAAATTTACGCTGCTCCCAGGACTCAAAGAAATGTCCGCGTGGATCTCCCAATACATCGGGCTTGACGAGCAGCACATCAGGAATCTCGGTGGCACTGAATTCCATGGCTACCAACCGCGCGAGACAGCAAGCAGGTAAGCGCCGTATCCGGTCTTGGCGAGCGGCTGCGCGAGCCGCGTGAGTTGCTCGGCATCAATGTAACCCGAGCGGAACGCGATTTCCTCCGGGCAACTGATCTTGAGTCCTTGCCGGGTCTCGATGGCCTCGATGAACGTGGCTGCCTGCAGCAGCGACTCGTGAGTGCCTGTATCGAGCCACGCCACTCCGCGTCCGAAGATTTCCACCTGCAGAGCGTGCCGCGACAGGTAAGCACGGTTGACGTCGGTGATTTCCAGCTCGCCCCGGGGAGACGGCGTCAGCGACGCTGCGATATCGACAACAGAATTGTCATAGAAGTACAGTCCCGTGACTGCATAGTGCGAGCGTGGACGAACGGGCTTTTCTTCGATGCTCAGAGCTTTTCCCCGCTCGTCGAACTCTACGACGCCGTAGCGCTCCGGATCGTGCACGCGATAGGCGAACACCGTGCCGCCCGTAGTGCGTTGAGCGGCGATACGCAGCTGTACGGGAAGTCCGTGACCGTAGAAGATATTGTCACCCAGTACGAGGGCGACACGGTCCTTGCCGACAAACCGGCGGCCAATGGTGAATGCCTGGGCCAGCCCGTCGGGGCGCGGCTGCTCGGCATAGGTGAGGGAAATACCCCACTTGCCCCCGTCACCCAACAGTCGTTCGTACAGCGGCAGGTCGGCTGGTGTCGAGATCAGGAGAATGTCGCGAATTCCGGCCAGGAGCAGCGTCGACAAGGGGTAGTAAACCATCGGCTTGTCATACACCGGGAGCAGTTGCTTGCTGATGCCGAGAGTGACCGGATGCAACCGTGTGCCGGAGCCGCCGGCCAAAATGATGCCCTTCAGGGACATGGCGGCTCTCGAGCTGTCGCCAGTCCTGCGGGGCATTTGTACTTGCGCTCGGTGTTGCTCATCTGGTTGCGAGTCCTTCGCGAAATCCGAGATGTTGGTAGCGCAATGATCTACCGGAACAACTTCGGAGTGTCAAGTTGCCGGTGGTGGATAAAAATTAACGCATGGGAACCAACATTAGGCCGCACAGTATGTGCGCCGGACGGCCGGCCGGCGCACGGTTTCCGAGCGGCCGCGCAAGTAAATGTCGTGCTACTGCGTCTGTTCGGGCGCTGACTCATCCGATGTGTCACAGCGCCCAATTCCAAGGTCTTTGATCTTCTGAGTAAGCGTATTGCGCCCCCAGCCCAACAGCTCAGCGGCCTCCCGCCTGTGTCCCTGTGTACGCTTGAGTGCGGCGCCAATCAACGCGCGCTCGAATCGCGGCAGCGCCTCGTCAAGCAGCGGCCCATTTCCCAGCATCGCTGCCCGATCTGCCCACGTGCTCAGCGATTGCGCCCAATCCGAATCCGTCACGGCGCCCGGTTCGCCGGTAACCATCTGCGCCGGCAGGTCTTCTATCCGTACCTCATTCCCAGGTGCCAACACTGACAGACGCATGCACAGGTTGACCAGCTCGCGTACGTTTCCCGGCCATCTGTACACCAACAGACGCTCGGCGGCCTCTGGCGCAACGGTCTTTGGTTCGATTCCCAACTGCTTCGCGGCTACGTTGAAATAGTGACGTAACAGTCCGGGAACATCTTCCGAACGGTTACGCAACGGCGGCAGAAGAATGTGGATGACATTCAACCGATGAAAGAGGTCTTCACGGAACGAGCCTTGTTTGACGCACTCCTGAAGATTCCGGTGGGTGGCGGCGATGATGCGTGCGTCAGCGCGGATCGAGGTCTGTCCACCGACGCGATAGAACTCGCCTTCGGCCAGCACCCGCAGCAACCGTGTCTGCATTGCCGTGGACATATCGCCAATTTCGTCCAGGAAGATCGTTCCGGAGCCGGCTTGTTCAAACCTGCCGCAGCGCTGCGTTTCGGCGCCGGTAAATGCGCCACGTTCGTGGCCGAAGAGCTCTGCTTCGAGCAGATCCGCGGGAATTGCTGAAGTGTTCAGGGCGATGAAGGGTCCGCCAGCGCGGGGGCTGTGGTCGTGCAATGCGCGTGCGACGAGTTCCTTGCCGGTACCCGATTCTCCAGTGATGAGTACGGTGGCGCTGGAGCGGGCCAACCTGCCGATGGCACGGAATACCTGCTGCATCGCCGGGGCAATCCCCAGTAGTTCCGGGATTTCGGGCAGCGCAGAAGTGTCGCCGCCGGGCTTCGCGTTGGCGGCGGCTGCACGCCGGACCAGCGCGATCACATGATCGAGATCGAAGGGCTTGGGCAAATATTCAAATGCGCCGGCTTCGTAGGCGGAAACCGCGTTCCCGAGGTTGGAGTATCCTGTCATGACAATGACTGGGAGGTCCGGCCTGGTCGCTCGAACCCTGCGCAGCAGCTCCAGCCCGGACTGGCCCGGCATCCGTATATCTGTGATCAAAACATCCGGCTCGTCACTGCAGAGCGCATCCAGCGCGGGCCCAACAGCTTCGAACGCGCGGGGTGTCATGCCATCCTTGCGCAAAGCGCGCTCCAGGATCCAGCAGATGGATGCATCATCATCCACGAGCCAGACGCGCAACGCCTGCCCGTTCATACAGCACTCCAGTGCTGCAGGCGTAGCCGATATAACTCTTCGCCCACAACACTCTCCTTGCCTCTGCGGCCTCGTGATGGGGTGCACGCGGCGTCCGGGCCGCTGCGTTGAAAAACTCTGCACTGCAAATCGTAACGGTGTCAAGCGCGGGGCAGTTACAGGGAGGTTGCAGAAAACAGCGTGATGTCGCGATTTGGTGCAGATGAGGGTATTGCTGCACGGTTTCGGTGAGCCCTGTGGCATACTTTCATGATGGCAGATCGAGATTTCATCATTATCGGCGGCGGCATTGCCGGTGCTTCCGTGGCGTACTGGCTTGCCCCGCACGCGCGCGTGGTGGTGTTGGAACGCGAGCCGCACCCCGGATATCACTCCACGGGGCGCTCAGCTGCACTGTTCATCGAAACATATGGCCCGGCGCAGGTGCGAGCCCTGACTCGGGCCAGTCGGCCATTCTTCGAGAGCCCCGGCCAGGGGTTTGCCGACCATCCTCTCCTGACGCCCCGTGGGACGCTGTTCGTCGCGTCCGACCAGCAGGAGCAGCAACTGGAAGAATATTGGTACGAGGTTCGTCCGTCGTCGACTGTGACTCGGCGGCTGGATAGGGCGCAGACGTGCTCCCTGGTGCCAGTGCTACGGGCGGACCGGGTGGTCGGTTCGGTCTACGAGCCGGAAGCATGCGACATCGATGTACACGCGCTTCATCAGGGGTATCTGCGTGAAATGCGTCGCCGCGGCGGAGTCTTGCAGTGTGACGCCGAGGTCACGCGGATCGAGCGCGAGGGCTCGCAATGGCAGGTGTATACCGGTGAGACAAAATACTCCGCTCCGGTAGTCGTGAATGCGGCCGGAGCGTGGGCTGACACTGTCGCCCGCATGGCGGGAGTGGCTCCGCTTGGAATCGAGCCACGGCGCCGTTCGGCGTTTACGTTTCCGCCGCCGCCGGGGATCGCTGTATCAGCCTGGCCGGCTGTGATGGGCGCTGAGGACGACTGGTACTTCAAACCCGAAGCCGGCATGTTGCTCGGATCGCCCGCTAACGCGGATCCCGTTGAGCCGCAGGATGTGCAGGCGGAGGAGCTGGATATTGCGTTGGCCATTGATCGGATCGAAGCGATTACGACGCTCACGATTCCACGGCCGGCGCGCGTGTGGGCGGGGCTGCGCTCGTTCGTGGCCGACGGCAGTCTCGTGGGTGGATTCGATCCGCACACGCCGGGTTTCTTCTGGGTGGCGGCGCAGGGCGGTTATGGCATTCAAACTTCGGCCGCAATGGGGGAGGCCTGCGCAGCGCTTGCGCGAGCGCAGCCTTTCCCGCAACACCTTGCAGACTTTGGACTGAACGCGCAGATGTTGTCGCCGCGGCGCCTCGCGGAGAGTCGAACATGAGTCTGACGCCATTTCATATTGCCGTGCAGGTCCGCGACATCGACGAGGCGCGCCACTTCTACAAGACCGTCCTCGGCTGTGCCGAAGGTCGCAGCTCGGCACACTGGGTTGATTTCAACCTGTTCGGCCACCAGTTCGTGTGTCATTTGAATCCAGTGCTGGGCGCTACCGGGCGCATTACTTCGCACTACAACCCGGTGGATGGCCACGGCGTGCCGGTGCCGCATTGTGGTGTGGTGTTGGAAATGGATCAGTGGCAGACGCTGGCGCGCAGGCTCGAGCAACATCAGGTCGAATTCGTGATCGCCCCCTACATCCGCTTCGAGGGCGAGCCGGGCGAGCAGGCCACGCTGTTCTTCCTGGATCCATCGGGAAACGCCCTGGAATTCAAGGCGTTCAAGGACATCGAGGCGCAGCTTTTCGCGGTCTGAGCGGGCGCGCCCGTGAAGCGTGTAACAGCGTCAGGCGCTGTCGCGTTTGAATGCCGCAGGCAGCCGGCTGCGCTCGCCATCCAGATGCAGATAGTTAGGATCGAAGCCGGCCACGCTTTGCAGAGCCTGGCGGTCGTGAATGATGAGTTGCTTACCCTGGAGGGTTACGAGATGAGCCCGCCGCATGTCCATCAACGTACGGTTCACGTGTACGGCCGACAATGCCAGCGTGTCTGCGAGCTCGGTCTGCGTCAGTGGCAGCTCGCAACAGTTCTCCTGGGTGAGACCAACAGCCTGCAGCCGGAAGAATATCTCGCAGAAGAGGTGCGCGGTTCGTTCGAACGCCGTGCGATGCCCTACGTTTACGATCCACTCGCGGGTGGTCGCCTCCTCGACCAGGGTTGACCACCACAGTGCGCGCGTAAGGCGCGGATAGCGCTCGGTCAGCTCCAGGACGACGTCCTGCGCGAGCAGCACCGCTTCGACGGGACAGAGCGTGCCGATCGAATGGTCCATCCGCTTCAAAAGAAAGATCCGCAGGTCACACATGTCCCCGGGTACGAAGTAGGCGACGATCTGCCGCCGGCCATCCGGTAGCACTTTGTATCGGCAGGCCAGGCCCTCGAGAATGATTTTGACACCGTCGGTGGGCTGGCCCTCCTGGATCAAGTCCTCATGCGCGGCATACCGGCGGATGGTGCCGGTTGCATTGATGAGCGCGTTTTTTTCCTCTTCCGGCAGGGGCGCGAAGTTCTCGAGCTTGCGGATGAGGCGGGAGAGATGAATCATGTGATGGGCGGCCGGAACTCGATCACACAGGTAAGGCCCCCGGGGGCGAATTCGACGGACGTTCGGGCACCTAACTCATACGGCAGTGTGTTTTCCAGCAGCTTCACCCCGAACCCGTGGGTCCGCGGCGTAGTCAACAATAGTGGCACACCCGCCTCCCGCCATTCGAGCCGCAAGCAGCCGTCCTGCTCATTCTCGCTCCAAACCACCGCAACGCGGCCCTCCGCCGCGCTGAGTGCGCCAAACTGTATCGCGTTGGTGGTGAGCTCGTGAAGCGCGAGAGCCAGCGATGCTGCAGCGCTCCCCGGCAGTGGCACCTGCGGCCCCGCAAGGGTAATACGGTCTTCCGGAACGCCCTGAGCGAGAAACTCCGCGCTCGCGAGCTCCATCAGGTCGGCGCCCGCGTGCGGGACGCGCATCAACATGTCCTGAACCCGCGCCAAGGCCCCGAGCCTGCCTTCCAACAGACCGGCGTATTCATCTGCCGATTGGTCCCTGCGGACCGTACGCCTGATGACGGCCCGCAGCATGGCAATCAGCCCGCGGATCTGGCGCCTATGCTCAAAAAGGCAGGCCTGCTCATGGCGCCGGCGCTCATCGAGCTGCTGGCCGGGAGCCGCTCCATCCGCGTCCACCACCGTTGTCTGCTTCACTTGCAGTGCGTGACCGGTTGTGTCGATCGCTACGGACGTTTCGCGCCTAGCAGATTTGATGCTGGCGCGCTGGGTCGGTAATGCGTAAATGGCACGCCGCCGCGATTGGAGTTGGCGAAAGCCACAACGTCGTGCGTACCAAACTCGCACCACTCCACCGCAAACCCGGCGGCGCTTTCCCGCACCACCTGCGCGGCAAACGTCGAGCTGCCCAGATGCATGATTTGCACCGCGCGTCGCCCGAATCGAAAGCTTACCCTGACTTGTGACAGGACCGCGACCGGCAGAGTAGTGGCAATGAAAGCGCCGCTGACGCTAAAGTTGATGACGAGACCGCTACCGACGAGGCCATAGGGGGCACGAATGCGAACCGGAAGCGCTACTGTGACGCGTTCACCCCATCTGTGCTCCATGAGCTGCTCCCGTGGGCGCCGCCGGTTGGGACGGGAGTTATAACCCGCCCCGCGACCGAAAAGAGCTAACCTGAGTTAAGGAGATCGTATGACCGCGGCCCTGCGAGTCAACAGCGAGCGGCTTTGGTCCAGTCTCATGGCGCTGGCTGCCATCGGCCGCACGCAGCGCGGCGGCTGTAATCGACAGGCTTTGACTGACGAAGACAAAGTCGGCCGCGACCTCTTCGTCTCCTGGATGCGGGATATCGGCTGCACCGTCACGGTGGATGAAGTCGGCAACATCTTCGGCTGCCGCGCGGGCAAGGATGCTTCGCTGGCGCCCGTACTGATGGGGAGTCATCTGGATACGCAGGCGACCGGTGGCCGGTTCGACGGCGTGTATGGAGTGATGGCCGGCCTCGAGGTCCTCAGGACTCTCGCGGACCACGGGATTGTCACTCGCCGGCCGATCGAGGTTGCGAGCTGGACCAACGAGGAGGGCTGCCGGTTCGCCCCGGCCATGCTGGGCTCGGGCGTAGTTGCTGGCACATACACCCTGGACTACGCGAATGAGCGCAGGGACAAGGCGGGCCTCACATTCCGAGGTGAGCTTGAGCGGATCGGATACCGCGGCGCTGCGCCAGCGCGCCGGCGGCCATTCCATGCCATGTTCGAAGCTCATATCGAGCAAGGACCCATCCTGGAGAAAGCCGCCGTTACGATCGGCGTGGTGACCGGAATTCAGGGCGCTTACTGGTTGGATGTGATCCTCGAGGGTCTGGCATGTCATGCGGGCCCGACGCCAATGGAAATGCGCCGCGATCCCTGGCGCGCCGCCTGTCCGATCATCGAGGGTGCATTCGCCCTGGCGGCCGATAACGCACCCTGGGGACGCGCGACGATCGGTGATGTCAAGGCGGTGCCCGGATCGCGCAACACGGTACCGGAACGGCTGGTCTTATCCGTCGATTTGCGTCATCCCGAGCGAGACGTGCTGGATGGAATGATTGCGGCCTTTCGCGCCCTGGTTGAGTCTGCGGCAGTACGGCATGCCATTCGGGCGAGCATCGAGCAGGTCTGGCACATGCCGCCCACCGCATTCGACCCGCGCCTCGTTGATCTGATAGAGGCGACTGCCGGGGACCTCGGGCTGTCACGCCGGCGGATGGTGAGCGGGGCAGGGCATGACTCGCTGCATACGGCGCAATTTGCGCCTACGGCCATGATATTCGTGCCCTGTGCAGGCGGCCTGAGTCATAACGAGGCTGAGGAGGCGAGTCCTGCCGATCTGGTTGCAGGCGCCAACGTTCTGTTGCACGCTGCACTGACAGCGGCAAACGACTGACCGGAAGAACACTGGCCGCAGCGGGCGATCATCAGTCACAACGGGCTTCCAGATGCAGCTTCGCACCCGGCTCGAACAAGGTGGCACTCCGCAGGCCTCGAATTGGGGCATCGATAGTGAGTACGGCCGTCTGCGGGACGTATTGGTCGGGCCCATCGATCATTTCTCGTGGCAGGCAGGCAATTCCGTGGCGCAGAGATCCGAGCGGGTTGGTCTGCGCTTCGACTTCGCGGCGGCGTGTGCGCAGTACGGCGAGATGCTCGATGTGTACAGGCAGGCCGGCGTCAACGTCCACATCCTCCCGGCCTCGGCCGAATTGCCTTATCAGATTTTTGCGCGCGACAGCAGTGCCATGACTCCCTGGGGCGCTGTGATCATGCAGCTACAGAAGCCCTATCGCCGCGGAGAATATGCCGCCTGCCTGCGCTTTTACCTGGATGCCGCAATTCCAATCTACGACCTCGTTACGGCGGGCAATGTTGAAGGCGGTGATTTGATGGTACTCAAGCCCGGTGTCGCAGCGTGCGGCTACTCCGGCGAGCGATCCATCGAGCCCGCGGTGCGTCAGCTGCAATCCTGGTTCGAAGCCGAGGGCTGGGAATTTCACACCTACGCGTTCGATCCGCATTTTCTGCACCTCGATGTGCAGATGGGCATGTTGGCCGCGAATCTTGCCGTCGTCTGTGTCGAGGCCGTGGAGCCGGAGTTTGTGACCTGGCTGAAGAGCCGGGGAATCCGCGTTATCCCCGTTCCGTATGAGGATGCGATGCAGTTGGGATGCAACGTCGTCGCGTTGGGTGATGAGCGGGTGCTGGTGCCCGCATCCAGCAAGAATCTGCTCGCCGCCTGCCGCAGCGAAGGTCTGACTGTCTATGCACCTGACGTCTCCATGATCGGCAACGGGGGTGGGGCAGTCCACTGCATGTGCCAAGCCCTGCGGCGCGACTCGGTTGCGCGTTAAATGAACCGTACGACCGCGGCGAGCGCGCGGCCTGCCCCTGTCGTGTGGTCCTCCACATTGGCGGTCTATCTGGGGACTGCCGGCGCATCGGTCGGACTGGGCAGCATCTGGCGATTTCCCTATCTGGCTGGAACCGGCGGCGGCAGCGCATTCATCCTCGTGTTTGTCCTTGCCTGCGTGCTCGTGGCTACGCCGCTGCTGGCAGCGGAGTTTGCTCTTGGGCGGGCCTCGCGGCTGAGCCCACCCGAGGCGGCCGGAGCGGTCGCGGCGGGGGCGGGACTGAGCTCAGGCTGGAACATCATTGGTATTCTGGGAACGCTGGCCGCCTTCCTGCTTTTCTCGTACTACACGGTCATCGCCGCATGGGTCCTGGCCTATGCGTGGAAGTGCGGGACCGGTCTGCTGGCCGCTGCGGGTCCGCAGCACGTCGCCGCCCTGTGGAGTGAGTTTCAGTCCAACCCGCTCGAAGTCGCGGCGTGGCATGCCGGATTTGTGGTCATGGTCCTCGTCATCTCGGCGCGCGGCCTGCAGCGTGGCATCGAGCCTGCGAACAAGTTTCGTGCCCCGGCGCTGCTCGCGTTGCTGCTGATCCTGGTCGTCTACTCCCTGTTGACCGGTGACGTCCGCCGGGGACTGACGTTCGCATTCAAACCTGACTTCTCGGCTGTTACATCACAGGTCGTACTATCTGCCATCGGCCAGGCTTTCTACGCCACCGGCGTCGGCCAGGCCATGATGATTGCCTTTGGCGCCTACGTGGAGCGCGGTACCTCGTTGGTCCGTACGTCCCTCTTCATCACCGGGTCGATACTCCTGGTCTCGGTGCTCGCCACCATGATGATCTTCCCATTGGTGTTCGGGTATGGGATGAATCCCGCGCAGGGGCCCGCGCTCGTGTTCGATGTCCTGCCACGGGTGTTCACCGAAATTCCGGGCGGCCGGGTCATCGGGACTCTGTTCTTTTTGTTGCTGGTGCTGGCCGCCACGACGCCCTCGATCGCGTTGCTCGAGCCGGGGGCCGCTTGGCTGATGCGCCGCCACGGCCTCGGGAGAGCCAGCGCCGTATGGATCCTGGGCGTCGCAGCGTGGGTACTCGGAATCGGGACTGTATTGTCGTTCAACCGCTGGTCCGAGTGGCATCCACTGTCG
>Ga0068858_100007100_pt1 | contig 10873 bp, 9 predicted proteins | sample KBSSwiS12_FD_66589 | JGI IMG/M metagenome (GOLD analysis project Ga0068858, IMG submission 66589) | Switchgrass rhizosphere microbial communities from Kellogg Biological Station, Michigan, USA - KBS Switchgrass S1-2 | ecosystem: Host-associated > Plants > Roots > Rhizosphere > Soil ... | reverse complement strand
ACGGCGGTGATGGGCTGCTTCTTGGCCGCCATGTTGATGGTGTGCTCGTAGGCGCCCGAGACCATGTCGGCGCTTCCGCCCACGAGCGCCTGCAGGGCCTTGGCGCCGCCGGCGAAGTCGGGAATCTCGACCTCGAGGCCCTCGTCCTTGAAGTAGCCCTTGCGCTCGGCGACGGTGAGCGGCAGGTAGTAGAAGAGGCTCTTGCCGCCGACCGCGATGGTGATCTTCTTCTTCTCGGGCGCCTGCGCGCCGGCGGTGAGCGCGAACGCCACGCCCGCGACCAACGCCGCCGCCGTGCGGATGATCTTGTTCATGCCTGTCTCCCCCTGGTCTGGATTTTCTAGAACCGCCACCCGAGCTTGGCGGACAACGAGAGGTTGTCGCCCATCTTCTCGGCCTCGAACGCGAGGTTCACCGCGACGAGGTTGATGTTGAGGCCGCCGAACACGCGGCCCTGGCTGATGTTCTCCTCGGCGAGTCCCGCGCCCGCGGCGCTGGTGCGGATGCGCACGGCGCCCGCGCCGACGTAGGGCGTGAGCGCGGTGAAGCGCTTGGACGCGACGAGATCCAGGGCGGCGGTGTCGGCCTTGAGGTCGCCCATGCCGGTCGCGCGCGACGCCGACAATCGCAGCCCGACCGCGGGCGTGGTGAGCGTGTCGTCGAGGAAGGCGTAGCGCAGCTCCGCGCCGTAGAGGCGCGCGTCGATCTCAGGGGCGCCGGCGACGAACGCGCCGATGTCGAATCCGCCCGGCAATCCCTTGAGGAGGTGCAGCTTCGGGATCGTGAGGCGCGAGGTGTCGCCCGCGCCTGCGGCCGCGAACAGCGACGAGTGCTCCATCTTCGTGTCGGTCACTACGAGGCCGAGGTCGAATCCCAGCGTACCGAGCGGCGTGGCGGGTGTGACGCCCTTGTAGGCGAACGCGGCGCCGAGGTCCTGGGAAAGCGAGTGGAACTCTCCCTGCGTGAGGCTGCCGATGCCGCCGAAGTCGCCGGCGCGGCAGGGAAGCGCCACCGCGAGCGCAATGAGCGCGAACGTTCGAATCATGGGACGGGTCACGTGCGAAGGAATTCGGGCGGGTCGTGCAGCTCGAGGGTCTGGCCGGCCTTCATGACCTGGCCGGGCGTGTCGTGGCCGACCACCGCCGGAATGCGGCGCGCCACCGCCAGCAGCTTGGCGAGGTCGACCCGCGTGTCGAAGCCCATGTCCTCGAGCATGTTCACCATGTCCTCGGTGCAGATGTTGCCGGTGGCGCCGGGCGCGAACGGGCAGCCGCCGAGCCCCGAGACGGAGCCATCGAACGACCGCACGCCGGCCTCGATGCCGGCGACCACGTTCGCGAGGCCCATGCCGCGCGTGTTGTGGAAGTGGAGCGTGTAGTAGGTCTCGTTGGGCGGCGGGAAACGGTCGAGCACCTTCCGGGTGAGCTCGCGCACCTGGCGCGGGTTCGCCATGCCGGTGGTGTCGGCGAGCGAGATGCCGTCGAATCCCGCCTCGCGGAAGCGCTCGACGAAATCGAGCACCACGTCCTCGCTCACGTGGCCCTCGAAGGGGCACCCGAACGTGGTCGAGAGGCTCATCGTGATCTTGATGCCGGCCTCGTGCGCGACCTTCACCATGGTCGCGAGCTCCGAGATCGACTGCTCGTGGGTGCGGTTGATGTTGGCGCGGTTATGGGTCTCGGACGCCGAGACCACGCCGTTCACCTCGTCGGGCTTGCGCGCCGTCGCCGCCGCGTTCTGCGTGCCGCGGATGTTCGGCACCAGCGCCACGTACACCACGCCGGGAACGCGATCGATGCCCGAGAGGACCTCGTTGGCGTCGGCGAGCGCGGGCACCGCCTTCGGCGAGACGAACGAGGTGACCTCGATCTTGTGCAGCCCCGTGCGCGCGAGCTGGTTGATGAGCTCGACCTTGGTCGGGGTCGGCACGAAGCTCTTCTCGATCTGGAAGCCGTCGCGCACGGCGACGTCGTTCACGTAGATGCGCATGGATCGGGGGCGGGGTACGAGCGGTCGATTCTACTCCTCCGAGGCATCCGCTATCCTCATGCGCAATGCCCCGGCCCGCGCTGAGAATCGCCGCCCTCATGTCCTGCGCCTTCTGTGGATTCCCCGGATTCCTGGACGCCGCCGGACGCGGGCCCGAGGGCTTCCGAAACAATTACCCGCACGACCCCGACCAGAGCTTCTGGGCGTGGAAGTGGGAGCAGATGCGCCAGGGCGTGCCCGAGCCGCCGCCCGGTGGGTGGCAGATCCCGCACCAGAAGGCGGACGCCGAGGCGCTGCGGGCCAACACGTCGAAGCCGACCGTGACCTGGATCGGGCATTCGGCCTTCCTGCTCCAGGTTACGGGGCTGAACATCCTGGTCGATCCGCAATTCTCGGAGCGCGCCTCGCCCGTGCCGTTCGCGGGGCCGAAACGCATCGTGCCGCTGCCGCTCGCGCTCTCCGAGCTCCCGCGCATCGACGTGGTCCTCACGTCCCACAATCATTACGACCATCTCGACGTGGCGACCGTGGAGACGCTCGCGCGGCAGGAGCCGGCCCCTCTCTTCCTGGTGCCGCTCGAGCTCGCGGCCTGGATGCGCGAACGGGGTGCCGCGAACGTCGAGGAGCTCGACTGGTGGCAGTCGCGGGAGGTGAAGGGCGTGCGCTTCACGCTGGTCCCCGTGCAGCACTGGAGCAAGCGCACCCTGTTCGACACCAACAAGACACTGTGGGGCGGCTGGGTGATGGACGGCGGCGGGCTCAAGGTGATCCACACGGGCGACCTCGGTTTCTCGAAGGACGCGCGCGACATCGGCGAGCGCCTCGGCCCGTTCGACCTCGCGCTCATCCCGATCGGCGCCTACGCCCCGCGCTGGTTCATGAAGAACTACCACGTGGACGTTCCCGAGGCGCTGCAGGTGCGGGCAGACCTGCGCGCGGCGCGGGCCATCGGCATGCACTGGGGCACGTTCGAGCGCCTCACCGACGAGCCCATGGACGAGCCGCCCGCCGAGCTCGCGCGCCGGCGCGCCGCGGCCGGGCTCGCGCCCGGCGAGTTCGACGTGATGAAGATCGGCGAGACGCGTAGCATCGTCCCGCGACCCGGATCTCCCGAAGGAGGCAGACCATGAAACGATGGCTCCAGGCATTCGCCGCCGCCGCATTCGCCGCGATCGCCGCAGCGGCATTCGCGCAGGCGTACCCGAACCGTCCCATCACGCTCGTCGTGCCGTTCGCGGCGGGCGGGCCCACCGACGTGGTGGCGCGCACCCTCGGCGCCTCGATGAGCCAGTTCCTCGGGCAGACCGTGGTGATCGAGAACAAGCTGGGCGCCGGCGGCACCATCGCCGCCAACTACGTCGCGAAGGCGCACGCCGACGGCTACACGATCTTCATCCACCACAACGGCATGGCGACCGCCACGGCGCTCTACCGCCGCCTGCCGTACAACCCGATGACGGACTTCGAGTACATCGGCCAGGTCGCCGACGTGCCGATGACGCTCCTCGCGCGCAAGGACTTCCCGGCGGACAACCTCAAGGAATACATGGCGTACGTCCGCGCGAACAAGGAGCGCATCAACCTCGCCAACGCCGGGCTGGGTGCCGTCTCGCACCTCTGCGGCATGCTGCTGCAGCAGGCAATGGGCGTGGAGCTCACCACCGTGCCGTTCTCCGGCACGGGACCCGCGCTCACGGCGCTGCTGGGCGGCCAGGTCGACACGCTGTGCGACCAGACCACGCAGACGATCCCGCACATCAAGGCGCAGAAGGTGAAGTTCTACGGCGTGACGACCCGCAGCCGGATCGCGGCACTCCCCGACGCGCCCACGCTCGACGAGCAGGGGCTCAAGGATTTCGAGGTGGTGGTGTGGCACGGCATCTACGCCCCGAAGAACACGCCGCGCGAGGCGCTCGAGCGGATCAACGCCGCGCTGCGGGCCGCGCTCAAGGATCCCGCGGTCGCGACGCGCCTCACCGAGCTGGGCGCGCAGATCGTGCCGGAGGAGAAACAGACGCCGGCGGGCTTGCGCGACTGGCTGAAGGCCGAGATCGACAAGTGGGGCCCGGTGATCCGCGCCGCCGGCACGTTCGCCGACTGACGCGCAGCCGTGGCCGAACGCTACGAGGACATCCGCGACGCCGTCCGCGCCCTTTGCGCGCAGTTCCCGCCCGCGTACTTCCGCGAGGTCGACGCGCATCGCACCTATCCCGAGGCGTTCGTCACCGCGCTCACGCGTGCGGGCTGGCTCGCCGCGCTGATCCCGGAGGAATACGGCGGCTCGGGCCTCGGCTTGTGCGAGGCGAGCGTGATCATGGAGGAGATCAATCGCGCGGGCGGCAACGCCGGCGCCTGCCACGGCCAGATGTACAACATGGGCACGCTGCTGCGCCATGGCTCCGAGGCCCAGAAGCGAAAGTACCTCCCGGCGATCGCGAAGGGCGACCTGCGGCTGCAATCGATGGGCGTGACGGAGCCGACCGCGGGCACCGACACCACGTCGATCACGACGCACGCAAAGCGCAAGGGCGACCGCTACGTGGTGAACGGCCAGAAGGTGTGGATCTCGCGCGTCCAGCATTCGGACCTGATGATCCTGCTGGCGCGCACGCAGTCCGCCTCCGAGGCGAAGAAGAGATCGGAGGGGCTGTCGATCTTCCTCGTGGACCTGCGCGAGGCGATCGGCAAGGGCCTCACGGTCCGGCCCATCGCCAACATGGTGAACCACGAGACCAACGAGCTCTTCTTCGAGAACCTGGAGGTTCCGGCCGAAAACCTCATCGGCGAGGAGGGGAAGGGATTCCGCTACATCCTCGACGGCCTGAATGCCGAGCGCGCGCTCATCGCCGCCGAGTGCATCGGCGACGGCCGCTGGTTCATCGACAAGGTGGGCGGCTACGTGAAGGAACGGATGGTGTTCGGGCGCCCGATCGGAAAGAACCAGGGCGTGCAGTTCCCGATCGCGCAGGCGCACATCGAGTTGGAGGCGGCCGACCTCATGCGGTGGCGCGCGTGCGATCTCTTCGACGCGGGAAAGCCCTGCGGGACCGAGGCGAACCTCGCGAAGTACCTCGCCGCGAAGGCCTCATGGGAAGCCGGCGAAGCCTGCCTCCAGTTCCATGGAGGCTACGGCTTCGCCGCTGAATACGACGTGGAGAGGAAGTTCCGGGAAACGCGCCTCTACCAGGTGGCGCCCATCTCGACCAACCTCATCCTCGCCTATGTCGCGGAGCACGTGCTGGGGTTGCCGCGCTCCTATTGACGCTGAAGCGTTCGTCAGACCACCGGACGGCGGCCGCGGACGATCAGGTTGTAGATGAACAGGACGATGATCGCCCCGATCACGGCGCCGATGAAGCCGGCCGACTGGCCTGCGGCATAGATGCCCATGGCCTGGCCGAGAAACGTCGCCACGACCGCGCCCACGATGCCCAGCAGCGCCGTGACGATGAAACCGCCCGGATCGCGACCCGGCATCAGGAACTTGGCAACGATACCGACCAGGAAGCCGATGATGACAGCCCAAATGATGCTCATGAGTGCTCCTTTCGCAATTGAATTCCTGCAGCAAGCAATCTCTCGCGAAAGGGGGGGTGGGGTCTGTTGGCGGGCTCCGATTCCGGCGTAGGAAAGGTGGCGCGCGGACCGGCCGGAAGGCCCATCCCGCATTCCTACGCGCGCGTGGCTCGCGCGCCACGCGTCATTCGACGGTGACGCTCTTGGCGAGGTTGCGCGGCTTGTCGACGTCGGTGCCGCGCTTCAGCGCCGTGTGGTAGGCGAGGAGCTGGACCGGCACGGCGTGGATGATGGGAGAGAGCCATCCCGAATGCCGCGGCGTGCGGATCACGTGCACGCCCTCGCTATCGGAGAAGTGGCTGTCCAGGTCGGCGAACACGTAGAGCTCGCCGCCGCGCGCGCGGACCTCCTGCATGTTCGACTTCACCTTCTCGAGCAGTGAGTCGTTCGGCGCGATCACCACCACCGGCATCTGCGAATCGACCAGCGCCAGCGGGCCGTGCTTGAGCTCTCCCGCGGGATAGGCCTCGGCGTGGATGTACGAGATCTCCTTGAGCTTCAACGCGCCCTCGAGCGCCACGGGGTAGTGGATGCCGCGGCCGAGGAAGAGCGCGTGGTCGCGCTCGGCGAAGCGCTCGGCCCACGCCTGGATCTGGGGCTCGAGGTTGAGGGCGTGCTGGATGCTGCCGGGCACGAAGCGCAGCTGCTCGATGGCGTCCGCCTCGAGGTGCGGCGCGAGCCGCCCTCGCGCCTTGGCGATCGCCAGCGTGAGCGTGAAGAGCGAGACGAGCTGCGTGGTGAAGGCCTTGGTCGAGGCCACGCCGATCTCGGCGCCGGCGCGCGTGTAGAAGACGAACTTCGAGGCGCGCGGAATGGCACTCTCGCGCACGTTGCAGATCGAGAGCGTGTGCGGGTGCCCCAGCTCCTTGGCGCGCTTCAGCGCCTCCATGGTGTCGAGCGTCTCGCCTGACTGGGAGATCGTCACCACGAGCTGGCGCGGGTTCGGGATCGAGTCGCGGTAGCGGTACTCGTGCCCGAGCTCCACGCCGCACGGTACCTGCGCGAAGCCCTCGATCCAATGGCGCGCCACGAGGCCGCCGTAGTAGCTCGTGCCGGACGCGAGGATCAGCACCGCGTCGATCTCGGCGAACGCCTTCGCCGCACCCGCGCCGAAGAGCCCGTCGATGTCCACCTGGCCGTCGTCGATCACCGCCTCGAGCGTGTCGGAGACGGCGCGCGGCTGCTCGTGGATCTCCTTCTGCATGTAGTGGCGGTACGGGCCGAGGTCGACGGCATCGGCGGAGAGCTCGGAAATGTGGACCTTGCGTTCCACCTTGCGGCCGTCGCGGTCGACGATCTCGACACCGCCGCGGCGCAGCGCCACGACGTCGCCGTCCTCGAGGTAGATCACGCGCTTGGTCTCGGAGACGATGGCCGAGAAATCCGAGGCGAGGAAGTTCTCTCCCTCGCCCAGGCCGATCACCATCGGGCAGCCCATGCGGGCACCCGCCATCAGCTCGGGCTCATCGAGCGCCACCACGCCGATCGCGTAGGCGCCGCGCAGGTCCGCTGCCGCTTTCTGGGTGGCGGCGAAGAGATCGCGCGACTGGCTGTAGTAGTGGTGGATGAGGTGCGCCACCACCTCGGTGTCCGTCTGGGAATCGAACGCGTAGCCCAGGGCCTTGAGGCGCGCGCGCTGCTCCTCGTGGTTCTCGATGATGCCGTTGTGCACCACCGCGAGCTCGTCGCGTGAGACGTGCGGGTGCGCGTTGGGCTCGGTCACGCCGCCGTGCGTGGCCCAGCGCGTGTGGGCGATGCCCATGATGCCCTTGAGGTTCTCTTCGCGCGCCGCCCGTTCCATCTCGGCCACGCGGCCCACCCGGCGCACGCGGCGGATGGATCCGTCCACGACCGCGATGCCCGCGGAGTCGTAGCCGCGATACTCGAGACGCTTCAGGCCTTCGGTGAGGATGGGGACGACATTACGGCTGGCGATGGCGCCGACGATTCCGCACATGGCAGGAATTGTCGCACGGCGGCGGGGCCGGAAAAACAAACTCTCCCCGGCCTGGGGACCGGGGAGAGAAGCGTTGGCGGCATGCTCTTGGCCTCACGTCGCCCGCGGATCCGCGGGAGAGGAGGGAACCCGCGAACCTGTAGCCATCATCGCCCTACGGCCGCGGCGGGGCAGCCGAATGGGCCACAGCCGGCCTGCGGAAAATCCTGCAATCCCGCTAGGACTTTTTTCGCCGCCGGTAAACGGTCGCCCCGGCCCGCGCGACCATCCCCAGCCCCAGGGTAAAGAGGATCGAGGCGATGGGCAGGAAGAGGCCGCCCCTCAGCGTCACGATCGCGATCACGAAGAATGCGACACCGGCGGCGGCCGCCGTGAGCGCGGCGAAGCGCCAGTCGCGCAGGAGGTAGAGCAGCGCGGCGGCGCTCATCAGCACGAAGGCGAGCAGCCTGGAGCCCTCCTGCGGCGCGGCCTCGGCGAGCGCGGTGCGCAACGTCTGCGCATGCACGACGACGCCCGGCGAGTTCGGGAAGTCCTCCTCCCATTCCGCGAGGTTGATCGGCGCCTCGACGCGGTCGCTGAACGCCTGGGTCTCGCCGAGGAGGACGATCCGGTCGTGGAAGAGCCGCTTCAGGAGCGCCTCGTCGGTCATCGTGAGGACGTTCTTCAGCGGCACGTAGGTGTACTTCCTTCCGAGCGCGTAGTTGATGAGGCCGTCGTTGCAGGGGCGCTTCATCGCGCGGCACAGGCGCCCCTCGAGCGTCGGGAAGCCCCCATCCTCGGTGGGCACCACCAGCGAGTAGCGCCGCGCGACGCCGTCGGTATCGCGCGCCGTGAGGTCGATGCCCAGGCGTGACTCGCCCAGGAGCGCCAGGTACGGAAGGTGGATGTTGCGCACCCCGCGCGTGTGCGCGTCGATGTTGAGCACGGCGACGAACGGGCCCGCCTCGGTCGCGGCGGCGAGGCCCTCGAAGAGCGCGCGGTCGAGGCCCGGCTTCACGTTGTCGAAGGAGCGCTCCGGCAGCGGCAGCTCCAGTGCCATGGCGCGGGGCTGCACCGAGGCGAGCCGCGCGAGCGCGCGCCCGAGGGCGGCGTGCCACAGGGGCGGCGGCTCGGGAATCGCCTTGACCGTCGCCTCGTCGATGCCGACGATCACGATCTCCTCGGGGGCGGGGCGCACGTCGAAGCGCCGCAGCAGGCGCCACTGGGCATCCAGCAGGATCGAGTCGAGGCGCTCCGCCGGAGGCAGGAGCGAGAAGGCGAGGCCCGCCAGGGCGATCGCCGCCACGGCGATGGCGCGGAGCGCGCCGCGGGCGCCGTCGTCGTGGGCTTCCATGGGGCCGTATCTTAACGCGGCACCCTGCGGGTGCTAGACTGGTTCACTAGCGATTCCCGAGAAAAAGATGACAGGGGACACGCCGAGCGCCGCACAGCTCCAGGGAATTCCAGACGCCTTCGTGAGGCAGCTCGCCTCGCTCGGGCGCGTGCGCACGTACCCCAAGAACACCGTCTTCATCACCGAGGGCGACTCGAGCGACTCGGTGTTCGTGGTCCTGTCGGGCAAGGTGAAGGTCTTCATCTCCGACACCGAAGGCCACGAGATGATCCTCGACACGCAGGGGCCCGGCGAGTACGTGGGCGAGATGGCGCTGGACGGCAACCCCCGCTCGGCCTCGGTCATGACCCTCGAGTCGAGCACCTTCTCGGTGGTCGCCCGCGACCCGATCCGGGAAGCGATCCGCAACAACCCCGACTTCGCGCTCGACATGATCTCCAAGATCATCGACCGCGCGCGGCTCGCCACCAGCAGCGTGAAGGACCTGGCGCTGCTCGACGTCTACGGGCGCGTGGCGCGCCTGCTGCTCAACATGGCGGTGGACAAGGCGGGCAAGCTCGTGATTCCCGACAAGCTCACGCAGCAGGAGATCGCGGAGCGCGTCGGGGCGTCGCGCGACATGGTGAGCCGCATCTTCCGCGATCTCACCGCGGGCGGCTACATCACCGTGGAGAACCGCTTCATCACCATCAACAAGAAGCCACCGGCGAGGTGGTGAGCAGCGGGGCAGCTACTTCCTGGCCTTTTGCGGGCGCTTCCAGTCCGGCTTCGTGACCTGTTTCTTCTCGGTGAGGGTGAGGCCGCCCGGGGGAACGTCCTTGCTGATCGTCGCGCCCGCGCCGATGGTGGCGCCCGCGCCGACCGTGACCGGCGCGATGAGCTGCACGTCGCTGCCGATGTGGACGTTGTCCTCGATGACGGTGCGGTGCTTGTTGGCGCCGTCGTAGTTGCACGTGATGGTGCCGGCGCCGACGTTTACGTCGCGCCCGACCGTGGAGTCGCCCAGGTACGCGAGGTGGTTGGCCTTGCTGCCGCGGCCCATCCGCGTGGCCTTCACCTCGACGAAGTTGCCGATGTGCACCTCGTCGTCCAGCGTCGTGCCCGGCCGGATGCGCGCGTAGGGCCCGATGCGCGCGTTGGCGCCGATGATCGCCTCCTCGGCGAGCGTGAAAGGCTTGATCTCGGTGCCTGCGCCGACCTCGACGTCGCGCAGGATGCAGTGGGCGCCGACCTTCACGCCGTCGGCGAGCCGCACCTTGCCCTCGAAGATGCAGTTCACGTCGATCGACACGTCGCGGCCGCACGCGAGCTCGCCGCGCACGTCGATGCGCGCCGGATCGGCGAGCGTGACTCCCTGCTGAAGCAGCTGTGCGGCGCGGCTCATCTGGTAATGGCGCTCCAGGGTGGCGAGCTCCACCTTGCTGTTGACGCCGAGGGACTCGTGCGCCGCGGCGGGATGGCGCACCTCGACGGGAACGCCGTCGGCGACGGCGGCGGCGATCACGTCGGTGAGATAGTACTCGCCCTGCGCGTTCTCGTTGCGTAGGCTCGACAGCCACTTGGCGAGGCTCGCGCGCGGCAACGCCATGATGCCGGTGTTCACTTCGCGAATGGCGCGCTGCGCGTCCGTCGCGTCCTTCTCCTCGACGATGCCGACGACGCGCCCGCCGCCGTTGCGGACGATGCGGCCGTAGCCCTTCGGGTTGTCGAGCTCCTGCGTGAGCAGCGCCACATGGCCCGATGCGGCCGCGTCGACGAGCGATCGCAAAGTCCCTGATGCAATCAGCGGCACGTCGCCGTAGAGGACGAGCACGGTGCCGTTTTCTCCAAGCGCGGGCAGCGCCTGCATGACCGCATGGCCGGTGCCGAGCTGGCGCTCCTGGACCGCCCACGCGAGGTCGTCGTGCTCGCCGATGCCGGCGCGGACCTGGTCGCCACCATGCCCGATCACGACGCAGAGGCGCGATGGCGCGAGCAGGCGCGCGGTGGAGATGACGTGGGCCAAAAGGGGACGGCCG
>Ga0068858_100007098_pt1 | contig 10875 bp, 9 predicted proteins | sample KBSSwiS12_FD_66589 | JGI IMG/M metagenome (GOLD analysis project Ga0068858, IMG submission 66589) | Switchgrass rhizosphere microbial communities from Kellogg Biological Station, Michigan, USA - KBS Switchgrass S1-2 | ecosystem: Host-associated > Plants > Roots > Rhizosphere > Soil ... | reverse complement strand
CATTAGCCTTCAGGCGGACCCGGCGACGGTCCGGCTGAAGCCGGACACTACGTCATATACGCAAGCGAAATCGACGTTAAGAGGTCATGGGATGCGCACCACGACGCTTTTCCTGACGCTGACCGCGATGCTGGCCGTCTGCATCGCGGCCGAGCGCCATTGGCAGACCGGCACCTGGGGCGAAGTGACCACCAGGCGCAAGATTGTGGACTTCGGCCCGGGCTCGAGCGGCTTCGGACGGCCCGGCTCGACGCCCCAGATGCGCGCCATGGCCGACGTCCGCCGATTCGTCATCGAGACCGACGATCTGCGGCTCGAGATCGAAGACACCGTGCCGGTCGGTCGCCGCTCGTTCGACGCGACGCTCGGAGGGATGGTGACCTTCGCACTCGAGAAGAACACGGTCTACGTGCGGGACGCGGATGGGGCCGAGCACAAGCTGCGGCTCCTCAAGAAGGTCGAGCGCACGAAAACGGACGCGCCGGCAAAGCCGCGCACACCGGTCTATACGGCGTTGGGCGGCGGGCACCTCGTGCGCGCCGTGACCGACAAGGGCCGGTACGTGACGCTCGAAGACGGATCGCGCTGGGAGATTTCACCGCGCGACCAGTATCAGACCGTCGACTGGGAGTTGCTGGCGAGCGTCAGCGTGCGGACGCTGCCTCGCGAGGAAGCAGGATTCGTCTACGAGTTGATCAATACCAGCGTGGACGAAGGCGCGGTCGCCAATTACGTCTCGTCCCGGTGAATCGCGGACGCGGCAGAAGATTGCTCTGGATTTCATGTTTCCGGCCCGTGATGGGCTGACTCTTCCCTCTCCAACAGCCGTGTCAGCAGCGCGATCTGCTGCTCCTGCAGCTTGATCAGCTCCATCCATTTCTGTTCGCGGATCTCGTCCAGCTTCGTGTGGAGCGCGACGATCTCGATTTCGGCCTTCGTGTTCACTTCGTAGTCGCGCTCGGCGGCAAGGCGATCGTGCGCGGATTGTCGATTCTGGCTCATCATGATCACCGGCGCCTGCAGCGCAGCAGTACATGAGAGCACCAGGTTGAGCAGAATGTAGGGATATGGATCGAACGGTCTCGCGGTCGTCAGGTTGAACGCAATCCAAGCCGCGATGGCCCCGACGGCGAGAAAGATGAAGGGCCAGCTGCCGCCGAACGATGCCACGCGGTCGGCGACGCGCGCGCCGAAAGTCGCCGGCGGCGCGCGATGGTCGCGCGCGATCCGCTCGCGGCGGATGAAGCTGGCGACGATGCGCTTTTCGATGTCGTTGAGCTTGTCGATGTCTGACAACAGAGGTTGCGGAAGCGGCTCGGACATAGATGAAGCTCCTCGAACTTGAACGCTTGAGAACCCGAAGCTTGACTGAATAAGTCAAGCTTCGGGGCTCGCAAGTGAACTATAGCGGCCCAAGGACCCTGCGGGGCCGTGCTTACACCGAAAGCCGCTTGTCTTGGCGATCCGCGGCAGGGCCGGTCGAAACCACGCCGGCGCTGAATGACAGCCCTAGTCCCGCTGCCGAGCGTCATGAGAAGTGCCCATCGGGTTTAGGTGCTGAACAGCGGCCCGGGACAGGCTGAGTCGCCATCGAAACTGTGACAGACTGCACTCTTTGAACTTAGAACTTCGAACTTCGAACTTTGAACTTTGAGACTTGACTTCAGACTTTCCACTTCATGCTTCTCACTTTTTCGATGTCGCTGTCGTCGGCGGCGGCAACGCAGGGCTCTGCGCCGCGCTCACTGCAGCCGACGCCGGCGCGCGCGTAGTCGTCCTCGAATGCGCACCGAGGCACTTTCGCGGCGGCAACAGCCGCCACACACGCAATCTGCGCTGCATGCACGACGCACCGACCGACGTCCTCACCGATACTTATTCCGAGGTCGAGTATTTCGGCGATCTCATGCGGGTCACTGAGGGGCGGACCAACGAACAGCTGACGCGGATGGTCGTTCGCGCGTCCGCCGATTGTCCGGCGTGGTTGCGCCGCTTCGGCGCACGCCTGCAGCCGTCGCTGCGCGGCACGCTGCATCTGGGCCGCACGAACGCCTTCTTTCTGGGCGGGGGCAAAGCGCTGATGAACAGCTACTACGCCGCCGCCGAGCGGCGTGGTGTATCGGTGCACTACGACACCGAAGTCGTCTCGCTGGACATCGTCGACGGCCGCTTTTGCGGCGCCACTGTAAGGCGTCCCGGCGGCGACACCGCGATTCGCGCCAGGACGCTCGTGCTGGCGTCGGGCGGGTTCGAATCGAATCTCGAATGGCTCAAGGAGATTTGGGGCGACGCGGCGGACAATTTCATCATCCGTGGCACGCCCTATAACAGGGGCACGATGCTGAAGCAGATGATCGCCTGCGGAGCCCAATCGATCGGCGATCCGACCGAATGCCACGCGATCGCCGTCGACGCGCGCGCTCCGAAGTTCGACGGCGGCATTGTCACGCGACTCGACTCGGTGCCGTTCGGCATCGTGGTCAATGCGCGCGGCGAACGGTTTTACGACGAGGGTGAGGACTTCTGGCCGAAGCGGTATGCGATCTGGGGACGCCTCATCGCCCGGCAACCCGATCAAATCGCCTACTCCATCGTGGACGCGAAGACGAGCGGCGCGTTCATGCCGTCGGTGTTTCCGCCGATGGTGGCCACGTCGATCCGGGAACTGGCCGTCTTGCTCGGCCTCGGCGCGGACACGCTTGAGGCGACGGTCGCAGCGTTCAATCGGGGCGTCCGTCCTGGATCTTTCGATCACACCGTGCTGGATGGCTGCCGTACGGAAGGCCTCGCGCCGGACAAAACACACTGGGCGCAACCGATCGACACGCCGCCGTTCTGGGGCTACCCGCTGCGACCGGGCATCACCTTCACCTATCTGGGATTGAAGGTCGACGAGCGCGCGCGGGTACTGATGGCGGACGGTCAGCCGGCGGCGAACATCTTCGCGGCGGGCGAGATCATGGCCGGCAACATCCTCGGCAAGGGATATGTCGGCGGGGTGGGCATGACCATCGGCACCGTGTTCGGGCGGATCGCGGGCCGGGAGGCCGCCAGCCATGTTGGCGGCTGATCTCGTCCGGCAGGGCCAGCACGTGATGACGGTGTGCAACTCCTGCCGCTATTGCGAGGCGTACTGTCCGGTGTTTCCGGCAATGGAGGATCGGCTGACGTTCGCGAAGCGCGACCTCACCTATCTCGCGAATCTCTGCCACAACTGCGGCGAGTGCCTGTACGCGTGCCAATACGCCCCGCCGCACGAGTTCGGGATCAACGTGCCGCGGACGCTTGCCGAAATCCGCGTCGCTTCGTACGAGGAGTACTGCTGGCCTCCTGCGCTCGGCGGCGCGTTCAGGCGCCAGCCGCTGCTCACGGCGTTGTCGCTGGCCGCCGGCCTGGCGCTGCTGATATTACTGGCGCGCGCTTTTTCAGGTGACGAGCCGGGACCAGGCGACTTTTACGGCGTCGTGCCGCATCACGTGATGGTGACGCTTTTCTCCGTGGTGGCGCTCTTCGTCGTCGTCGCCCTCGCGATGGCGTGCGCCCGTTTCTGGCGCGATGTCAGCCCGTCGGTCCGGCTGAAGCCGGACCCTGCGCACAAAGACGGGCCGAACCCTGCAAACAGAGAACGCAAGGCGCAGAACGGAAAACGGAGCATGCAGGGCATCGTTGACGCCTTGACACTTCGGCATCTTCACGACGCCGGCGCCGATTGCACCGATGCAGAAGAGCGGCGCGGACCTTGGCGGCGCTGGCTGCATCACTGCACCTTCTACGGGTTCGCGCTCTGTTTCGCGTCGACGTCGGTCGCCGCCGTCTATCACCTGCTGCTCGGCTGGCGCGCGCCGTATGCTTACACGAGCCTTCCGGTCGTCCTCGGCACGGCGGGCGGGCTCGGCCTGCTCGTCGGTCCCGCGGGGCTTCTTGCGATACGGCAGGTTCGGGACGAGGCGCTCGCGGACCCCGCGCAGCGCGGATTGGATCTATCCTTCATCGCGATGCTGTTTGTCACCAGCTTCACCGGGCTGGTGCTGATGGCGCTCCGCGACGGACGCTTCATGCCGCCGCTGCTGGTCGTCCATCTCGCCAGCGTTCTCGCGCTGTTTCTGATGCTGCCGTACGGAAAGTTCGTGCACGGCATCTATCGCATGGCGGCGCTGATAAAATTCGCGCGAGAGAGTGACCGGCGGACCTGAAGAGCCTGTGAAGAAATCACGCTAACCGCCGAGTCCGCCGAGTCCGCAGAGTAGAACCTTAAGAATTCTCGGCGATCTCTGCGAGCTCTGCGGTAAAACGTTGTATTTTTTCACAGGCTCTGAAAGCCTCCGCATCCAATGCCGACCAATCCCATGCCTGCCGACGGAAACGCGATTCTCCTCTCCTCCGTCGCGACCCGGCTCGATCGTCTTCCGATCGCGGCGTTCCACCGCCGCATGGTCTACCTGCTCGGCTACATCTTCTTCTTCGAGCTGGGCGACCTCAACAGCTTCGGCTTCGCCGCGCCGGCGGTCCGGGAGGCCTGGCATCTGTCGCTCGCCACCATCGGGCGCATTACCTCCGCGTCGTTCGTCGGCATGTTCGTCGGCGCGACGACCGCCGGATGGCTGTCGGATCGGCTCGGCCGCAAGCGCGCGCTCATCGTGACGACGACGTGGTATTCGACGTTTTCGCTGCTGAACGCCTTTGCGTGGAACGTGCCGAGCCTCGCGGTGGCACGGCTGCTGACCGGCGTCGGGCTGTCGGCGATGACCGTCGTGGCGATCACCTACATCAGCGAGATGTTTCCAGCGAGCCGCCGCGGGACCTACCAGGCATGGATCATGACAATCGGCCTCTGCGGGATCCCGGCGACCGCCTACGTTGCGCGCTTCCTGATTCCAGCAGCGCCATGGGGATGGCGCGCGGTGTTCGTATGGGGATCGCTCGCCATCATCTTCCCCTGGTTGGCGCATCGCCTCGAGGAATCGCCGCGGTGGTATGAGCGTCACGGTCGCCTGGCGGAGGCCGAGGCGGTGCTCGACCGCATCGAGCGGCAGGTGCAGGCCGAGAGCGGCCCGCTCGAGGCGCTCCCCGCGCGGTCCGATGCGGGAAGGCCGGACTCCGCAGGTGCGCCTGGCACCCCTGCCGCCTCGCCGGATCTCGCATCGCTGTCGCGCGCGCGACGGCAGGCCGCCGCCAGTCCGCCATCGTCCGGGGCTGCGCAGGAGCGCGGCGGGTTCACGGCGCTCGTCGCGTCGGGATCGCTCAAGCGACTGGCGTTGCTCGTCGCGATCTGGATCGCCCAGACGCTCGGCTTCTACGGCTTCAACGCCTGGGTGCCGACGCTCCTGACCGAGCACGGGTTTTCGATTGTGCGATCGCTGGAGCAGGCCTCGGTGATGCAAATCGGCGCCGTGCCAGGAGCGTGGATCGCCGCGAGCATCTCGGATCGATGGGAGCGCAAATCGCTCATCGCGATTGTCGCGGTCGCCGTCGCCACCTGCGGGATGATCTACGGCCTCAGCTTTCGCACCTCGACAATCGTCGTCTTCGGGTTTCTCGTCGCGATGGGTCAGCAGGTATTCGCACCGCTGCTCTACGCCTACACACCCGAGTGCTTTCCTACGGAAGCGCGCAACACCGGCACCGGGTTGTCCTATGGCATCGGACGGCTGGGAAATGCGTTCGGCCCGCTGATCGTCGCCTATCTGTTTGTCACGTTCGGCTACACCAGCGTGTTCGCGTACATCGCCGTCTGCTGGGCGACGGTGGCCGTTCTGATCACCCTCTTCGGACCACGGACCAAGGGCCGCGCGTTGGCGTAGAATGTCGCGTCCGCCACAACGTTTTTACGCAGAGCTCGCAGAGATGCCGAGAATTCCCAAGTCCGGTTGCGGTGTCGGCGGTCCCGGCGGTGAACGGACGTGGCAGGGATGGTACATCGCTGCAGCGCGCTGTACGAATCTACTACTCTGGGAGTGAAATCGACACGACCGGAAATTCGAATGTTTTGACGGCTTCGTGCACAATGCACTCGAAGACGGGGGGCGGCAGCGCGGACAGACGCCAATTACGTTAGCGTTTCGCGCCAATAGCAAGGCGATCGCCAAACGGCGAGATTTTTGCTCCCGGTGCGGAATCGTGGTGGCACGTCCCGGCGCGCCGCCCCTCCCCTAACAGCCCGTGGTGAAAGTCTGGCGTCGCACCGAGACGGGCGAGGCGCCCCGGTGGCAAGGCGCGACGCGGGCTGTTAAGTCATCTCCCTGGTCGGACTCGGACTTGGAGCGTCAATCGTGCGAACGCATGCACTCATCGAGCGCGCGCGACGAGAAGGCGAAGAAACCTGCTGCTGGCATGCCCCGGCGCCCTGCAATTGCCTGCCTCTCGAGCGATTATCGCCAGTCGACCGCCACACGATTCAACTGGAATGGCTCCGCGACTGGCTGAACCGGGCGGCATACAAGACGACGGACCGCATGACGTATACTGCGGCGCCTCGACTTGCCGAAAGACGTGTCAAGATAGAGCCAGAGTTGAACGGGCGCCGTCCAAATGCTCATGCCCCACTCGGCGGCGGTGGTTCTCGCGATGGCCTTGGCAACGTCCCAGGCCGCCTCTCCTCCGCAGGGCGCCGCGCCGCCGGGCAATCTGCCTGTTTCGATAAGCCGGATTCGTGAGGCCCTGAAGAAGCCTGCCGGCGCCGGCCTGACGCTGCCGCCACCCAGGGCCGACTTCACAATCGAGGTTCTGGAGAAACAGCGCTTCGAAGACCTGCTGAGCCTTCTCGGGCTCGGCGGCGGCTCCCCGATGCCGACCGTCCTCTTCGGATCGGCGGCGACGCATCCCTCGTCGGCGGCCGACCTGTCCGCGATCGGTCGATCGGCCGGGAGGGCGATCGCCGAAGCGCGCCGCCAGCGGGCCGAGCGCCTCGCGCGCGAAGAGGTCCAGCGCGCGCTGATCGATTTCTGCGCCACGCACGAATGCCCGTCGCGCTGAACGAGCCGCGCGCCGACGGCCTGACCCACGCGGGCGGCGTTGTCACCTGTACCCAGGACGGGGAGTTAAGGTACCTGCTCGTGCGCGCCAGCAGGCCGCCGCACGGCTGGGTGTTGCCGAAGGGACACATCGAAGCCGGCGAAGCGCCGGAACAGACCGCTCAGCGCGAGGTGCTCGAAGAGGCCGGGGTGGACGCCGAGGTCGTGGCCGTCATCGGCGACGTGTCGTTCGAGGCCGGGATGTTCGAGGTGCGCGTCAGATTCTTTCTGATGCGGGCGCGAGCGATGAAGACCGCGCTCGAAGACCGCGAGATCTGCTGGTGCTCTCCTGCAGACGCGGAGCGGATGCTCGCGTTCGAGAACGCGCGCGAGATGGTGCGGCGCGCTTCAGCACTATGAAACTTCGAAGTCAGCCCGCTCCCCGTCTTGAGTGCTGAATCCCGACAGCGAAAACGTGACGGTGTGGATGCCCGACCGCAAATCTTCGACGCGGTAAGGGCCGGTGCCGGTCCGTCACCGCCGTGCGACTCTTTGGCTTCACTGCGGTCAAGGCCTGCGTTACACTCCGGTCCTCGATACAGATAGTTTCTTTAGAGGACCAACCGTATGGATCTCCGAAAGCCGGCGGTGCTCGTTGGCGTGATCCTGGCGACCTGGCTCACAGCGAGCGCTCAGGTTCGGCCGGTGGACGATAACGCCCTGAAAAACGCGGGGAAAGCCGGTACCGAATGGCTGACCTATGGTCTGACGCCGGCGGAGACGCGCTACAGCCCGCTCACGCAAATCACGACGGGCAACGTCAGTCGCCTCGGGCTTGAATGGTTGTACGACCTCGGCTCGGGAGGCGGCGGACAGGAGGCGACCCCGCTGGTGTGGAACGGCACCATCTACGGCATCACCAACTGGAGTGTGGTGTTCGCGGTCGACGCCCGGACCGGAAAAGAGCGCTGGCGCTGGGATCCGGAAGTGAACCAGACCGCGGTGCGGCCGAAGATCTGCTGCGGCGTCGTGAATCGCGGTATCGCGATCTACGAGGGGAAGATCTTCGCGCCGGCGATCGACGGCCGGCTGCTCGCGCTCGACGCGGACACCGGAAAAGTGGTGTGGGAAGCGCGCGTCGCGTATCCCCAGGACCAGCACACGATCACGATGGCGCCGCGGATCGCGAAGGGCAAAGTGATCATCGGCGTCAGCGGCGGCGATCGTCCGACGCGTGGATTCTTCGACGCGTACGACGCGACGACCGGACGCCGCGCGTGGCGCTTCTATACCGTTCCCGGCGATCCGTCGAAGCCATTTGAAAATGCCGCGATGAAAAAGGCGGCGGAGACGTGGGATGGCGACTGGTGGAAGGCCGGCGGCGGCGGCGCCGTCTGGGACGGGATGGCGTACGACCCTGAGGCGGAGCTCGTGTACGTCGGCACCGGCAACGCCGAGCCATGGGCCCAGCAACTCCGCACGTCGACGCCCAAGGACAATCTCTATGTCTGCTCGATTCTCGCGGTGCACGTGGACACCGGCGAACTGAAATGGCACTACCAGGTCGTGCCGAACGACATCTGGGACTTCGACAGCGTGCAGCACCTGATGCTCGCCGACCTCACGATCAACGGGCGGCCGCGCAAGGTCATCATGCAGGCGAACAAGAACGCCTTCTACTACGTGATCGATCGGCTCACCGGACAGTTCATTTCCGCGGGGCCATTTTCCAGAGTCACGTGGGCCAAGGGGATCGATCCGAGGACCGGGCGCCCGATGGTGAACCCGGAGGCCTTGTACGGTACTGAGCCGATCCAGATCTCACCCGGAGGCGGCGGCGCGCACAACTGGTCGCCGATGTCGTTCAATCCCGTGGCCGGTCTCGTCTATATTCCGACATCGACCAACAACAGCTTCACGTACGCGGCGGAACCGAAGTTCGAGCCGCAACCGGGGCGCACGACGGGGACGGTACGTCCGATGCCCGCGGCGACACGGCCTCCGCCGCCGGCCATCGGCCCCGAACCGATTCAAGGGCCGGGCGGGCGAGGAGCGCTGGTGGCGTGGGATCCGGTGGCGCAGCAAATGCGCTGGCGTCAGCCGGGCGGCGGCGGCATTGGTGGCGGCACCGTGACGACCGCCGGCAATCTGGTGTTTCAGACGGTCAACGACGGGCGGCTGCTCGCCTACAGCGCGGACCGGGGAGAAAAACTGCTGGAGCTGCAGACCGGCCTGCGGAGCGGGATGGGACCGCCAATCACCTATCAGATCGACGGCCGTCAGTACGTCGCGCTGATGGGCGGCGTCGGTTCGGTGGCGGCCGGCGCCGCGGGTCCCGGCAATGCCGCGACACCGATTTCGCCGAAGCTGCTGACGTTCGTCCTCGACGGCAAGACGCCGCTGCCGTCGGCGAGTGTGCCGTAGAGCACTTATACGTAGCGTCCGGCTTTAGCCTGATGCCTTTCGGAAATTCGGTCGTCAGGAAGGGCCCGAAACAAGTGTCTTCGCGTCTTCGTGGCAAACGTCCAGAGCATCGCTCTCGACGCGTCTGATCACGATGTGTGACAAGTGCGCCATGCGCGCACTCACGATGGCGCGCGCCCGCGCACACTCACTGTCACTGAGAGAATGTCCCGGTCTTTTGAGAATTGCCGGGGCACATATCGTGCACAAATGCCGGTGTGTACGAAACGATCATCCAGCTCACTCCGACGACGAGCGCGCGGATGGAGCTGGTCGCGTTGGATCCAGACGGCCCGTTCCGGCTCACCGTCGAGCACCCCGCTACGCGGCTCGTCGAGTACTTCACCACCTCGGTCGATGCGATCAGCCGGTGGGAGAAGATCGAACGCCAACTCCGCCCAACCGTCAAAAACCCAGCTACACTAGGGGGCATGATTCCGGCTGGTGAACAGCGGCGCGGCCCGGACCGACGCCGGCAGCGGCGGGGCGGCCGCCGCAACGCCGATCAGGCAGGCCACGCGCCGCTCGTGCTCGTGATCGACGGCAAAGCGGGCAGGCGCGACATCACCGAGGCCATCCTCGTACGTCTCCGCTTCGCCGTGGCACCGGTCGAATCGGCTGACAAGGCGCTCGCCCTCATGGAAACCATCCGCCCCGAGATCATCGTCTCGCCGGAAAGCGATGCGCCACGGCTGCGCCTGGCCGCCCTCTCGAACAAGGCAGGCACGCCGATCCCTGTCGTGGGAGTCGAGGACGAAAACCGCGACCCTGAGGTATTCATCGAATCCATCCGCGTCGGCTTACGTGCGGCCGGGTAGGTGATCAAACCGCCCGTTTGAATGGATGAGAAAGCGATTACACTAGCGCATTCACCCCGCTTGACCCTCGACCGACATGAACACTGAACAGCGCCGGGCGATCTCCGAGCCCCCCAGACGTCGGTTTCTACGAGGCGGCCGACGCTCGTCGGATTTGCCTGGCCGCCATCCGCGGGTGCTCGTCGCCGACAGCTATGAAGGCGCACGACGCCCCTGCATCCGCTATCTCGATTACTTCAATTTCGACGTGGCCGCCGCCGCAGACAGTCAGGCGCTTCTCGAAGAAGTGGTCGCGCAGTCGCCGGCGGTGATTCTGATTGACAGCCAGCTGGAGAAAGCCGCACGCGCGCTCCTGGTCGAGACGACGCACTTGCAGAAGATACCGGCGATCCTGTTCGTCGGCGGCTCGGCTGAAGCGAGCGGGCCCGACCAGACGGCGGTTCACGTCGCCGCGAGCCTTGTGAAGCCGTTCCCGCTGGCCGCGATGCTCGAGACGATCCGCGGCGTCCTCCGCGCGCAGATGCGCGGAACGGTCGCGGCGGCGAGCTAGCAAAAAATTTACCGCAGAGCGCGCAGAGCTCGCCGAGAATTCTTGAGGTTTTGCTCGGCGGTCTCGGCGGTCTCGGCGGTTAGCGTGATTTCTT